>Ga0335069_10001213_pt1 | contig 41758 bp, 46 predicted proteins | sample Lox_Sample_11_FD_206714 | JGI IMG/M metagenome (GOLD analysis project Ga0335069, IMG submission 206714) | Soil microbial communities from Loxahatchee National Wildlife Refuge, Florida, United States - Lox_Sample_1.1 | ecosystem: Environmental > Terrestrial > Soil > Wetlands | place: USA...
TTAGCGAACGTCACTCGGCTGTTCGTAATCATATCTGACACACGGGCTTCACCGACGAGCAGGCAGCCCTCAGATGAGCTTTCGGCGTTACCTGTGTGGATTAGGACACCGGAATGACCAGGGACCCCAGTGATCTCAAATGTCTCAATCGGCCCGCTATGGAGCATGTGCTGCCCGCGGACACAGAGGTAGACACCGGGAGGCACCTTAGGGAGCCAGTCGCCATCATCGCTTTGGTAACTATGCTCCAGAGTCACGCACGAGAAGCTGCCATCATCGCTAACAAGCTCCCCATAAACCCCTGTGTCGTCAAATCTATTTCTTGTTAACGTCAAGTTCATCGTCAACTACCACTCTAGCAATTCCGTGCAAGTACTTTAGTTTAATAAGTTCAGGCGTCGTCCATGTCTTTTCTTCGTCTCTGTACTTGTCATACTCCTTAAGCGTCATATGCATCGCTTTGGCGTTAGCGTCCCGAAAAGGCGCGTCGTCCTTCTCTATTTCATTTGCAAGCTCTCTTAAGAACGCCGGATTCAACTTATGCTCTTCAGTTGACCTAATCATGAAATAGAACTGAGCATGGAACATATAGTCAGCCCCTAGCATTCCGAGTCTAACATCACACGCCTGAGAGAGAATATTAAAGGCCATCGACTGCGCGTGCCCGGTGACGACGCAAATGACTTTTTCACCAGAGGCCGACTTTTCGGCTTTCAGCGCTTCTACTATCTTCTTTCCATACTCAACGATACCGCCATACGAGTCGATTAGTACCACCCTAGGGCCTGGCATGGAGGCGGTCACTTCCAACTGCGCAATCGTCAAAATGGCGCCACTCTCTGTGATCTCGTCAATATGCGTGATTTTATCCGTCGTGATATCGACGTGCGCTTGAGGACTAACGACGTGATAGCCATAAGCAACACTAGGGCACGTCAACACTGCGAAAATAAAAGCTATTTTTTGAAAACATCCCATAAGAAGGCCGCTATAGCCGCTAAAGCGCTCACAGAGGCGATAAAAGCGATGGCTCCTTGGACCATCATGACGTGTTTTTTCACTGGGCGAAGATCTTCTTTGATCTCTTTGATGTCTTCGACAATTTTGTCAATCTTCTCTTCGATATGCCGCATATACTACACACTTTGTATATTAGCCTGCACGTTCATAGTGCCTGTACCAGAGCTATGCGTATACATAGCTCTAACCCAGCGGTAGCAGCAATTTGTTACTGTCAGAAGAGCGGCGCCTCCTGAAGTAATAGTTGCTGTCTGGTTAGGAATGGCTACCCAATTTGTCGGAGTCCATTGAGTGCCGGACACCAGGGCATTGTACCCTGACGGCGGAGCATCATTAGACGCCTGGAGAAAGAAGGTACCTCCGCACGAAGCGCTAAAGTAGGCATGAAAGCTGGCGTTAAACACCTGGCCCGTGTCGATAGTCGCCCCGGTGATATCACCAGTCACAGCTCCGTTTAAAACATTAAACTGATTATTTCTCATGATATCACCGGGGCCAATCGTTAGCTGTTTTCTAGCTGAATCTGCACATAAGCAGGGTCAGTCGGTTGTGCAGGACTGAGATGCTGCACCGGTCCGAAGTTAGTAATATGCGGCACACAAGTATTTCCAGCCTGGTCTTTAAAAACCACAGGTCCAGTTCCATCAATACCCGAGGCCTGAAGAAGAGCGATCAAATCATTTACAGTCACGTTAGTTCCTTTCTGTTGTTGGAGTTATCCAACTCTGATCCACACGCTAGTGTAGATATTTGTGCTATTGATAGCCCTTTAGTTAATAGCATTACCGCCCCCGATGAAGGTCATTCGGAAAGTGCAGTTTAGTCCGCCAGGGAGCTGATTATTGATTTTGATGGTGCCCGCGCTATTGCTTGCTATTGAGACGCTAATCTTGTTCGCCGCGCCATCTGAGTTGGAATACTTGCCGCTGGGGTCGCTGACAACAGTTGTAGTCGCAGACATAACGGCGATGACAGCACCGTAGCCATTAGTGCTATCTCCAATAATCAGTAGCCCCTGCGGGTAAGTGGCGACCGTCGTAGAGGAGTCACTCGCACCGTTAGCGACTGACAGCGTGCTGGTTCCACAAACGAACTGCCCGAGATGCCCGCCGTTTCCAGCTACCTGAGTTGCGGAAGCCAAGACCCTGCCAGTGTTGTCCACGCTGAACTTGCTGGAACCTCCGACCTGTGCATCGACTAGTAAATGCGTTCCGCTTCCTATTGCGGTCTCAGTTCCGTTGATGAAGAGATCCGTGATAGCCGGTGTTAGCGTTCCAGTCCCAGTGAAGTTGTATGTTGGCTTTATTTCGAAAGCATGGGTTACGCTGGTAGTTGATGCCGCTGTGCTTGCGAATGTAGGGGTAACGGTAACACCAGTTAGAGCCCCGTTGCCGCTGCTGGTGTTATTGGTCTCATTCGCGATCTTCACCATCGCATTGGTAGTGAAGGTTCGGGATGCCCCAAGGATGACAGTCGTATTGTTGGCGTTTCCGTCGTACCCGTTCGATCCGACGTTATAGCCGGTCGCGTAGACACTCGTGAGGCCAGTGAGGGCACCTCCGTATGATATCTGCGCCTGAGTCGTCCCGTTTACCTTCAGATCAAGAAGGTTACCGGTAAATCCGCTCGCGGCATTTCCACCGATCAGAGTTCCGGCGGTGGACCAGGAGGTTCCAGCCGATGCCCCAGAGGTGATCGCAGCAAGCTGGGGGAAGCTATTGGCATTAGTTCCGGCATATGGAGCGCCAGTTATGACGAGGCCGGGGGTGCTCGCTGTGCCTGCGTAAGAAAACGTGGCGGCCGATGCGATCGTGTTTGAATAGGACCAGGTTCCGGATGAAACCTGAGCGATACCGGATTGAGCAGATGAATCGCCTCCGGTTCCTCCCCGACTTGCCGCAAGTGATGCTTCTGATGAAAGAAGACCTGCACCGCTAGTGATGACCGGACCCGCAGTAGAAAGTGAACTAATTGTTGTTCCGCTCGAATTCACTTCCAATCGCGTAGTGCCGCTAACAGAGCGGAGCTTGATGTCATTTGAGTCAAGCGTCGCAAGCCCGGCATTGGCGTGAGAGGAGCCATACAAAGACAGCGCGGGATCGGTGCCAACCGTAGTTCCACCAATCAGTTTCAGGTAGCTAGACTGCGCTGAGTTCAAAATCTGCGCAGCGGCGCTGCCCATTGTCAGGTTGCCACTGATCGAGACATTGCCGGAGAGTGTGGGCGTAGTAATCGTGGGGGAAGAGGCGAACACCACGTTTCCGGTGCCCGTAGTACCAGATACCGCAGTGCCTTGAATTTGCGCGACAGTCGTTGCAGTAGCACCGGGGCCGGTTCCTGTCACATCTCCGGTCAAAGAGGTGATAGCGATAGATGACCCAGAACTCCATGTCATCGCAGACGATCCGCCGCCAGCAGAAGTCAATACCTGCCCCGAGCTTCCCGCAGTAATAGGAAGATTGAAGTTGTAAGTCCCCGCCGCTGCTTGGGGAAGGATGGACACCGTACCGGACGAGCTGCCTGTCAGGTTTACGGAAGGCGCTTGAAAATTGCCTGCGTTATCGATTTGAGCCAGAACATTAGTGCTCGTATCTTGGCACGACAGCAAAGCAGCAGGGCCGGTGACGTTGTTTCTGAGAATAAGAGTGCCCGCGTTAGGCTGCCCTACAATAGTGAGCTTGGGACCAGATGAATTGGCTATAATTCCCATGCCAACCGTGCCTTGCGCGTGCCACGTCGTAGCTACTGTGTTGGTATGAGGATTATCTAGAGTGAGAGTACTATTCCCGTCGTTTGAAATAGTGAAATCCCAGTACGGAAATGTAGCCGATGACCCGCCAATCATCGAAAACACTTGACTTCCGCCGTCTTGTCCTACGGTTAGAACGCCACGCTGTGAGGGAATAGTGCCGCTCGTAGTGGGGAATACAACCAATCCAGATGTACCCCAACGATTGTTGGTAGGAATGAGCCAATGCAGATCCCACTGACCAGCGGAGAAAGAAGCGCTAAGGAGAATCAAGCGTAGATAACTGCCGGCAGGCATCACGGCGAGGGTCGTTCCGCCATTCGCTTGCACCGTAATGTTGCCTGAGGCGTTGTTGTTCAGCTCATACACCCAGCCAGCAGCAAGAGTCGTAGCGTCAGGGAGAACACAGGTAGCGCTGCCGCTTCCGCTGCTAAACACTTGGACGGTAGTGGAAGTATTTGTGAGAGTAATAGTTCCGGTGGCTGCGTTTCCAGTCGTCCCGAGCGCAAAAACCTCAGCGAGCACTGGGCCATTAAAGGTCTTAGCTCCCGCAATAGTCTGCGCCCCGGTGTTAATCATGCCGGGTACAGTGGCTGATGCACTTTGGGCGATTAGTTGTCCGGCAGAGATCGTTAAGGCATTAGCTGCCGGCGTACCTTCGCTGTCGAAAGTACCTATCGTGAGGCTCGAGCCCCCTCCTCCGCCAAGCACCGGGGGGACGTATCTGACGTAGAGCGCCATGTTAGCTCACCGCCTTCGCAGTGATCACGGCTGTCAATGTCCCGGTGCTCGCAGAGTTCGTGTATTGCGCTCGAATCCAAGGCGCAGAGAGAAGTGCCAAATCAAGATAAATAGGAGAACCTACAGAAGTAGGAATGGACGTCGCAGTGACGTTAGCGCTCCCGTTCCAGTAGGTAAATGTCAAAGGCGTCCAAGTACCTGCATTTGTTACATTTCCATTGATATCGGCGGCGTAATTCGCGCTTACCTCAACTTGGAAGGTGCCGGTCGGAGAGCTTGTCCAATCAAACTGAATGCCGACATCGTCTAGGTATTGAATATTCGTAACGGTGGATGTGATTGTAGCAGCGTCGTGCATGCTGGCGCCGCTAATAATCGTATACGCTAAGATATTGTTCTTTTTGGACATTCTAGAAAGTCTCCCTCATGAGGTAAAGGCTTGTGGCCTTAGACCGGTATCTAAGTGTCAAATCGTCCATATTACTTCTTATTGGCACGGGAATTGCGCGCCTGGCTTGTCGTTTCATACTCACCAGGGAGTTTATCGAGCGCCGACACTGAGCGCTTGGGCTTAGAGGCAGGTTGAGTCGCTGTCTGCGGCTGTGCCATCTGGGGCGTGGGCTGAGCGGCCAGGACTGCTTGAGGGATGAGGCTTGAGTCAAGCGGCTGCCCCATGAAGCGAGAGAGGGCAATGCGCGTCTGATAAGGGATGATCGCGCCTTTAGCCTTGGCTTCAGTCATCTGATCAAAGAGTTTTTGCGTTGTGCGCGCATATAAGGCCGGATAAAGCGTTTTAAACGTTTGGACGTCCTGAGAGGTCAGCCGCCCCGTCTTAACGGCTCCTAGGACCGTTAAAGGCTTCTGAGCGATGTCTAACGCGCGGTTGTAGGCGGCTTGCTTGGCGGCTGGCACCGGGAGCTTGCCGTCGAGAGGTGCTTTAGGCGCTTGATTTGGGCGAATGGAGTTTAAATATGTGACATTATTAGCAATTGTAGACGACAGACCGCCTGCGTGGTCAGGCATATAGTGTCCGAGATGCCCGCCTACGGCCATGAGCGGCTTTTGGTCAGTCTGAAGAGCGATTAAACGCTTATCGAGCTTCGCCCTGGCGTCTTCGCCGGGGGAAGTGAGGTGTGAGGGGAGTTCCTTTTCGCTTACGTCAAAGACATGGCCTACGGCGCGGTTTAGAGCGCTTTCGCCTTTTGCTACGGCCATCGCAAAATCGACGGCACTTTTTGCAGCTGAGGAGTTAACAGCTCGCCTTGACAATCCCTCGGTGATAGCAGGAAGCACTGAGCTGAAAAAAGGACCTAAGGCATGGCTGCCTACCAAAGCGCCAATTCCGCCGGCTCCAACCGCGTGCCCGACTCCTGAACCAATCCCAGCTCCTAGCGCCTGTCCCGCTACCTTAGCCGCTCCTTGCTTGTAGACATAATCCGCAAGCTTCGCCCCCGGTGTTTTTTCTCCTAAAGTGCTGCGAGTGACTGAAAGCGGTGTAGCTAGCTCTGGAGCCTCAGCTCCGACACTTCTATGAGCGTCGCCGATGATCTTTCTGTACCTATCAGAAGCATCAAGGAAGTTCTCAAGCACTTGCTGTTTAATCTCGGCATTAGGCTTTCCGACTTGATTGAGGTAGGTATTGATCTTGGTGGAATCAATCACGCGTTCGCCGTTGACTTCCGTCATGAACTTTTTCTGAAAGTCTTTAAGTGTAGGTAAATACTCAGAAAAACCTTTATTGATCTTCTGCTGAAGGTCTGCTGCCTTTCCCCATACTTCCCTATCCTCAAGCCCGGTGCGCAAGTCGTGAGCAAGGCTTTTGGTGTCTCTGACAAAGTCATAAGCTTCGTCAGTAGGTTTAACAAACTTGTCATACTTAGCGTAACTCTGAGCGACCTGCTTTAGGTCCTGAGTGGCGTCGAAAATTTCACCGGGTGTGGCACCAGGGCGTGTGACGGTATTGAGATAAGCGTTGTAGTCGTTCTCTAGCTTTGTGGCGAGCCTAGGCGGGTAGCTATATTGATCAGCCTTCATCTTCTCGATGTTCTTTTGGATCTTATCCGAGAAGCCTTGTACCTGCTCTGCGATCCCTTCGTGCATCTCAGGAACTGCGGCTTGAATCGCTTTTGACTTAATGCCATTGGGTCCATATACCTCGTCAGCTAAATTACTTGTAACTCCATGTAGTTGCGTAAGTTCATCAGTCATCGCCGCTGCAGCGTCGGGATTTTCTACATTGAACTTCCAGCGACCCTGGAAGTCTGACACTAACTGACCGACTTTACCTCCAACCTGTGCTTTCCACAGATCGGGCACAGCTCCGAAAGCGCCGCTCAGTCCTCCGCCGATCACCGCCGCCATGCCGATGTTAGCAATCGCTGTTTGTACTGATTGTTCAGGATTTTCCTTAATAGTTTTAGATACTTCATCCAAGCCTTGGAAGACAGCATTTTCAGCTGCACCACGGAGAGCAGCATTAGCGACTTTACCGGCCGGGCCTATAGCACCGACTGCCTCTCCGACCTTCCCAAGCGCGCCACCCACGCCTGTGCCTGCCACTGCACCGCCTACAAGACCGGCGGCTTCTGATAGTCCATGCGTCCAAGGATTGGCTTCTTCGCGGCCTCGGATCTCTTCTGGCGTCGTAAGGCCGAGTTTAGTCTCAGCATAAGGCGCCAGAGGACCGACGAGTCCTTGCGCAGCACCTTCGGCTGCCGTCATGAGCTGCTGCCCCGGTGTCCCAAACTTATCTTCCTCTAGCTCAAAGCCTTCAGGGATTCCGTCGGTTTGCGCTGGAGCTTGATTAACAACTGTAGATTGGTTTTCAGGCGCTAATTCAAACCCTTCGGGAACACTTGATATTACACCGCCGTCGGCGTAGCCTACACGTCCGGCGCGCGCTTGAATTTTATTCTGCAAGGCCGCGATAGCTCTGTTAGCTTCGTTCTGAGTAATAAGACCAGAATCAAAACCCTTATTAATCAAAGAGATAGCTTCCTGAGGTGTTGCAGACTCATTGATCCCGAGAGTCGTAGTGACTTTCTGCAGAACACCAGGGGCAGCAACGTCAGCGCCGATAGCACCAACCTCGTTGCCGAGCACCGCGCCTGCGCCTTCTGCTAAGCCTTTACCGATTGATGACCCAATTCCGCCCGCAATCAGGTCAACCGGTGACCCAATTGGAGTCGCTTGTCCTGAGTCATAGTCGGGATCGCCGGCCTTCGGCATAGGCGCATCTTCACCTGGGATGTGGGTGAAGGGCTGATCTTCGGCTAGTTCAAAGCCCTCTGGAATTCCATTATCTGCCATAAGGCACCGGAACGCCATTCTTTAGGATAAATCGCTTTCCTGTGCCTTTTTGAATAAGGATTTTTCCTTCGTGCGGATTGGAAGCCGCTGAAGCCTGTACCGGGGGGAGGCCTAGGTTCTTGTGCAGGACGTTCTGGTCGCTGCGGACAGAATCTTGAATAGCCTTAAGTCTAGACTGCACGCGTACAGGGTTTAGAAAGGCAGTCGGATCTTCAGGTATGATATGATTGATGAATTCCTGCTCGCCTGCCTTGTAAACACCGCCGTGCGTGGCCTGACGGTAAGCGGCTGAGGCGTCTGCAGCAAGTGTCTTGCCTTCGTTCACAGTAGCGCGATCAAGCACTGTGCCGGCGTGTTTCTTCGCAAACTCCTGAAGCTTCTGCGCCTTCTCCTGAAACGTCTGCATCCCGGTGAGTCTGTCTCTGACTTCTTGTGGTGCTGGCACTTGCGCGACACCGACACCGGGGATGTAGCGGGCTTCCAAATCCTTAGCCATAGGCTCCATGCCGAGCATGCGATAGCCTTGGATCTGACCTGGGACATTGTCGCCGCCCATATGCTCCATAACGGAACGCCTAAGCGCCATTTGGCCTATTTCTTGCGCATGACTAGCCTGCATCTGGCCAATGATCATCTGCGCCTTGGCTTTAGCAATCGGTGACTGCGCTAGATCTGCCTGTTTAGCGATCTGATCAGTGATATTGCTCTCAAGCACCATGCGCGTGAACTGTGTGGCGTCGTGCATATTGCCGAATTGCTTAAACGCAGCGCCGAGAAGATTCTCGCGAGCGCCAAGATTCGCCTTCTGAGCTTCAATATCCCTATCAATCTGCTTATTTAGGAAGTCCATGGCCGGATTTGATTGCCCGGTGATACCTGAACCAATACCGCCCAAGAACAGCCCGATCGCCGTCGCGACTTTACCGCCAGCACCCATTTCACCGAGGTAATGCTTAGGGTCGATCAGGTTATTCCTAATGTCATGCGTAACATCTTGATATTCTTTAGTAATCCAGTCAAGATTGTGTTGATTAGTCTTTTCAAGCTCGGCGCGTTGCTGAATTGCCTGATCGCGCTGCGCGGCTTGCTTCTGCCCAAGTTCACCGACAGCCTTAGCTTCAGCCGTGGCGCCAGCTCCGTATTGTTCCATTCCCTGCTGAAGGGCGTTCATGCCAGCAGCGTACGGATTCGCATTAGACGCATCAGGAGGCGCTGTATTAGGCGACTGGGCATCGGTTGAGGGGGGAGTAGCGGTCGGCGCTTGCGGCGCGTTCTCAGTGGCTCCTGCGATGTCTGAAGCGATTTGAGACTGGGGGATCTCATTGACGCCGACATCTGCAGGAGTTGGCGTAGCTTCGACTTGAGCCGGCACGAGCTGATTCTGTACAGGCGCCTCATCAGCCGCTGTCATAATGGACTTGTTATCCGCCACTTCTCCGCCATCCGCCATTTTCACCGGAGAGGCTTCGACAGGCTTGTCTTCCTTAGGTGCTTCCTGCTTAGAAGCCGAGAGCTTAGGATTGGCGTTACCCTCTTTCTTCTTGCGGAGCATTGCCAAGCCGCCACCTTCGGACATTTTCTTCTCTTTGGGCGCCATAGAGAGCTTGCGAAGGCCTTCGACGTGCTCAGGCGATAGCTCGCTATGAGACAAAACGATGCTATGCCCACGAGGATGCTGCATGACGGTTGTACCGCCATCCTCGTACACCTTACGGAACTTCTTTAAGTCCATCTTCATTTGCGTTTCATTCCGCCATGTTGGGCCATAACTGCAGAGACAAATGCATGTGCTTTGTCTACGACATCAGGAGAATTCATCACCGAGCGCTTAACAACGACTCCACCGGCGTCGAGCTTAGCTTTCACGGTGTCATTCTTAAGGCTATCACCTTTGACTTTGGCTTTACCGGGGATAGTCTTACCTGTCTCAGAGATACTCTTTTTGCCTGAGGCGACTTCTTTAGCCTGTTTAGGATCGAGATATTTTTCACCGGGGGAAAGGAGGGCAGGGACTTTTCCACCTTGAGACATCGTGAGGTGCTTGCCCAGCATAGAGCGAGGACCGATCACTGGATTCGATCCAATCCCAGTGTCAGAGACTTTCCCGCCCGTAGCGCCTGCGAACATAGTAGACGCCGCTCCTCCACCGCCGATAGCGCCAGGACCTCCTGACGCAGCTCCACCGCCTCCGCCAGCGAGGCTACTGAGACCACCAGAAAGGCCACTCAAAGCGCCGCCTATGAGTTGCCCTTGAAGCTTCTGGGTCTGCCCCGCCAAACCGGCATTGATCGTGTTGACACCCTGCTGCTGGGCTAAATTAGTCTGGTTAAGACCTTGCCCGGCGTTAAGTTGTTGTCCCTGTCCAGCTAAAGCATATTGATTGAGACCGCTCAACGCGCCTTGCTGCATGCCAGCTTGCAAGCCAGCGATTCCGCCGAGTTGTCCTAAAGCATTTAAAGATTGATTAGCCTGAAGCGTCGCCGCCTGCCCCGCTGCATTCTGCTGAACGCCGGCACCGGCTTGGGCCGCCTGACGAGCGATCAAAGCAGGATTAGCTCCTGCGCCGCGCTGGCCAGCCATAAGCGCCGCTTGATTAGCGACGTTGGCACCAGTCGCTTGGGCGAGCATGGCCTGAGCGGGATTAGGACCGGTGCCATTTGCTACGCCTTGAAGCTGTCCATACACCGAAGAAAGGTTGCCGATGCCGTTTGCGCCATTGACGGCGTTAACAAAAGCCTGTTGCTGAGCAAGTGCGTTATTAACACCTTGATTTGCTTGATTAATTTGATTAGCGTTAGTGAGTTGAAGGACTGGCGCGAGGCCTGGCTGATAATTAACGCCTTGTCCGCCAGCCGGCCCACCATTACCGCCGAAGCCTAGCACATTTCCGATTGTATCAAAAAAACCCATTGATTTTATTGGCCTTTTTACTGTAAATACACTATTATGCGGATAATAGGCTTCCCAAGTGTCCGATTATCCAAAGCTCTTCGAAGCCGGCGACGGCCTGTAGCCCTTCTTAATGCCTACAATAGGCGTTAGACCAGAGAGTGTAAGACCAGCACCAGGGGCAACTCCGAACGACGGATCGTAGATTTCTTGCGCCGTGATCTGAAATGCTTGACACCGCTGGAAGTTGTTGAACACCCGCGCCGTGAAAGGCTGTTCATTGCCACCATAGGGCGTTTCAGCTCCGTAGAAGCCTGGATAATCCCCGTAATTAGGGTTGTAGTTATCCGGTGCGATAACTACTTGCTGCTCAGGCGCTTGATTATAGTTATAGCCGAGGCTTATGGCTAACTTGAACGGCGTAAGATAATTCCCTAGGAAAAGCATCCAATAAAGGCGCTCATAGCCTTGTAAACCAGCAAGATTAAGCCAACCCGTCTGGAAGCTCATAAGCACAGGCACGGAGCCGTCAACGTAAATGCCCGGCGCTTCCTGATAAACCGCGCCTTGCGCATTTATGAACGTATGAAGGCCATTCCAAAGGGTACTCGACGCCGGCGCAGTGAGGGAATTGGCGATTGTACCTCCCACGATGAATGTGCCCCACTGGTCGTAGAAGTAATCATAGAAAATCGTGTAACCAGAGCTGAGCGTAAAGCGCACATGGTTAGCGCCGGGAATATTGACGGCGCTTAGGACTGTGGCGTTTTGAGTATAAGTTGAAACTGGCGCGCCTATGAATCTCGTCGACAAATCTCTTCCCAAAAGCCAGATTTGATTCCCCGACTCTGACTGGAATTCAAACATGAGGCCATTAGGCGTGAACACGATAGAATTTTGATTTGAGCATCCGACAACTGACGTAATGAAAATAGGCTGGCTATACTGCGAGTTTGCCCCGGTGTTATCCGGTCCAGTTCCGTTGATATAGGAAATCGCGGTTTTCTTAAACAAAATCGCTTTATCGTCCATCGGGAAGCCGCAAGTGAGCTTACCGGTAGGGCCTTGGGCACCGGTGGAAGGGGCAACATAGGTCGTTAGTAGGTCTGAAAACTCAACAGGTGTCGCTTCAATCACCTGCTTTGAATTCCAAAGCAGGTTGCCGTCTTCGGCGTCGATCCCCCACATTCTGTCGTCAAAGAGAAATACACTAGAGAAAGCAGGAGGACCAATGTTCTCCACCACGCCACCGGTCGTATAAAGCAGGTTATTGCCTAAGATCGTAGCGTCGGCGTTGGTGTCTACAAAAGTGACATAATTCACTGTCATGTCGTTCTGTAACGGCGAAGAGATCGACGTAGTCTGATAATAATTCTGCTGATTCGTGCTCCAGCGGTATACGACAATATTCACCGGGGTGGTGGTTTTCGCAGTCAACCTAAGTGTCGGTATTTTAAGAGTAACGGTGTTTGTGCTAGTACCTGACCCACTCAAATCTACGCTGATAGGGATAGACGGAGCGGACCTAAAGACATTCCCTTGGTTGTCCGTCCATTCATAGGTCACTTGATACCAGTAGACATAGGCGCCCAGATGGCCCCCCGAGGAAGCCGTGGCTGAATTTTCTATATTGTCTGGCCAGAGATGGAAACTTTGCTCCACAACTTGCTGACCATCATACGCAGCTATGTATCCTCCGGCCACGTTCAAGTTATTGCCTATCTCAACAGATGTTACCGAGGGCTCAAAATCAACCGTAACGACATTGACGCCGGTCTGACTGTAGATGCCGGCAACCTGAGTCCCGGCGCTTAAGTTTGTTCCTTTGTTGACAGCCGATATTAAATCTTTGAAAAGATAAGGAATATAGACAGAAGTACCAGAAACGACAGTGTTAGGAAGAGCAGTCGTAACATACCCACCTCCGTTTCCATACGCAAGCTTTGCCACGATCACCGGGGAGATATTGGTCGATAGACTGGCGTTAATCAGAAAATACGTCGGCTGGTAATTACCGTTATTTTGATAGGAGGAATTCGGAGCAAACGCATTTTGATAGGCGGCGAGAAAATAAACAACTCCGTTCATGATAAATGGCTTTGAGGCCAATCCTACTGACCACACTACTTCCTGCGGTGACCCCACTCCCCCTAAAATCGTTGAGGTGATTTTCTTTATGTGGTTAGTATTGACGTTTGTATCATAAGTATAAGTCACCGGGAGTTCGTAATAGACAGTGACAGTGCTCGTTGATTGCCCCCCAACAGTGACAACAGAAGCCACGTTAGACACGGCGGCCGAATTAATAACAAGATTAGGTGCTTGAATAGGAGTGCCAAGCGACGCGCTCATAGCCGCGACATAGATGTCATTAAAGCTTGAACTATTATTCGTGCAATAAGTCACCCATATATAAGGCACTGTATAATCGGCACAGAGATTGATCTGAGTGGCTGAAGTACTATTATCGATCGTTGAAGCAATACCGGGGGCAAGATTACTCGTCATCGCAGCGATCTTCACTGCACTTGCCGTAGACCATGCTACATAAAGAGTGTTATCTACAACCACACCGTCGAATGAAACATTAGTTGAAGGTTGGACGGAAGTCGCAAAAGTAGTGGACGCGCTTACAGATAAAGTACTAATATTTATAGCAATAAAGCTAAGGTTATAAGCGCTAGGATGAGTCGTGTATAGAACAATGAAGTATCCAGCCAGAAAGAAACACCGGGGGGTGCCGTAGGTCGCATTAGCATTTGGAAGAGCCGCAGGAGCAAGGACCGTCTGTCCGGTGTCAGAATCTATGACGACATATTTGTGCGCGGTAGAGGCACCTCCAGTCTCTGTATAGGCGATACAAAGCAGTCCGTTAGTCGATTGTGCGATATCCGCCTGACTTTGATTTAAAGCGTTTCTAATCGCCGGCAGAGTAGATAGACTCGTTGGGGTGAACGAAGAATTGATCATGCGCCAAGTTTGTGCTTTGCTATCATAAGATTCAAACGCACTGGGGCCGATAGCTGTTAGGGCATTTTGGAAAGTGGTGGCGTAAGAAGCCGCAGCCGTCGGTGAAGGAAGCTGCGCATAACCATTGCGCTTACTGAGACGACCTCCGGTGGTAAATACTGAATTCACCAGAGACAGGAACTTGCCGATAGGGATCTGCCAAGGATCTTGTTTAGTTTCAAGACTTTGAGTAAATCTTATGTCTATCGGCTGTTTAATAAGCGCCACTATCTTGGACCTATTGCGATGAAAGAAAAAGGATAAGTGAAGGGACTTCCGCCAGCCAGAGTGGTGACGCCCGCCGAACTAGTGGAGATGTTTGTCACGTTGGAGCCAGTATTAGACCCCAAACTATTGGACGGAGCTGCGCTAGCCGTAAAAGCCGGAGCGCTGGCGAAAGGAGTAGTGAAGGTAATAGTGAACTCACCAGGGCTTACGACTGAGACTGTCCAACCTTCGCCATAGCTCGTGCCGCTTCCTGGATTATGAACGCCATCGCAATAGCCGCGCACGATGCACAGGCTACTTGAAGCATTAGTATTTGAAACAACTATATTTTTTCCGTTTTCTTGTACTGTGTTGCCGGGGAGATTAATACTTGGAGCAATTTGCGTGCCTGTAATCGTGTTATTGGCTATTTTAGCCGCAATGACGGCGTTGTTAGCGAGTTGTGTAGTATTTATGCCTCCGGCTGCTACTTCCAGAGAAAAGCCGTTGATGTCCAGCGTGCTCCCCGCACCGGAGACCGAATCTGGATAGACGTAAGAAGTAGTACCATTAGTTGCCGTAGACCAAAAACCGTGATTATATCCAGGATAAGTGCTAGGAATTGTTAAAGTAATTTGAGATGATAGAGCCGAAGACGGCGTGAGAAAAACATAATTGCCGCTCGGCGAAGGCGTAGAGCTGTTGTATCTCAGAATAATGCCGGCGTTGTCCATGAATGCTGGCGTAGGAGTAGAAGTAGCTTGCCATACATAAGCGCCGGTACTTGAGTTAAACGCCGCCGCACCGGAGAAAGGGAGATTAGTGATAGAACCGGCGCCGGCGTTGACGTTTCCATTATTCGTGATCGGCACGATATTGCCCGCACTATCGTTCCAATAAAGCTCACCGCTGACTGAGTAAAGGCAGGATATGTCTGGAGAAGTAGAAGGGATCGAAGAACTCTGCGCGGACATTCGCGCTGTCCTTAAGCTGGTTGCGTTATTGCCGTTAAAAGAGAGGTCAGAGCTGATGTTAATCGCTGACGGAGTGATCGGAACGCCGGAGCCTGGGGCGTGAGTATGGGCGTCGATGATCGCTAGACATTGATCAATAAGTGTCGCCCAAGTGGGGCCTGTGTCGGTGCCCACGATAGGTACCGGGAGATTCATGTTTGGGCTATTAATAGGCATCAGAACACGTACAGCGACACCGTCGCTGCTCCACTTGAGGTTAAAGTTAAAGTTAAATCATTGAAGGGCTGTGAGCGGTAGACTGTCACATTGGCGTTATTATCGACTAAGAACCAGCCCACGGGCGTCTGGCCTAGCTTATGGTTGATCGTGTTAGCTCCTGACGCCAGCACCACCCCAGTGAGCAGAGAGCCTCCCACGAGAGGCTCTGCGATCACCGGGTCAAGGAGCGCTTTCCAGCGTGTTTGCAGCTGGCTCAGAACCCGGTCGGCAGTCTGAATAAGTGGGAGCTGCGCCATTACCAACCCGCCCCAGGCGTCCAGCCCGGCCCATTTACGCCTCCCAAACCGGCACTATACCGGCTGTCTTGGATTGTGTCCGGCCTTCCCGCGTCTCTATTTTTGGCGCCTGCCATGATGCGTTGACGGAGGGCTTCTTTGTCTGCGATCAATTTAGTTGTATCGCTTTCCTCTTTCGTAAGCGCCTTGATTGCAGCGTCTACGATCACGTATTCAATCCAACCTGAGATGCCTTGCGTCGTGATATCGGAGTCAGATAGCAGCATGTCCATCCTCGGGAAGTACCAAAGGCGAATATATTGCTGGCCACTAGGGATAGGAATGAAAGTGATATTCTGCCCAAGTAGGCGATATTGCATGTTAAATACGCCGTAGATCGTCGACTGCGTATTGGGATAAAAGTATTTATTGCGGTCAAGCGGCACGTATTTGGAGATGGTCACCCACCCAGTGGGAGAGGTCGCTGCAGCGAGATCAACGCCCCAAAGCTTATAGAAAGGCCTGGGCGTGAAAGTCTGGTTAGTGAATGAATTCGTGTAGGTAGTTACACCGTCGGGAAGGGGATATTGCTGGCTATTGCCGTTCGTAGTGAATTGTGCCGGCGCTTCGAGATAATAATCCTCGTAAACATCAATGAGTAAGTCGTAAAGCTCGAAGAGACTTTGATTTATGTTGGAATTCCATTCGGGAAGAGTAAGGAAGTTCGAATTGAGTCGGTCAGCGCGTTGTTGGGCCCTCGTCCTAAGCTCTCCTAGGCACATCTCGCCGGAGGTGGTGGGAACGACAGCCTGAGGAATAGTAGGAAGCCCATTACCACTGCTGTTTGTCGCGTAGACCTGATAATAATAAGGAGTTCCAATAGTTACGCTTGTATCTTTGTACTCTAGCGCCGTCGTAAGAGTAGCGACCGTCGTATAATTAATCTGGTCTGTACTGCGCTGAAGCACGTAGCCTGTCGCACCGGGGACAATCCCCCATTGGGCGAAGGCTACGCCGTTTCCCTGAGTTACCCAGAAGTTTTGAGGAATCGAAGGAACTGCCATTTTAGTCCTAAATAAAAGGGGCTAGGTCGAACTTATCGGACGCCTAGCCCCTCGACCCCAAGAGGGGCAACTTGGTGAAACTAAAAGAACTTATTGAACGCTTGAGTTATTGCACCAGATTTCAAGATAGATCGTGCTTCCGCCAGCCGGATCAGTCGCAACCGGCGTGGTCGTAGAGCTATTGGTCGGAGCGAGACACTGGAAATTGACGTATCCACCACTTCCGGCTTGAAACGGCTGATTCTGCATCATCGTCGAAGGCGTTCCAATTAGCTCAATGTTAGTGCAACCAGAAGTACCGAGTGCTTTCACCGTTCCGCTACCAGTACCAGCAGCGGCCGCTTTAAAGATCACACCAGGGGCGGCGGTGATACCTGAAGGCACGCCAGCCGTCACCCAGTTAGCCTGAGTGGACGTACCAAGCGTAACGATCTGATAGACAGTGCCCGTATTCAGCGACCCCATATTGACGGTGCCCCCGGTCACGGGAGAGCCGAAGGAGCCTCGGAGCGTAAGGAACTGGTAGTAGTTGTCGCTGAGCTGGACTTGATAGGTACCAGCAGCGAGACGCGTAATAGACTTAATGCCCACGCCGTTTGCGATAGTGGGGGCGCCAGCGGTTCCTGCGATAGTTACTTGAGCGTCCAGTCGCACCGGGAGGAGGTGCATTCCGAACATTTTCTGAGAGGGGTAGTTCCTGTTAGCCAATTTGATATCCTCGGTTACAACCCCTCGGTATCTCACCGTTAAACCGAGGGGTTTAGCCTAACGGGCCGGGGCCCGAGGACATCTCTGGCTCCTACATTGTCAGTATGTCCAGCCTAAGTTGATTTACCTTAGACAATAGGAGGTTATCTTGAATATAACTCCAGGACTCAGCGTGGAGCTTTAAGCTATCAATTTCATTACGTATTACAGCTTTTACGAGATCTTTAAAGTTATTGGTATAGTTCAGGACACCGGGCTTTTGCCATTCGGGCCAGTCAGGCGCTATTGTCAGTCCTCCGGCCCACGTAGCCTCGAGCCACGCAATATTGGATTTAGCTTTATTAAATGGGTTGTTATCGAGCGGGACGAGCATCAAGTCGGGATAGGTTGTCTTAAGTGTGTGAAAATACTCAATAATATCTGAAAAGCCTTTAATGTTAATGTTACGATGGCGTCGGATAGTGCGAAGTACCATCCAAAACGGATCGCCTAGGAAATACCATTCGGCAGTAGACTCATTTCTTGCGATGTGTTCGAGTGACATCATGACGCTAAGGAGATCTTCGTCATGCGTGCGCGATCCTCTCCAAAGAAGTCTTTTCGAGCAAGCACTTTTGCCGAAATCAATGACTGGATGAGGAAAAAGATCGTCATCCCAAGCATTCGGAATTACTACGCATTTTCCGTTAATATTGGCTGCCCAAGCATCTGCGAGTGCTTGTGTGGACACTGAGACGATGTCCGCAAGTTCCAAACACCTGAAAATTGAATTTTTGACCTCTGGAAGGCCATAAATGCTAATTGTAGGATTTGAATCGGGCATTTGAGTAAGAAGATCGTCATAATCAATCCATACGCGCTTTCCAGCCCTTTTAGCTTTCTCTATGACTTTTACTTGTTCTTCACCGCCTGGGCGTTGGAAGAATAGAATATCAGCGTATTTTAGGACTGGCCAGTCGAGATCAGGCGCTGTGATAAGCTCGACTTTTCCTTGACGTTGCAGGCTTGTCAAAGGACCTGCTCCACGGTAGAAGGAGGTACCGTCGTTAACGTTGGGGAAATTGCAATAGACGCGTATCATACCTTCACTCCCCCAGGCAGTACGAAGTACCAGCATCCCGGCGTGTGTTCAGCTCTCACCGGCATGTCTAAACGCTTCGATAACGCACTATAATGACATATGAGCGACTTTCGGAGCATCCCTGGCACCTTGGGCTCAGAGCCTCTATGCATAAGCCTGCCGTGCCAAATTAGGACATCTCCTCTCTTTGGGAGGTGGGTGACAATCTCGCCGCCTCGGCGTGCGAGTTCTTCCTCCATACACCGGGCGACTTCGTCTTGCGTTAGTCTAGGCCACGCTCCATTAGCCGCCATCTCAGGCGGATAATACGATAGAAGCTTGTCTCTCATGATAGCAGGCCACTTATGGGAGCCTGGGACGTATTGGAAAGGGCCTGAGTCGGGATGAATATCGTCAAGCGCCATCCACACAGCGGCGTATCCATCGCCAACGTGGGGAGGGTTGAGATAGGTGTCTTGATGGAAATTGCGCTCCGTAGACACCCACCCGGTGAGATTAAGGTGCATCCCCATATCCTCTCCGACTAGAGAGGATAGTGTGCGCATAAGAGGGGGATAAAGGCCGATGTCTTTTAAGACAGGAACTTCCATATATGGAGTTGCTGACTCCCATCCACCTGGACGATTAAGCTGCTCTCGAACAGCACAATAGCGGTCAATGAGACCAGAAGGAAGAAAGCTGCGTAAAATTACTACCCCAGTGTCGTTCCAGTCTTCGCCTTCCGGCATCTCTTGACTGATGTCTGCGAAAGTAAAAGATTTATTCATATGTCATCTCCAATACTTCAAAACGATGGTTCTGATTAGCTTTTCTTGTTTCGTTCGGTCTTTAACAACGCGGACGGCGGCGTAGGCGGCGGCGTCGGCGGCGGCGGCGGCGTAGGCGGCGTAGGCGGCGGCGTCGGCGGCGGCGGCGGCGTAGGCGGCATAGGCGGCGGCGGCGGCGGCGTAGGCGGCGGCGTGGTCGGCGTCTTCATCGCCTTTACGTGCTGCTTCTATTGCTAGTCTTGGTCGTTTATCGTTAGGGTATTTAGCTTTAAAGATATGAAGTACACTTTCAGCGATATCTGCTGCAGCTAAAGCTATGTTTTCTTTAGGCATTAACCTAAAAGCGACCCAGAGTTTATCGCCCTGCGTTATACTTTTAAGTTCCATGAATTGTCGTTTCGTGAAAGTTCTATCTCCGTAGAACTTAACATAATTATCAAAACGGTCTTTGCAGGGTCTAAGTTTAGAAATCACTTTTTTGTTGATCATGATTTGTCTCCATAAAGTTTATAGTACTCATCGAAGTTGCCCAGAAATGTCCTATTGCAATGGGCTTCTTTCCAATCAGTATACACCTTAGGATGGGGAATAGGGCAAGCTATTTCTTTAAAGTCAGCTAACCACGCGCAACGCATACCAGATTCTATCGCCTTGCGATAAGCGCAGGTCTCGATAGCGCCGTAATATTCAAATTCGGCATTAATACGCGGGAGCGCGAAAGAGGCGCGCCACATTGTCACCGAGAAGGCTTCAGAATGAGTAGGAAAGAACCTCACTTTATGACCAGCGATAGTCTCTTCCGTCCAATCTGTCTGCCCGCTCATTTCGTGAGGTGCCCAAAGGGATAGAGTAGCGATAGTAGGATCAGAGTTCATTACGTTGATCATAGCGGGAAGCCAGTTGGGAGTCACCGGCCAGCTGTCGGGGTCATACCATAAGATGTAATCAGCGGGGCCTGGCTTAATATGCCCGATAGCCCAATTCATACCCTCTGTTCCGCCTAGATTCTTATAAGGCACAATAGGCCAGCACTCAGTACCTAGCATACGACTTATCGAGTCCAGACAATTGCGCCAAGTTTTAGGATCAACAGGCCAATGATGATCAACCAGCCAATGCTGATACCAATCTTCGTAAATTCCGCAAGTGCGTTTCATCTGCATAAGCGATGCCGCTATGATCGCAGGCTCCATATGGCAAAGACTAATGGCATATATCATGCCTTTTTCCTCGTAATCGCAATCACTTCGGCTCCATTGTCGAACAGTTCATAGCTTTCAATCTCAGGAATATTAGCTTTGAAGAATTTGAACATGTTTTCAATCGCTAGTTTATCCCACACATGAAAGTGTATGTTATTGCGCGACGCCATTGATGCCTCTACTTTACGTTTAAGTTCTTCGCCAGTTACCCCCTCAAGCTCGGAATTCATGTACCAATCCACATAATGCTCTCTCAAACTCCTGTCAGGACCGCACAGCCAATCTTCAATAATATGCGTGAGTCTCGTCACCGGGCGATTGCGGTCGAAAGTATGAGTTTTTTCTGGAATAGCAGCATAAATGACGCCTCCGGGCTTGAGCACTCGCATCCAATTATAAAAAGCCTTGATCGGATTTTCCATATGTTCGAGCACATGATTTGCAATGACAAAATCTTGAGAGGCATCGTCAAACTTTTCGAGAGTTTCTGCGTTATCGATGATCTCAGGCTTAGCCACGACCTCGACTTCTGGATTTGCTTTAACGATCTCCTCGAAGGGAGCAAGATCTACGAATGTCACAATAACGCCTTCCGGCACAGATAAAGGCGCGTTTAATCCTCCTATTTCAATGCCTTTTCCGCTAATATATTCTGCTGCAAGTTTTTTTCTCATATCAGAGTCTCCAATAATTGGACAAGAAATTATGGGAATAGGAAGATTAGTTGAAGTTCCGGGGTTGGGAAGCTTGCGAAAGCAACCTAAGAAATCTTTGTTTTTTCAAGGGCCTACTCTATTCCCTACGCTATAAGGGAGGTCTCTCTTGCCACATCTTTTACAATAAAAACCTATGATTTTATCGAGTGGCCACCCATATTGGACGTTATGCCCAAATATTTTACATAGAAATTGTTTCATTTTTACAATCATAATTAACCACCTTTTTGATAAATACAGTTTTAGGTCGTAAATTCTCTGTGTCCCAAACTCGTTTCCCGCTCCAATTATCGGTTCCTTTCCCAGCAATACGTTTGCAGGTATACCCTTTAGTTTGTCCTGCTTTTACCCAACCTGCTCGGCGATAACATTCCCCACTCCTTGGCAATTCTATAAGGGTTTCAAATGCGAGCACCTTATCGCCGTACTTGTCTTCCCAGTCTTTGACTATGGTTTTTTCAAACAATTCAATTACTCTCGTTGTAAAATTTCTTATGGGATATTTACCATCTTTAGGTTCTACATGAAAAAAGATGTTGTTAACTATTTGATTTAAAATTGTTTTTGCTTCAATTCCTAACATATCATCCCTCCCAGGTAGAAACCTTGTCGCTGAGCCGCCTACGATATGTCCATAACAATGTCCATCGTGATAAACGGCATAGCAAATATTCCTGCCAACAAAACCTTTAGGCTGAGAATAGTGTCTTTTCATTTCCTCCAATAGTTGCGGCGATGTTCGTTTTACTACTATTAATTCCATTTAAATTATCCATTACTTGTTGTCAAGGGATAGTTGCCAAATATAATTATTTGACGCATAAATCACCACGCCAGGATGCAGATCGTCGGTACAATTCGAGTTATTAGGTCTGTTCTGACTTCTGCCGGATAATGTGGATCGGGATTCGCAGGCGCGTGAAACAGCCATTCCTGCGCTATAGACAAAGCAATCCATGACAGTCCGGCTATCCACTTGCCCTTCGTTCCTCCAATCTTTTCGCCTAAAAGCGGGATCGCCAGAGACCAGCCGATATGAGCCATAGCATTGGTCGTCGCGCCGTCACCGTCGCCTAGGTTAGTAAACGGTCCTGGCCCGGTCACCGGTAGATAAGGACGGTAGCCGAACATCCCAAAAGACTGGAGCGGCGTAAGTCCTCCAGCATTCGCTGACGCGGAGAAGAGAGATAACAATACTGCGATTATTGTAGCCTTCATAGCAAAAAATCCTCCTTAAAAATGTGGTACTGACGAGGAAGGCGGGACGATTGGCTCGTGAGGATAAAGGGAGGAAAGCGTCATCTTGTCGGCTCGCAGTTGTTATTCTCGGGGGTTGCCGACTCACGCTCGAAACCTCACGTCGCTCTTATTGGTATCCCGCCTTCCCTGAGGGTCTTCGCCGTGTTTCAGGCTCGCCTCATTTTCCCGTCAGTACCTAGCACTCATATTATCACTATGAGTGCCGAAAGTCAATTCTGTTCTTTTCCAGCTTCGATATAAATCACTTCCGTGAGATACTCGCCTTCCGGTGTTTGCGTATACCAGCCTTCCTTGCTGTCCAAGATAGTGTGAGCCGCGTCCTTCCGAGAGAGGCCTTTCTCCGCCTGCAGCGCCTGAATCTTGTCTTCCATCTGCTCACCCATGCTCTTGTACATTTTCGTATCCTCCTGAAACCAGTATCGCAAACACCAGGGGTGGAGTCAACAACTTTTTCGTCAGACTCCTTTCGCCTGCACTTTAACCGTCTGAAAGCTAATTTCCTTAATCAATCCAGCCCCTTCCAAAGTCTCACGTCCCACGACCGCAGCCACCTTCTCAAGGCCCTCAAGCCGTGTCTGATGCACCTCAGACACGACCACCACGTAATGCACCGTTGAGAAGGTGCCCTTCTCTTTACAGGCTGCCTTAATCTCGTCGACGCGTTTAGCCGCCGCCTTGATCTCAGCTTCTAGTTTAACCAGTTCCGCCAGCATCTCTTCCGTTACTTTAACCATAAGGACCTCCATCCATTAAGTCATTGTAGTTTAAGGGAAACCGTCTGTACCCTTTTATGTCCTTCGCGTAGGTCATTGCCAACTCGAAGTCATATGGATGATATTGAATCAGGTACACCGGGACGTCAAGAATAAAAATAAAAAAGGCGAGGGCTTTCGACCCTCGCCTAAAAAATCTAATGATTTTAGCTTACTGTGACAGAGTCACGTTCATATTCCAGCCCGGGGCCCTACAAATAAGGTTCCCGTAATAGCCAATACGAATCTCGAGCGCATCCGCCGTTCCGACACGCAGGCCTTCGAGACCTTCCATGCCGTACGTGAGGATGTGCGGGATCTTACCGAGCGACTTCAGCTTCCACGTATTCATCGTGAGGAGGAAGCAGGTCGTCGGAGGACACGAACGGTCAGCAAGCACCGTGACGCGGCCGTAGGCGCTCTGGAAAGTGATACCTTCGAAAGCGACTTCGACTTCGTCGTGCTTAACCTGAACATACTGGACCTTGGCTCCGAGCGCGTTGACGAGAGCGGCATAGGACGCGAAGTCCATAATCGCCAAGTCAAATTTCGCACCTTCGCGAGCGCCGAAGGCAAGCGCATTGGTCATGCCTTCTTCGATCGTGTAGGAGCTAGCGTCGTAGCGGAGGCCGCCGAGACGGGTCGGATCAGCGGTTCGGTCAACACCCCAGAAGGTCGTAGCCGACACACCGGCCGCAACGCTCGGGATCCAGGCGCTAAAGCCCGTAAGAGCGTTGAAGGAGGTCGTCGAAGACGCACCACCCGACGGGAGGTCACCGAGCACCGAAAGGTACGCAGAACCAGCTCCGATCGCCCACTTAGCGTCGAGCGAACCGGTCGAAGCCGTGCCGGTGATCACACCGGTCGCCCGGTTGACCTGCGTAATGGTGACGTAATCGCTCGTAGGAGCGCCACCAGCCGAGCTAGAAGCGCAAATCGTCATGCCAACTTCGAAGTTGACAATCTGCTGCGCGTTAGCGAGCGGGAGCACCGTTCCACTGGCGACCGTGCCATTCTGCGTCGAGGCAGAGGTCGTGTTACCACGATTGGAGGTACCGTCGGCGAACAATTCAAATGCGATGTTGTTCGTGATCGAGCGGAAGCCGCCATCCATCTGGAGTTTCGCAGCGTCGACGAACGCACCGGCGTTGGTCTTCGTCTGCTCCATCAGGAGGTTCGTGATCGTGACGAGCTGGTAGTCAGAGATAACGTACACGAAGAACGACGCCAGAGAGGCAGCAGTCTGCTGGTTCTGAGCATTGCTGAACGTGTGCGAACGTCCCTGCGGATTACCGTATTCGAGTGGGACCGGGATGTATTTACCGGCAAACCCGTCGGTAGACTCGTCTTTCGGAACAAGCGCGAAAGCAGGATTCTCTTTGTAGACTAGATCCTGCATGTATTCTTTGTCGTCTTTGTACAATTCTTTCAAAGACGCCAACTGGTTGGTACTATTGGCATAAACAGCTGAGGGACTCATACTGTTCCTTTCTATACACCGGTGCGAATGATTCCGTTTTCAGGAACCCTGTCGCATCGGCATTTGTTATTGGTTTAGGCTTATGATCTACTTTAAGAAGTCAAAACAAGTATTTATGACCTCTTTTAAGAGACCTTCTGCCCTTGAAATACGGCAATCGCACGCTCCCTAGCAGAGAGCTTCTTTCCACTAGTGGGGAGTGAATTGCTTAGAGTTTTAATCTGTCCAGGTTGCTGCTGGGACTGTCCTTGTGCAGGAGTGCCTTGCTCGGCGACCGGTGCTGGTGCTTTTGGTTGCAGACGCTTTTGGATCTTTTCCAGCTTAGAGAGTTTTTCGTGCTGTTCGACCCATTGCTGAACCAATTCGTCTTCAACTAATCGGGCTGCCTCTTCGACCGTGAGAAGAGTGCCAGCTTCATACTGGCCTTCCAGCCCTTTTTCAAAGACTTCCTTAATAAGATTAGTCACTTCTCCGTGCTGCCCGGTAGCTTTAATCGTCGCAAATTCAGGGTCGGTATACACCAGGCGCCTGGCCTCCGCGTCGATAGCTTTGACGGCTTGCTCGTAGGATTGTGACTGATTCTGTTCGTAAGCTTTGCGGGTTTCGTCCTGACTCGCTTCCAGTTTAGCAATCTTCTCCTCGAGCTTTCCGATATACGACGTGAGTCGATTATCGACAGGCTGATGGTTGAGGAGTCGATTTGCAAGTTCTTCGGCTGAAAGACCGAGTTCTTCGAAAACGCTCACCGGGTCGTTAAGCAGGCGATCCCTCGCGATGCTCGACGGCGGCTCAGTGGCGGGAGCGGCAGGGGTGCTGGCGCTCGCTTGAGGCGCTTTTGCTGCTTCGCGTTCGGCTTTAAAGGCCGCTCGCTCTGCGTTCAGCCGCTTCACTTCTGCACGTAGGGCTTGTTCCTTACGCGCCAGTGTAGCGTAATGCTGAGACAAAGGCGTCTCACTCTCTACTTTGGCGGGTTGACTAGTCGCGGCTGTCCCACCGGTGTCAGTTTGTCCAGTCGGAGCGGGGGTTTCGGGCGCCGGAAGGCTATTTTCGGCGTTAGCTTGGGCGGCCGCGTTAGCCTTAGCCAAAGCCACGTCAAACGCATCCTGAGGCTGCGGGGGCTGCTGATTGGCAGGCTGGGTGCTATCCTGTCTACCTCCCATAAACGCGTTAATAGCGCGTTCCCTAGAAGCTCTGGCGGCGTCTGAAGTACCGGCGGGTTTTTCGATGAAGGGAATAGAGGGCCCAGCTTTGGGCGTGACATTGAATGACATAATCGTTCCTTGCGAGGTTATATAAAGTCTTTTAATTACTACTAGTTAGGCGATTAGCAGGACGCCCTCCTGTTATCTTGATGACCGGAGTAAACTGTGCGCAACTCCTCCGGTCATCCTCGTGCTAACGCTGTGATTAATCAGGGAAAGCGTTTTTCCAAATCTTAGCCGCCCAGTGTCCGATCTTGGCTTTAAAGCCGTCCTGCACCGGGGGGATGGAAGGCGTCGTAGCGACGATATTGATAGTGGGCGCCTTCGTCTGCTCGACGATCTGTTTCACACGATCGTCAGTATAACCATTTGGAATTGCAGGATTATTTTTTACATCCCCTTCAGCCATAACGTTTTTAAGACGCATCTCCTCTCGCTCTTCTTTCGTGAACTTGAGGTCGTGAGACTGCTCCTCAATCATCTTGATCGCAGTGGCGCGGCGAATAGCGAAAGCCTTCTGAGTGGCGATAGCACGAGCTTCGGCAAGTAGCGCCTGTTCTTTGCGCCAGGCCTTGACTTCCTCAGATCCGCCTATGACAGTCACCGTGTAGGGAAGAACCTTCTTCGCCGGTGTGACGAAAGAATCAGGCGCTTCCGGGATGCTCCAGTTATTAGTCCAGCGATTGAAGGCCATTACGCAGCTCCCATGTTAGCGTTAGGCACTAACGGTGATTGAGGTTGGGGCACCGGCTGAGCTTGGGGAGGGGCTTGCGTAGGCCCTTGCGCTCCTGGAGGTGGAGGTACCATTCCTGCCGATGCCTGGTTGATAAAGTCCAAAGTTTGGTCGTAAAAATCTCTTAACATTTGTGCCCGCTCTTCTTCTAACTTAGCGGGAACATAGAGATTATAATACTGAACGACCAGCTCTTTCGCGAGCGTTAGATCCATGAAGCCGTCGGGCCCGGTGTAGACGCCTTCTTCTACAATCTCATCGAGGTACTTGTAAATACGCTCTTCAGAGGCGTTAGCGAGCTTTTCCTGCTGCTGAAGGTCCGGATAATCAAGGAGCCTGCGTCCTTCGCGGATTGTAATCATGCCCGCTTGGATCATCTCCGTGACCTTCTGCATGCGCCCTGCAGGATCGCGGGGTAGCGAAGACATGTTAAAGCATTGAATTACAAAGGGATCTTGGAGTAGCTTGGCGTTGGGTAGATCTATTGTTTTAGTTCCGTCCTTCCCAGGGTAAACCGTCTGATACTCCCCGGTGTCTTCGCAGATGTCTTTGGCGCAATCGACGACGAGATATGCAGCATCCACAAAGAGATTGTCATACCTACGAGAAAGTGAATTAAACCGATCGCTAGCAATGTCATCATAAACGCGTTGAGCTTCGCCCGAATTGAGTCCCGCCGGCTTCTCGCCCGACGCCTGCATGTTAGACACACCACATTGCTGGAAGCCGTACTGGATGAGGCGCTGCAGTTGTGCATAGAGTTCTTCCGGGACACAGGGGGCGACTTCGAAGATCGGCTTAGTGCCGATATAGGGCACTACGACTCCGATGTCGTTGTTAAACGCTGCAGGATTGACTTTAGAGCCCGCTTCAACGAACACTCGGGGAACGCCCACAAGTTTAATGGCCCTCGAGATCGTGAACAGCAGGGAGTTAATCTCCAGTTGAGTTCCCATGAGCTGCTCAGCGATACCCTGTGCCCAGAACCCAAGTAGTCGGGGACTGTAGTGAAGGAAAACAAAGGGGAATTTGTCTTTGTCATAGTCTTCCTCAAAGATAATGCCGGAGGAGCAGGCGACGATATGTTTGCCGTCTTTAGCTCCTTTGCCAGAAGGGAGATGCCAGCCCTCGACGACAAGGACTAAGTCGGAAATGGACTTGGAAGAGTCGGCGGAGTTATCAATAGTGGCACGCTCAGCCAGCTCGATGTCTTTTTTGGCTGAAGCGGGGCTATCGTTAATGAGTACTCGTCGGTCTACCAACTTTAATTGGTATATCTGGCGCGGAGAGCGGTCGCCGTAAACGCCTTCGTTTGGATCAATGAGGAGTTCGGTAAGGAGTAATCGATCAACGGCAACTTTATCATCAGCTCCGCGATAGATCTTGAGGACGCCGGTGCCTTCGACGAGCGCGTCTCGTAGGATGAGGGCCGCTTTATCGTACATCTTCGTTTGATAGAATTCGCCAAGTATGAAATTATTGAGTTTTTTCGCAAGATTACGTTCTTTGTAGTCTCCGTTGTCAGTGAGGAACACCGGGGCTGGGCGTGACTGAGAGATGCGAGAGACGAGGGTGTCGACAGCGCTTTGGATAATGTTGAAAGTCGGCCTGTCAGTCGGCAGGCCTGTCATCTGGTCCATCTTGCTCATGTTGGAGCCGATGAATGAAAATAATGACATGTTGCCATACAAGCGCGCATAGATAGCTGCTTGGCGATAACGATAGCCCTGGTTCGTGCGGAGGTAGTCGGCGGTGCCGAGAACCTCTGAACAGCGCTGGCTTGCATCTTTTGCTAGCCACCACTGATATTGCTTAGGAGAGCCAACTTTGTTGTTAGCCGAAGTCTTGAAGGTAATTGTCTTATTCGGCTGTACGTTTGTTACTTTCACAGTTCACCGAGTGTTTACACATCCCCGGACCCGCCTGCGCTCCAGAGTAGCATCGCGAGGTCATCAGGCGCTTCGCCGGTGGGGGCTTCGGGTTGAGTGGGAATGCTTTGAGTGAGGGAAGCAGTAAGTCCTTCTTTAGCCCTCGTTGCACGGCTCTTGGCTTCGGCTAGGGCAAGCTCAAAGGGGTCCTTGCTGGTAGGGGTCTCGGAACCTGCCTTTCGTCGTTTATAGGGCGATTTAGGGGCCTCTGGGAGGAGCGTAAAGGTGATAGAGCCCACGGTCATCGTGTGAATGCCGCGCTTTCGGCAGAGAGTCACCAAACTGTCGAAGTCCTTAAGGCTCTTAATCTCCACGTTAGGCTCCAATGCGAGTGACGGTAATGAAGCCTTTGAACTGGTTTGGCCCGGCGTCGGAGGCCGTAGACGACGTCACGACCACACCAATCACGTCATTCACTGCGCAATTAACGACGGCTGACGCGTTCAATTCGTTACCCGTGATGCCGCTACCGAGCGTCGCGAGCGTCGAGCTGTTATTTTTGAGTACGATCTGAATACCGTTGAGAGTGTTAATATCTGTTAACTTTACAGCGACTCGATGAGTGCCGGCCGTCTGAATCGTGTAATTGAACGTGTCGAGCGTATTGAACAGATACTCGTGGTTAAAGTTAGCGATTGTGGTAGCCATTAGTCGTGCGTCCCTTCACCGCTGCCGATTTTCTTGAGGCCACGTTTACGAATCTTAGCGACGATACTGTCATCTTCTTCATCTTCCTCAGCCGGGCCACCATGCTCATTGGAGCTGTCAGGTTGTCCCTCTAACTGGTCATTATCATAGACTTTTTTGCCGAGAGCGTTGTAGCTAAGGTCATCTTCGACGTTTCCGTGTTCAACGTCAGAGTCGTCGAGGTCATCTACACGGCCACCTGCTGCAAACCGTTTGCGGTGACGGAGAGAGTCATAAACCGACGTAGAACCAGCACGAAGCTCTTCGCCTTCTGGCATCTCTCTCACCATGCCGCCCTCGGCATAGCTGTTCGTGCGCTCCATGGAATCAGCGGTGGGCCGCCCAGCGTCGCCACGAATCAGTTCGTCGTGAGCGTGACCACCGGGTACATAGCAGGAAGGCGTGCACAGGTGCGTCTCGCCTGAGTCAGCCGTAGGGCGCTCAGAGCCGGCTCTGACGAGACCGCCCTCGGCGTACTGCATAGAGTCAGCCGTAGGACGACCAGCATCCGCGCGGACAAGGCCCCCTTTCGAATATTGCATGGAATCGGCAGTAGGCTCACCGGCGTCGGCTTTGATAAGGCCGCCTTTGAATTTCTTGTTCTTGCGCTGGACACTATACGCAATTGCCAAGTTTTGAGCCCTGTTGGCTTTGCCGGGATTGGCTTTCATCTCCGTTTCCACATTCTGTTTAAAAGCGGCTTTGCTGGCGGATTGTTTCAGGGGCATGGGCGGTTATTCCTCAGTGTGAGGGGCTTCCTCGTGGGGTTGACTTTCCAGAATCTGGAACATGGCTTTGAATGCCTCGGATACCCCTTTGGCGTCGTCAGCCTGCAGCGCGCGGAGGAGGTCTTGCGCGCCGGCGAGCAGCCCAGAGTTGCTATTATCCTTATCTTCCGCAGCCTTAGATTCTGGATTATCAGGGGCTCTTACTTTGGTGGCGACGATCGCTCCAGAAATGGCGCGCGGTTTTAGGAAAGGTAACATAGACATAGGGGTATCCGAGGCTCCTACTATGTCCGATTGTCCAGCGATTATGTGAAATTACGTAAAAATTAAGAAGAATATATGTAAAAAAGCAGAATTATTCCATCCCATTCATGCGTTTCTGCTGCTCTTCCAGTTCTCGGAAATGGGCTTGGGCTTCTTCAAACATGCGGTCTTGTTCGGCTTTAGCCCAGGCAGGAGAGCCGTATTTAGGTTTTTCTACCGGAGCTTCGTAGGAGAAAGCCGGACTCGCTTTGAAAGCATAGAGTACGGCGTCGATAATATCGCTATGTGGTTGTTTTTTAACGATAATTTTATTGGGGGTGCTTTTGTCCCAATCAATTTGCACCAGATAAGAGTCTTTGGCGAAGCGGCTATCTGCTTTGGCCTTGAATGTCCCTAACCTTAGATGATCATTAAGGATTTCAACGTTGGTCTGCTTTTCAGTCTTTTCTGCGGCTTCTATTGGAAGTCCGTGACGACGCCGAATCTCTTCGGCCGCTTTCTTGCCTAGACCGCCTTCGTCCATAATCATCTTCGTGATATCATATTCTTTTTGAAGAGCTTTAATCTGCTCAGCTAGGGCAGTAATGTCTTGCTTAGCGGTAACGACTTCTTTCACTAGGTACGTAGTAGCAGATTTTTCAGACCAGGCTAGAAGGGCCAAGGCGTCACAATCTTTATAGCCTACGTCGATACCAAGAATATAGACATATTTAGTTGGCTTAATGTCTGGTATCTGTGTGTAATCATTAACTTCTTTATTGTACCGCACCCATAGAGACTTAACATCAAGTACCCACTGATTACGCCACTCTCGGAGTAGAGTAGGATTGTTGTCTAGCCACTGACGCCTTTTTATGAGATCGGCGATAAAAGCGGCTGGATCTGGCATGAAAGGATTGTCTAGGATAGTCCATTCATGGTGAGAATAACCGTGCTTTTTCTCACGCGTGATCTCAAAGAAGAAGCCTTGCGGCACCGGGCCTGGCGTACCTGTTACAGCGAGCCAGCCGTCGGTGTAGTCGGAAATAGAAGGGGTTAGAACGTCGTCGATAAGGGACTGGAGATGGACGCCGAAGTCTTGGGCTTCATCTATGGCTACACCGGGAAATTTACGTCCTTTGATGCGCTTAATGAAATTCTTGAGATCGGCGCCCATGAGCTTGAGTTTAGCGCCATTCGGATGAGTGATCGTAAGTTTTGAGTCTAAAAAAGTCAACCCTATCTCGTACTTATCGTTTAGCTCGTGCATTACCGGCCACATGATGTCGCGGGCTGATTCTTGTGTCAGAGCTAGATAGAGAGACTGGGACTTTGGGTGTTTCTCCATGGTCCTGATGAAACGGAGACCAAGGCCTGTTGATTTACCCGCACGGCGAGAGCATTGGGCATCAATGTATCGAGAAGGATCTTCAATAAAAGCATTCTGATAGATCGCCCTAGAGTCAAGAACTAGAGGTTTAGCGACCTTCTTTTTGCGCTTACTGACCTCTACGGCGAGATCTGTATCTGTTAAAAGGCCAAACTTGTTACTCATCACTTTTCCCGAAGTCGACGGGCACTGGGACATAGTGACCAGAAAAATTGTCGGGCTTGCCTATAAGAGTAAGAAACGGATTAACGTTATATACTAGAGAACGCATGTGTTCCTTAGCTCGTCGCCTAGCCTCAGGTCTCCAAGAATGCACTCGCTTAGTTTTCTGGGCTGCTAAAGCCCTAGGCATTTTGTGTTTGTATCGCGCTAATAGGTGAATAAACGCGTCTTGGTGCTCGGTGTAATGGTAATTGTATAAAAGGCGAAGTACTCTGACTTGGACTCTAGAAGACATAGAGCCCTTAGGTCTATTTTCCCGTTTTTCAATTCTTGTCTCGCGCCAATGTAACTTCCACTCCTCGCGCGTCATTCTGTTTTCCTTCGCGCTAATTCGGCTTCTAGCTCTTCGTCAGAAGCGTCTTTTGTGGCGTCAAGCTGCTTTTTCTTCATGTCTTGAAGGATACCCATAAGGTCCTTCAAATTCATGACGGTCTCACGTTCTGGTATCTGACCGCCTCTGACAGACAACAGAATAGTGTCCATGATGGACTGACACGCCGTGAGACCGTCACGAAGAAGAGCGTCTACTGAGGGTTCTTTAGACGCGACGAGAGTAGGATTTGTGTAGAACCCATTCTCATCTTTGAGGCCTTTCCCTGGGATACGTCGATCGCTCATTTTACCTGTTTGAGAGCAGGCTTAACCGTAGCAAACTTGCAGCCCTGGATATTGGCGAGTGGCACGATGAAGTGAACGCCCTTATAATGCACCTCAAGCCCTTCTGACGTCCAGAACATAGTCATACCGGTGTACTTGTTCGTCGAGAGAGTCGCTTCGAGATTGCCCGTTTCAGGACAAAAGAAAGCCTGATGGAGTCTGGCGTAATCTACCTGCCTCATTTACGCCTCCGCCTTAGTTTCTGAAGAGGTAGCCGACGCCTTTTCAGCTTCAGCCTTAGCAGCCGCAACCTTCTGTTCGACTAACACCAGGTCGTTATATTCCTTTTGGAGAGAGTCAAGCGCCTCTCCAAACTGTCTAAGCTCGCGTTCTTTTTCAGCAATAGCACGCGTAACAACGCCTACTCGGAAAAGAAGATTGTTATAGTCGGTCTGGACGTCAGCAGAAGTTCGGGGTTTTTGTTCGGGCATAATTTTCCTTTCAGATTAATGGGTTAAAGATAGTTTTAGGATACAGTTTAGTTAAGATGGCCTCGCCGGCTCGGGTGAGGTGCGTTGCGGCATAGGCTTCAGGAGGGAGGAGATCTTTAGAAAGGCCAATACCTCTCCACTCCTTCTTAACGTACGCCCAATCTATTACGGTAACACCTCCGGCCTGGCGATAAACGGCGTAGCCAGTGATAACTTCTGGGTCGTCTTTCAAGCAGGCGACTTTGACTATTACACCGGGGGACTGGAGGATACGTTCGATCACTTTGTGGTAGCCATCCATGAAGATAGCTTTTGGTATCTTGCGAAAGAAGGCATCTCCGCCATAGTATAGGCCTTTGAGCCACGTGTTGAAGACAAAGGCTACGTCTCCCTGTTCTACGTTGCGTATGGCTATAAGGTCTGATTTATTCATTTAAGCTTTGTCGTCATTTCGTTTGCAAGTTTTTGAATTATCTGATGAATTCTAGATCGCTTTGGAACCTTGACGCCTTTCTTCTTGAGCAGCTGAGGAATCTTGTAGACAGAAACACCCTCTGAATGATATTTCCAAATCGCCCGTTCGAGCGGAGAGGCGAAAGTGTAGTCATAAAGGAACTGCCCTGCCAGCCTGTAATACTCTTCTTTCGCCTGAAATGCTGTGGGATTGTGGGAAGACGGCGACGCGAAGTGAGAGCTTGCCCATGATTTGAGATTGCCGTCTTCCCGCTGCTCGATATCCTCAAAGCCTGCATTAGCTAGTCTTTCGTCCCATACTTTTTGCAGAGCTAGAAGATGCGAAGGACATAGGTTTTCGTGTACTTTAGTCTTTCCTGCGCAGTGCGAGCACTTAGGCGCGGGTTGTGGATTGGGTATCTGCACCGGGGGCCGCTCCTGTAATAGGGATGACGGTCGCTTCCGGTTTAGATTGCAACGATGCTTTTTGCGCTGCAGCTTCAGCAGCAGCCTTAGCCTGCTGCTCTTCTTTGAGCTGGGTCATCACGCCGTGCGCAATTTCTTTTGAAGCAGCAGCCAGACCACAAAGCCCGAAGTAGCGCTTCGGCTTATAGGCCGTAGTCTGGCCGGTATTAAGAACTATGGCCGCAAGCATGAAACGAACGCTTGCGTTATCGGGGAACTGATATACGTCAATAAGGTCTTTAGCCCATTTCTCGTATTCAGTCATGCCCCTCGGGAGGGGAGTCGGAATCCAGTGAAGAAAGTATTTTTTAAAAAATCGAATAACAGTGTTCATAAAGACACTGTATCAAATTATACCCAAATTGTCAAGACAAAAAGACGAGTAAAATCAATATTTCTATAAGTCTTTGATTTTACTCGTCTAATTCACCATACTCTTCGTCGATAACTGCGCGATTAGTAGCGTCAAATTGCACGGAGTCCATGTCGCCGGCTTCGATGAGACCAAAAGCAATAGTAACTTCTTCTTCTGGAATTCCAATAGAGAGAAGAAGATTTTCGGCCTCTGGTGCTGACATATCTGCTTCCCAGGCGGCGTACTCTAAAGCCTTAACGTTATACTTGCCACGATGATATGATAGCGTTGTCATATTGAACTCTTCCTTTTACGAAGTTTGAAGTCTATTTCAATCACATTTGTTGTGTCAACGATCTTAGGTCTGAATTTCTGTAAACGAGAGTCTGGACTAAAGCTTATCAAATAGTCTGCGTCCGAAGGATGAAAACCTAGAGCGATGAGATGACACCTCTTACAATTACAACCTGGTGTATATGCGTGCATTGGACCCATTCTTATGGCCTTGCTAACCAAATAATCGTCGCTGCCAGCATTGAAAACTTAACAACATCATATACTCCGATCATACGAAGATCACCGTAAAACCTAGACTAATAAGCAAACGGTAACTTTCGACGCTAAGTTTGCGGACCCTAACCACTTTAGATACTTTCATGCTGTTGCCTCCTGAAAGTACTATCTCAAAAATAACATGCTAAGTCAAACTTTTTATTCTACTTAAGATCCGCTAAGTTATAGGCAATCTTGGGCTCTGCTATTAAGGCTACTCCAGGTAGTTCGCAAGTGTTCTCCATGGCGTTCTTGAGCACGATAGACATAGCGTCACCCAATTCTTCGGGACCTTCGAGGACCAGCTCATCGTGCACCTGAAGTACGACTTTCACTTCTTTCCAGCGTTTATCGCTTTCAGAAAGACGCCTGCGTTCATTGCATACGGCAATAGCTGCCCTATTCATTATCGAAGCAGCCGTGCTTTGAATAGGACTGTTCATCGCCTGGTTCAAGATATTACGCTGATCGTATTCTAAGTCTTCGTGTTTCTTGTCTTTTGGAATGTTTAGCGCTTCTGGCAGACGCCTCGGGCGCCCATATAGGTTAGTTACTCTCCCTTCTTTCTTGACGATCTGGTGAGATAACAACATTCTATCTCGGACACCGGGGAAGCTGTGGAAGTAGTTTTGAATGATTTCACGCGCGTCGTCAGTTGTTTTACCTAGTGATGGCGCCATCTTAAAGGCTGTCGTGCCGTAGGCGGCGGCTAAGGCAAAAGTCTTGGAAGCATTTCTAAGTTCTGGGTAGCGTTTGGCGAATGAGTTTTTGTCGTCTTTCTTCATAGAACAGCCTGAGATATTGAACACTTCGGCTCCTACGACTGAATAAAAGTCGTCGCCTGTTTTAAAACACTCTAATAAGCGTTTATCGCCGCTATAGGAGGCAAAGATGCGAGGCTCTAACTGAGAATAGTCAGCTCCTACAAAGACCTTCTCTGGACGGGATACGATGCAGGCTTTGACGCGCTTGTCGTCTCTTGGTAGATTCTGGAAATTAGGCTCTTTGCTACTGTAACGACCGGAGGTGGTGCCGTGCTGAAGAAAGCTTGGACGAATAACATTGTAGTCAGTCATGCGTTCCTGGATGCCTATGACATAAGTGCCCAGAAGCTTGTCAGCTTTCTTATAGGCTAGTAGGCGCTCGGCCCATTTGTACCTCTTTGAATATTTTGTTAAGGATTCTTTACCGCACGACAGATACTTCCAATAGTCCTCGATTTTCTTCTCTCGGTGCTTTTTGCCCTTGGAGTCAGTATAAGCTTTGGCATATACTTCTCCTTTTCGCGCTTTGATCTCGGCGATAAAAGCTCGTTTATCGCTAGGGGCATAGGGGATCTTAATGTGAAGTTTTCTGCACATTTCGCGGCCTGCTTTAGTTAACACCCGAAATTCATTGCCTAATTTGTCGAACAGAAGCCAAGATAGCTGTTGAGTGGCGTTGATATTGAAATGGTTAGTCTCCCCAGTGCCTGGGTATTTCTCTCTCACATCTTCGTAGACCTCTGCTTCGATGAAAGCCTTAGCCTCCATGCATTCCGTCTCAAGCGATCCCCTGAGCTGCTGTAACTTCACCGGGTCGACGCGCAGCCCCGTGGTATTTAGGTCATAGGTAGGACCCCGTAGAAGAGGCATAGACTCATCGTCGTAAAAGAACTTGTCTAGCCCCTCCTCGAAGAGCTGCTCTACAAAGACGCCGAAGAGCTTCATCGTCAATATTGCGTCCTTAGCGCCGTATTTAGCGATCAGCTCCCAATCGCCTTTATAAAGCTCATAACACTCTTTCGTGAGCTGGCCTCCATTCCTAGTGACCGACTCTTTCATCTCAAGCTGTTCTTTTTTGGAATCTTCTCCGAAGAGAGAGACAGATAGCTCTTTTAGGCCGTTTCGGCGGTTCTCGTTTAGGAGGTGTCCGGCAATCATAGTGTCCGTATGCAGAGAGTCTATTAGTTGCACGCCGAAGTTGTTAAAGGTCATAGCACAGTCAAAGGGGCCGTTATGCATTATGAGTTTTTTGGTTTTTAGGACTTCCAGAAACTCTTTGATACCGTCGACTGTCTCGATAAAAACGAGTTTCTGTTCTTGCACGTCCCAGTAAGCTGTCACAATGTAATAGCCAGTTTCGCAGTCTGTCGCAATACTCATTCCAATGATATGAGACTCTTTGTCTACACCGTTGGTCTCGGTATCGTAGGCGATGAATTCGACATCCCTGATTAGAGTTTGTAACTCTTTAAGCTGCTGGAGCGTCGTTATCGTGGCTAACTGCTCGCTCATTCTTCTTTTCTCCCCATTTCCTAGGCTTGCTCTTTGTTCTTACTTTTCCCTTTAACGCCAAGTATTTACCATAGGCGTCTGACTTTGGCTGAGAAAAACCTAGGCCTTTACACCAATAATCGTTCCTCAGCAGCGTCTTGACTACGCGGCGCCAAGAGGGGGCAAAATGCAGATTTTCAACATTTTGGTCTACTTCGTCAGGAATGACGCTGTAGCCCCTTTTTGACCATCCCCCAAAAAAGCGTCTAATCCTCGCGGCATAATGCTCTGCCGACTTTCTGGGGAGACTTTTCAATAAGACTTTTGCGTACTGCTCCCATGTCATGTCTTCGGGCTTAGTAATCTTACCCTCTCCGGTAACATTCCCGTGCTCTCTGGCGTAAATAGAGTAAGAATTAGCTCCTATTACCCTATTTATGAGTTTAGCCCATGTATCCGCTTCGAGTACACTGTATAGCCACAACCCTCGGCGCTGTGTATCTCCGTATGGCTGGCAGAGACGCTGCTCTTTCAGCGGTACGCCGGCCATTTGCATCTTGTCATAAATGCAATTATGAGGTTTGTTCGGATATACTGAGTGATATTTCCAGATATCCGAGGCCTTCCAGTCGTAGATGGGGTAAGCATTGTAACTACTCTTCCCGATCCGCGTAGTCCATGACGTCCCGTCAATCGTTCCAGTCTTTTTGAACACCGCTACAGTCTTGTACCGATTCAGAGACTCGTCTGCGCGGATACCTACGATAGCACAGGAGGGCTCGTTGCCGCCGTACCATTCACCGAAGAGCGGTACGAATTCCTCGAATTCCATGCCCGGAACGTAAAAATCATACTGAGATAGGTCACTGGCGTACTTAGGCTTCGATCTGACCCAAATCGCCTTTTTTTCAGAGTCCCAACAGGTCCATTTGGGCTCATACACGGACGTGGCATTCCTTAGCGTAATCTCAGCACATACCCAGTGAAGGTCTATGTGATCTTTATACATTTCTACCAATTTTTCCAGATTACAAACAGTGTCCTTATACTGAGCTTCTAAGTCAATGATCAACACTCCTACTTTTCTGTTTCTTTTAATAGCCTCGTCCATAACTAGATGCAGAAGGACAGTACTATCTTTCCCTCCGGACAAAGATACGAAAGGATGAGGTACTTTATCTAGTATTAAGTTAATGCGATTTCGAGCAGCTTGCAATACAGTGATGTCTAGCTTTCGAATCATTCTGTGTCCTCTCAGAATAGATCAGAGTTGCGATCACTCAGGGCTTCTTCCATGGTCACCGGGGGGAGACTGCGGCTTGTTAGCCACTTATTAAGGTATGACAACGCAAGCTCATTAGCCTCGGTCTGCTTTTCTGGAGGAAGACTGGAAAATCCCCCACGGTACGCAGAAGGCAGTCCTCTAGCGGCACAGGCGGCGGCTTGTCCTATCCACGCGATTCTATTCATAGAGCCATTTGTCAAATTATGCTCACAGCTATTAGGCCACTCGCTAAACACTTTCTCTATTCCTTCCGCGAAGGCGGCTCTGTCTGACAGAAATACTCCATACTCCTGTTCGCAGTCCTCCTTGTCTCGGCCCTTAATACCCGGTGCGAAAAAACCCGCGCCGACTGCTTCCCATTTATCGAACGTATGAAAGATTCGCGTTGTATCTGAAGTGTTCTGCGTAATAGCAGAATAATCTGCCTCAAAATCCAATTCAGCGTCGTTAGAAGCAGTGTCGCTCTCCCACGCCAGGCTAAACTCAGCATCGCTGAATAGCCCCGATAGACCGCTGATCTGACACAGACGAAGAACCTCGTCTTCTTCCATCCCCAGTTCTTTACAGATTCTCGCTGTTTTCCAATTTCGAGCCTTAAGCTCTAGCACTATCTCCGACATAGCGTCGATGCTATGCGTACCTCTAGCTCTATTGTGCCGGATCGTAGAGGCCATGCGGTTACTCTTATTAAGCTGTCTGTCTCTCACAGTAGTCACAGGGACGTAGCCCATAAGGGTTTTGGAGACTGCCTCAGACTCCCGAGCCACCTTGCTTCTGTGAAACCCGTCCACGATCTCCCTGTGCCCATCGGATATCCAAGTAACAATGGGCTGTGTATAGCCGTCTTCTACGATGGAAGTTTCGAGTAGCTTCAACTCTGTCGGAGCTACCGAGTTGGGGTTGTAGTCATTTTTCTTAACTGAGTCAATAGGCTCCCACAGCACTAAATCAATTGGATGATCTTTCATAGGCGAATGCGCATGAAGTAATGTTCTAATCTGATTAATAGTATTGATTTTGTCTTCTAAGGCCATAGCATCCAGTGACTGAAAAAGATCGGCACAGCTTTCTGTGATGTGCTTAGATAAGATACTGCGTCGCATATCAGCCTCCTACAAAAATATTAACCTAAAGAAGAGTTGCCGTCAATAACTGCTTCGTCTTGAAGCCAAGTAGTTGATTTATAAGGAACTAAGTCAGTTTTCCTGTCAAGCTTTCTTAAATTGGTCGCCTTACTGTTGAAAAAGTCGAAAGCAGCCTCTTCCTTAGAGGTCAAAGGGCGCATCAGCTCCGTCTCGGGATCAAAAAGTAGGCGGTAGCACACGTCTTCCTGTATACTGTCCGCTCCCTTTCGTTTATGCCTGATCTTACAGAACTTATAGGCTGTCACACCGGGGCAATCGGAGTCACTGTAGCAGCGTTTCAAGGGCTGCCATATCGTGATTAGATAATCACAATAGCTTTCAAAGTAGACGGTGCCGTAAGCTGCGTCTTTGCCTAGCTCTAAATCACCTGAGCCTGCTTTCTCCCTAGGCGCCTGGCTTTGCATCACGAGAAGGGTCTTGGTTTCTATTGCGAAAGCTTTCATGGCGTGGCATATGGCCATGAGGTCCTGTTTCTCTCCGTCCTTAGCTCCCGCCTTGCGCAGGGCTCCGATATGATCTATAACGACGCATCCTATCTTTCTCTTATTTTCAGACTGCATACGGAGGATGTAGTCCTTGATCTCCGAAAAAGAGAGATGACGAAAGGAGCCATCTTCGTCATAGTTGCTTAAAACATGAACTTTATCGTGTAGATGAGTCTGATCGCCGCACATACGGGCCCACCGGTCGGCTATCTCGTTGTCCGTCTGTTCAAGCGGGATGAAGAGATGATCATAGTCGGGGTTATTTTGGACAAACCCCATGAACATATTTAAGGCCATGGCCGTCTTGCCCACACCAGAGCCCGCCACAAGCCCTATGACGTGTCCAAGACGAAAGCCATGCTCTGTAGCGTCAATGTACTTGTGACAAGCGAACCTGACGCCTTTTAGGCCTTCTGTGCCCTTACTCAGAATCTCTCTGACAGTACGGGCGAGCGGCTTTGTTTCTTTATCACCCTCGATCTCGTAAGTCCAGATCTTATCAACTATATTAGTTGCGTAAGACACGCGGTGGGAAGGAGAACGTTCTAATGCCTTCTGGCAATTAACTAAAACGGAGAGAGCTTCGTCGCGACTAAAGCCGTCGGCGAACATGAGATGACCCAATCGATAGTCGGCCGTGCTTCGGTCCTCGACGTTTCCAGACCAAATGTCCTTGACTTCCTGGCACCGGGAGAGCAGGCGACCGAAGCGCGGAGGGATGTCGTCGTTGATTTTGACGGGGTCGCCAATCTTATAAGTCTTGTCAAAATGCTGTTGGCAATGTTGCGCGTCTTCAGGAGTGAGGGGAGGTAAGAGGAGGTCTAGTTGCTCGCAGGTATAGACCCTATCTTCAAAAGAGAGTTCTGCGCAAGGTTTAGGATTTCCCTTTTCTTTCACATTGTTAAAGCCAGGAGCCCGCATAAGCTGGTAGATCTGACTTACTGCCTCGTCGGCGTCGAAATAGCGGCATAGACGCCTTTGGAGCTTAAGATAGCTCGTGGCGTCCAAGTCTGACACCTGCCAGTAGGCGTGTATGCCATTGCCTGAGTCTACGATTAGCGTCGGACGGAGCGCCTCAACTTCTTTAAGCTTCGACACAAACTGTAGCTTAGAAAGAGTGCCACGTTTAAGATCGTAATCAACAAAGACGTAACGAAAAAGATCAATCTTAGAGCCATCGACAGTCTCTCCGGGATGGTAAACAGAGGGATAATTAGGTAAAAAGTAGATGTTATAATTTTTCTTATTTAATTCTAGCAACTTAGCGTCGTCAAATTCGCCTTCATAAACTCGTCTAATGTTTGGGTGTTCAGCTTGGAGCCATTGTGCGGCTATGCATCGATAAATCAAGGTAGCTCCTGTAAAAATCCCGATCGGGATGTTTCACGTATCATGAATCATGATTTGTAATAAAACATCCCGATCGGGTCGCGGGCGGACAGCGCAAAGAAAAAGCAGAAAAAGAGTTAATCAACCAACCTTACGCCCGCCTCCAAGGAACGCCTGAGCTTTAGAGAGATTAGGACGCGCAGGTTGAGCAGGACGGCGGACAGGCTCGGACACAAGGGTATCGTCGGTGCTGCTATCGTCATTCAAGTCCGTCTCTTCAGGTTCGCTAGCATCTGACGCATTGAAGTCGTCCGACGTAGAAGTTGCGACGCCCTCAACATCAATAGTGTTCGACTTATCAACTTCCACCTTGAACTTGAGCATGTCGTTGCCCTTATTCGACGGGACAGTGCCAGTGAACGTAGCGCGAGTCATCGTGCCAGGCTTCACCTGAAGGAGCTGGCTGTCGAGGTTAGTCTTGCCCCAGACACCGGTATTGCCGTTCTTGGTCTTAAAGACATGGAGCTTAGAAGGACCGAACTTACCTTCCGTCATCTTAAAGCCCATATAATAGCCTTCCACGCTCTTCGGATTTTCCTTACCTGAGTGCTTGTCGCGACCTCCGATCTGGATCGGGTCACCATCACACTCCAGAGTTGCCAAAGTTTCAAAGCCCATTTCTTCTTTTCCTTTCGTTAAGATGCCTTAGTCAAATTGATAGGATCCATGCCGTCAGCCTCAGTACCAGTCGGCTGGAATTCCTTAATAAAAACAAGTGTAAATCCTTCGGA
>Ga0335069_10001214_pt1 | contig 41724 bp, 23 predicted proteins | sample Lox_Sample_11_FD_206714 | JGI IMG/M metagenome (GOLD analysis project Ga0335069, IMG submission 206714) | Soil microbial communities from Loxahatchee National Wildlife Refuge, Florida, United States - Lox_Sample_1.1 | ecosystem: Environmental > Terrestrial > Soil > Wetlands | place: USA...
CGAGCCATCCACCTTCGCGGCGCGCCATAACGCCGCTTCGGCGCACGGCGGCAGGCTCGACGCTACAGCGGATGCAGTTGTAGAGTCCGGCCTGTGGCCGGAATGTGGTTTGGCGTTAATCAAATCCATCGAGCCCCAGGCTCGACGCTACACCTCGGTGGCGCCTGCGGTTTAGAGCGGCGTGGCGAACACGGTAAATTCTCAACCCGCCTTGGCTGTCTTCCTCCGTGCGAAAATCAACGCGCCGATGCCCACACTCAGCAGTTCCCAAGGCGCTGGTTCCGGTACCGGAACGCCGTTGAAAGTAATTTCATCAACAAATATCCAGCGGGTCGGGTCATTGTCGGTCAGGGTAATCGTCAGGGTGGAACCGGTCCACGAACCGTTGAAGCCGATGGTTCCCCGGGTGGCGTCGGGAATGGCATTTGGATCTACGGCTATATCCGTGCCGTCGATGTTCACCGTGCTCGGCAGGAAAATATAGTCCCCGATGGGCTCATTACGATTGAAATCAATTCCGACCTGATTGATTGTGACCGGCCCGGGGAATTGAAAGGTGATCACCGGATCGGCAACCCGCCAGCCGACCCATTCGTAAGCGGGGCCGTTTCCCAAGTCGGCCGCCCAGTAGTCCGCTCCGTAAATCCCATCCGCAAGTTGATTGCCGGTGTCGTCAAAGTAGTTGTAGAGTCCGCCTTGCGCGATGCCTTCCGCAGGTGTGGAGACATAGCCGGTTGGAATGATGGGCGTGGCGCGAACGGGTCCGCTCCCGAGGAGGATAACGAACAGGATCAGAGACAACAACTGGCCGGGTATCGCAAGGCATCCGATACCGGAATCAGGCCGGCCGGCCGGTTCAACTGCAAATACATTTAACCGCATGACCATACATCATTGAGTGATGGCCCGTTTGGGAAATCAAACCTCCGATTTAGCGCGCTTTGGTTTCCCTGCGGCCGTGATACCAGAATAGCCTTTCCTGCGCAACATGTTTTCCAAGGTTCATTTTTGGACATCAACCTGCCGCTTCCGCGCACACGCATTGCATCCTCGCTGATCCCTCGTCAAGGAATCCATAACCCAACTTCCCGGGCCGGCGCCCACGGAAATGAGATGAGGGCTTAGCGTTGAGAGTTGAGGGATTTGAGCCGACTGACGTGATGTAGTGTTGAGCCTGCGGCTCAACGGTCGAGCCATCCACCTTCGCGGCGCGCCATAACGCCGCTTCGGCGCACGGCGGCAGGCTCGACGCTACACCGGAAGCAGTTGTAGAGTCCGGCCTGTGGCCGGAAGATCGTTGGCGTTAATCAAATCCATCGAGCCACAGGCTCGACGCTACACCTCGGCGGCGACGAGTTGTTGGTAGGGACGCCGCGCTGCGGTGTCCGGTCGGCGCGGTGCGACGGCGGCAGGCTCGACGGCACAACATTTGTTTTGCTTCACCCTCAACCAGTTACGCCATTGTGAATAAAATTTTCTTGTAATTTATTGATGAACCATTAGAGACGACTCCGAAGTGCTGTAAGGGCTTCCCGGAACTGAACCGACCATAACCAGGTCTCACGTTTTGCTGGGCCAGCACATGCCGCGGGTCAAGACGGGGTTTACCGACGACCGAGTAAGATTCATGCCAGCCGCGCCGATCCCGGCGGCCACCGGGGCAACGCCGACCGGCGCGGCGCCCCGCCCCACCCGTCGCGAGCCGCCGCCGGCCCCGTCCGTTCCGTTACCGCGCCAAAGGCTTTCCTGCCGGTTCACGACCGATTTCCCGGAGAATGTCACCATGAAAACCAAATTGCATTCCCTGTCCGCAATGCTCGCGCTGGCGCTTTGCGCGGCCGGCTGCTGCACCCAGCGCGCGGAATCAACGCGCACCATCACGTTTGTCCAGGCCATGCACGACCTTGGCCAGGGCCTGGCCGAAATGAAAGCCGCCGAGCTCGAAACGCTGCGCACCAACAGCGTGCTGCACGAGCAATACGGCAAAACCGATTTCGTGACCGGCCTGTTCCCATCCGAAGTCGAAGTCACGTTCAACGTCAGCGCCAGCGCCACCCCTGCGGATCAATTGACGGTGGACCTGAACGCGGCGGCGGCGCAATTGCCGATGAGCGGCGGTGTCGGGGGCAAATTCAGCGAGTCGGCGGCCAGTGCGCGGGCGAATCAGATCACCGTCCGGTTCGTGTCCGCGCTGTTTGCGAGGACGAGCACCATCACGGCGACGAACGGGCGGAAGGAAGTGGTGGTGGAGGGGATAGTGGATCCGGAGAAGCTGGGCGCTTTTTTCGACACGATTGACAAGCACGGGGTGAACAAGGCGATTCGCCGCGAAACCAAGTCGCCATAGATCGCCCACGCCAAAGAACCAAACAAACAAGAACAGAAATCGGGCTGCTTTGACATTGTTTCGAACATTTGAACGGTAGGGCCGTGCTGCTGCGCGGCTGCGGGCGGCCAGCGGTCCGTCCCGGCCATTCCTGACAGCCACCATCAAAAACAAGAATCTCGGAAAGGCAATCATGGAACCGACCAGAACGGGTTTTGTCTTACGAGTTGACCCCTCAGCCGAAAGTGTAGCGTCGAGGCTGTGCCTCGAACTTCTCACCACAGACCGGTCGCAATTTGCAGGGTCGAGGCTGTGCCTCGATTTTTCCGTCATCAGCCCCTGCCCGCGCGGTCGCAGACCGGACGCTACAACCGGGATATCCGGCCGGAAGCCGGACGCTGTAATTTCTGCAAAGAGATTTCACATTTTAAAATTCTTCGGGATCCGTCTCGGCGGCACAATCGCACTGGCCGGGGCCTTATCCGCCGTGGCGCAACCGACCAATCTGGCCGTGACGGTGCGTCATGCGCCCAGCCTGAACGGCAGCGGTCGGATTGAAGGCTCGCTCCAACAGATGCTGGGCGAGAACGTGACGCTCAACGGCGGATTCACCCTCACCGGCGACTTTTTGGTGCCGGGTTCGCCGGCGCTGCGGACGAACGGCAACCCGGTACTGGCCGGAATCATCGCCGGCACCGGCAGCGCGCTGCCAAGCGGATACCAAGTGACGCTGAACGGCAACTGTTCGCTGAAATATCTGCGCCCGCGCACGGCGCCGATACAGTTGCCGACCGTGGCGGCTCCGCCGCAACCCGTCGGCACGCGCGGCGTGACCATCAACAAAGCCGGTCAATCCTTTGGTGATCCTGCCACGCTGCGTGATCTCACACTCAACGGGAATGTAGGCCTGGTGTCGGTACCGCCCGGCACTTATGGAAACTTCACGGCCAACGGCGGGTCCGGCCTGGTGCTGGGCGTGGCCGGCGGATTGCAAGCGGTGAATTACAACCTGCAAAACCTCACGTTGAACGGCCAAGCCGTGTTGAAAGTGGTGGGACCGGTGGTCTTGACCGTGGCGAACGGATTCACCGCCAACGGCATGGTGGGCGCGTCGAACAATCCTCCGTGGCTGCAACTGCGCGCCGCCAGCGGCGGATGCACGCTCAATGGCGGCTGCACCGTTTACGGTCTGGTAGCGGCGCCCAACGGAACCGTGATGATCAACGGCAATTCACTGCTGGCCGGCACCGCGGCGAGCGACCAGTTCACCCTGAACGGCGGCGGCGTGGTTCGTTGGGCGGGGACATCCGCCCAAATCGCCCAGCCTCCGGTAGCCAATAATCAAACCATCACCCTGGCCGAAAACACTTTCACCAATATCACACTGACCGGGTGTGATCCGCAGGGTTTAGCGCTGACTTTTTCCGTGCTGACGCAACCGGCGCACGGCAGCTTATGCGGCACTCCGCCCGGTGTGGCTTATCGGCCGGGCACAAATTATTTCGGTCTTGACGCCTTCACCTTCAAAGCGAGCAACGGCCTCACCGACTCGGCTCCCGCGACCATTTCCCTGGCTGTGACGCAAGTTTACTATCTGCCGGTGGCGTATGCGCAATCGCTAACGAATTATGAAGACACGGCACTTTCGGTCACCTTGACTGGCAGCGACCCGCAAGGCTACGCGCTGAGCTATTCCGTGCTGGCTCAGCCGGCACATGGGAGCCTGACGGGCATGCCACCGAACCTGACCTATCTGCCCGCCACAAATTACTTTGGAAACGACGCTTTCATCTTCCGGGTGAATGATGGGATCAGCAATTCTGCTTCCGCAACCATCAGCATCACCAATCAGCCGGTGGACGATGCGCCGGCAGTGGAGGCCGGGCCGGACCAATGCATCATTCTGCCAACGAATTTTGTCTGGCTCACCGGATCGGTGGCCTTCAACGCTTTCCCAGGCACGGTGGATACGGTCGCCTGGAGCGAATGCAGCGGACCGGGCACGGTGACGTTCAGCGAACCATCCAACACGGTGACACGGGCGTCGTTCAGCACCAACGGTGTTTATCGCCTGCGCCTGGAAGCCAGCGACTCTTTTTTGAGCAACTGCGATGACCTCTCGATCACGGTGGATGCACCACCGGAAGTCAACGCCGGGTTGAGCCGGACCAATACTTTCCCGGGCAGTTTCGACCTGCCCGGAACGGTCATTGACGATGGATTGCCCACCAACGGCACGCTCACCGTGCATTGGAGCCTGATCAGCGGTCCGGGAACCGTCATGCTTGGCGACGCCTCGCTGACGAACAGTCCGGCCACCTTCAGCACCAATGGGGTTTATGTGCTGCGCCTGACCGCCGATGACGGCATCGCCACCAATCATTCCGACCTCATCCTCATCGAGAACCGGCCGCCGGCGGTCAACATTGGACCGAACATTCTGACCAACGGTCTGCAAGCCGGGCTCACCGGTTGCGTCACCGATGACGGCTGGCCCGGCGGCGATCTGGCCGTCCAATGGTCGCAATTGAGCGGGCCGGGCACGATCGCCTTCGGCAACAATACAGCGACAAACACCACCATCACCGTCAGCCAATCCGGCACCTATGTTCTGACTCTTACCGCTTCTGATGGCGCAGCGACCAATTCGGCGGAAATGGGAATAACGTTCAACCTGCCGCCCGCGGTCACGGCCGGCCCGGCACAAACCATGAATTTCGGCGACACCTTCACGCTGGCAGGGGCGGTTACGGATGACCAGTTGCCGTATAACGTTCTGCACTCTTCGTGGAGGCAATTGAGCGGGCCAGGCGAGGCGACGTTTGCCGACAACACCTTGACCAATACGACTGTCACCTTCGATCAACCAGGCAGTTACGTGCTGCGTTTGACGGCGGATGATGGCTGGGCCACCAACACCGCTGATGTGGCCGTTGAGCTTCTACCTCCCACAAACGTGCCACCGGTCGTTGCCATCATATCACCTGTCGCTTCCAGCGAATTCCCGGTCGGGCTCCCCATCCCGCTCACCGCCACCGCCTCCGATTCGGACGGGGTCGTAGTTGGGGTATCGATCCGTGCCGATGGCAACCTGTTGGCGGAATGGACTGAACCGCCGTTCACGTGTGTGTGGACCAATGCCATGCCCGGCGATCACGTCCTTACCGCCAGGGCAACGGATGACAGTGGCGCGACAACAGTTTCCGCCGAAGTCTTGCTTGTGGTGTTGGAGCCGGAACATGGCGACTTCACTGTCGAGGCCGGCCCGGATCAAATCATCAGCCTGCCCAATGCCGTATCCCTCGCCGGAATCGTGGCCTTCCCGAAGCCGGTCGCCGACAGCCCGACCAATGTCATCTGGTCGAAACTCGACGGCCCTGGCGATGTGCAATTCTCGGATGCCAACGGCCTTAGTACCACGGCAATTTGCAGCGAACCCGGAAGTTACGTCCTCAAGCTGCAGGTTACTTACGCTGGCGGTATCCGCAGTGACACCCTTCAAGTGGACGTGCTGCCGTTGCCGCCGAACCGGCTTACGGTGGCACGGTCAAACCGGGGCACCGATTTCTGGCTGACCTTCCTGAACAATGCCGCGTTTAACTTCGAACCCCAGTATTTCGGTCACGACTTGTATATCAGCGCCGACGTAGACACGGTAGGCACAGTGGATTTCTCGGACGGAACTTCGGGACAGCGTTTCCAGGTTCCGGCCGGTTCGACAACGATCATTTCAGCCTGGCAAACGGGTTTAGAGGTTTCAGATTCGGTCCAGCTCAACGCCATTCATGTCACCGCCGACCACCCCGTCACGATTCACGGACTCAATTACCTGAATGCCTCCACGGACGGTTACCTGGCGCTGCCGACGGCGATGCTGGGAAATGATTATATTATCCTCTCGTACCGCAATTCCCCCACTTGGTATGACACGAATGAAATTTCCGGCGGAACCCAGTTTGCCGTGGTCGCTTCGGAAAATGACACCTGCGTCACCATCACGCCTTCCGTTACGACGGATTCACGGTCGGCGGGCGTCCCGTACCTGGTTCTCCTGCAACCGGGTGAAACGTATCGCCTGATCAATTACGACGACGTGAGCGCCGATCTCACGGGAACCACCATCCAGTCGGACAAGCCCATCGCGGTTCTGGCGGGCCACACGTGCGCCTACGTGCCCACGGGCGTCGGCTACGCCGACCATCTGGTCGAGCAGCTACCTCCCGTGAACCAATGGGGTCGTCACTTTGTCACCCTGCCGTTGGCCGCGCGCGCCAACGGCGACACTTTCCGTTTCCTGGCCGCCACCAGCGGCACGCGCCTGGCCATCAACGGCAAAATCGTGGCGTCCCTGGACCGCGGGCAATTTTATGAACAGATCCTTGAAGGCCCGGCGGAAATTCTGGCCAGCCAGCCCATCCTGGTGGCGCAATATGCCCACGGCCAGGACTTTGACGGTCAGGTCGGGGACCCTTTTATGATGCTGGTTCCCGCGCTCGAACAACTGGGCGGCGACTGCGTGCTGGCGACACCTTCATTCTGGGTTTGGTCGGACATGAAAGCTGAGGACATTTACGCGGACCACCTCAATCTCATCGTCCGGACCAACGGGATGGGGCTGATTCAACTCGATGATGCGCTCGTGCCGGCGGGGCAGTTTCAGTTGATCGGCGCCAGCGGTTACGCCGGCGCGCAACTGCCGATCAATCCCGGTACGCATCATCTCGCGGCCCCGGTTCCGTTCGGCGCCTGCATTTATGGCTGGGCCTGGTGCGAATCTTACGCCTTCTGGAATGGCATTTATTCCGACACGGCCGAATCCGATACCCGGCTGGAATTGACGCAGCCGACGCCGTTCGCTGCCGTCGGCCACGAGAAAACCGTGTACGCGCAAGTCACAAACGGGCGCGGCCGGCCGATTCCTGATTTGGAGCTCAGCTTCTCCGCCTCGGGCGCCAATCCTGTTGCTGGGCGCGGCCTGACTTCGCGCTTCGGTCCGGCGTCGTTTTCCTACACGGGCACCCATGCCGGCCCGGATCTCATCACGGTCTCGCTCGGGGATTTCCATCAATCCGTGACCAACACCTGGATCGCCGAATCCGACAACGCGCCGCCGGTCGTCTCCACCACCGGCACGCCGCCATTGCAACTCGGTTTGACCGCCCAGCTCGCCGGTGTTGTCACGGACGACGGGCATCCGCTTGGCGCGCCGCTGAATTTCGGCTGGCGGTTTCTCAGCGGGCCGGGCGACGTTCAGTTGGAGGACCCCACGCAGCTCTCCACCCGCGCGTTTTGTTCCGAACCGGGAACCTACCGGTTTGAACTGGACGCCGACGATTCGCAATTCAGCAGCCGGGCGCTGGTGAGTGTAACCGTCGTCCGACCATTCACGGTGACCGTGGGCGGCGTGGACCCCGGATCCTGGTTTTCGACCAATGCCCAGATCAACCTTTACGCGAACACCGACATCTTCGATGGCATCTTTACCAATGTCGAATTCTTCGATGGCAATCAGAAATTATCGGAGGGGCTGTCCACCAGCCTCACGCTGGATTCGCCGGCACCCGGCGAACATTCCATCACCGCGGTTGTGACGGATGAGCACGGGTTTCAAGTGCGGAGCGACCCGCTGGTGTTTGGCGTCACCTTCCCGCCCCAGATCGAAGTGCTGTTGCCCGATCAGGATTTGACTTTGCCTTACGGCGATCCCGCCACCACGTTCAAAGCCCGCGCCTGGGATCCCGATGGAACCATTGTGGATTTTTCCATCCATCTCGGTTTCTGGGGATTTGCCCAGCAGATTTACCAGACCAACGGTGACGAGATTGATTTCACCGGTCCGGCCCAGGATGAGGGAGCCGACAACGTGTTGTACGGCTCGGTGCCGATACGCTTCGTGGCCACCGACAATCACGGCATATCGACGGAAGTGGCCCCGGTGAGCATCGATTTCCAGCCGCCGGTCATTAATACGAGCATCCTCTCCCCCACCAACGGGGCATCGTTCCGCTTCGGCCAAACGATTGACCTCATCGCCCGGGCTTCCGAAACATCTCCCGCCCGGCTTACCGAGGGATGCTTCAAATACCAACCGTTCTGGAGTTGGTCGTGGTACGGGATGGACAATTGGACCTGGGCGAACGGCCTCACCACGACCGAACCTCATCTCAGCCGCTGGACGCCTCCGGAAATCAAGGACTATCGCATCGTGGCCGGAGCTCAGGCGCCCGGTTTCGATTTTCAATATTCTCCCATCATTACCATCCACGTCCTGCCGGCCATTGGTGTTGCCGTCTTTTCACCCACCAACTCCGAACAATGGTACGTCGGCACTCCCGCTCCAATCATCCTATCGTTGGAGGATCCGACGGAGGTGTTCGACCATGCGGAATTCTTCGCCGACGGCACCAGCCTGGGTCTGATGACGAACCTCTGGTGTGAATGGACGCCGCCACAAATCGGCGCTCACACGCTGACCGCGAAAGTTTACGATCACCAGGGACAATCCTACGATGCCGACGCATCAGTCACCATTCAAGCTGTGCCACCGCCGCCACCGGAAATCGTCATCACCTCACCCACAACCGGCGACCGGTTGGCCATGGGACAGCAAACTTTCGTGTCGGTGGAGGTGACTGATCCCGCCCAGGCGGTCACCAACCTCGAATTGCTGGTGGACGGAATTAAAGCGACGGATACACCCGATTCATACATTCCTTGGACCCCGGTTGCCATTGGCGACCATTCGTTGACCGCCGTGGCCGCCGATTGGAACAGCAACCGCGTCATCTCCGCGCCGGTGACCGTGACAATCGTCGAAATGCATCCGCCCATTGCAACGGTGACTTCTCCTGCCGACGGCATTCACTATGCCGTTGAAACCCTGCCGTTGCTGCACGCCGAGGCGACTGATTCAGATGGCACGGTCACCAACCTCACGCTCGAACTCGACGGCGCGGTGATGGGTAAAACCAACAACACCGTTTTGGAATTATCGGTCACGAACATCTCGGGCGGCTGGCACTCTGTCCTCGCCCGGGCGACCGACAACGACGGGCTCACGGGCGTCTCGACCGGCGTCAGCTTCTTCATCGATCGGAGTGTGGACGTCAATCTGCCGGTGCCACAAAAGCTCGCCGCCGATGCCCTTTCCGCCAACACAATCCGGCTGGCCTGGCTGCCAGCAGCCACCAACATCACGGCCACCAGCATTCTCGTTGAATGTTGGAACCCAGCCCAGTCCGCCTGGGCCGAAATCGCCAAGACTTCCATCACCGAAACCAATTACACCGACTCAAACCTCACTCCCGAAACCTGCTACCGCTATCGGATCGCCACCACCGACGACAAAGTTCATCGCTCGGCCTATTCTGCGGAAGTCCAGGCCACCACCCGCACGGTCGTGCCCCTTTACACGGCCATTGATTTGACCGAGGCGCTGATTGCTTCGCTGACCGGGCCATCCGCGAATATCCTCACCAATGCCGGTCTCCATCACTTCGATTCGCGGCGCACCAGCCCGTTGGGTGCCAGCCATGCTGAAACCATCCTCGGCACCAACACCACGGCGCTGAAACTGGCCGTCGCCCGGTTTAAAGAGCGCTGGCCGTTGATCCAACTGGATTTTGACCCGGTCCTGCTTTCGCCCAAATCCGTCATGCCGCGCCTTGGCTATCTCACCGGCCCCGGCGGCGCGGGCATTACCGTGTCGGATGCCACCGCGCAACTGTTCGACCCGGCGGACCCCGACCGGCCCATCAAGGCGTTCCTCCAGGAATATCAGACTTTGTTCGGCTTTGGCCCGGAAGCGCTCAACGATGCGGTCGTGCAGCGCGACTACGTTTCCACCGCGAACGGCGCGCGCACGGTCGGTTGGCAGCAACAACTCGCCGGTGTGCCGGTGTTCAATGCCCTGCTCATCGGCCACATCACCCCGGCCGGCGAGTTGGCCTGCCTTTCCAGCGAATTTATCCCTTCACCCGACCAAGCCGCTGATCCAGCGCTGCTCGCTGCCGTGGAATCCGGCGCCGATTTGCCGTTCTCGGCTCCCCAGGCGCTGGCGGCCGCCGTGACCAACGCCGGCGACCGGTTCGGCTCAGGCTCGGTCACCGCCGAAACCGATGCCGATGGCATCACGCGCCGCCAAACTTCCACTGCCAGCACCGGCATCAAAGGCGACGCGCGGGCGGAACTTACCTGGTTCCCCGCCGGGCGCGCGCAATTGAAACTGTGCTGGCAGGTCCTCTTCACCAGCCAATGGCGCGATGAGATGTACCTGACCCTCGTTACCGCCGACACCGGCGAGATTGTGTATCGTCGAAATCTCACCGCCGAGAGCGCAACCGCCACTTACCGCGTCTATACCAACGCCAGCCCGGCGCCGCTCCTGCCCGGGTTGCCTGCGCCCGGCACCACCCAGCCGGCCGCGATGGACCGCAGCCTGGTGACGCTCACTGCGTTGGACGACACCGCGTCGCCGAACGGCTGGATTGCCGACGCCGATAACGAAACGCGCGGCAACAACGTGGATGCGCATCTGGACCGTAACGACGACAACCTTGCTGACCTGCCGCGGCCCACCGGCAACCCGCCGCGCGTGTTCGATTTCCCGCTGGATCTGACACTTGCCCCGGCCAACTACGGCGAGGCCGCCACCGTCCAGTTGTTTTATTGGGCCAACTGGATGCATGACGCCTTGTACGAACTCGGATTCACCGAAGCGGCGGGTAATTTTCAGACCGACAATTTCGGTCGCGGCGGCCTGGGCGATGACGCCGTGCAGGCGGACGCCCAGGATGGCCTCAGCCTGAACGACGGCCGCCATGTCAACAACGCCAACATGTCCACGCCGCCGGAGGGTTGCGCGCCCCGAATGCAGATGTACTTGTTCAACGGCGTGGCGCCCGGCCGCGATGGCGCGCTGGAGGCGCAGATTGTTTTGCACGAGTACACACATGGCCTGAGCAGCCGGCTGGTGGGCGGCGGCGCGGGCATTGACGCTCTTCAGACTGCCGGCCTGGGCGAAGGCTGGTCAGATTTCTATGCCTTGGCGCTGCTCACCGACCCGGCGGCGGACATTGACGGCGTTTATCCGATGGCCAGCTACGCCGCCTATCACGGCTTCGGCACCACATTCGAGGAAAATTATTACTACGGGATCCGCCGGTATCCGTACTGCACGGACATCAACAAAAACCCGCTGACGTTTGCGGACATTGATCCCGCAAAGGCCTCCGCGCATGACGGTGTGCCGCGCAATCCGCTGGCCGGCCCGTTTCGTGCCGACCTGGCCGGCGAGGTGCACGGTCAAGGCGAAGCCTGGTGCATGATGCTCTGGGAAATGCGCGCCAACCTCATCCGAAAACTGGGCCCGGCCGCCGGCAACCATCTGGCGCTCCAGCTCGTAACCGACGGATTGAAACTGTCGCCGCCCAATCCGAATTTTGTGCAGGCGCGCGACGCCATCTTGCTGGCTGAAAGGATGTGGACTGGCGGAACGAACGCCGCGGAGATTTGGAGCGCCTTCGCCAAACGCGGACTCGGTTTCAATGCCGGGGCGCCGGAGAGTTACACCACATCCGGCGCGCAGGAATCGCGCGAGCTGATGCCGGCGCTTGCCGCCGAGCGAGTGGAAATTCAAACCGCCAGCGGCGCCATTGACCTCGGCGCCGACAACAATCTGGTGATTCACCTTCGCAACCAGGGCGACACGGCGGCCACGCACGTGTCCGGCCAACTGACGACCACCACGGCAGGCGTGAGTGTGGGGCAAGGCGTCTCGGCCTATGCCGATATTCCGCAAAGCGGGTCGCGCGCCAACAACACCGTGTTCCAGATTCAGACGGGCGCCGGTTTTGTGGAGGGCACGCCCATTGACTTCGTGCTGGTTATCAACTCGGACCAATACGCCGGCACGAATTATTTGCGCCTGTTCACCGGCGTACCCGGCGCGGAAATTCTGTTTGACGATTACAGCGCCCTGGCGGAGCCGGATAATTCATCAACCGCAACCCGGGATTTGACGCCGTGGAATATCGCCAAAGCCGAGCCGCTTTGGATGGCCGACGACGCCAGTTGTTTGCTCAAATTGGGAACGAACCGTTATGCCCTCTGGAAGCCGGATGGCCGTTCGTATCTGATCGACAACACCAACTTCCTGGCACATCGTCTGACGCGTAGCGGCGCGGTGGTCGGCACGTTGACGGTGACCAACACCGTTGATGAATGGACCAACAAAATCAACGGTTCGGTGGGCGCTGCCTGGTCTATCATGCTCAGTAAACCCATTCCGCTGACCCGGGGTGAATATCGTTGGCAGAAGGATGCGCCGCCACGCTCATTCGCCGGCATGGTGTATTCATTGACCAACTTGCTCGACGGCCAACCTACATTCCTCACGAATGTCACCCTCTATCCGACGTTGCAGGATCTGTGGGACCTGAGCAGTGGCGGCGTGGGGGTCGGCTCGGTTTCCGTGCAGGAGTCATTCACCTGGGAGCAGGTTTTGTTCGGGGCGGATGGGACCATGAACTGGTTCAAACCGTCCGAACGCGGGCTGGATGCCGGTGTGGGAACAGACTCGGTCACGGCGGCGAGATATTTCGCGCTGCTGACGACGGCAGCGCAATTTAACAACATAGAGAGTTGGCGCTGGCTGGGGCCGTTGAGTTCGGGCAACAGCACAGCCGTCGCCTTGCTTGTGAACGATGCCGGGATGATTGCCGGTTACGGCGGCATTTATACCGGCGACCCGCAACTGGATGCGCTCCGGCCAACGCACGCTTTCCGCGCCCCTGCGTTCGGCGAATACGACGGGGCGTCCATCATCCTGACCAACGACCTAGGTGTGCTGCCCGGCGGCTTGCACAGTTTTCCACGGGCCATGAACCAAGCCGGCGCACTGGCCGGTTACTCGGATTTTGATTTCACGAACACCGGCGTGCTTACCTTCAACCAGTACAATTCCCACGCCGTTTTTTGGGGCCCGACCAACCGGACGCCGGAGTATTTGACCAATCTACCGCCCAGTTGGCAGGCATCCTTTGGTTTTGGCGACGCCTTTGCCCTGAACGACAGCAACCAGATTGTGGGAGCCACGATGACGTTCGATGGCCGGCTGGTTGCCGCGTTGTGGCAGCTCAATCACAACACCAGCGGCGTGTCGGATACGAACGGCCTCCCATCCACGACCAACGCGCCCTACTGGGAAATCACCGACCTGAACAACCGCTTGACGGATATGACCTGGCAGATTTTCCGGGCGGTCGGCATCAACAACGACAATCTGATACTCGCACACGCTGCCAGCGCGTCAGGCGAGAAACACGCCGTGTTGCTGGTGCCGATGGCCATGGCGGTGGACAATAATCGGGACGGCCAGATCACTTTTGATGAATCAGACGCGACTGCCGCTGGCTGTCCTTATCGGTTCTGGATTAATGATTCGCAAGAAGGTGGCGATGAAGTCGCGGTCGCCGAAGTCCAAATCCCGGGTATTCCGGATCATCCATGGAACGGTGGAGTAGCCCCACCGCCCGTTCCCATTTTAAATTATCAACGCACCCAAGTGAACGGCTGCTCCGATCTGATCAACTTTTTCCCGGTCGCACTGAAATTGGGCAATGCCTTGCGGACTTTCCCGCCGTCCGGCGGTTATGAATATCGCTTGTCGATATCCAGAAGGCCGCCCCCGGAACAAGAAACCGGTTCGGTAAAATTCATTTACACGAGTCTGCCATTGGCCAACGCGTTTGATTATCTCACCAACACGGCCAGTTCCGGTTACGGCATAAACTCAGACCAAGCCGCAACGAATGCAGACACCATCGAGGTGCTAGGCATTCCAGGAACCCCGTTGGACAACAACTGGCTGGCCCGAGTCCAAACGAACAACGGCACGGGAATCATCCTGGTCGAGGGCTGCGCGACCACCACGCAGCCTCTGCAGCTTCAAATCTGGCGCAACGGCACTCTGTTGGGTGGAGTCCCCCTGCACTTGAGCATTAGCGGCGTGGAACAAATGTTCCGGCATTTGAACCTGTGCGCGTATGCGAATGGTGCGGTGGAAGTTTCCAGCCGCGCCATCGCCGCAAACGAACCTCCAACCAAAGACAAAAACTTCGTCTTTCTGCACGGTTACAATGTCAACCAGCAGGAGGCACGGGGAGTGCTCTCGGAAGTGTTCAAACGCATGTACTGGTCCGGCTCACAAGCAAAATTCTACGGGGTGACATGGAATGGCGCCTTAACCAAGGAATTTGCTTCGATTCAGGCATTTCCACCCGAGAAGCAATTCACCCCCAACTATCATACCAACGTCTATAATGCGTTCCTGACCGCGCCGCACCTCGCCAGCTTCCTGGGCGGTCTCCCGGGAGAAACCGTGGTGGCGGCGCACAGCCTTGGCAACATGGCGGTGTTGAGCGCGCTGAATGATTGCACCAATGTCGATTTCACGGTGAAGGCCTTCTTCATGATTGACGCCGCCGTGGCGATGGAAGCGGTTCAAAGCACGACTCCTGATACAACCATGATCTATTCGGCGTGGCGCCCGTACGCGCCCCGCCTTTACGCGAGCGATTGGTGGCAGTTGTTCCCGGCCGATGATGGACGTGGCTCTCTGACCTGGAGTAATCGCCTGAACAACTTCCGAAACACCGACATTTACAACTTTTATTCCAGCGGGGAAGAAGTTCTGAGGAGATATAATGTGGATCCGCCTCCGGGCGTGTTGTACGGGTTGGCGACCGAGGTTGTGGAAAATTGGGTCGGCCGCCCGTATGGCAGTTACGTCTGGGTGTGGCAGGAAAAGGGCAAGGGCACCTCCTGGCACGACAATTTTATTGGCAGCACGCATGGCGGATGGAAATTCAGCTATTATTGGCGCGATCAGCTTGGCAACTCGTTGTCCCCGGATTCCATGGAACACATTCCGAATTCCAGGTTGGCGGAACAGCCATTCTTTAGTGTTGGCTCCTCGGCCAACAGACCCCCGGATCAGGATTTGTTGGAAGCGGACGCCAGTGCTTATGCCCGGGCCAACCGAAATCGCATCCTGTCGGATGCCATCCCGGCGATCACGCTACCGGTGGGAGCGAATCCTGTGGATGTCTTAGGGCGGACACACAACATTGACATGCAAAAGGAGTTAAAAAACAGCTGGCCGTTAGGACGGTCCTTAGGTCCCGAAGCCGGAATGTGGTACCATTCAGATTTTGTCTATGTAGCTTATCCGTTTACTCACAAACTCTTTGATCAATTTGTAACGCTAGGAAATCTCAAATGATTATGAAAAAGTTTATAGGCCTAATTATAGCCGTTATCACGGTCAACTACGCCTACCCCCAGAACACCCTGTCAGAGCACGAATGGAAGGTGACGCTAAAGGTGGTGGATGAAAATGGACGGCCTATGGCGGGGGCTAAAGCCGCTGTTGGCTACTATTCTAACAGCAAACCAGCAACTATAGATGGTTTGACGGACACCAACGGCATTTTCACAGCGACGCACCGTGCCCGTTCGGGCATCCTCGGATTCTCCGCAGAAAAGGCTGGATACTACACAACCAGGGAACCGTCTTATGAACTTGGTTTCTCTTATGATGAAGCAACGTGGAACCCAACTATAACATTGGTTCTAAGAAAGGTCGGGTTGCCGATTCCGATGTATGCTCGAAATGCTAAAATCGAGATCCCTGAAACGGGCAAATCAATTGGGTACGATTTGACGGAAGGAGATTGGGTCGCCCCATATGGCAAAGGGAAACAGAGTGACTTCATTTTCCGAGCTGAACGCCGCTGGGTGAGTCGTAACGATTTTGATTCATCTATTAAGCTATCCTTTCCGAATCCGGGTGACGGTCTGGTTAAAGCTTCTGTCCCGTTGGATCAGGGGAGCCAACTTCGTTTGCCAGCTATTGCCCCTTCAGATGGCTACCTTTCAGAACTCTCAAAAAGTCTAAGCCATACGCCTGTCAATGGATGGAAAGATGAACAAAGCAGTGAACGAAATTATTATTTTCGTGTCAGGACGGTTTTGGAGGGTCAAGGGAAGCTCAAAAGCGCGTTATATGGGAAAATTTACGGTGAATTTCTCCTAGACCCAATTAACTCCAAAACAACATGGATAATTTTTACCTATTACCTCAATCCAACGCCCAATGACCGCAATGTGGAGTTCGACCCCAAACACAATTTGATGAAAAATTTGAAGCCGCTGGAAGGCGTAGACGCCCCGTAAATTCCACTCACCGGACAGGCTTTTTAGAAATCGCGCACTCTGGATGCCGTAAAAGCGCTATGGCGGGGTCGTGTTGGCATCAACAAACGTAAATGGCAGGGCCGGTGAACTCGGCTTAGTTCCAACGACAGACGCGACGATAAATAGCCAGAACGGCAGCACCCAATCCGCCTAGCATCGCGATTGACGATTCCGGCACTGTCCCAACGACCCCAAAAGAGTCTACTCTGAAGATGTCAGGCGTAGCGGTTTGAGCATTAGCCGAGTATGTGAACGGCGCGGACCACCCCACAGCAGCATTGGCCGCAGCCGCAAGTTGAGGGGTGGCATAAGCACCATTCCACCCGATGGCGAAGAAGGTGTAGGTGGTATTTGCAGTTGAGCCCAACAGGGGAAAGACGCCGTCATAGTTTATTGCATGCGGGCCGGAGCTTATTCTGGTCACCACCAATGAATTGTCGTTTGCGTTATGTGCGAGTGTGAAGTTGGGGTCATTGAGAATGGCCGTCCAAGCCGCCGCCGGCGAAAAGGTTATGGTGCTGGACGTCATGGTGGTGGGAACGCCGTTCAGGATGTTCTCAACCACGGGCACATCACCTGAGGGCGCCCAAAGGAAGGACACAAGAACGTTGGTGGTTGGCGTGGAGATGTTGGGAACGGTAAAACCATCCCAAACACGATCTGGACTGGCATGGAACATAACATATCCCTGCCCGGAAGCGGACAAGGCCACAAATAAACACGCGCACGAAACGAGGGAGACGAACTTTTTCATGAGTTCCACATGGTTAAGGTTCCGATTCGGTTGCCCGAATGTTTTCTGATTAATACTGCACCGTTAGGAAAGCAGACCTACTAGTTGATTTCAAGCTTTTTTCGTGCGGGATTGTTCTCAGATTGCGATATCGGAGCAAGGCGGTTGCCGGGCGATCAGAGGCGGCGGTCTGGACATCAGTTTTTGCGGACATGAAAGCGCGATACAGGAACTGGCGTACCACTGAGGTGACAACCCAGGCTTCGTTTAACTTCGCCGCGGCAAGTAACGCTGATGATCGGTACAGGATTTGGTCGTACCGGGCGTCGTTGCCAGGGTTCGATCTGTTCACGAACCAAAGGCGTTTGAGCTTGACTTTGGACCGGTTTGGTTGTCAGTCTAACTCCATTCAGAAGGAATAATATGTGCGCGGTTTTCAATGCTTCTTTGCTTTGGCAATGGCTGAATTTCAACCCGAATCCTGCCAGCCATTTATACCGTCCGGCTTTGGGTCATGTCCGAAAGCCGTCCGTAATCGCTATGGCCGGTCTCGTCATCAGCCTGCTGATATGCGGCCTCATGGATTCCGCACACGCGGATGTGCCCCTGGTGGACCAGCAGATTATCGTGGTGCAGCAAGCTGCGGTCGCCATCACGGTTGGCCAGAGTATGGGGCAGAGCTTCACCGTCGGTCTGGCCGGTTCGCTCACGCGGATTGATTTTCAACTGGGACGCAACCCCGGGACCACCCAGCCATTGCAGTTGCAGCTTCGCACGACCATCGGTGACCTGCCGAATCTGGACCCTTCGGCACTGCTCTTCAGCGGCAGTATTGCGGCCGCCGATGTCCCCATTCTGACCTTTACCGATTCTTTTGCCACATCGATTGACCTGTCCAGCGCTGCGCCCATGGTCACGCCGGGTGAAAAACTGGTGGTGCTGCTGTCCTCCAGCGATTCCGATTGGTATAATTGGGATAACTCAGGTTACTTCAACAGCAATCCTTACCCGAATGGGACCACCGTGAAACTGGGTTATCCCGATTATTCGAACTGGGTAACCATTGACAACTGGGACTTCGGATTTCGGACCTGGGTAACGCCCGTTCCGGAACCCGCCGGCTTGTTGCCGATGGGTCTTCTGATTCTGGGTCTCGGACGCCGGCTCAGGAGTAGGTAGTGTCTTAAGTTGGTGTAGCGTTGAGCCCGTGGCTCGACTTGGATTCGGCCATAGGCCGAACACTACATCCTGTCCATCCTGTCTGCCTCCACCAGATCGTGGCCGGGCTGGATGCGCTGCTGCCTGCGAGCCGCACCCCAATTCTCTCCCCAGACCCGCTCCCCAAGGCCGCCATCCGAAATCCGAAATTCATTTCACGCTTGGCGGGACATCGGCAAAGCATTAAGAATGCATCCCAAAATGAACAGCGCACCGCATCAGCCCCAAGCTCCGAATGCCGTTGGGAAACCGTCACCCGGCCCGCAGGGATCCCGGCCGGCGGGAATGACGGCAGGCACTCCGGAGTCTGAAGTGTTCCATCACGCATGGCGAATTCGCAACCGCACGCTGGGCGGCCAATCGCGCCGGAACAACGGCGATGTCGCTGTCGGATTTCTTCCGGGCGGCCTTGCGGGAGAAAGTGCAGGCGGTAGCGCGCCAGGACGTCGAGCGCGGACGCAAGTTGCCGCCGGAGATCGCGTCCCTGGTCGCCCCCCGCAGCCCCGAACCATCGCAGTGAACAAATCGAACGAATAATTTCGCCCGCCGATTGCGCCGCCGGCCGAACTGTTCACGCACAAAGCAAAGAGGCCCGAAGCCATCGCTTCGGGCCTTTGATCGAATGCCAGGATTAGTCAATTACGGCATGATGTGGGGGTAATTGCCCAACGAGCTCAACGAGCAGGTCGGGTTGTTCCCCACGGTCGCACAGGAGTAGGTGCCACCCGCCGGACAGGGCGGAATGCTGCTGTTCGAATTCAGCTTGATATACGGCGTCAGATCCGTCGGATAGCTGATGGTTGAGCCGGTCGTTTTGCCTTTTTCCAGGGCAAATTCCTGGGCCGCGGCATCAATCTGACGCAGATTGTTGATGCAGGCGTTCTGCTGCGAGGTGGCACGGGCTTTGACGAAGTTGGGAATGGCGATTGCCGCCAAGAGGCCGATGATGGCCACGACAATCATGATTTCCACCAGCGTAAAGCCGGCCGTTTTGGGTCGGTTGGTTGTTTTCATTTTTGGTTTCCTGAATCACGGCGTGAACCGGCCTCCGAGCGGGTTAATAATATGACTTGTTTTTGTTCACTAATTGCCCGGGGCGACCGTGATTAAATTTTTGCCATCAAGCGCAATGTCTCCATGGGCGATTTGCCTCTGCCGGGTCCGATGCCCGCCGCAAGCGCGGCGGCCCGGAAAGCGCATAAAATTGTTCTGCTCATGCTGGGTACACTTTAAACTAATTGAGCGAAAAACCCTTGGGAAAAGGGACATTCTGCAGGAAACCAGGGGTGAATTGCACCGCTTGGGGGACGAAGTTTTGGAGAAAATCGGATGCCCGGCTCTGTTACGATGGCGATTTTGTCGCCTACCTTGTCGTGCGCAGAGGGCATCGGACGGGCGGGACGGGCGGCAAACCAATTTGGCCCCCTCCGAGTCAAACAACGCCGCCGGCGACGCTGGAAATATCCTCATCGCCCAATCACATGTCCACGCACGCATGTCAGCCGTACTAAATGCGGACGTCTCGATAGTGGCTTTCCGCCTGGTTATTGCTGTCGAATGATTGCCGGGCGGCAGCGGTCACGCTTTTGAAGGTGCTTCTGTACTGTGGCCGATTGAATCCACCGCCCGGTGGCACTCGGATTTCTCCCGATCCGCAAAGCGAAACCTGTGCCTGAGACCGGTGACGTGTGCCGTGAACAACCAGGACGGAACATAACATTCTGCCCATCCTGTCTGCCTCCACCAGATCGTGGCTGGTCTGGATGCCTTGCTGCCTTCGAGCCGCACCCTAATTCTCCGATCCAGACCCGCCCCCCAAACGCCGCCATCATAAATCCGAAATTCATTTCCCGCTTGGCGGGACATCGGCAAAGCATTAAGAATGCACCCCGACATGAACAGCGCATCGCATAAGCCCCAGGCTCCGGATACCGTTGGGAAACAGTCACCCAGCCCGCAGGGATCCCGGCCGGCGGGGATGAACCGGCAGGCGCTCCGGAGCCTGAAATGTTCCATCACACATGGCGAATTCGCAGCCGTACGCTGGGCGGCCAATCGCGCCGAAGCAACAGCGATGCCGCTGTCGGATTTCTTCCGGGCGGCCTTGCGGGAGAAAGTGCTGGCGGTAGCGCGCCAGGACGTCGAGCGCGGACGAAAGTTGCCGGCGGAGATCGCGTCCCTATTCGCCCCCCGCGGCCCCGAGCCATCTAAGTGAACAGCTCGAACATGTCGTGTCGCCCGCCGATTGCGCCGCCGGCCGAACTGTTCGCTGGCGGTCAAAAATCCGGTCGCCCGTGAAATGGGTTTCTGCAGGGATCAGACTTTGTCCGCCTTTGGTCTCACGGTGTTGCGTCAGGGTGATGTCACACGGTAAAATTGCTGCGGGCTGTTCGTCACCTGCGGATCGGCAAACTGGAACTGGCCGGGCGCGATTTCAATCGGCACACCCAGGACGGTCCAATTGCTGAGCGGCAACGCGACATTGGTGGCGGTGAACACGGTGAAAGTGGCGCCGGGCACGTTGGTGAAGGAGAACCCGAACCCGCCGCTGTCCAACTTCGCCGCCCCGGTCAATAGCACCAGACCGCTTCCAGGGCTTATCTGCGCCTCGAAGGCCCCAATGTCGCTGCCGTCGCCGCCCATGGCGTTGGGGATGCCGGCGAAGTTCACCGGCCGCGGCCGGCCGCGCTGGTCGGTGCTGAGTCCGAAGTTCTTGCCGCGATCAATTGCCGGGCTGCCCGACAACAGCGCGTGCGTCGCGGTCGGGCCGCCGTTGTTCTGCAACGGGCCGAGCTTCGGGTCGGTAGAAACCAAGTCGGTGGTGGCATTGGTCAGACAGCCACCCCCGTTGTCGCTGCTGAGGTTGAAGCCATCGGATATGACCGTGCCGGCCGCCTCGGCATTTTCGATGCTGGTGTTCGCACCGCTGGAACTGAAAATGGTGTCGCCCAGCTCCAGGGTCGCGCTCCCGCCGAACCGGCCATCGTTGTAGATGCCGGTGCCGACATTCCCGCTGAAGGTGCTGGCCATAATCGTCAGAACCACGTTGCCGCCCCAGGCACCGTCGTTGCCGATGCACACGTGTGAGTTATTGGCGCTGAGGGTGCTGTTGAGGATCGTCACGCTGGCGCCATCCACCGACGGACCGTGATTGTAAATGCCGCCGCCGTAATTGGCGGAGTTGTTGTTGAGGGTGCTGGCGGCAATGGTCAGGGCTGCCGGGCCGTAGGTCGCCTCATTGAAGACGCCGGCACCCAGGTTGGCCGAGTTGCCGCACAGGGTGCTGTTGGCGACGACCAACGTGCCTTGATAATTGCAGATGCCGCCACCCCACCCGCCGGGAGCGCTGTTGCCGCAGAGGGTGCTGTTGCTGACAATCAGCGTCACGCCGGGATCGTTGAAAATACCCCCGCCGTTCAGCGTGGTGCTGTTGTTGGTGATGACGCAATTATTCACGGTCAGCCGGGTGCCCGCCCCATAGGTCTTGATTCCCGTGCCGTAACTGGCGCCGTAGCCGTCGGCAATGGTCAGGCCGCTGATCATCACATTGGTGCCGGTGACGTCGAAGACGCGTCCGGCGCGATTTCCGCTCACCGTTAACGTGGCGGCGCCGGGGCCGAGAACGGCCACACTATTGGCAACTTCGAGCTGGCCATTGGTCAGCGTGATCGTGCCGGCCACGCCTCCGACGTCAATAATATCGCCGTTGCTGGCACTGGCGAGCGCATCCCGCAGCGAGCCCGGACCGCTGTCATTGGTGCCGGTGACGACGCGGGGTTGGAACTCGTACGCCCCGATATCGCTGCCGTCACCGCCCGCAGCGTTGGAAATGGCAGCCACATTCACGGGGCGGGACAAGCCGCGCTGGTCGGTGGCGCGGGCCAACCCCGCGACGGCGTTCGCTTTGCCTTTGTCAATGGCCGGGCTGCCCGGCAACAACGCGTGCGTGAAGGTCGGGCCGCCGTTGTCCTGCAACGGGCCGAGCAGCGGGACGGTGTTCGTCTGGTCACCGGTCGAATTCAGCCAGCCGCCGCCGTTGTCACTGCTGAGGTTGTAGCCGTCTGAAATGACCGTGCCCGAAAAGGTGTAGATGTTGTAAGACCCGCTCAGGAGGGTGTCGCCAATTTCCACGATGCTGAACGGGCCATCGCTGATGATGCCCGCGAAGGAATTGCTGCTGAAAGTACTGGCATTAATCGTCAGCGTTGCCTCGTCAGAGGAATAGCCCCAGTTGTAGATGCCCCCGCCGCTACCGGTCGCCGAATTGCCACTGAAGGTGCTGCCGTTGATCGTCAGCGCCGCGTGAGTATTGTAACCGTCGTTGAAGCCGCCGCCACCATAGGGAGCCGAGTTGCCGCTCAAGGTGCTGCGTTCAACGTTCAGCACACCGCAAAGGTTGTAGACGCCGCCACCAGCCCGGTTCGCACTGTTGCCGGAGATGGTGCAGTTGGTGATGTTCATCACCGTGCCCGGGACGTTGAAGAGGCCGCCGCCCCCGAAATTCCCCAGGGAACTGTTGTTGGTGACGACGCAACCGCTGATAGTGAGGACGCTGCCGGGGCTGCCATCGGCCCGGACCCCGGCGCCGTCCACGTCCCCATTGCCATTGGCAATCGTCAGTCCGCTGATGGTCACATTCACGCCGGTGATGTGGAATACGCGTGAGGCGTGGTTGCCGCTCACTGTCAACGCTCCAGGGCCGGGGCCGAGAATGGTGACGCTGTTGGCGACATTGAGTTGGCCATTGGTCAACAGAATAGCCGAGCCGGACAGGGCTGGCGCGAAGACAATGGTCGAGCCGGAGGGCGCATAGGCAAGTGCATCCCGCAGAGAAACACCGTTCGTTCCCAAGCCGTCATTTTCATCCACCGCCGTGTTGACCAGGAGAGCCGGAATGGGATTACCCAATTCCACCGCTCCGATGTCTGCGTACGCGCCGGCGACGCGTGGGAAGCCAGCGCCGCGCTGGTCAGTGGTGAAACTTGTGCCACTGGTGCAGCCATCTATGGCGGGCGAACCGGGCAAGGGCGGCATCGTGGGTGTGGAACCGCCGTAGTTGCCCAGCAGGGCAAGAAGAGGAGAGCCGCTGGTTAGATTATTACCCGTCAGGCTGACTGGACCATAGATGTTGGCATAAGTCGGCGCAGTGTTCCCCGCCACGATGGAATTATTGACCGTCGCCGAACCAGCCCAGAGGGCGATACCGCCGGCACCGCTGGAATCCGTCGCGCTATTACCCGTCAGAGTGCATTGGTTCACCGTCGCGGTTCCAGATTCAACATCCATGCCTGCACCGCCATCTCCCGCGCAATTGTTGGCGGTGACAGTGCATTGGTTAAGCGTCAGCGTCCCTCCATTATTCACGATTCCACCCCCCCAACCGTAACCGGCGGATGCATCGGGGGCACTGTTGCCGCAGATGGTGCAATTGCTGATCGTGAGCGTCGCGCCGGAGCTATTGAAGATGCCGCCGCCATTCAGGGTCGTGCTGTTGTTAGTGACCACGCAATTATCCAGCAGCACGCTGCCGCCAATGCCAGTCAAGATTCCCGATCCCCAGTTGGCGCCGGCACCATTGGCAATCGTCAGTCCGCTGATCGTTATATTGGTGCCGAGGGCGTTGAGCACCCGGCCGGTCTTGTTGCCGCTCACGGTCAACGTGCTGGCGCCAGGGCCGAGGATGGTCACACCACTGGGAATGGTTAATGTGCCGCTGGTCAAGGTGATCGTGCCGGGAACGCCGGTGACATCAATGGCGTCGCCGTTGCGGGCGGCGGTCAGCGCGGCGCGCAGCGAGCCCGGACCGCTGTCGGCGCGGTTGGTGACGGTGATGTATTGCACCTCGAACGCCCCGATATCGCTGCCGTCGCCGCCCGCGGCGTTGGCCAGGGTGGGATCGTCGAACGGCCGCGGCAGGCCGCGCTGGTCGGTATTGCTGAGCAGGTTGGTGATCGCGTCGCGCCTGCCCCGGTCAATGGCCGGGCTGCCCGGCAGCAACGCATGCGTCCGGGTCGGGCCGCCATTGTTTTGCAGCGGGCCGAGCAGCGGGTTCCGGCTGACCTGGTCGGTCGCATTCGTCAGGCAGCCGCCTCCGGCATCGCTGCTTAGATTGTAGCCGTAGGATCTGATCACGCCGTTAAAATTGGTCAGCGTGCCGACCCCGGCGTCAGTGCTCAGGATCGTGTCGCCGATATTCAGTGTGGCGGTGCCGCCGTAACCGGAGTTGCAGATGGCGGCGTTGTCGGTGGCGGCCGAGTTGCGGCTGAAAGTGCAGGCGTTGATCCACAGCGTCGCGAGGCCGGAATACGAGCCGTCGTTGTAGATGCCGCCGGCATAGGTGGCCGAGTTGCCGCTGAACGTGCTGGCGCTGATCGTCAGGGGCACGATCCCATTCATTTCACCGTCGTTGTGGATGCCACCGCCGCTGTACGAAGCCGAGTTGCTGCTGAAGGTGCTGGCGGTTACCGTGAGGGCCGCGTAGCCATAATAGAAACCGTAGTTGTAGATGCCGCCACCGGTGTGGGCCGAGTTGCCGCTGAAAGTGCAGGAGCCGATCCACAATATTGCATCGGCATTGTACCCGTCGTTGAAGATGCCACCGCCGCAATAAGCCGAGTTGCCGCTGACGGTGGAGTTGATGAGCACCACCGAACCACCGTTGTTCATGATGCCGGCGCCATAGTCGGGCGTGCTGTTGGCGCAGATGGTGCAATTGCTGACCGTCAGCGTCACGCCAACGTCGATGTAGACGCCGGCGCCGTGCGACCCGCAGACGTTGTTGGAAACGATGCAATTGGCCAGCCGTACTCTTCTGCTGCCGGCGCCATAGACGCTGATTCCCGCGCCTTCAAACAAGTCGCTGTAACCGTTGGCAACGGTCAGGCCGCTGAGGGTCACGTTGGTGGCGGCGACATCGCAATAGAACACGCGGTGGGCATTGTTGCCGCTGACCGTCAGCCCGCCCGGGCCGGGGCCAAGGATGGTCACGCTTTTGAAAATATTCAGTTGATTATTGGTCAGCGTGATGGCGCCGGAGATACCGGTCGCGTCAATGATGTCGCCGTTGGCCGCGCCGGCCAGTGCCTGGCGCAAGCTGCCCGTGCCACTGTCGGCATTGTTGGTGACGAGGATGGTCGCAGCCGGAAGGTTGAAGGGCATTCCCCCCAGCAAGGCCAGACACGCGGCGGTTAGGGGGAGCGAGGTGAGTTTGGTTTTCATGGTTTTTGCTGAACTCCTTTCCGTTCAGATGCGGATCCGGCAGTGGTTGAATCCGGCAAGCCGGAGGGGGCGCAACGGTGGCGGGACCGGTCCATTAGCGCACGCGCTGCCCGACATTCACCGGGTCGAAATGCGAAATCTCCCCTGGCCAAAACGAAGTCTGCATACACCCGGCCTCGCTTCACCCTGCGCGCTCGCAACGCGGTTGGCGCGACAATTTTCATTGCTTCCGGGAACGATGTGGATGCTGCCCGCTCTGATCTACTGCTCCGCTTGTATCATTGTTCAGTGATTCTTTACAAGGATAAAAATGAAGTGAGCGTTACTTATTAAAGGGACGTGGCCTATCCGGTTCCGGCGCAAAGACTCAGGGCGGCGGCCTTGAAGACCCGGCTGAAGAGATTGCAATCCCCGATGATGGCCGAGCCCGGCATACCAGAGATTATGGGGTTCCCGGAGGGTGTGCGCCGGACTGCGGCTCAGCGCCGGCGGGGCCAGGCTGCCAAGGCGGCGGCGCCAACGGCCAGCAATCCCAAAACCGAGGGCTCGGGCCCCGGCGGAAGGCCATCCCGGGCCCGTTAATCCTCAACCCGAAGGCGAACACGCTGCGCGTTCCGCCCGAGCGGAATTCATAAATATCACCGCTGCCGGCGGAGCCACTGCCGATATCCGACACAAACAGATTCTGCGCCGGTGCAGGGCCGGTTACCAGCAGGACCGCTGCGGTAAATAAAGGCCATGAAGTTGAAGACATCGTTTTCACAGGTTCGGCGGATCTGAACTGACCTGACCAATTCTTACCCTCGATCATCACCGGGAATCGCCCGAGAAAAAAGTTATTCACTTTCGCGCTGCTGCACTGTGCACCTAGCCAGGCCGGCCGTTTTCAGCCTTCGGCCTGGCCTGAGCGCATCTTCAAGGGAGAATGGCAGGCATCGTAAGTCAGAAATTTGTAAATCCCGAGGCCGTTGAGCAGGAGAAGTACGGTGAAGATGATCCATTGTTTTTGGATGACATGGTTGTCCAGTCGGATCACTTCCGCGTCGAAGGCTGCTTGGGTGGCTGGCGACGGGTGCCGGCTCCAGGCCACCCAGGCGGCGTACCGCTCTTTTCGACGATAATCGCCTTCCCGCGCATATCCGCGCCGCGACAACAGCGGCCGGGTCACCCAGACCATCTCCAGAATCAATACCATGAGGATAATCCCCATCTTGAGCGATTTTTTCATTCGGTTGGCGTTCCCACCAGCCAATCCAAAGCTGGAAACGTGCCGGCCGCAGGTCAAGCGTGGCAGTGTCTTAATTTGGTGTAGCGCTGAGCCCATGACTCAATTATCGAGCCGCAGGCTCGACTCTACAACAGCCAAGTCAGATATCACCTTGGCCGGGTTGACGGTGGCGTTTGGCTCCGGCTTCGCTTCGCCGCCGTCATTCTTTAAGTCAACTGGTGGAATGAACCACTCCAATCAAGGATTCTGGACGCGGTAGAACCGCTGCGGCAACGCCGTGTTGGTGTCCACGAACGTGAACGGCAGCGCCGGCGAGTTCGTGGTGAACAGGGTTTCCCAGTGCGGATCCGACAGGTTGGTCGCCACGGTGATGGTGTAGCTCGCCGACGAAGCGCCGGTGACCATCAGGCTGAATTGGCCTTCCACAAAGCTGATGCTCTGGAATCCGGGTTTCGCGGCGGGCGTCACGGTGAAATTGCCCGCGCTGGTCGCCAGGCCGCCCGGCGTGACCACGGAAACCGGCCCGCTGCCCGCCCCCGCCGGCACGGCGGTGGTGATCTGGGAGGCCGAGTCCACGGTGAAGCTGGCGTTGGCGCCGTTGAACCACACGGCCGACGCGCTGCTGAAATTGGTGCCCCGGATGACCACGCCGCCGCCTTCGCTGCCGCTGGCCGGCGAGAAATTGGTGATGCCGGGAGCCGGGGTGCCGTCAATCTTCGCCCGCAGCACCGCAGCGAGGTTGGCCGGCACGGCGGTGAAGAAGGTAAAGCCGGTGTCCTGTTCAATCTTCCGCGCCGAGGTCAGGTAGGTCTGCCACGAACTGCTCAATCCGTTCGTGACGTTCGGGATGGACACGGCAATGACGCGGCTGGTCGCCGACAACCGGCTCAACGCGGTTCCGCTGCCCGGCGGCACGATGACCGCTATTTTCCAGACGTTGGAGCCAATATATGCCTTGCCGCTGGGAATTTTGTTGGTGCCGAACCCGCTCGGACCGCAGATGATCAGCAGCTCGTTGCCGGCCGCGGCCAAGGTACGGCAGTCCGATTCGAGGTTTTCCCAAACGCCCTGATTATTGGGTCCGGATTGCGGCATGATGTTGGACATGAAGAACACGAGCTTGTTGTCGTTGGTGGTGTCCGTCCGGTCTTCGGAGGGACACAAATGGCCGCGATTAAAATCAATGTTGCCCACTCCGTTGTAATCGGAGGTGCTGAGGCGGGTAAAATTCGGCGGCAGGTTGGTGTCCGTGTAATAGGTGCTGGAGCGCGGGGCGGAACCGACGTCCCCCGCGGTCAGGTCCCAACTCGCCCAGACCGGCTCGCCCAGGTTGTCGCTGTAATCAATGGCCTCGACCGTCCGCTGGATCAGATAATGGTCGTGGTTGTTGGTATCCGCCGTGGCGCCGCTGGGGTTGCCCAACTGCATCTGGAGAGAAACATCGATGAAGGCCCGGGCTGGCCGCGCCAGAACGAATACGGCAGCGATGGCGACGATGAGCCTGAAAATCTTCATTTACGACTTTAACAACAACGGTGTTCTTTAAATTTAGCAGATTTTGGCCCGGAGGGAAGCGGGATTATTTGATGGACCCCGGCTTCCGCCAACAAGTTACCGTCCGCCGGCCGGGTGCCATTTCGGCAATATCCTGATTTAGCTGTTGTGAAATTGAGCCTCTGACTCAATCGCTGGGCCGGGGCTCAACGCGACCCCAATTAATTCACTGCCGCCATTTCTAGGGAATTGACATCCGTTGCCCCTCTCCCTAGCTTCTGCCCACAGACGCACGCTTTGCCCCGCCGCCGTGGCCGAAGCTTCCTGCGGCCGGTGTTTTGGACCCTCGGATCGGAGTTGAGATACGGCTGGTTTGTGGGGGACGCCGGCGTGGCAAAAGCCCGAATGCACGTTCGGGGTTTTGGCTGTCGCAAGGCGATGGGTAAAACCGTTAAACCTTTGAATGATGGAATCGGAGGAACGATTTAACGGTCAAACAATTTACCGATTCAACCAAAAGATATGGCCAACACAATTCTGGTCGGTGCCCAGTGGGGCGACGAGGGGAAAGGCAAAATTATCGATGTCCTGACGGAGGACGCGGACGTGGTCGTCCGCTACGCCGGCGGCAACAACGCCGGCCACACCGTTTTCATCGGCAAACAGAAGTATGTCCTGCACCTCGTGCCGTCCGGCATCCTGCGCAAAAATAAATTGTGCGTCGTCGGCAACGGCGTGGTCGTGGACCCGGTCGGCCTCGTTGGCGAAATCACCGGCCTGCGCAAACTCGGCGTCAAGGTCGGCGGCAATTTCGTGGTGAGTGAAACGGCGCACGTTGTCTTTCCGTACCACCGCGAACTGGACGCGCAGCGCGAGGTGCTCAAGGGCAAACACAAGATCGGCACCACCAAGCGCGGCATCGGCCCGGCCTACGGCGACAAGGCGGCCCGCGTCGGCCTGCGCATAAGCGATCTGATCGACCCGGCCCGGCTCGAGGAAAAACTCTCCCGGCGCATTCGGGAAAACAACGAGGTGCTGCGGGCGCTGGGCGCCAAACCGCTCTCGTTCAAAAAAGTTCACGCCGAATACCGGGCCGCCGGCCGGTTCCTGAAACCGTTTGTGGCCAACACGGTCGTCCTGCTCCACGAAGCCATGCGCCGCGGCGACGACATTTTGTTCGAAGGCGCGCAAGGAACTTTTCTCGACATTGATCACGGCACGTACCCGTTCGTCACCTCGTCGAACACCACGGCGGGCGGCGCCTGCACCGGCTCGGGCGTGCCGCCGCATCGCATGGACCGCGTCGTGGGCGTGATGAAGGCCTACACCACGCGGGTCGGCGAAGGACCGTTGCCGACCGAGAACGCCGAGATTTCCGACCTGCTGCATGGCATGGGGCGCGAGTTCGGCGCCACGACCGGCCGGCCGCGCCGCTGCGGCTGGTTCGACTCCGTGGCTACGCGCCACGCGACGATGGTCAACGGCATCGACGATTTGGCGGTCACCAACCTCGACGGCCTAGACACAGTTGAAACCATCAAGGTCTGTGTCGCATATCGCCGCGGCAAGACGCGGTACGATTTTGTGCCGAACGACGCGCAGACGCTGGCCGAGTGTGAGCCGGTCTATGTGGAATTTGCGGGCTGGCGCACGCCGACCGACAAGGCGCGATCGTGGAAGCAGCTACCGCCGAAAGCCCGCGCGTATTTGAAGGCGCTGGCCGAGTTGACCGGGGCGCAATTGTACATTGCCTCCGTCGGCCCGGGCCGGGATCAGACGATTTTTGTCTAATTGAGGTGATTGGTTAAATGTGTTAAATGTGTTAAATCGGGCTTTGCTCGTCGTTTGGACCCATTTAACTATTTAACTCAGTCACTTATTTGACCGGTACCATGAGCTCCGTTCCGCATTTAAGCTCCGAAGCCAAAGCTTCGCTGCCGCCGCACATCGCCATCATCATGGACGGCAACGGGCGCTGGGCCAAGGCGCGGCATCTCCCGCGCATTGAGGGACATCGGCGCGGCGCGGATTCGGCGCGCGAGATCATTCGCACCGCCGGCGAACTCGGCATCAAATACCTCACGCTCTACGCCTTTTCCGCCGAGAACTGGAACCGGCCCAAGGACGAGGTGGACGCGCTCATGAAGTACCTCGTCCACTACCTCAAAACCGAGACGGCGGACCTGAACAAGAACAACGTGCGGCTGGAAGTCATCGGACAGATTTACCGCCTGCCGGAAAACGTGCAGGAACACCTCCAAAAATCCATCACCACGTTGTCCAAAAACAACGGCCTGACGCTGGTCATGGCCCTGAGCTATGGCAGCCGGATCGAGATCGTGGACGCCGTGCGCGGCATTGCCGAGAAGGTCAAGCGCGGCAAACTCGACCCGGCGGACATCACCGAACAGGTCTTCGCGCAGCATTTGTACACCCGGAACATTCCGGATCCGGACCTGCTGATTCGCACGAGCGGCGAGATGCGCGTGAGCAATTTTTTGCTCTGGCAGATTTCCTACGCGGAACTGGTCATCACGCCGACGTTGTGGCCGGATTTCCGCAAGCCGCAGTTCTTCGCCGCGCTGGAGGAATACGCGCGCCGCCACCGCCGGTTCGGCGGAGTCTAATTTGATAACTCAGCCGGGGAGGTGCCGAAATTCAAGCGGCGTGAGGCAGGGTGTCAGGCACGTTTTCGCCGAGCACGGTGCGGATGGTTGCCAGGAGGGCGAACCGGTCGATCGGCTTCGGGAGGAAGGCCACCGCGCCCGCGGCCAGGGCGCGCTCGCGGTCCTTGTTGGAATGGTCGGCCGAGACAATGATGATGGGAATATCCTTTGCCTCGCCCATGCGGCGGAGCCATTCCATGATTAGGAACCCGTCCTGCAGAGCTCCGCCGATGTTCATGGCGTCGGGTGGAAACAGCAAATCCAGGAGGATCAAATCCGGTTTTTCCCTGGTCACCGCACAGGCGGCCCCCGGCCCGTCGGTGGCGGTCAACACGCGATAGCCATTGGATTTCAGCAGCAGCGACAACGTTTTCACGATGACCAGATCGTCGTCCACCACCAATATCGTCCTCCCTCCCGGTGTGGTCGCCGGACCGTTCATAAATTCACCGTATGATTTAACATACGACGAATCAGCCATTCTGCAACCAGGACCAAGCGCCCGGCGGCGGTTTGGTCCAGAAACGGAGGGAATCAGGACTGCAGCGGCGCGGCAGTCGAGGTGCCGCCACCCAGCACCTTGGCGATGGCCGCGAGCAAAGCGGCGTTATCAATCGGCTTGGTGAAGAAAGCCACGGCACCGGCATCCAGCGCCCGCTGTTTCTCCTGCGTCGAGTTGTCTCCCGACATGATGATGATGGGTATATCTTCGGCCTCCCCCATGCGCCGGAGCCATTGCATAATGAGAAATCCGTCCTGGAGCGCCCCGCCCACATTCGCCGCGTCAACGGGAAAGATGAGGTCGAGCAGGATCAAATCGGGCCGTTCCCGGCTTACCACCCGGACCGCTTCGGGACCGTCGGAGGCCAGATATACATAGTAACCATTGGAACTCAGCGTGATGGACAACGTTTTGAGAATGACTTCATCGTCATCCACCACCAGAATTTTTTTGGCGCTGGGTGTAGTCGGCTGAGCGCTCATAATCTCGCGGAACGCATAAACTTATGCTTAACGCCTAACGCTAGCAATAGCAAATGCTTTGCCACGGAAATGACGCAATGACAGAGCCGATGGGAACTCTCGGCCCAAGGTTACCTTTGTTTCGTGGCCCTAATCGTCCGCCAAATTTGCCGGCCCGGCCAGGTTTTTGCCGTCTTTGAATTCAACCGTCCGCACCACCCGTCCGGCTTCGTCCCAATCGGTGGTCCGGCCTTCCGCCCAGCTTCCCCGCCAATGCGATTCGGATTTTTTTTGCCCGTTGGGCCAATAGCGGGTCCACACCATGGCGCCGTCTTTTTCGTAATCGCGCTCCCATTGCCGCGAGCCGTCGGGGCGGAAATATTCTTCGCGGCCGATCTTCCGGCCGTTGTCACGCGTCACCAGGTATTGGGGTTTGCCGTTCTCATAAAACCAGGATTCCCTGCCGTGCAACACGGGGGTGCCGTTGGTCGCCTTGAACCAGCTCCAGCTCAGGCGCGGTTTGCCGTCCGGCCAGTTTTCCCGGCCCGGAGTGACCGCTTGGCCGCGGGGATCGCTGGCCTGGCCGGCCTCGCCATTTTCCGGCGAAAGGATCCACGCCTCGTTCATCGTGAAGTGCATGGCGGGTTTGCCTTTGCTGGTCATCAAATGAATCAAACCGTCCGGCGTCTGGACCGCATCGCAGTAACCGAGCGTGCCGTAGCCATGCTGCGGCTTGCCATTCCCCGGAGGCGGTTTGCCGGACCAGCCGTTGTGGGGGGTGGCCAGCGCGAGCCGTTTGATTTTCCAGGTCTGGCCCTCGTCATCGGACAGCGCCACATAGGCGCCGCGCTCCTGGACGTCCGCCGGCGGCGGCGTGGTGATTATGCGGATATTCTGGAAATCGCCGGCAAAAAAAAGTTTGCCGTCCCGGAGCCGGAGAATTTTGGGACGCTGATTGCTGCCCAGGGCCGCAAACGGTGTTTTCTCCGAGGCGCTCCACGTCTTGCCAAAGTCCGACGAATAGCATTTGGGCATGTATCCGTCCACCGAACTGTCCTTGCCCCCCATGCCGAGAATGCGCCCGTCCTTGAGCGGTACAAACGTCGTGTGCCGGCCGCCCGTCCGGCCGCCGGTGTCCTGCCAGGTTTTGCCCTCGTCCCGGCTGGCCCAGAGCAGGCTGCGGGCGCCTTTGCCGTCGGTGCCAATGTAAATCGTCCCGTCCGGCCCGCGAAAGGCGCTGGTGATGGGCTGGGCGGTGAACGGCCCCATCGAGCCCGTGACCACGGCCGGTTGCAACTCGCTCCAGGTCGCGCCGCTGTCCCCGCTCGTGGTGAACCGGAAAGGAACCTGGCCCAGGTCACGCCCGCCGCCAAAAAACCAGATCTTGCCGTTGTCGTTCCACATCAATCCGCTCTGGTCGTTCAAGCCGGACAATTTATAAAAGAGACCCGGCATGTCCCACTCCTCCGCCCCGCGCCGCAACCGCGTCACGACCATGCAGGTGTTGGGCGCCGATTCGCTCTTCCCGGGGCTCGACGAAAACGAAATCGCCAGCAAATCCCCGTTTGGACAATAGGTCAGACCGCCGCTGTGGACCTTACCCTGGATGGCCCGGTGGTACCCCACCGCCGCGCAATCTTCGGCCACTGTGTAGTCCGGCGGGCTGGGAATCAGGACGCGTGCCTTGAAATAAGGCTTTTGGGAATCCGGAGCCAACGACCAGTCAGCAGGCTGCGGTTTCACGCCCAGCAGCGGCAGGTCCGGCGTCCAACGCAGCGGCGGGGTTGTCGGCAAGTCACCTTCCACGACCCGGAAGCCGACAAACTGGCAGATGTGATTGGAATCGTACGGCGGCGTGTCCGGCATCAAGCTGCACCGGTTCGCGCTGCGATACCACACGGGGCCCGTGTCGGGCTGAAGACCTTCACTGCCGTCGGCATTCTTCACCGTGACCGAGCGCACCGCGCCACCCCGGACCACTTTTGCCCAGCCGGCATCGTAGCCAACGGGATCGGTTTGGTCGGCCGCGGGGTATTCGCCATGCCAATCATAACACCATTCGGCCGGTCCGGAGGACATGTTTTTCAAACCCCACGCATTGATATCGTCCTTGGGCGGCGCGTCACCGCTCCAGAAAATGGTTTGGGTCCCCCCCCGGCAGGCATATTCCCATTCCGCCTCGGTCGGCAGGCGATAGGTTCTGCCCTCTTTCGCGCTCAGCCAGCGGCAGAACGCCATCGCATCATTCCAGCTGACGCCCGTGGCGTAGGGCGCGAACGCACCGGCCGGCCGAAAGTCCGGTCGGAACTGGCGGAATTGGTCCACCGTCACCTCCTGCTCGCTCAAGCGGAAACCGCGGGTGAGAGTCACCCGGTGCCGCGGCGTTTCGTCCCATGACGGCGCGTCCTTGGATTCGGGCGTTTTGGGGCCGAGACTGAATTGATTGGTTTCGGCGCCCATGACAAATGAGCCGGGGCCGATGGCCACCATTTTCATGCCGAGGCCGTTGACGTAATTCGTGGCGGCGCGGTCGGCGGCAACGGCGGCTGGCGGGAGGAATCCGGCAGTAACGCTCAAGGCGACGGCGATTAATTCCCGGCAAAGTCGTGTCATTCTGGAATTCAGACGCCGACAAGATGGTCCAGTTACCGCTTTGACGCAATTTCATTGTGGCCACGAAGGACGAAGCCTTCGGCCGCGCAACGGATAGCCATGGCTGGTCCCCGGTGGTCTGGCCCGCAGCGGTTGACTGACTTCAGCCGGCGGTGACGGTTGACTGGCCGAGGGTGGTCTTGATGGCGGCCAGCAGTTTTTCGGTGTCAATGGGCTTGTGAAAGGAGGCCACCACGCCGCTGCTCAGGGCACGATCCTTGAACTTTTCCGGGTCCGTCGCCGAGATCATGATGACCGGGAGGTCCTTGGTTTCCGGCGTGCGCCGCAACCATTGGATGATGAAGAAGCCGTCCTGCATGGGGCCACCGACGTTGGCCGCGTCGGGCGGGAAAGTCAGGTCGAGCAGGATCAAATCCGGTTTCTCCTTGCGGATGGCGCTCAAGGCTTCCGGCCCGCCGGTGGCGGTGGTCACCTGATAGCCCTTGGTGGTCAGCGTCTGCAAGGTGGTTTTCAGGATGACCTGATTGTCATCCACCACCAGGATCTTTTTGGCATTCGGACTGGCTGATTTGGCCTCCATACCAGGGTTGAAGTAGCTAAATGTATGCCACATCCATATTGTTAAACATCTCTAAATCAACGAATTAAACACACAAAACCGTCAGCTTCCTGGGGCCATGCGCGCCCAGAACCAAAATCCGCTCAATATCGCCGGTGCGGCTTGGTCCGGTGATGAACGAAATCATGCTGGGAAAATTATCCTTGTATTCCATCTTCAACAACTCAAAGGCGGACGGCAGGTCGGGCACCAACTGGTCGCGCCGCGCCAGCACCACGTGATGCGGCGGCAGGATGGATAAGGCGCGCCCGCCCGCGCTCCGGCTGGTCAGCATCACCGTGCCTGTTTGGGCGATGAGCGCATCGCACTCGGTAATCCCCACGTCGCAACCTTCCAGGGCATGAATGTCATAAAACTTGTCGGTCTTGAACATGGGCATGCCCAGCGCCGGGCAGATCGCGTCCGGCAACAGGCCGGAGTGACACGCTCCGCGTTTCCAGCCTTCCGCGTCCCGCAGGCGGACCAGTTCCTCGCGCATTTCGTCGCTGGAGCTGACCAGATGAAATTCCGCCTTCAAATCCGCGGCGTTCCGGCTGAACAACTCGACCCAGTCCCGGAACTGGTCGCCCACCGGTGGGAGCCAGCGGCGCGCGCCGGCCGCCGGCGGCTGCGGCAATTCGGCGGCCTCGTCCGGGGTCAGCGGCTGCGGCGCCTTGACTTTCAAGGCTTCGCGGATCCGGCCCAGAATTTTTTCGCGCTCGGTCATTTCCGTTTCCTCCACCACTCCCTGAAGGAGGGTTTCGCCAGCGGCGGCAGATCACGGGTCCGGGTCCAGGATCGCAACGGATCAAGCGGGCCACCCTGGATTGACCGGTGAAGCGGCTGAAGCAGCCGGCCGGCTTTTTTCCCGAGCGACCACAGGACGGGGTGATTGACGATGGCCGTGAACACGTCGTAGGCGAATTGCTCGAGGTAGGACAGGCGCTTGGCGATGGCATTGCGGCGGTTGTGCAGCAGGTGATGGTGCAGGTCAATCTTCACCGGGCAGGCTTCGGTGCACGCGCCGCAGAGCGAGGATGCGCTGGAGAGATGCTTCCAGTCCTGCAGGCCGCGCAAGGACGGGGTGATGACCGAGCCGATGGGGCCGGAATAGGTCGTGCCGTAGGTGTGGCCGCCCACGTGCCGGAAGATGGGACAGACATTCAGGCAGGCGCCGCAGCGGATGCAGTGCAGCGCGTCACGCTGCTCGGTGTCGGCCAGCAGGCGGGTGCGCTGGTTGTCGAGCAGCACCACGTGAAACTCGACGGGCCCGTCGCTTTCATCCGGCTGCCGCGGTCCGCCGTACAGCGTGTTGTAGCCGGACATCGGCTGCCCGGCGCCGGCGGTGGCCAGCATCGGCAGAAACAGCGCCAGGTCCTCGAGCCGCGGGAGAATTTTTTCGATGCCCAGCAGCGTGATCAGGGTCCGCGGCAGGGCGGCGGTCAGCCGGGCGTTCCCCTCGTTTTCGGTGATGGAAATCATGCCGGTCTCGGCGATGGCGAAATTCGCGCCGGTGATGCCGATTTCAGCGTTGATGAATTTTTCCCGGAGCACGCGCCGGGCGACCATGGTGAGTTCCTCCGGATTGTCCGACGGCGCGCTCCCGAGTTTGCTTTGGAACAGGTCCTTGATCTCGCCGCGCGTCAGGTGCATCGAGGGAAAAACGATATGGTACGGCGCCTCGCGGCGGAGTTGGACGATGAACTCGCCCAGGTCACTCTCAACCACCTCGAGCCCGGCGCGCTCCAGCGCCTCGTTCAGATGAATTTCCTCGGCCGTCATGGCCTTGGACTTGACGATGCAGCGGGCGGCCTTGTCCTGGATGATCTGGAGGATGATGTCGCGCGCCTGCCGGTCGGTGCTCGCCCAATGGACCTTGGCACCCCGCGCGGCCAGCTTATCGGCAAAGGCGGTCAGGTTCTCGTCGAGGTAGTTGATGGCCTCCCATTTGGTGGCGGCCGCCGCCTGACGGGCGGTGAGCCAGTCGGCAAAGGCCGCCTTGCGGCGGTCGCGGGCGGCTTCGTAATTATGGAGGGCCGCGTGGATGATCTGGCGATGGCGCAGGTCGGCCGTGACGCGGCGGGCGTCCTTCAGAAATTTCCTGGCGCGACTGGTCATTGCTGGGCGAGCACCTCGGCGAGGTGAAGGATTTTTATTTTGGCGCCCTGCCGGCTCAGCAGCCCCTGGAGGTGCATCAGGCAGCTCATATCGTTCGAGACAAGGTAAGCCGCGCCGGTTTCGAGGGCGGAGGCGCATTTGGTTTCACCCATCGCCGCGGAAATCATCGGGAACTTGGCGGCGAAGGTGCCGCCGAAGCCGCAGCAGGTCTCGGCCTCGCCCATCTCGATGAGTTCCAGGTCGCGCACTTCGGCGAGCAGGGCCCGCGGCGGCTGTTTGAGGTTGAGTTCGCGCAGGCCGTGGCAGCCGTCATGGAACGTGACCTTGGCCGGAAACCGCGCGTCCAGGTCGGTCACCCCCAGTTTGTTGACCAGAAAATCGGAAAATTCCCAGGTGCGGGCGGCGACTTGCCGGGCCAGCTCGGCATGGCGTGTCCCGCTGAAGAGCTCGGGATAGAATTTTTTGACCATGGCGCCGCAGGACCCGGAGCCCACGACTACTGCCTCGGCGTTCCGGAGCGTTTCGAGGGTTTTCAGGGCAACGGGCCGGGCTTCCTCCCAGTACCCGGAATTGAAGGCGGGCTGGCCGCAGCAGACGAGCGCCTTGGGACAGACGATCTTGTGTCCGAGGCGCTCGAGGATTTGCACCATGCTGATTCCGGCGCGTGGATAGAACGCGTCCACGAAACACGGAATGAACAGCGTGATGGTCATGCGATTCCCGCGCATTGTTAACGCCGCGCCGCGATGTGTCATTAAAAAAATCTCGGCGGGTTTTCCCTTGCTTTGTTCCCCTACTCTGCTAAGCCCGTACGCATGATCCGCAAAATTGGAGTGAGCAGCCTGCTCTGCTTGCTGGCCGGGGCGGCGCTGGCGGAGGCGCTGGCGGACCCGGCAAAACTGGCCGCGGCCAACACGGGATTTGCCTTCGACCTCCTGAAACAAATCGCCGCGGCAAAACCCGAGGCGAACATCTTCATCTCGCCCTTTAGCGTTTCGTCCGTGCTGCAAATGGTCGCCAACGGCGCCGCCGGCGAAACCCGGTCGGAAATGCAGCGCGTGCTCAAAACTGCCGGCCTGCCGGCGGCATCATTGAACGCCGCCAGCCGGGATTTGAACCGGTCGCTCCTGGCACAGACCAACGTGACGTTGAATCTGGCCAATGCGATTTGGTATCAAAACGATTTTCACCTCAAACCCGGGTTTGTCTCAATCGACCGAGAATTTTTCCAATCCGAACTGGGCGGGGTGGATTTCGAAAAACCTGAGTCGGCGAAGACCATCAACGATTGGGCGGACAAAAAAACCAGCGGTAAAATCAAGCAGGTCGTCCAGTGGCCGTTCCCGCCCCTGACGCGCGTGATTCTGGCCAACGCCATCTATTTCAAGGGCAAATGGGACCGGCCGTTTGACAAGAGCGCCACGACCGCGCACCCATTTCATCCGGCGGGCGGCGGCGAGAAGCCGGTACCCTTGATGTGGCAACGCGGAAAATTCAGCTATCAGGAGGGCGACGGTTTTCAGGCGGTGCGGCTGTCCTACGCCGGCTACCGGTTGCAGATGTACCTGTTTCTGCCGGCCACCAATTCGAGTCCGGCAAAATTGCTGGCCGGTTTGAAGAGCGGCACGTGGCGGAGCAAAATCCTGACCGGATTCGAAGACTGCGATGGAACTCTGGCCCTGCCCCGGTTCAAACTGGACTACGACGTGCTGCTCAACGAGCCCCTCAAGGGATTGGGAATGAAACAGGCGTTTGCCCGGGAAGCCGATTTTTCGGCGATGGCCGGCGAATCGCTGTTCATCAGCGAGGTGAAACAGAAGAGTTTTGTCGAGGTCAACGAGGAAGGCACCGAAGCAGCAGCGGTGACGACGGTGACAATGAGTAACTCCGCCGAGATCCAACCGATCAAATCTTTTGAGATGATTGTGGACCGGCCGTTCTTATTCGTGATCGGGGATAATCAGACGCAGTCCATCCTGTTCATGGGCCTGGTATCGGATCCGGTCCGTTGAAGCTCTCGGCGCTCCGTTTTTCCAGTGGTGGTCCAGTTTCAGAACGGTAGGGACAGCGCGCTGCGCTTTCCGGACGCCGCAGCGCGGCGTCCCTATCAAAACACATCACTGCCGCCTTTCCGCTTGTTTTGAGCGGTCGCTCTGTTATTCAAATCGCCGTGAGCAATCCATTTCGTCTGGGCGTGCTCGGCTCGGGCAAAGGCTCGAACTTTGTCGCCATCGCCGACGCCGTGGCCGACGGCAAAATTCCGGCGGAAATTGCGCTCGTTCTCAGCGATGTCGCAAACGCGGGAATTTGGACGCACGCGCGTGAGCGGAAAATTCCGGCGCAATTCATCCCGCCGGGAAAATTCCGCACCAAGCTGGATGAGGACGCCGAGCGGGCGTTTGTGGCCGCGCTGCAATCGGCGAAGGTGGATTTGATTGTGCTGGCCGGTTTCATGCGGGTGTTGAAGGGCGATTTCCTGCGCGCGTTCGAGGGGCGCATGGTGAACATTCACCCGTCGCTGTTGCCGTCGTTTCCGGGACTCGAAGCGTGGAAACAGGCGCTCGATCACGGGGTCAAGGTGACGGGCTGCACGGTCCATTTTGTGGATGCGGGCGTGGATTGCGGGCCCATTATCGGCCAGCAGACCGTGCCGGTGTTGGACGCCGACACGCCGGAGAGTTTGCATCAACGCATCCACGCGGCCGAGCACGAGCTGTATCCGCGATGCGTGGCGGCGTTGGCGCGCGGGGAGATTTCAGTGGCGGGCCGCAAGGTGATGTGGAAGAAATGAGTCAAGCACGGATGGACACCGATTAACACGGATGAAGACAGGATTGGTAGGGCGGGCAGTCCCTGCCCGCCGCCCACGAAGATGCTTGCTGCGGCGCGCACGGAGTGACGCGCCCTGCCTACGAAGGTGCTTGCTTTTAACTGTGTCAATCAATGTCCATCCGTGGTTAAAATGATGAGATGAAAACCATACCCATAATCGCGGTGATTTGGCTGGGGCTGCTGGCCGGATGCGCTTCGCACCAGCAGGCGAACCCGACCAGCGCGTCCGGTGCGATCCGGCAGATGGAAGCAAGCGACGAGGCCAAAATTGAACTAGCGGTTTACAGTTATTTGCTGATGAAACAACCTTGGGGTAACAACGACTTCGGGGCCATTTTTATTGAAGCCGACGAGGCCCGGGTGGGGACGCTGGCCAACAAATTTCCGAACTACATCCCGCCGCTCAAGCCGGCCAGCCAGGCGCACCGGCAGCCGAACCAGGCGCCGATGGACCTGGCCACCGGCAAACCGGGCGTGCTGCTGACCGCGAAGGCGGTGGACCCGACGAACGGTGTGTCCGAGGCCGTGGGGACGTGGGATGCCGGCGCGGAGGCGAAGGGGTTGTATGCGTTTGTGCTGATGGAAATGGATGGCCAATGGACCATACAGAGCGCCAAGTAGCGCAAATTTGTCCGGAAGAAGAAAGTGGCGTTTTCCCATTGGGTTTGGCAGATTATGCGGGATTAAAAATTATCCATGAGCAAGAAATTAAGATTCGGCCTGCCAAAGGGCAGTTTGCAGGACGCCACCATCGAAAAACTGGCCAAGGCGGGATTCAACATCCAGGTCAGCAGCCGCTCCTACGTGCCGTACGTGGATGACGACGAGCTGGAGGTGCGGCTGATTCGCGCGCAGGAAATCAGCCGGTACGTCGAGCACGGCTATCTCGATTGCGGCATCACCGGGCACGACTGGATCATCGAGAACGGCTCGAAGGTGCACGAGGTGGGCGAATTTTTGTTCAGCAAGGTGTCGCGGCGCCCGGCCCGGTGGGTGTTGTGTGTGCCGGAAGATTCACCGGTGAAATCGGTGAAGGACCTCGAAGGCAAACGTATCGCCACCGAGGTGGTCAATCTCACCAAAAAATATCTGAAGAAAAACGGCGTGTCCGCCGAGGTGGAATTTTCCTGGGGCGCGACCGAAGTCAAGGCGCACGAGCTGGTGGACGCCATCGTGGAAGTCACCGAAACCGGGTCATCGCTGCGCGCGAACAAACTGCGCATCGTGGATGAACTGCTGAGCTCCACGCCGCGGCTGATTGCCAATCACGCCGCCTGGAAGGACGCCTGGAAGCGGAAAAAGATCGAGACGCTGGCGATGCTGCTCAAGGGCGCGCTGGACGCCGAGGCGAAGGTGGGCCTGAAGATGAACATCGCCGAGAAAAACCTGGCGGCGTTGCTGAAGAACCTGCCCGCGCTGCGCAACCCGACCATTGCCAACCTGAGCCTGAAGGGCTGGGTA
>Ga0335069_10001215_pt1 | contig 41723 bp, 29 predicted proteins | sample Lox_Sample_11_FD_206714 | JGI IMG/M metagenome (GOLD analysis project Ga0335069, IMG submission 206714) | Soil microbial communities from Loxahatchee National Wildlife Refuge, Florida, United States - Lox_Sample_1.1 | ecosystem: Environmental > Terrestrial > Soil > Wetlands | place: USA...
GTAGCGCCCTCCTTTAGGGCGGCACCTGCCGGGCTAAAGCCCGGCGCTACGGTTCATACATAGCGAGATCGAGAGGCTGCGGAAAGACTCTGCAGCGGGCTGACGTAGCGCCGGCTTCCAGCCGGCGACTCCTTTCGCTTCCAGGGGAGCCGGCAAGATGCCGGCGCTACATTGGCCGCCGGGACGACTCTTTCCGCAGCCTCGAAAGCCCGGCGCTACGACGGCTTAGCGAATAAGCAGACGTATTTGCAGAAAGCAACCCTAGCCTGCATGTCTCACCACTTTGGGACGTTAGCGGAAGGGCAGGGCTTCAGCCCTGCCGCTGTCGTGGCCCCGATCCTCTGGGTGTTCCGCGCCACGTGCCGCTTGCCATCGCAAGCGGCACGTGGCGCGGAACCAGGAGAACCTCACGGGAGCGTCCTAACGGCGGGGCTGAAGCCCCGCCCTTCCCAAAACCGGTGAGAAATCCGGGCTAGTCCATGGGGTAAAGGCTGCACCCTCCGTCCACGACCAGAGTCGCGCCGGTCATGTAATCCGAGGCGTGGGAGCAGAGAAAGAGGAAAGCCTCCGCTACGGATTCGGGCGGCTGCATGTAACCCAGGGGTATGGCCTTTTCAGCTCGGCGGCGATAGTCAGGCTCCGTGTCCCATTGCCGCTTGGCCATCCCCACCGCGACGATGCCCGGGGCAATCGAATTCACGCGAATTCCCTTCCCCGCCAGTTCGCGAGCCATGCCGCGCATCAGCATTTTCATGCCGCTCTTGCTGACATTGTAGGGAGTGATGTCGGGCCAGGGAGTATCCTGTACCCAGGACGACGTGAAGATGATCTTGCCTTGCGTCCCTCGTGCCAGCATGGCGCGCGCGGCGGCTTGCGCCACCAGAAAGGCACTCTTCAGATTCACACGCATGATGCGGTCCCAATCCTCCTCCCCATAATCCAGGATGGGAGCGGAATGAGTCATGCCCGCGTGGCAGAGCGCGGCATCCAAGCGGCCAAAGCTCTGCACGGTCCTTTCGACAAGGGCCTGAGCGCCCGGCGCGGTGGTCACATCGGCCTGCACGTAGACGCAACGCTCGCTCGCGAAACCCGCCGCCTTCATCCACTTCTCGGCCGCTTCTTCCGGTAACACGTCATTCACCGCTACGCGCGCCGCATGCGCGAGCAGCTTCGTCACCACGACTTTCCCAATGGCGCCAAGACCGCCCGTGATCAGGATCGCCTGCCCCTGGAGACACTCCGCAGCAAACGTCATATTTTCCCTCGCAATTGTTGAGTCAGAAACTGCCCTGTGACCGGTATTATAGACGCAAAAGGGCCGCTCGACGAAAATCTGCGCACGGCGTGTCGCACGGCGGCCGCGCAATGCCGCTTTACTTTCCAGGCTTTCTCTGATATTCGGCAACTTGCGGGGGGCTCCGAATCATGAAAATCACCGACATCAGAACCGTCGTCGTCAACGCGCAAATGCGCAATTGGATCTTCGTCAAAGTGGAAACGGACGTTCCCGGCCTCTACGGGTGGGGCGAGGCCACGTTGGAATGGAAGACGCGGGCCGTGACCGGTTGCGTCGAGGATTTCAAGCCCTTGCTGCTGGGCCGGGATCCCACCCGCATCGAGTTCCTGTGGCAGATCATGTATCGCCATTCGTTCTGGCGCCTGGGGCTGATCGGCACGACGGCGATCTCCGCCATCGAACAGGCCTGCTGGGACATCACGGGCAAATCCTTGGCGGTTCCGGTGTACAAACTCTTGGGAGGAAGAGTCCGCGATAAAGTCCGGATGTACACGCATCTCGGCATGGGTGAGATGAAGGCCGTGTACGAAACGACGGAGGCCGAACCGTTGATCGAGTTGGCGGAGGCCGTCATCGAAAAGGGCTATCGCGCGCTGAAAGTGGTCTGCGTCCCGCTATCGCCACCACTTACCGGCCTGCCGGCCGTCAACCACTTCGCGAAACTGATCGGCAAACTCCGGGAGGCGGTCGGCGACGGCGTGGACATCATGATCGACTTCCACGGACGGACAACCCCCGGACAAGCCATCGAATACATCCGTGCTGTGGAAGAGTTCCACCCCTTCTTCTGCGAGGAGCCGGTTCCGCCCGAGCAACCGGATGCACTGTTGGAAGTCCGGCGGAGCGTGCGCGTGCCCATTGCCACGGGAGAGCGTCTGGCCACGCGCTGGGATTTTCGCCGGGTTTGCGAACTGCAAGCCTGCCACATCTTGCAGCCTGACCTCTGCCACTGCGGAGGGCTCCTGGAAGCGCGCAAGATTGCCGCTCTGGGGGAAACGTACCTGATGGCCATTGCTCCGCACAACCCCAATGGTCCCGTGGCCAACGTGGTGGCTCTGCACTTCGATCTTTCCACGCCGAATTTCCTCATTCAGGAAGACATGGTCGGCGACGTACCGTGGCGCTTCGACGTCGTGAAAACGCCCCTCAAAGCCGAAAAAGGGTATTGGCTGCCCATTGAGAAACCCGGTTGGGGTGTTGAAATCGATGAAGCCGAAGCGCGAAAACATCCTTTTGAGCAGGAGGCGCCGGAACAGAGGGCGTTCCACCCGGACGGCGCCGTCGCGGAGTGGTGAGGTTCGAGATAGCGCTCGTCTGGCCTCGCATTCTTCCTCGCATCTTGGGGGTAGCGGAATTCATGCGAACTCATTTCTGGCTAGGCATGGCCGTCATTCTTCTGAGCGGCCTATTGAATGGCGCGTTCTCACTGCCCATGAAATATTCCCGCGCCTGGAAGTGGGAGAACACGTGGCTGGTCTACTCGCTGGTGGCATTGCTCTTGATACCTTGGACATTGGCGTTCGGTTTGGTGCCGGGATTAACAGACGTTTACGCCAGCGTAAGGCCCCGTGCCGTTCTGCTTCCTGCGCTCTTCGGCCTCTTATGGGGGACTGCGCAGGCGACTTTCGGGATCAGCCTGCGGCTGGTAGGCGTGGCCTTGGCTTACGCTGTCGTGTCCGGTCTCGCCAGCTTGTCAGGATCGCTGGTGCCTCTACTAGCCTTCTCACCGGATGATCTGCTTCGCCCGCGCGGACTGCTCCTGCTCCTGAGTATTCCCTTCCTGCTTGTGGGGTTGGCTCTGTATGCACAGGCAGGCCGCCGGCGCGAGGCGGAACAGACCGCGCAAGGTAAAGACCCATCAGTCCGCAAAGGGGCTTTCTCAACCGGGATGGCCTTGTGCATTTTCACGGGAATATTCGGTTCAAGTTTCAACCTGGGGTTTGCATTTGGTGGCGACGTGATTCGCGGCAGCATCGAGCGGGGCGCCGGTCAAATCACCTCCACCTATGCCGTGTGGGGTTTGGTTTTAGGAGCCGGTCTCATTCCCAACCTGGTGTACTGCCTTTATCTCTTGGCACGAAATCGAAGTGTTCATCTTTTCTGGCAGGGCGGATGGCCGCGCGAGGCCGCGCTCGGTGCAGTCATGGGGCTGACCTGGGTCGCGGGTATCCTCAGTTACGGAATCGGGGCGACGCTGGTGGGGACGTACGGAACGTCCATCGGCTTCATGCTGTTCATTGCCTCGAGCATCCTCTTTGGCAATGCTTTTGGGTTGATGACGGGGGAGTGGAAGGGAACAAGTTTCCAAACCAGGAAGCTCCTCATCAGCGCGGTCGCCTTCATCCTGATAGCCGTGGTGGTGCTGAATATCGGAGGTCTTTTCTGATTAAACGCCAAGAAGAGTGTGCCCGGGAGAAAGAACTCCTCTCACACCGGCTATCCGTACAGTCTCCAGACAGGTACAATAGGATCGATTCCGAGGTCCTTCCTTGAAAAGTGCTCTGCCCCGCCTGGTGATCAAGTTCCTTCCCACGCTCGGAGCCCTGGCACTCATCGGCGCCATCACGTTCTTCTATTTTCGGATGGTCGCGGTCAACAGCGTGACGGTGGCCTTGACCTTCCTGTTGGCGGTATTGGTGGCCGCGACGCGCTGGGGTCTGGTCGAAGCCCTGGCAGCTTCGGTGGTTGCTGTGTTTTGCCTTAATTACTTCTTCCTGCCCCCCATCAGGACTCTGACGATCGCAGACCCTCAGAATTGGGCGGCTCTCCTGGCCTTCGTCGTCACAGCGGTTATCGCCAGTCACCTGTCCGCAAGTGCGAAGAAGCAAGCCGTCGAATCCGCCCGCCGCCGCAGAGAGATGGAGCGGCTTTACACGCTCAGCCGCAATCTACTGCTTACCGGCCAGGGCCCCCTTCCCCAGCAAATCGCCAACGAAGTGGCGCAGGTCTTTGAACTCGATGCGGTCGCATTCTTGGACCGGGCGAGTAACCGCATCTACCACGCCGGGCCGCGAGACATCCCTCTGAAGGACAATCAGCTTCACGATGCGGCTGTTCAGGGGACGGTCTTTCACGATACCCGCGCAAACGCTGTCATCATGCCGATCAGCCTGGGAGGCCGGCCCATTGGCAGCTTGGGAATCCAAGGTGCTTCGATATCAGAGGCTGCCATCCATTCTCTGGCCAACCTCGCGGCCATAACGCTGGAGAGAGCCCGCGCGCAGGGAATCGCAACCCGCGCCGAAGCGGCCCGCCAGAGCGGCGAGCTAAAGTCCACTCTGCTCGATGCCCTGGCGCACGAATTCAAGACCCCCCTCACACCCATCAAGGCAGCGGTCACGTCCATGCTCTCCGACAGTTCCACTTCCGCTACGCACCAGGAGCTGCTCCGCATCGTTGACGAAGAAGCTGACCGCCTGAACGTGATGCTGACCGACGCCATCCAGATGTCGCGCATCGAGGCCGGCGAACTCCAACTACACCGGAGCCCTCATTCCGTAAATCTACTGGTGCGCGCGCAGCTCAAGCGGCTGGCAGAACAACTGGAGGGCCGCGAAGTAACCGTGGAGATCGCGGAGGACCTGCCCCTGGTGAACGTCGATCAGGAATTCATGGGCATTGTACTCTGGCAGTTGTTGAACAATGCCGTGCGCTACACTCCGCCGCGTAGCCCTCTCACCTTGCGGGCCCGTGCAGAAGGAAGCAGTGTTGTCGTAAGCCTCACCGACGCGGGGCCTGGTATTCTCGAATCCGAGCAACCGGAGATATTTGAAAAGTTCTACCGCGGCAAACGACTCCGGGACCGGATTCCCGGAACCGGCGTGGGCCTAACGATTGCTCGGGAAATCGTACGCGCCCACGGAGGTAGAATCTGGGTAGAGAGCCAACCGGGACAAGGCTCGACGTTCTCTTTTGCCGTCCCTCGCGCCGCGCCACAGGAGCTTCCAGAATGAGCAATGCCAGGATCTTGGTTGTCGATGACGAGCCGCAGATTCGCCGGGTCATGCGCACCACGCTTGTGGCCGGCGGCCACACCGTGCGCGACGTCCGCAATGGCGAGGAGGCACTGGAGGAACTTCGGGAGGAGAAATTTGACCTGGTACTCCTCGATATGAATATGCCCGGCATCGGCGGCCTGGAGACCTGCCGCGCCATCCGCTCGCAGAGTGATATTCCCATTGTGATTCTCTCAATTCGCAATGCCGAAAAGGACAAAGTGGAAGCGCTCGATGCGGGGGCGGACGACTATGTGACGAAGCCCTTCAGCATGCCGGAGCTTCTGGCCCGTATCCGCGCATCGCTCCGTCGGGCTACGCTGGCGGGACCGGAAGCAACGGAAGTTTTGAACCTGGGCCGTACGACAATCAATTTCGCCGCGCGGCGGGTTACCGTGGACGGCAACGAAATTCGCCTGACTCCCAAGGAATTCGATCTCCTCCACTATCTTGCGAACAATCCGAATGTGGTTCTTCCCCATGCCCGGCTGCTCCAGGCTGTGTGGGGCCCGGACTACGGCGACGAAGTCGAGTACCTCCGGGTGTTTATCAACCAACTGCGCAAGAAAATAGAGCACGACCCTTCCAACCCTGAATACCTACTGACCGAACCTTGGGTCGGCTACCGCTTGAGAGTTCCGAAGACGGGCTAAGAAAATCCTGACCAAGTCTTTATGCTTTCCTTATGGGACCTCGAACACAATGTTGTTAGGTAGCCCCGATGAGCGCCCCAACAAGCCGCGCGGTGGATTGGGTCCCTTCTCCCTTACGGTGTGAAGGCGAGGGAGAGGGCCACGCGCTCGAACCGGGCGAACGGAGCTTCGAAGTCTATGTGGTTTACACGAACCGCTCCGGAACTCTGGCAGCTCTGGCTACGGCCGACCGTCTGGCAAGGAAGCTACAGGCGCGCGCGCGGCTGATTATGCCGTACGAAGTTCCGTACGCGCTGGCGTTGGAACACCCGGCAGTGCCCGTGAAGTTCCTGGAGGAGCAGTTGCGGGCACTAGCAACGCACACATCGCTGGAAATCACAGGGGGTATTTACCTTTGCCGCAACAAGCGCCATACTTTAAGAATCCTCCTGGGGCCTGATTCCCTGGTTATAGTGGGCGGCAGGAAACGTTGGTGGCCCACGGCAGAGCAGAAACTGGCGCGAGCGCTTGAGCAGGACGGGCGCCACGTGATTTTCGCGGAATTGAGGTGAAATGCCCTTGCCCGATTTGCTCTATCCACTGCTGGGCGTGCTGTTCTTCGCCGCGTGCTGGTTCTTCACCCGCGCCTGCGACCGGTTATAAGGAGACCGTTCGATGGACTACATCATTGCCGGTATTGCAGCTCTTTGCCTTTTTGCCTATCTCGTTTACGCCTTGCTGCGACCAGAGAGGTTTTAGGGAAGGATCATGACGCCAATCGGCATTGCCAACCTGCTTGTCTATTTTCTCGTGATTCTGCTCGTCGCCAAACCCCTGGGTGTGTTCATGGCCAGGCTATTTGAGGGGGAACGAACCTTTCTCCATCCGCTATTGCGTCCGCTGGAGAAACTAACCTATCGCCTCTGCCGTATCCGGGAAACGTCCGAGCAGCGTTGGACGCAGTATGCCGCTTCGCTTCTAGCCTTCAGTCTCATGAGCTTTCTTTTCGCTTACGTGATCCAAAGGCTCCAGCGCTTTCTCCCCCTCAACCATATGCACTTCGGAAGCCCGCAGGCGCCTGCCGGGTCAACTCCAATGACGCCGGACCTCGCCTTCAACACTGCGGTGAGTTTCGTCACCAACACCAACTGGCAGAATTATGGAGGAGAAACCACCCTCAGCTACTTCGTTCAGATGGCCGCCCTGACCGTGCAGAACTTTGTCTCCGCGGCAGCCGGTGTAGCGGTGTCCGTGGCGCTCATTCGTGGTTTCGCGCGTAAGCAGGCCACGACCATTGGCAACTTCTGGGTGGATTTGGTTCGTGCGACAATCTACATCTTCCTGCCGTTATCGCTGGTCGGAGCACTATTCCTCTGCTCCCAGGGCGTCGTGCAAAACTTCAAGAGGTATACGGTGGCGAAGACCGTGGAGGGAGCTTCCCAAACCATCGCGCAGGGACCCGTCGCATCGCAAGAGGCTATCAAGATGGTGGGAACAAATGGCGGGGGATTCTTCAATGCCAACTCCGCCCATCCCTTTGAGAACCCCACGCCGCTGACCAATTTTGCTCAGTTGCTCATGATCTTTGCAATCCCTGCAGGTCTCACCTATGCGTTTGGAACGATGGTCGGTGACAAACGGCAAGGCTGGGCCCTATTCGCCGCTATGAGCATCCTGTTCTTCGCGGGAGTACTGGTCTGTTATCCGGCCGAGCAGGCAGGCAATCCCATGCTGGCGAAGCTTGGACTTGCCACTAAGGCCAGCAACCTGCAACCGGGCGGCAACATGGAGGGTAAAGAGGTCCGCTTTGGCGTGGCCAGTTCGGCGTTGTTCGCCGTGGTCACGACCGACGCAAGCTGCGGAGCTGTGAACAGCATGCACGACAGCTATACGCCCTTGGGCGGTTTTGTTCCCTTGTTCAATATCCAACTCGGCGAAGTGGTTTTTGGAGGCGTGGGAGCCGGCATCAAGGGCATGTTGCTGTTCGCCGTCCTGGCGGTGTTCATCGCCGGGCTTATGGTGGGACGCACACCGGAATACATCGGCAAGAAGGTCGAGCAGAAAGAAGTGAAGATGGCGATGCTTGCGCTCATCCTTATGGCCGCCAACATCCTCGTTTTCACAGGAATCAGTTCAGTCGCGAAGTTCTCGAAAGGCGGGTACTGGAATCCTCCTGGGGCTGCCACGGCCAATCTCGGTAATAACGGTCCGCACGGGTTCAGCGAGATTCTTTACGCCTACACGAGCACGAACGGGAACAACGGCAGCGCCTTTGCAGGACTGAACGGCAACACTCCCTGGTACAACTTCAGCCTGGGTCTGGCCATGCTGATTGGCCGTTTTCTGTTCATTTTGCCCATGCTGGCCGTAGCCGGGAGCCTGGCGGCGAAAAAGAAGATCCCGGTGACCAGCGGTACCCTACCCACTCACGGAGCGTTGTTCGTGGGATTGCTGATCGGCACGGTGATTATCGTGGGGGCGCTCACCTACTTCCCGGCCTTGTCCTTGGGACCCATCGTCGAGCATTTCCTGATGCTGCAAGGAAAGCTCTTTTCGATGGCCTCCTTCGCGATCTGGAGCTGAATTTATGGAAACCCTTACGGCCCCGCCAGTGCTGGACGACACGGCATTACTGCCGAAGAAACTGGCACGGGCGCGTCCCCTGTTTGACCCCCCAATCGTGAAGCGGGCTATCCGCGAATCCTTCGTAAAACTGAACCCCGTAACGCTCACCAAGAACCCCGTGATGTTCGTGGTGGAAGTCGGGGCAGCGCTGACCACGCTTTTCCTGGTTCGCGACATTGTCGTCCATGCTCCGGGCATTGGCTTCTCTGTGCAAATCGCCCTGTGGCTGTGGTTCACGGTACTGTTTGCAAATCTCGCTGAAGCCATGGCGGAGGCGCGCGGCAAGGCCCAAGCCGATACGCTGCGGAAGACCAAAACCGACTCCATGGCCAAGCGCATCGTGGCCGGAGGCGCCGTGGAAGTAGTCTCAGCCGCACGGCTGCGCGCGCAGGACGTGGTGGTGTGCGAGGTGGGAGACATCATTCCGGGAGACGGCGAAGTGATCGAAGGCATCGCCACCGTGGATGAGTCGGTCATCACAGGCGAAAGTGCCCCCGTCATTCGCGAATCCGGCGGCGACCGTAGCGCCGTGACGGGCGGGACCAAGGTCCTCTCCGACAAGATCAGGGTCCGGATCACTTCCAATCCGGGTGAAACGTTCCTGGACCGCATGATTGCTCTGGTGGAAGGCGCCGAGCGGCAGAAGACTCCCAACGAGGTCGCTCTCAATATTCTGATCGCCGGATTAACTCTGATCTTCCTTCTGGCCGTTGTGACCCTTCAACCCTTCTCAGCCTTTGCGGTGGCATCAGCGCAAAGCGGAGAGATTCCGAGCGTCGCGGTGCTGGTATCTCTCCTTGTCTGCTTGATTCCCACGACTATTGGCGGGCTGCTCTCAGCGATCGGCATTGCGGGTATGGACCGCGTCGTACAGCACAACGTCCTCGCCATGAGCGGCAAGGCGGTGGAGGCGGCGGGCGACGTTAATACTCTGCTGCTCGACAAGACCGGTACGATCACCCTTGGCAACCGGCAAGCCGTGGAGTTCGTCCCCGTGGAAGGGGTGAGCGGGACTGAACTGGCCGATGCAGCTCAACTTGCCAGCCTGGCGGACGAGACTCCCGAGGGCCGCTCGATCGTGGTGCTGGCCAAGCAGACTTTCAACTTACGCGGACGAGAGGTGGCCGAGCACGAGGCTCACTTCATTCCTTTTTCCGCTTACTCGCGCATGAGTGGCGTTGATATGAACGGGCGCCGCCTGCGCAAAGGCGCAACCGACGCCATCGTGCAGTTTGTCGTCGATAAAGGCGGGAACGTTCCCCCGAATTTTTCCGAGATGTCGGACCGCATCTCCCGCACCGGCGGAACTCCCCTGGCGGTGGCCGACGGTAACCGTCTGCTAGGCCTCGTGCACCTGAAAGACATCATCAAGGGAGGCATGCGCGAGCGGTTGGAGCACTTGCGAACCATGGGAATCCGCTCCGTGATGATCACGGGCGACAATCCCCTGACGGCGGCAGCCATCGCCAATGAAGCGGGCGTGGATGACTTTCTCGCGCAGGCCACTCCCAAAGACAAGATGGAGTACATCCAGAAGGAACAGGCGCAAGGCCGCCTGGTTGCCATGACCGGCGACGGCACGAACGATGCCCCCGCCCTGGCGCAAGCCGACGTGGGCGTGGCCATGAATACCGGCACGATGGCCGCCAAGGAAGCCGGGAACATGGTGGATCTCGACAGCAATCCCACCAAGCTGATTGAAATTGTGGCGATCGGAAAGCAACTGTTGATCACGCGCGGTGCGCTGACGACTTTCTCCATCGCCAACGACGTGGCGAAGTACTTCGCCATCATCCCGGCCATGTTCATGACTACCTATCCGGTGCTCAATGCCCTGAACATCATGCACTTGCACTCGCCCCGCAGTGCGGTGCTGGCAGCCGTAATCTTCAACGCCCTGATCATCATCGCCCTGGTGCCTCTGGCGCTGCGTGGCGTCAAGTACCGTCCCGAGAGCGCCGCCCGCATGTTGCGCCGGAACTTGCTGATTTACGGTCTAGGCGGGATCATCGCCCCATTCCCAGGCATCTGGCTGATCGACCGGTTGCTTGGGTTGCTGCACCTGGCATGAGGAGGAGTCTTCGATGCGTTTTCAAATTGCCCCAGCCTTTCGAGTGACGCTGTTTCTGACCGTCCTGACGGGGCTAGTCTATCCGTCGATCGTCACCGGCCTCTGCCAGATGCTGTTTCCACACCAAGCCAACGGAAGCCTGGTCGTTAGGGACGGGAGCATCCGGGGCTCTGTGTTGCTTGGCCAGAATTTCACCGCTCCGCAGTACTTTCACCCGCGGCCCTCCGCCGCCGGCAACGGTTACGATGCCAGCGCGTCAGGAGGGTCGAATCTCGGTCCCACCAATCAGAAACTGATCGATCGTGTTAAGGGTGACGTCGAGAAGTTTCGCCAGGAAAACCCCGATCACCAGGGCACTATCCCCGCTGACCTGCTCACGACCTCGGCGAGCGGGCTCGACCCGGACCTGTCGCCTGCTTCAGCTCTCGCCCAAGCTCCCCGCATCGCCAAGGCCCGAGGCGCTAGCCTTGACCAGATCGAGCAGGTCATCTCCCTCCACACGACGGGACGCCAACTCCGATTTCTCGGAGAGCCCCGCGTCAACGTGCTGAGAATTAACCTGGCGCTCGATGAGCAGTTCCCCGTGAAGTGACTTCCTGGCGCGGGATTTCTGGCGACAATACAAAATCAAGCCAGCGGGTAGGATTCAGGGTTCGCGTTGAGTATCCCACGTGGGTTCATGGAGCGGCGCCGCCCTTCTCCAGATGAAATACGCAAGAATTCCTGTGGCGATGATGGCCAAGGCAGCGAGCGAGGGTCCCGGTGCCGTGACGAAGGCATTCACCATAAACCACACCGAAACCAACATAAACACAACCAGCGTATACGGGTATCCCCACATGCGGTAGGGACGGGCGAGGCCGGGCAACTTGCGGCGAAGGACGAAAACCGCCGCCACGCTGAGCATGTAGAAAATCCACGCCGCCACCATCGAATACGAAAATAGGTTCTCGTATTTTCCGCTTAGCACCAGGACACCGGCCCAGATACCCTGAATGACAATGGCAAAGCCCGGGGTCTGAAAGCGCGGATGGACGGAGGCGAAACGGCGAAAGAAGAGCCCATCCTGCGCCTGGGCGAACGGAATGCGCGCTGCGGTGAGAATGCAGCCGTTGATCGCCCCCACTATCGAGATCAGCACTGTGAGTGATACCAACGTGGCCCCGATGGGCCCCAGCGTGCGTTCCGCCAACGCTGCTCCCACGCGCGCGGTGGCGGCAATCTGCGCAACCGGCATGACCTTCAGATAGGCTACGTTGGCAAGCACATACAACACCATCACCAGCACCATGCCCACCGTCAGTGAACGGGGCACATTCCGTGCAGGCTGCTTCACTTCGCCCGCAACAAAGCTGATGTACGTCCAGCCGTTATAGGCCATCAGGCACGCAATCATCGCGGTGCCAAAGCGTGCGAGCGAGAAGCTCGCCGGCGCACCTCCGGCAGTCGATGGGAAAGAAATTGGGCTGACAAAAGCGGCCCCGATCAACAACAGTACGCCTGCAATCTTCAGAAAAGTGAAGACCACCTGAACGACTGCGCCTTCTCGTACCCCGAGGTAGTTGACGACTGAAAGCACCGCGATCAGCACCAGCGGAACAAGCTTCGACATCACGAAGCTCAAATGAACGAACTGGCCAAGATAGATCGAGAAACTCACTGCCAGGAAGGCGATGCCGCCGGAAAGCACCGCCAGCATAAAGGTCCAACCGCACACGAAGGCGCACAACGGACCATAGGCTTCGCGGAGATAGACGTAGTGCCCGCCGGTCGCAGGCATCATGGCTCCCAGTTCGGCGTAAGCCAGGGCACCGAAATAGGAGAGCACTCCCGAGATGATCCAGGCCGCGAGGATGGCCCCCGCCGAGGGTAGATTCTGGGCGATAAGATTGGGAAGCAAAAAGATGCCCGAGCCGATAACGATCCCCACGACAATCATGGTGGCGTCCAACCACCCGAGTTTGCGAGGAAGCTCGTGCCGGCCGAGGTTATTCTGTTGCATGGATGTCGCTACTCCCAGCGCGGGGAACAGTGCAGAGCGGCGAAGCCGACGCCGCCACCCTCGGACGTGCCACACCCGAGTGTGCAGGCCCCAGCTTCATCGTCTTGGCTCACGCGTCCGCAGGAGTATATAGTCCCCGAGAACAGCGGCCAAGCGGAATCGACTCAATCCGTTAGGTAAATTCCGGGTGCCCCCAGCGGGAGCCATGTAAGTTTTTCAAGGACTGACCCCGTTCCTGAGCCTAACCCCTTGAATCCATGGACGGTTCTCGGTGGTCTCTGACGTGCAAGCAAGCTTCTTGTGGCAGATGTGGTCTGCGCGGGGCCCATGGGCCGGGAAACCTCGCGGAAACGTGAGGCGTCGCAGATGGAGATCGTTCCGAAAACCGTTCAGGACGCTTAAGAGCAGGCCCTGGGGCAAAGGGAGGAGTCATTCGCTGGTGGTGCTTTGCCAAGCCTGAGCAGACCGGCGGAGGGCCTCCGAAGTTGAGGGGGAGAGGCGTGTAGTTGGGAGAGAGACTCCATGCGTAATGTGACGATCGTGCTTCTGATGGCGACGATTACGGCCATGTTTTACCTGTTTGCCTTTACAGAAATCATTGCGCCCATTGCGAAAGCTGCTCTTCTTCTGGTTCCTGCGATTTTCACGGTCAGTCTGGTGGTCGGACTCTTCTTCCGGGTGCGGAACTGGTTTGAGTAAGGTGGCCCTGCCGGAAAAGCACAGAGGCGTAGGGTGAGGCTTGCTCTTCTCAGGCGTTGTTCTGGTGCCCTCCCTGCGACTTTCACGAGTGTGAAAAGTTAATTAGACCAGCGCGATGAGGTCCATCCTAGAGTCGCAAGCCATTCAACCAAGGGCCCCGGAAGCGACCGAGGCGCAATGGATTATGGCTACAGATACAGACCCAACCCGGACATCACACGGTGCTTGGCACGAAAGACTCCGAGCCCTTCGGAACATTCCCCCGGTTCTGCGGATCGTCTGGGAGGCAGGGCCTTCCGCCGTCATCTGGGGCTGCGCCCTGCGCGGTATAGCTGGCTTGATTCCTCTCTCAATGCTGGCTGTGACTCGCTGGATCATTGACGGCGTTGTGGCCCATGTGTCAAGGCAACAGACGCTTTCGCCCGTCTTCTGGTGGTACGTCGCGTTAGAGTTCGCGCTTGCAGGTCTGGGAGCAATCCTGGCTCGCGGGATTGGCTACTGCGACACCGTTCTGGCAGATAGGTACATCCGGCATATCAGTCTGCGGGTGATGGAACACGCTGCTCAGATGGACCTTGCGACTTACGAGGACCCCTCCTTTAGCGATCATCTCGAGCGCGCAAGGGTGCAAGCCACGGACCGCCTGGTGATGATCCAGATGGTCGGGAATCTTCTGCAGCAGGCAATTGTGACCGTGGCCCTGACTGCCAGCATCCTGGCTTTCTCGCCCTGGCTGGTAGCCGTCTTGGTCATCTTCGTGATTCCCTCTTTCCTCGGTGACAGCCACTTCGCCTTCCTGGGCTATGCCCTCAACTTCCGGCTCACCCCCATTCGGCGCGAACTTGATTACCTGCGCACGCTGGGGTCGAGCAAAGAAAGCGCCAAAGAACTCAAGCTGTTCGGCCTAAGCTCCTTTTTGAGCAGACGCTACAAGGAACTTTCCGACCAAGTCTACGAAGAAAACGTTGGTCTGGCCCGGCGGAGGCTCCGGCTGGGCAGCCTGCTCTCACTGGTGCAAACGGCCGGCTACTACTCGGCCTACGCCTACGTCATTTATCGAACCCTCACAGGCGCGCTCAGTATCGGGACTCTAACGTTCCTGGCCGGAGCCATCGCGGGAGCCACAACGAACATCCAGATGATGTTCTCGACGTTCTCCGGGATCGCCGATCAGGCTCTGTTCTTGACGGACTTACTCGCGTTCTTTGCGGTCCGGCCGGAGGTCCGTTCCGCACCGCGCGCCATTCCTGCTCCGCGGCCCATCCGACAAGGGTTCGAACTCCAAGATGTTTCATTTGCTTATCACGGGAATTCACGCGTCATCCTCGATGAGCTCTGCCTTCGTATTGAACCCGGTGAGCGTATTGCATTGATCGGCGAGAACGGACAGGGAAAGACCACGCTCGTCAAACTCCTCGCGCGCCTCTACGATCCGGTTGCAGGCAAGATTCTCTTAGATGGTGTGGACCTGCGCGAATATAACCTCGACGACCTGCGCAGCCAGATCGGCGTCATCTTCCAGGACTTCGTGCGATACGACATGACGGCTGCTGAGAACATCGCCGTGGGCCAGGTCTCAGACCTTCACCGCACCTTCAAGATTGAGCAAGCGGCGGCAAAGAGTGGAGCCGACCGCGTCATACGGAAATTCCCGAGCGGCTACCAGCAGATGCTGGGACGCCGATTCGATGGCGGGCTGGATATCTCTGGAGGCGAGTGGCAGAAGCTGGCGCTGGCGCGGGCCTACTTGCGGAACTCCCAGATCTTGATCTTGGATGAGCCAACGGCTTCCCTGGACGCGCGTTCCGAGCACGAAGTCTTCCAACGATTCGCCGAGCTGACTGAAGGAAAAATGGCGCTGCTGATTTCGCATCGATTCTCAACCGTCCGCATGGCGGACCGTATCTTGGTTCTGGAAAGAGGCCAAATCACCGAGCAAGGCAGCCATCATCAACTGATCGCCCGGGGTGGCCGCTACGCTGAAATGTTCGAACTGCAGGCGGCCAACTACCGTTGAGTTTGACTTACCACGCTGCCAGAGCGGCCGCAGACCCCGGACCAAAGCACGCCAGATCATCGTCCGACTTGCGGAGTTGTTCTCAACAGCCGTTCGAGACTGCTTATGGAAAGTGAGTTCACCCCTCGCCCAGAACAATCCCCCACTGAGTTAAAGGAGAACCCTGCGTCCCCGCCAAGCACCGGAAAGAACGTGCACGAAGCCGAGTTTCTTGGCGAAGCCTCACGCCTGCAACGCACCGCTGAGAATGAAACCCGGAAGTGGCGCTCACCGGTCAAGCACCGGGATCACCGATGGTTGAGGCAACGATGGTCAGACGCTCAATCGTCCATCCAGCGTTTCTACGACGAAGCTAAACAAAGGAAAGAGGGCGGCCGGACCGCGTGCTATGTGACGTCTCCGTTAACCGCCCACGCGAGGTTGATCGCAACGGCCCTCCGCGGCACCCATGAGTCCATGGAAGTGGCCGACGACTTGCCTCAAGTTCGAGTCGAGGGACTTGAGAATATCCCGCGCGCGTATGCCACCGCCGCAAGCTATCTGGCTGCATGCCACTACGAGTTCCAAGAAAGCTCGCTCGTCACGTTTCTCCGGGGCGTCCAAAAGGTCCAGTCCTTTAAGATCTGCGAACTGCGCGCACTCAAGACGCTGCTCCAACTTGTCCTGCTTCACGAGATCGGGTCCGCCATTCGAGAGTCCCTGGAACATAATGCTGGAATAGACTCGTCGCGCGTCACGCTGTTCGTAACATGCCTCAAAGCCATCGAGCACGCTCCCTGGAAGGAGATTTTCCGCCAGTTGAGCGAGGTCGACCACATTCTGCGCGGAGACCCGGCTGGCGCTTATTCGCGGATGGACCCTGAAAGCCAGGCCCTTTACATTCAGCACATCGAAGACCTGGGACGGTTTTCAGAAACCGGCGAACCGGAGATCGCACGCCGTGTGATCGCCCTGGCACGCACGGCGCAAAGGGAGTGGAACTCTAATCCTCGTATCCGGGAACGCCGGAGCCATGCCGGTTTCTACTTGATCGACAAAGGGCGCGAGTGGTTGGAAAACCAGATCCGCTATCGTCCACCCTTCGCGCGGCGGGTCCGCGAGACGATCCTCTCTTGGCCCGAGCTCTACTACTTTGTCGGGATCGAGCTTCTGACTTTCGCGACCATCGCTTTTCTTCTGATCGGCGCGCGCGCGCCGGAGTCGGTGATCGCTGGGTTCTTGCTGCTCTTGCTGCCGGCGACGGACGCTGCCTGGGGCGTGATGAACCGGGTCACCGCATTCCTTCTTCCGCCGCGTGTGCTTCCCAAGCTCGACTTCTCGGAGGGCATTCCGGCAGACTGCGCAACGCTGGTAGTGATCCCAACGTTGCTCACGAGCGAAGCGTACGTACACCGCATGGTGCGGGAGATCGAGATTCGCTATCTCGCGAACCGCGACGCCAACCTGTATTTCGCGCTGCTCACGGACTCGCCTGACTCCCCCGATCCCATCGACCAGAATGATGAACTGGTAGGCCTCTGTGCCGGTCTGATTCAGGAGCTGAACCGGAAGTACTCCCGCCACGGCCGCGAGCCATTTCTCTTCTTTCACCGTTACCGAACCTTTAACCCGCGCGAAGGCGCCTGGATGGGTTGGGAGCGGAAGCGCGGAAAGATTCTGGACCTGAACAAGCTGTTGCGCGCCGGGCACGACAGTTTTCCGGTGAAGGTCGGCGACCTCTCGGTCCTGCCCAAGATAGAGTACGTCATCACGCTCGACTCCGACACCCAACTGCCGCGCACGGCGGCCGCACGCCTCATCGGAACGCTGGCTCACCCGCTGAACCGTGCCGTGATCGACTCCCGGACCAACACGGTGGTCGAAGGCTACGGTCTGCTTCAGCCCCGCGTCGGCATCAGCGTCCGTTCCGCCGGCCGTTCGCTATTGGCGGCTCTTTTCTCGGGACAAACCGGGTTGGACCCCTACACGCACGCCATTTCGGATGTCTATCAGGATCTCTTCAGCGAAGGAAACTTCGCGGGGAAAGGCATCTACGAAGTCGATATTTTCCGGCAGGTTCTCGAGGAACGCTTTCCCCACGACGCGATTCTCAGCCACGATCTAATTGAGGGCACTTACACGCGGGCGGGCCTCGTTTCCGACATCGAGGTGATTGACGATTACCCGACTCACTTCCGCGCCCACAGCCGCCGCAAGCATCGCTGGGTGCGGGGCGACTGGCAGATTCTCGGATGGCTGTTCCCGCGCGTGCCCGACGCTTCCGGGAAGAAAACCGGTAACCCGCTTTCCCTGGTTTCCCGCTGGAAGATTCTCGACAACCTCCGCCGCAGTCTCCAGGAGATTGCGACGTTCATTCTCTTTCTCGCCGGATGGTTTTCCCTTCCCGGCAGCCCGCGTCGCTGGACTCTGGCCACCCTCGTCCTCCTGCTGATCCCGGCTTATCTCGAACTGGGGCTCGCGTTCTTGCGGATGCGTCCCGGGCAACTCGTGCGGCGGCTCAAAGAAACCGCCGAGACGTTCATTACCGAGCAGATCAGCGTCTTCTTCACGCTGGCCTTTCTCAGCCACCAGATGCTGGTCAACCTGGACGCCATCATCCGTACGCTGGTAAGGGTCACCATCACCAAACGGAAGCTCCTGGAATGGGAGACCGCGGCAGAGGCCGAAGCCGAAACGCGCAGCACGCCCGTCGACCTCTATCTCGCCTGGACGCCCTGGCTTTCCTTGGCGATTGCGGCCGCCTTGGCGTTCTCCCGTCCCACCGCTTTGCCCGTGGCCGCGCCGTTGCTGATTCTGTGGGCGTGTTCGGGCTCGCTAGCCCACTGGTTGGATCAACCCTTGCGTCCCGGGAAGACCACACTCAGCAGCCGCGACGAAGAGTTCCTGCGTGGCCTCTGCCTGCACACCTGGCACTACTTCCAGCAGACGGCGGCTCAGGAAGGAGCCGGCTTGGTTCCCGACCGCTTGCAGGAGGTCCCGGCCCTGACTGCCCACAAGATTTCGCCCACCAACCTGGGCATGCAACTTGACGCGCAACTTGCCGCCTACGAACTGGGATATCTCACCCTCCCCGAATTCGTGCAGCAGGCCGAGGAGACTCTCACGGCCGCCCAGCGCCTGCGAAGATTCGAGGGACATTTTCTGAACTGGTACGACACCCGGACCTTCGAACCCCTGGAGCCCTGGTTCGTGTCGTCGGTGGACAGTGGCAACCTGGCGTGCAGCCTCTGGGTCCTGAAGCAAGGATGCCTCACGGCGATGCAGGAACCTCTGCTCCGGAGCGCGCTTTGGCAAGGGCTGTACGATCACCTGAATCTTTTGGCGGAGATGGCCGAGCGAACCAAGCCCGCGGTCCCGCCGGTCGTGGCGCTTCGGAAGATCGGCGCGCAGGCGGATTTGCTGCGCGACCATGGGAACGCCCTGACGGCGGCACTTCCCGCACTCGAACAGACGTTGCGCAGTATCGCCGGCGATATCTCAGTCAAATCCGAAGCGGGCGCCGAACTGCGCTGGTGGACGGTCGAGACGCTGCACCGCGCCGAAGCAATCCGCAAGATGCTAGACCGGCTGGTCCCGTGGCTCTCCGGGCAGAATCGGGGCCGGGTTGAAGAGTTCACTTGCAGCGCCGAGGGCGGCGCCACAGAATTGACCTTGAGCACGTTGGCCACGGCGGTTGCAGATTGGGGCGGTAAGCTTGAGGAATTCGCTGCCAGCCCCAAGGCCGACCCCGTGTCGCGCCTTACCGCCCAGACGCTCCTCGGGCGGTTGCCGGCGTCGCTGGCCGCAGCGGACGATCTTCTAAAGAGGCTCGCCTTTCTGGCCGAAGAGGCGGACCGGTTGGTTCAGGAGATGAATTTCCGTTTCCTCTTCAACCCCCGCCGCGAGTTGCTTTCGATTGGCTACGACGTCAAACGCCGGCATTGGGAGGAAAACGACTACGACCTACTGGCTTCAGAAGCGCGTTCGGCGGTCTTCGTGGCAATTGCGAAAGGCGATATTCCCCAGGAAAGCTGGTTTCGTCTGGGGAGGGCCCATTTTCTGTGCGGGTCCGAGCGAGTGCTGGCGTCGTGGAGCGGTACGATGTTCGAGTACCTGATGCCCGCACTCTGGTTCAAGCGCTTTCCCCACACGGTGCTCGATCAAAGCCTGCGGGCCGCGGTCAGGTGCCAGAAGCGCTGGGCGGAAAGCCAGGGCATCCCGTGGGGCGTGTCCGAAGCCGCGTACAACAGTTTGGACACCTCGGGCTTCTACCAGTATCGCGCCTTCGGAATGCCGAGCTTGGCGCTGAACAGAGATTCGCCCCAGGATGTGGTGGTCTCACCTTATTCCACATTTCTAGCGCTGGCTGTTGACCCCCTGAGCGCCGTGCGCAATCTCGAACAGATGGCAAAGCGGGGCTGGCTGGGAAGATGGGGCTTCTATGAAGCCGCGGATTTCACTCCCGCGCGGGTCAGGTCGCCCGAAGGCTATGAACTGGTGCGCTGCTGGATGGCGCACCACCAGGGAATGAGCCTACTGGCCGGCTGCAACCTGCTAGCGGAAGGAGCGCTCCAGAACCTGTTCCACGCAGAGCCGGCCGTAGCGGCAACGGAACTATTGCTCCATGAGAGGCTTCGCTTTGCCACGACGGCCGAACGCTCCGCGGGCGCGAACAGCAGGAAGTAGTAGCGCCGCACTTCAGAGTGGCACGTGCCGGGCTGAAGCCGGGCGCTACAAGGGATGAACTCGTGCCGCACCCCTGAACGCCACAGCAGATCGGCCGGGGCTCAAAGCACGATCTCTTCACCAGGAGGCAGTCATGGCCACGCAGCAAGAACCTGAGATTCAGCCCGGCTCGTTCCACCCTCAGTGCCGAAACTACGGCGCCGCCTTCCTCATCATGTCGATGCTGATCGCTGTCCTGTTCGTCGCCGATCTGTACACGCTCCGGCGCCTCAACTCCACCGAGAGAGAGGAGAGGGGCCTCCGAGCCAGCCTGGGAAAAGGCATCCTCGACGTTCAGAACCAGAACCAGGAGTTGTTGCGCAAGTACGTCCTGCTGAGGGATTCCCACAGGCACGAGGTAGCAGACTTGCGGACTGAACTGGACCGTGCGGCGCTGCAACTCGGCTCATCTTCCAGCCGGGTGCTCGACCGCGCCCGTAGCATGGTCGGGGTGCTTCAGAAAGAACAGGCCCGGCAGGTTGACAACCTGGAAGATCAGATTGCGCAGAAGGCCGACGCGCAGGACCTGGATAGCCTGCGTGAAGGCGTTTCGACCACCGGACTCGTGCTGGGAACCACCGAGAAAACCTTGGGCACGCTCGCGACGGACCTCGGGACCACCCGCAGCCAACTCGGCGAACTGGCAAGCAGCACGGCACAGCAAATCCGAGCCTTGCACGATAAAACTGACGGCGACTACCGCGAGTTTACGCTCTCCAAAGATCGTCCGTTGCATCTCGGCCGAGTCGGCCTGCGGCTGAGGAAGACCAGTCCGCGTAAACAGGTCTTCAGCCTGGACGTCGCGGCGAACGACCAGGAGATTCGTCACTCCGGCCACAATGTCAACGAACCGATCTATTTCTACGTGGGGCGGTCGGCCGTGCCCTATGAACTCGTTGTGACCTCGGTGGGCTCCGACGATGTCGCCGGCTATCTCCGCGTCCCTAAGGTCGAACAGCTTGCCGAGAGATCGGTACCCCAAACCTGAGGCGCAGCGACGGGAACGTAGGCCAACGCAGAGCCGGGCCCTGTTGAAGCCTTCCCTCGTCCCCTTGGGAGCCCGTGTGGCAGCCCGCCGATATGCACTGTAGCGGCGCTCTACGAGCGCCGAAATCATTGTCCCTCAACGATGGCGGGGCACAGACGCCGCTACCGCAAACTGCGGTACCCCTCGCCAACTATCGGTCGATGACTCTCCTCAATGGACGGGCGTCAATCGGAAGAACGCCACGCCGTGTGGATCAACCGTCGCCGTAACAGCGTGAGATTCAACGCCCGCATCCCGCTGCCGCCAGACGTCGCGCAGGCGGTAACTGCCCGCGAGGCCCAAGTCAGCCCAACTTACGGTCAGAGGCGCCTTCGTCCTGGCCAGATTGAAAAGGCCAACGGCAAGTTCGCCATCCTCGAGGGGCTTGGCCAGAATGAACTCTCGCGGGTTCTTGCGCACGATCCGGGCCTGCTTGGCCAGAACGTCCTGGTCAATGTCGATCACTTCTGAATTGCAGAGAACGTTCAGCGTGAAAGGATCGAGCTGGCTCATGTCGCCGGAGAAGAACAGAGGCGACGCCATGAGCGACCACATCGACATGTAGCTGTACTGCTCGTCCGGCGTGAGCGAGGTACGCTCCGGGGGGACGTCGCGCTCCGAGTGAAACGCGTCGCCGATAACACCGATCAGGATGTAGTCGGGATCGTTCCAATGCCCGGGACCCGCGTTGGCAAAGTGCTCGGCGTTGGCGAAACCGATCTGGTAGAACCCGGGCAGTGCTTTGGCTTTTTCGGCGCCCAAATCGCCCGTGGTGCGCCAGGCGTTTCCGCTGACCGACGCGCCCCACTCCCAAACTTGCGACATCCCATACTGGCAGAGATTGAAGACCACATCGCGGTCGAGCTTATCGAGAATTCCACCCATCAGGCGATAAGGCCGCACATAATCCTCGCGGGACTTGGGAGGAGCCGCCTTTCCGTAAGAACACCAGTCATACTTCAGGAAGTCAAATCCCCAATCGGCGAACTGCCGGGCATCGGCCTGTTCGTGCCGGTATGCACCCTCGAAGCCACCGCACGTCAGAGGGCCGGGCGAGGTATAGATTCCCGCTTTCAGGCCGCGGGCGTGAATGTAAGCCGTGAGACCTGGCAGGTCCGGGAAACGTCCATTGGGCAGGATGGTCCCGTCGGCGCTGCGGGTCGGCCCGGCCAAGGCAGGCTCTTTCGCTCCAGGCTTTCGCATCCAGCAGTCATCGATATTGATGTACTGATAGCCGAAGTCGGCCATCCCGGAGGCAATCATGCTGTCGGCGGCGTCCCGCACCACCTTCTCGGTGATCCGATCGTAGTAGGTGTACCAGTCATTCCACCCCATGGGAGGCGTCAGGGCCAGCGCCTCGCCGACCACCAGCTTGAACAGCCGCGTGCTGCTTCCCCGCGCGTTGCTGGCATGGAGCGTCAGCGGATATTCGCCCGCACTCTGCGGGGCTGTGCCACTGATGATTCCGGTCCCTGCATCAAGGTGAAGCGAAGCCGGCAAGCCTTCGACGGAGAATTGCAGCGGGCGCAGCCCGGTACAGGGGATGCGGTACAGGAATGGATGGCCCGGCCGCGCGCCGTACACTTTCGGCCCGTTGATCTTTGGCTCAGGACCCGGCTTCGGTGTCAGGATGAACTGCGCGGACTCATCCGCAGCCGCAAGGCGCGTGGGCAGGGTGAAGAGCGAAAACAGGATGGCAGCGATTACCAGAGCGCCGCACGTGAATGACCGCGGAATTCGCATGGGTTCATCCCTATCGACGACAGACTCTAACGATAAACATCGCGGCCATTATACTTGGTTGACTCAAAGGCAGAGGTATTTAACTTCATAATGGCTCCCCCGCCGATTCCCCGCTCCGCCTAGGGTGCAGGAGACGGCGACTCCTGAACGAGGTGGAAGCCGACAGCAATCGTCGTTGCGACCTCAATCGGTTCGCCATTCAAAAGCGTGGGCTGATAACGCCATTTCTTGACCGCCTCCACAGCCGACTGCGAAAGCTCCGGGTCGGGCGAACTGAGGACTTTCAGACTGAGTGGTTCGCCCTGCATCGAGATGACAGCTTGCAGTAGCACAACGCCCTGCACGTTTCGCTGTCGCGCTTCCTCGGAATAGACCGGCTGCTCCATATGCACCAGTTTGGCAGCTTCAACTAACCCTCCCACTCGAATCCTCTGAGGACGTTTGGGTTCTTCTGGTTTCGACGCACCGGGAATGGCCAAGGCCGTGACTTCCACATTCTCGATAACCTCGCCAGGCTGGAGGGAAATCGCCAGTTCTGGACCCTTGACTCCAGGACCAAGTTTGAATTCTTGCTGATGGAAGACGGCAAAACCACGCTTCTCAACTTCCACGGAGTATTCCCCCGCGACGAGACCCGTAAAGGAAAAATCTCCGGTTTGATCTGTCATCGTCTTGAGTCTCTTGCCCGTCTTCTCGTTCGTCACGGTCACTTCCGCATCCGGCACGCGAGCGCCACTCGGGTCAAAAACCGTGCCGCGAATTGAGGGAGACCCCCCATGATGCGTGGAAGCACTCTCGCTCGGAATCCCGCCCAGGATGCCACCGGGGACGCCATTGACGATTCCCTCCACTACTCCGCCTGCCACGCCGCCCACAAATCCACTCTTCACTCCTTCAATGACAGCTCCGCGGCCTTGGGGTTCCTCCGGGCGCACGGACAACATGGACGCCGCGAAACCAGTGGCTGCCAGGAGGGCTCCGCTGGTCAGAATCAGGGCCGCCGCACGCAGCACAGTCAAACGAGGCCTTTTCTCGAGTATTCTCATGACACGTTTCTCCAGAATGTTGGCATCGAACACACCCAAGCTGCAATCGGGGCGTGCTTGCGTTGCCGGATTTGTCATGGCCTTAGCCATACGAACCAACGACCGAGCGTAAGTTTTCGGCGCCGCTAGTTGTTCTGTCGCCATCTCGTCGCAGGCGAGCTCTCGTGCCTCCTCGACGGCACGTTTTAGCCATTTCGCGGCAGGATGAAACACCACAGGCGAATATGCCAGCTCCAGCAGGAGGTTGACCGCAAAGTCCCGGCGGCGAACATGTGCCATCTCGTGGACCAAAGCCACCGCCAGATCCGGTTCTTCGGGAGGTTGAAGGAGATGATCGGGCAGAATAATAGCAGGGTGAAGAACACCAAGCGTTACCGGAGAGCGTAGCGCGGGGGATATAAGTATCGAAACCGGGGGAGATCCAAAACTCGCCTCGCATCGCCTAACAAGGCTCAACACATGCGCAGGAAGCGAATGTTCCCTCGCGGTGCGCCGTAGCTCTGCAGTTCGCCACCAAGCTACGATCAGTCGCACAAGTCGCGTCAAAAGCAGTAACAAATAGGCGATGGTGACTCCCAGCACCACAGGCAAAGACGTAGACAGGGTTAGCGTCCGCCGCCGAAGATATTGCCAGCTCAACTTGCCGGGCGCGACCGCTCCGGGCGCAGGTCTCTGCCCGCGGCGCCGTTCCCAAGCAGGAGCAGATGGGGAGGAGGGCGCGGGGGTCGGCGAGTCCACCGCGACGCCCGCTAGCGCGCCCTGACCAATGTTAACCGGCGACGGTGTACGTAGGCTCAAGACCGGCAAGAAGAGACACAGCGCCAAAGCCGACACCCACAGCCAATATTGGTAGCGAGCAGGACAGCGCCGCAGCAGCCATGCCCCCACGCCTGCCGCTGCCGCCAAGAGAGGAATCTGCCAAAGCGCGTTCACCACGAATGTCAGGATCACTCGGCTGACGATTTCCATGCGATCCTCCTAAGCGCTCTCGCCTCGTTGCGAGCGTTCAATCAGTTTATTCAGTTCTGCCAGCTTGGCAGGGGTTAGGCGATGGCTCTTCACCAAGCTCATGACCAGGGTCTCGGCAGATCCTCCAAAGAGCCTGTTCACGACGTCACGGAGTGCTTGCCCTCGCGCCGTCTCGCGGCTCACGACGGCTTGGTACACGTATGCCCGGCCTTGGAGTGCCCGCTTCACCTTGCCTTTGCGGTAAAGCACGTTGAGCATGGTCTGAACGGTGGTGTAGGCCAGATCGCCAGTCAGGTGGTCCTGCACGGCTTGCACGTTCGCAGGGCCGGTCTCCCAGAGCACATTCATAATCTCAAGTTCCAGCGGTGTGAGTTGTCCTCGGCTTGGTTTTCGCCCCATGGTAGGCCATCTCCTAAATATTTAGGACATTGGACAACACAAACCGGCCCTTGTCAACTAAATTATTAGGAGTTGAAGGCTAACGGTGGAGACAAACGCAGAGCCTGTCGATAGCCTGCAAAATTCTGGTGTGATGCACTACGTAAGTCGTGATAGCAGCCGAGACTAGCAGAGGCGGCGCAGGCATCGAAGTCAATGCCTGCGCCGCCTACGTGGATTTTCGATTCCGTACATCCGGACGTCGTCAGTGCGGCAGCGGCAGGCCGCGAACCACACGGAAGGTGTCGCGGGCAATCAACAACTCTTCGTTAGTCGGAATCACCATGACTCGAATCCGGCTATCGGGCGTCGAAATCTCCGCTTCCTTCCCCACCACGCCCTCGTTCCGGGCAGGGTCCAGTTGGATTCCCAGTTCGCTGAGACCTTCGCAAGCCTGGGCACGAATGGACGGCGAATTCTCTCCGATTCCCCCGGTGAAAACCACTCCGTCCACGTGTCCTAATACTGCACTGTAAGCGCCGATGTACTTCTTCACCCGGTAGCAGAAAACGTCAATGGCGAGTTTGGCCTGCTCGTCACCTTTCGCGGCGACGGCCTGCAGTTCGCGCATGTCGTTCGACTCGCCGGAAATTCCGTAGAGTCCGGAGAACTTATTCAGTAGGATCGACATGTCGTGCAGGGTCAGCTCGTCTTTCGACATGATGTAAAGCAGAGCAGCGGAATCAATGTCGCCACAGCGCGTTCCCATCAGCAATCCTTCTTGTGGCGTGAGGCCCATGGAGGTATCTACGCACAGCCCTTTGCGAATGGCGGTCATCGAACAGCCATTGCCAAGATGGACGGTAATCAGGTTCGCCGCATCGCGCGCCTTGCCAAAGATCTTCCGGTAGCGATACGCCACGTATCGGTGCGAAGTGCCGTGGAACCCATAACGCCGGATGTGGTAGCGCCGGTAATAGGAGTAGGGCAACCCATAGACATAGGCGTGGGGCGGCATGGTCTGGTGGAAGGCCGTATCGAATACCGCCACCTGCGGCACTTGCGGCATCACCTTGCGCGCCACGTAGTAGCCGCGCAAGTTGTGAGGATTGTGCAAAGGGCCCAATTCCACGCACTGCTGAATTCCCTGCTCGACGCCTTCATCAATAATCACCGGAGCGGAGAAACGCTCACCCCCGTGCAGCACCCGGTGACCCACCGCCTGAATCTGTGAAATGTCCGCGAACGCATGGCATTCCTTCAGCATCTGAATGGCCCGCGTCAGCGCCGTCTGGTGGTCAAGAATCTCTTCGGTCACCGACTTGGTCGGATTAGGCGGGACCGTCACCTTCAAAGTAGCTTCATCGGTCCCAATGCGCTCAACGCCCCCTTTGGCAATACAGCGGTCGGAATCCGACTCAATCAGCTCATTGTCCGTCTCGATCAACTGAAACTTAATCGAAGAGCTGCCACAATTCAGAACCAGAATTTTCATTGCACGCTCCCAAGGCTTCGCAGGTCAAAAAGTTCGCATCGACAAATCGTCTGTTAATCCGAGTGCCGAGAACACGGCGATAGCGAAATATAACACCGTCGCTCAGTCTGAACAAATCAGAGGCCAAAAGCCACGCGAATTCGGCAAGAGCCGGCAATCCCGCCGATGTTAATTGCCTCGGCCCTGGCGCTCCGCTATCATAATCAACCTCACATGGCGAACAACAGCCATCCCGTCGTCGTGCAGGTGGAAGATCTGCACAAGCAGTACGAAGGTATCAGAGCCCTCTGCGGGGTTACGTTCGAAATCCACCAAGGCGAGGTGTTCGGACTCCTTGGCCCCAATGGTGCGGGAAAGACCACAACCATTGAGATTCTCGAAGGCTTGCGCCGTCCTGACAGCGGGCGCGTCACGGTCTGCGGGATGGACCCGGCACGCGAGAAGGCTGCGCTGAAGGAGCGGATTGGGGCACAACTCCAGGCTACGGTTCTTCACGACAAGATTCGAGTGGAAGAGGCACTGGAACTCTTCGCCAGCTTTTATCGAGAGCCCGCCTCGGTTGGAATGCTTCTGGAACGCTTTGGCCTCGTGGAAAAGCGCCGCTCCTTTTTTGAGAAACTATCCGGAGGACAGAAACAACGCCTGGCGCTGGCTCTGGCTCTGGTGAACAACCCGGAACTCGTATTGCTGGATGAGCCGACGGTGGGTCTGGATGCCCAAGTGCGTCGTGATATCTACGCGCTCATCGAGCAGTTCCGCGCGGAAGGGCGTACCACGCTTCTGACCACCCACTACATCGAGGAGGCCGAACGTCTTTGTGACCGCGTCGCCATCATTGACCGGGGCCAGGTGATTGCATTGGGTACCCCGCGTGAGCTCGTCGAGGCTTCCGGCAAGGGGACGCGTTTGGAATTGCGCCTCGCGAAGCCCGTCGCGCTCGATCGCCTCCGCCAACTCGAAGCGGTGACGGATTGCCGGGAGGCCGAGGGCATCTATTACCTGCACGCGCAACCTCCGGCCCAGGCGGTGGCGGCACTGGTCCGGTTGCTCGAGGCCGAGGATAACGTGCTGGTCGATCTCCATATGAGTCAGCCGACGCTGGAAGACGTGTTCGTGGAGATGACCGGGCGGAAAATGGAATAACAGTCGGGAGTTCAGAGTCTGGTCCGAGTGACTCAAATCATGCGTGCTGCGATTCGAATCGCGTTAATGTCGATCCGCTTGGTGATGCGCACCAAGGCGGCGCTGTTCTTTACCTTTCTCTTTCCGCTCATTTTCCTCTTTGCTTACGCGGGCATCTTTGCGCACGGCAATCCGGCGGCGGTGGTGTATATGTTCGGCCCTCTGGTGACACTGAACATCATGGGGAGCGGCTTCTGGGGTTTGGGAACGCAATCCGTCATGCAGCGCGAGCGTGGCAGCCTGCGCCGGTACCGCCTTGCGCCCATCGGCTCCGGTTCCATGGTAATGAGCAGTCTGCTGGCGAACTACCTGCTGGGCCTTCCCACCGTGGCCCTCCTGGTCGCATGCGCCATGGTCTTCTTCCACATGCCGCTCCAGATCGACTTGCTCACCCTCCTGGCGCTCGTGACTGCGGGCACGTTTGCATTTGCGGGATTCGGACTCACCATTGCCAGCATCGCGAACACCATGCAGGAGGCGCAGATCTACAACAACGTGATCTGGTTTACGTTGCTCTTCCTGTCCGGGGTCACGGTTCCGTTGCCCATGCTTCCGCACTGGATCCAGCGCTTCGCAGCTTTCCTGCCCGCCACCTACCTGGTCACATCTTTTCAAGCCATCATGGTAGGTGGCGAGTCACTGTCCCAGCACTGGCTGGAGATGCTGGTGCTCGTCGTCTCCGGGACATTTGGCTTGCTGCTCGCCTGGAAGCTGTTTCGCTGGGAAAAGGAAGAGAAGATTTCACGCCGGGCCAAGCTTCTTGCTATTGCCTTTGTCGTGCCTTTTCTTCTGATGGGCACTTGGATCAATGTCCACCGCAATCTGGTCGCTTGGGCGGAAACGTATTCCCTGTTGGGGCGCACCGTTTCGAGCGGCGACCAGCGCGCCGCTCCGGCGGAAGGGATTCTGCTCGACGATTTTGAAGATCCCCAGGAATCTGAGGCTCTTCTTCAACATTGGCAGGTCTTAACCGAGGGCGGCGCCGCGGCGCTCTCGGTCGGAGAACTCGATCTCATCTTGCCCGGCGCCGCGGGTACCGCTCACGCTCTGCGCTTTCACGGACGCGTAGCGCCGGACCACGGGCATGTTGCCGCGCGTTACACGTTCGCCCTCAGTTTCGCGGGGAAAGACGTGCGGGGGCTTGAGGTTGAGGTGCGCGGCGACAGCCGGCTTTACCAACTGAAGGTCACCCCTCCCACTGCGGCTTCTGCACCCATCTCGGCAAGCTTCATTCCTGACTCCGACTGGCAAACCATCCGCCTGCCCGCTTCTGCCCTCGCCAACCCCAGCGCTACGGCCAACGCCACGGCAAGCTGTCTACTGGAGATCGTGGTCGATGGCGCGCCCGGCGAGTTCCACATCGATCTCGACGAACTACGGCTCTATTAGCACCGCCTGATAGCTGTGCAGCACAGCTCGATGCCTCCTGATTCTACTAGGAAAGGAGATTGTGACTGGACCGGTTGTATTCGCCGATCGCGTGAAGCCGGGCGACGGCTGGACCTGAAAACCAACATCTCTGTGCCCTCAGCGGGCGAGAGAATTTCACACGGAGGGCGCTTAGACACTCCGTGTCCTCTGTGTTTGGTCATGCACACACAGAGGACACAGAGGCATCAGTCTTTGTCGGCCGAACTGCGAGGGATAGCCTGCAATGCGCCCGGCGGTGACCGGATAGACTACAGCCCTGTCTCCGCAACGCACGAGCCTGCGAGGTCTTGGGAAGGACTTAGTCTACTCGGTGGAGCATCTCTGGGTGGGATGCCGAGGTTACCCAATATCTAACTTTGTGTACTTGCTGTCTGTGGACTTACTGCCACTGTTCTTAAGAACCGCAAAAACCGCTCCACCAATTACTAGACCACCGAATACGCAAATAATGACCATGGGTACGACAATGCCTCCGATAATCTTCCACCAGTATAGACACCCTAGAATGATGAAAAGTTCCAAGAAACGCACATGCGGTCAACTGCGAGGAAACTTACGGGGCCGATGCACAACTTGTTTCAAAATCTTCGGTGTGTCGTGATGCGCCGCGAACAATAGCCGCAGCGCACCGTTACAAGCTGCTCGCCCGAACTTCCACGGGTGTCGAACACCCCCGCACCCCGTGCCGGCCTCTCTTGGGAGCCGGCACAGGGTGCGAGTGCTTACAGAACGCGTTCCTTCAAGGCCCAGGATTCACAGCTATTTGGCTGCGAAGTCGGCAGTCACCACCAATGTTCCCCATTCGATGGTGATCGTTCCTCCCGCTCCAGCCTTGGCCAACGAGATGGTAACCATCTCCGCAGGTTTGGACGCCTGCGACTGCTTCAACGGCACTGACGCCAAATCCTGAGCAGCGTCGTGCTGGGTTCCCCACTGGCCATGTTGCTTATTGAAGACCAACTTCCAGGAACTGTCCGGCTGTTTCTGCATCCACAGGCTGTACTCGCCAGCCGGAACCGTGACATCGCCGAAAGCAAGGTCAGCGGCAGTGGAGAAGGTCGTGGACTTGTCGGCACCCAACCGCCAGACGTCTCCGGCATTCAATTGGCTGAGCAGGCTATCCACACTTCGCCCCTTCAAAGAAGGCCTACCGTACTCCACCGAAACCGCTTTGCCTTTAACCGTGAGCTTCGATGTCCCCCGGGGGTTACCCTGTGCCAGAGCCGAGACCGCGAACGCGGCCACTAACAAGATGCTAAGTCCCAGTACCGCCGTCCTTTTCATAGTCTCCTCCTTTACGCGAGTGTAGCCTTCTTCCCATCCCACAGAACCTTGCGGTTTCCGTTGCGATACGACATGTTCGCCAGGTGCGCGCCCGTCGCCGCATTGTGACCTTCCACAGCGCTCTCCTTGCTCTTCTTGCGAGAACGCACGCACTCGACAAAAGCTTTGACGTGCAGGTCGGTCGGATCGCCAACCACGTCGTAGTGCTCGTAGGCTTCCGGAGCAGTACAGCTTCCGCGTGCCCACTGCTGGTTGATGCTCACAAAGTTGTTTTCCTTCACCCAGGCGTCCTGCATCGCTTGCGGCCAGGTCGTCACGACCCAAGCGGAATCATCGAAGGGATCGTCAGCATAGAACGACAACGCCACTTCACTAATCTGGATGGTTCCCTTGGTTCCCATGTAGTAGGCCCCAAAACCCTGGCTGGACGAATTGAGCGTCAGCGAAACGTTATAGGTGAAATTCGGGTACTCGAACAGGGTCTGCACGACGTCGGGCACTTCCATCTCAGGATAGACGTTCTTCCAGCGATAGCCGGCCCCGTAGGTGATGGCGCTACGCGGGAAGGTCTCATGCATCATGTAGTGGAGGGTATTCAGGTGGTGGACCACCAGGTCGGTCTGCAGCCCGCCGGAATAGTCCCAGTAGCACCTCCAGCGGAAATAGCGGCGCGCGTCAAAGGGCCGCTGCGGTGCAGGTCCCAGCCAACTCTTCCAATCGATCGTCTGCTCGTTTCCATCCGGAGCAAGGGGGTAAAACCATGCGCCCGACGGCGTGTTGCGGTTCTCCCACGCTTTCACCAAAGTGATTTGGCCGCAGCGCCCCTCCTCAATCCACTTCTTCGCGAGCTCGGTAAGCGGCGAGTTGACCCACTGGCTGCCGATCTGAAGAATCCGCCCCGTGCGCTTCTCCGCCTCGATGATGGCCACGCCATCTTCGATCGTGTACGTCATGGGTTTTTCGCAGTAGACGTCCTTTCCCGCCTCCATGGCTTCGATAATCATCTTCTTGTGCCAGTGGTCGGGAACGGCAATCAATACGGCGTCGATGTCCTTACGGTCCAGTATCGTTCGATAGTCTGCGGTGGTTTCGAGTTTCTCGCCAAACACCTCTTTGGCGCGAGTCAAACGATCTTTGTAGACGTCGCAAGCGGCAACCAGTTGCACACCCGGCGTCACCGTGAAACTGTAAGTGTCCTGAAAAGCACGCGCCCCGATGCCAATTACCGCCACACGCACCTGATCACTCGGCGGAACCGACGCGGGGCCTGGCGAAGCTGCCCAAATGACTTTGCCCCCGCGGCGCAACGCCACGGTTCCCGCACCGGCGGCGATTCCCGACCGCCGCATGAAGTCCCTGCGATTCATGGTATTCATCGATGAGTGCCTCCCGCACCAGATTTGGTCTAGCCGTTGGACCGCCCGCCGGCTGTAAACCGCGGATGTCTTCCCCTTATGACGATGCGCGATTATACCGCCGGTACGCCGGCCGCGCTAGCCGTGAGCGAACCCTCACGGGTAGGGGTTTACCTGTGCGGCACCTCGTGCCAAGATGAGGCTGTCATGCCGGAACTTCCCGACCTTGTTGTCTACCTCGAAGCCCTGGAGCGGCGCATCGTCCGCCAGCGGCTCGAACGTGTTCGCATCGCCAGCCCCTTTCTGCTGCGCACGGCAGTGCCTCCCCTGCAGTCAGCAGAAGGCAAGAACGTTCGGGCGCTTCGCCGGATCGGCAAGCGCATCGCCATCAGCATGGAAGAAGACCTCTGGCTGGTTCTGCATTTGATGATCGCTGGGCGCCTGCACTGGCGCGAGAGGGACGTCAAACTGAGCTCCAAGCAGACGATTGCCGCGTTTGATTTTCCTAACGGCAGTCTGCTACTCACCGAAGCCGGCTCTCAGCGGCGAGCGTCGCTGCACGTCGTCCAGGGCACAGAGGCGCTGGCTGCGCTCGATCCCGGCGGGCTGGAAGTGCTGGAGGCCAATGTCGAAGCCTTCGCCGCACGCCTCACCGCCGACAACCACACACTGAAGCGGGCGTTGACCGACCCGAGGTCGTTCAGCGGCATCGGGAACGCCTACTCGGACGAAATTCTGCACCGCGCGCAGCTTTCGCCCGTCGCCTTAACCCAGCGTCTGAAGAAGGAAGAAGTCGAGCGTCTATACGAGGCCGTGCGTACGACGTTGATCGAATGGACGGAGCGTTTGCGCGCGGAAGCCCGCGGGGAGTTTCCGGAAGGTATTACCGCTTTTCGCGAAGGCATGGCCGTTCACGGCAAGTTCGGCCAACCGTGCCCGCGCTGCCGCGCGAAGATCCAGAGGATTCGCTACGCCAGCAACGAGACCAACTACTGCGCCGCCTGCCAGACCGGCGGCAAACTGCTCGCCGACCGCTCGCTGTCCCGACTGCTCAAGCAGGATTGGCCGCGCACACTGGAAGAGTGGGAGTCCTTGAGGGGCACGAGAGCTTAGCCCGGATCTCTCACCGGTTCTGGGAAGGGCGGGGGCTCTAGAGGCTGCGGGAAAAGGCTGATTACAATGTCATTCTGAGTGCCTCGTGGGCTTCTGGCCCACCACAGGTCGTGGAACTCCCGCTCGTGCCGCCGCCCCGCGCAGGCGAGGGCCCCATTTCAAAAGACAAATGGGCTTCCCGCCTTCGCGGGAACGACTGCAAAGGGGCGTTCTTCGCGAGAGCGGAGTGATGAGCCTCAGTCTCCGAACTTTCAAGCCGCTACAGAGGTCCTTCGTCGGCTTCGCCTCCTGAGGATGGCAGTGTGGCAGAGTTTTTCCGCAGCCGCTTTAGCCCGGCATGCCGCCCTGAAGGGCGGCGGTACTATGTAAAGTACGGCGCTCACAGTCGAGAGAGCCGAGCCCTCTCACCCGCCCTCGTACCTCGGGCACCCTCTCCCGCAAGGGGAGAGGGTGCATACGTCCTGCCCTCCGAGAAAGAGGAACGATTCAAGCAACGTCGATATCCACCACGCCTTCGGCGATCTGGCCAAGGTACTGCCCGTCGGCCACGATGTCGGCGGCAACGGCCACGCGAGACAGTCCTTCCCAGTGGGCGGGAATCGTAACGCTGAACGCGGTCTTGCCGTCCTGACCCGCGGGGACTTCCAAAGCATTCACAGCGGGAGAAGCCTTCCAGCCATCCGGCAGCACCAGCATGGCTTCGAGCTTCATCGGTTTCGAGCGGTAGTTCCGCACGCGCAGCTCCAGCGTGGATGTCGAGCCCGACTTGGCCGCGAGCTGATAGGGATAGAGCCGCGCCCAACTGGGGTTCAAGCCAAAATTGCAGTCCGGGTCGGCGATCACGTCATGGAAGTAGTGTTGCTGTTTCTCCAGGCGCCGCTTCATATCCTCCAAATCCGCCTTGTTGGCGATGTAGGGCTTCATATGGCCCGGAGCGATAATGTTCGGTTCGTTGTCGAGGATGGCGCGCATGGAACGCAAGTGGCTATCGTTCTCCACCCAGTTCCGGAAGATCAGGTTATGCCGGAGTTCAAACGGCGCTCCCATGGAAGAGATGGCATCACCGGTAAAAGCCACCCGCGCGCCGTCGATCTCCGAGAACAACGCCATTTGATATTCCGTGTGTCCCGGCGAATGGCAGATCTTGAATTCGAACTCTTCCCACTTGAAGGTGTCGTTGTGATGGAAGGCACGGTCTACCTTGATCGGCTCGCCCAAGGTGCATCCGAGGTTGTTCCCGCGCGGGTTCTCGAGAATGTCCACCATGTTGTCGTAGCACCACACTTTGGCACCGTAGTGCCGCACGAGGTGCGGGAAGCCGTTCAGGTGGTCATCGTGCATGTGGCTGGGCATGGCGACGTCCACGGACTTCAACCCGTAGCGAGCCTTGAGTTCCGGCACGGTGTGCTCGATAAAGCGCATGCGGCCGCGAAGCGGCGCGGCGTTGATGAAGGTGTTGCAGAAGTTGTTGCTGGCCGCACCGTAGTCCACAAAGAGTGCCTTGCCACTGTCGCTGATCACCGCGTAGAAACACGAGGTGGTTTGGTAGGAAGCAATCAGGTGAGGTGTCACAGCGAACGGCTTGGCATCGACCGTCAGCGTGGTCCCCGGCATGTAGGATTCCACCCAGTCGCGCATCTTGGCGATCACATCGTTGAAAGCGGAGTCGGCACCCGAGAAAGGCTCACCGTGCGACGGGCAAACGGTTTCGGGACCCAGGTCACGCAAGGTAGCTAGCGAGTAGATCGCGACGTCCACACCGTCGACGCTCATGTACTGATATTGCAGATCGTAGAGATTGATGACCTTGCCGGGCGAGTGAATCAGATCACCGGTGAACGCTATTTTCCTGCCATCAATAGTTCCGACCAGACTGATCGAGCCGAGCGTGTGCCCGGGCGTCGGATAGATCAAGAACTCATGCGGGCCCCAGCGAAAGGTCTCATAGTCGCGCAGAACCCCAGCCACCGGGAGGTTGCGCGTAATCGTGAAGAAATCGTTGCGGACGTTATAGAGTTCGAATATTCGGCGGTTCCGCCAGAAATTCTCGGCGTCCTCAAACAACTCGCGCTCCTGCACGGGCACATGAATCGGAATGCGTTCGGCCACGGCGCGCGCGTCGCCCTGACACTGGTCGCGATGATGATGCGTGTGGAGGATTCCCTCGACCTTGGAGACACCAATCTGGCCCAGCAGTTTGAGAACGTGCCCCGAGCCGAAGTCGATCAGCAAAGCGCGATTGCCGTCCTTCAGCACATAGACGTTGCAGGTGTCACGCAGGAAATACAGGTTAGGAGAAATCTGCGTAAGCCCGCTATTCGGGCTAAACGCGACGGAGGCTGCAGGGCGAGGCGTGGCAGTTGCTCCAGAGGCAGTGGCCGCCAGTTCCGAGGCTATCAATCCCGCACCGGCGCTCTTGAAGAAGTCCCTTCGTGAAACACCCGCACGGCTTGCCCTGCTTCGTCGCCTCATAGCGATCCCCCCATGGAGTCACCGTCTACCTTGCCATCCAGCCGCCATCGACAGTCAGTATGACGCCGTTCACGTAATCCGCAGCGCGCGAAGCCAGGAACACCACTGCTCCCTGAAGATCTTCCGGTTGGCCCCAGCGCCCCGCGGGAATTCGTTCAACGATGGCGGCGTTCCTTGCAGAGTCGCTCCGCAAGGCCACGGTATTATCCGTGGCGATGTAGCCGGGCGCAAGAGCATTCACTTGCACGCCCTTGGCGGCCCATTCGTTAGCCAGCGCCTTCGTCAGTTGCGCGATGCCGCCCTTGCTGGCCGCGTAGTCAGGGACCAGGATTCCACCCTGAAACGCGAGCAAGGAGGCTACAAAAATGATCTTCCCCGCTCCCCGCTCGACCATCCGTTTCCCGATTTCCCGGCTGAGCGCAAACTGCGAGGTGAGGTTCACCGTGATGACCTCGTCCCAATACTCATCAGAATGTTCGGCCGCCGGGCTGCGGCGAATCACGCCCGCGTTGTTGACGAGAATGTCGATCACGGGGAAATCCACCGAAACTCGCGCCGCGAAATTGAGTACCGCCGAGCGGTCGCGAAAATCGCACTGGTACGCCCGGAAGTGACGGCCGCCCTCGACGACCGTCTTCTCCACATCGCTACCGCTCAATTCCAGACTCTTGCTGACTCCCACAATATCCGCGCCGGCTTCGGCGAGCGCGATGGCCGCGGCTTTACCGATGCCGCGCTTGCACCCTGTCACCAGGGCGACCTTACCGTCTAATCGGAACCGATCGAGAATAGTCATGGGTATTTTTCAATCTCACAGAGGAATGTCACCAGCTCTTCCGGCAGGGGCGCCTCAAGCTTCAGGGTCTCACCGGTAGCTGGGTGCGCGAATTCCAGCTTGGCCGCATGCAGGAACGTTCGCCCGAGCGTGGCAAGCTCCCTTCCCTCCAACCGCAACTTCGCCGGCGCACCGTAAGTCGTATCGCCCACAACGGGGTGCCCGATAGAAGCCAAATGAACGCGAATCTGGTGTGTGCGGCCGGTTGCCGGTCGCACGTCGAGCAGCGTGAAGTGAGGAAAGCGCCGCGTCACCTGATAGCGCGTCAGGGCCTCGCGAGGGGCGATTCCGCCGGCCTTCATGCGCGTCCGGCGCACGGGGTCGCGGCCCACCGGTTTCGAGATTTCTCCGGTCACCGCTTCGACGCGCCCGTGCACGAGGGCGATATAGGTCTTGTGCACTTCGCGCGACTTAAACTCTTCGCTCAGCCGGCGATGCGCGGCATCATTCTTGGCCACGATGACCAGTCCGGAAGTCATCTTATCCAGGCGGTGGACGATGCCCGGACGAAGCTCGCCGCCCGCGCCGGAAAGCGCCGCCACATGGTGCAGGAGTGCGTTCACCAGCGTACCGGAGTTGACTCCCGCACCCACGTGTACCACCATCCCGGCGGGCTTATTCACCACAAGCAGATGTTGGTCTTCGTAAACGATGGCGAGTGGCAGGTCTTCCGGCGTGGCGCGCGGCTCCTCGTGTTTCGCCGTCACCTCAATGCGGGCGCCGGCATCGAGTTCTTCCCCGGCCTTGCGCGGGTGGGCCCCGTCCACGAGAACGAGGCCGTCACGGATCAAGCGCTGAATCTGGGTCCGGCTCCAATCCGGCATCTCCCGCGCGAGAAAAACATCCAGGCGTTCCCCGGCAGCTTCCGCGGGAACCAGGAATTCGCGGGTCTGAGGCATAGGAGGTCAATCCGAGAAGATGATTTGGAAGATCAGGAAACCCGCACCGACGACAATCGCGCTGTCGGCGAGGTTGAACGTGGCCCAATGATAACTGCGGTAGTAGACGTCGAGAAAATCGACAACCCGGCCCACTCGAACCCGGTCAAAGAGGTTTGACAAGGCGCCGCCCAGAATCAAGGCAAACCCCAAGCTCGACAGCCACCCGAGCCGCCGCGCCCTCCATATCATCCCCACCAGCGTGATTAGCAATACGGAAGACACGCCGACCAGCACGGGAACCTTCCACGACGCCGAGAATTGATCGAAGAGCCCGAAAGCCGCGCCGGTGTTCGCGGACTTGATCAGATTGAAGAAGCCGGGGATGACCGTCACGACCGTGTGTTCTGAAATGTGACGCTCGACCGCCATCTTGGTGACCTGGTCGCCGGCAAACACCGCTACGGCCAAAAGCGCCAGAAGGATGCGCGGCGTCTTCCGCGACGTGGCTGAGGCAATGGAGGACATAAGACTTCCCGCTCGGGACACTAGAAACTGTTGCAGAACGTCATGTAACCCTCGTCAGGGCACGACTTTAGTCGTGCCGGTCGACATGAAGAGCAAGGGGAACTTTAGCTCCTGAGGCACATCATTGCCCTCAGCGGCTAAAGCCGCTGTCCTGGGAACTCCGCTTCGGCACGGTTAAAACCGTGCCCTGACAGAAGCTTAAACCGAATTCTGCAACAGCTTCTAGGCCGCGGCTTCGATTTCCGTGAGCGCGGCCGAGCAGCGTTCGCACACGGTCGGATAGCGAAGATCCTCTCCCACGTGCTCGGAGTAGTTCCAGCAGCGCTCGCACTTCTGTCCGGCGGCCTTCTCAATCTTAACGCTCAGGCCCGGGACTTCCGTGCTGCTCGTGCCTTCCGAAGTATCGCCCGTGACCTCCACCTGGGAAACAATAAAGAGTCCCGGCAGGAACGACCGATACTCTTCCACCAGAGGGGCAAGCTCGCCGCTAACACCCAGGCGCACGCGCGCTTCGAGCGAGCCACCGATAAACTTCTCCTGGCGCGCCACTTCGAGAGCCTTCAAGACTTCGTTGCGGACAGCAATCAGACGTGACCAGTTCTCTACCCTCTGCAAGTGCTTTTCCGGCAGACCCGCGCGCAAGTCAGCGGGGGCGACGAACTTGGCCAAGTGCACGCTCTTTTCGCGCAACTGGGGAGCAGGAAGGTGCTTCCAGACCTCATCCGCCGTGAAGCAGAGCAGCGGCGCCACGGTGCGGACCAACGCGTCGGCAATGCGGTAAAGCGTGGTCTGGGCGGCGCGGCGGCGCGTGGAACGCGCCGGGGACGTGTAGAGGCGGTCCTTCAGAATATCGAAGTAGAAGGCGCTCAAGTCCACCGTCGCGAAGTCGTACACGCCGCGATATACCTTGTGGAAGGCGTAATCGTCGTACGCCGCTTGGGAACGTTCGAGCAGGTCCGCCGTGCGCAGCAGAACCCAGCTATCGATCTCCTCAAGTTGGCTGGGATCAACCGCGTCCTTCGTGGGGTCGAAATCGTAGAGGTTGCTGAGGCAATAGCGGAACGTGTTGCGCAGCTTGCGATAAGCCTCCGAGAGGCGTGTCAACATCTCCGGCGAGATCGAGACGTCCTCGCCGAACTCGACCGACGCCGCCCACAAGCGCAGGATCTCCGCCCCGTGAGTCTTGATGACCTCCATGGGCTCGATCACGTTGCCGATCGACTTCGACATGGCGCGGCCCTGGGCGTCCAGCACCCAACCGTGCGTCAGCACTTGACGATACGGTGCGGCGCCGTGCGTTCCCAGCGCCACCAACAGCGAACTGTGGAACCACCCGCGGTACTGGTCGCCAGCTTCCAGGTAAACGTCGGCAGGCCAAGGCAAGTCGGCGCGGTGCCCGAGGACGGCATGCTGGCTCGATCCCGAGTCAAACCACACGTCCAGAATATCGGTCTCCTTGCGCAGCTTCGTTCCGCCGCACTGCGGGCAATGAGCTCCCGGTGGCAGCAGTTCGGCCACGGAGTGCGCGAACCAAGCGTCGGCGCCTTCCTGGCGGAACAGTTCGACGGCGTGCTGCGCGAGGCTTGCATCCATGATGGGTTTCTTGCAGTCCTCGCAGTGAAACACGGTGATGGGCACGCCCCAGACGCGCTGGCGCGAAATGCACCAGTCCGGGCGTTCCGCAATCATGTTGGCGATGCGGTCTTCGCCCCACGCAGGGACCCATTTCGTCTTCTTGATGGCATCGAGCGCACGCTGGCGAAGCTCGCGGTGATCGATGTTGATGAACCACTGCTCCGCGGCGCGGAAAATGATGGGCTTGTGGCACCGCCAGCAGGTCGGATACGAGTGCGTCAGCGTGCCGGCTTTGCCCACCAGCGCCCCGCGCGACTTCAGCAATTCGATAATGGGCGCGTTGGCGTCGAAAACCTTCTTCCCCACATATTCCGGCAAACCTTCGGTGATCCTGCCGGACTCATCTACCGGGCAGTAAATATCAATCCCATACTGCATCCCGGTCTGGCAGTCCTCGCGCCCGTGGCCGGGAGCCGTGTGGACGCAGCCCGTGCCGTCTTCGGCAGTCACGTAATTGGCCAGCACGCCGGTGATCTGGCGATCAAGGAACGGATGTTGAATCTGGAGGCGCTCCAGTTTCTTGCCGGGAATGCGCGCCAGAACCTTGGGAGCATTGAGCCCGGTCTCTTCCAGCACCGGCCCGTAACGGCGGCTCTCCAAAATGTAAGCATTCGAGTCTTCGTCACCAACGACGACGTACTCAAAATCCGGATGGAAAGCGACGGCCATACTGGCGGGCAAGGTCCAGGGCGTGGTGGTCCAGATGATCACCCAAAGCTTGCGCCCTTTGAGGGCCGGATCAAGCGTGGCCGGATCGGTCAGAACGGGATAGCGAACGTAAATCGAGGGGCTCTGGTGCTCTTCGTATTCGACCTCAGCCTCAGCCAGCGCAGTCTTGTCCGTGATGCACCAGTAGACGGCCTTCCGCCCGCGGTAAACGTAGCCCTGGCGCAGAAAACTCAGAAACGCGTCAGCGATGTACGCCTCATAGTCGAAGCCCATCGTCAGGTAAGGCTTGTCCCATTCGCCGAGCACACCCAGGCGCATGAAATCCTGCCGCTGGATGTTCACGTACTTTTCGGCAAAGCGGCGGCAGGCCTGGCGAATCTCCACAGCGCTCATCTGCGCCTTGCGCGGACCAAGATCTTTATCGACATTGATCTCGATGGGCAATCCGTGGCAATCCCAGCCGGGCCGGTAGGGAGCGTTGAAACCCTCGTGAGTCTTCGATTTAACGATGAAATCCTTAAGGATCTTGTTCAGCGACGTCCCTAAGTGAATACGCCCATTGGCGTACGGGGGGCCATCGTGAAGCGTAAAGATCGGCGCGTCTTTGCGCGCGGCGCGAATCTGGCCGTAGAGATCGTCCTTGGCCCACTGCGCAAGCCACTTGGGCTCGTTCTGCGGCAGGTTAGCCTTCATGGAGAAGGTGGTGTGAGGCAGGTTGATTGTATGTTTCAGGTCCAAAGTCTTCTGCATTCTTCCTCCGTCGTGAGGATAAATAAGCCATTATAGGTAACCTGGCAGGAATGTGTCTACGAAGTTGGTGGAAAGCGTAAGGCGGCAGGTCACGCTGCCGCCCCGCTCAGCCACTCAATGAGGTAGAGAACCGTGACGCGCCAAGGCTAGTGCTTTTTCAAAGTGACCGCGAGCCCGTTGCCCTCCATGTAGAAGATCGTTTCGAGGTCAGGACTGGTCGTTACGGCTTTGACGTAATCAGCCACCAGTTCGACGTTATGGGCCAAGATCAGTCCCCCGGGCCGGACGAGCGGCAGCACCTTGTGGAGATAATCGACATATCCGGGCTTATCGGCGTCGATGAACACGACATCCAAGGGACCCTTCACCTTGGAGACGTTTTCGTGCGCGTCTCCCTCGACCACCGTAATAAGGTCCGCCACGCCCGCCTTTTCAAAATGCTGGCGCGCCATGGTGGCTCGGCCGTGGTCAAGTTCGAGAGTCGTAAGGTGCCCCCCGGTGGCACGCAGGGCGAGGGAAAACCACAGTCCCGAATAGCCGGTCGAGGTCCCGATCTCAAGGACACTCTTGGCGTTCACGCCCTCGGCAAGCACGCGCAACGCTTTCCCATCGATTTCCGGAACATTCAGGTAATTCTGGTGAGTCTTCAGGACTTCATCCAGTTCGGCAAGGATTCTCTTCTCACTTTCGTTCTTAGCCAGGGAAGGACTGGCAGGATGAGACTGCGCCGTTCCCTCGGGTTGAACACCCGGGACCAGAGCCAAGGCCAGCAACGAACAAGTCACGATCGTAGAAAGATGCATCGGTTTCGTATTCCTCTCTCAAAAGTAGGGTCCGCGTGCATTGCGTAGAGGCGAACAATGCCCGGCCCCGGAGAGTCTGTGTGGCAAC
>Ga0335069_10001216_pt1 | contig 41713 bp, 41 predicted proteins | sample Lox_Sample_11_FD_206714 | JGI IMG/M metagenome (GOLD analysis project Ga0335069, IMG submission 206714) | Soil microbial communities from Loxahatchee National Wildlife Refuge, Florida, United States - Lox_Sample_1.1 | ecosystem: Environmental > Terrestrial > Soil > Wetlands | place: USA...
GGCCGGGCAGCGGCCCCAGGCGGTGTGCCCGCGCGGGGTGTGGCAAAGCGCGGCGAGCCTGGGGGCCTGGACCCTGTGCGGCTGCACCGTCGCTCCCGGGTTTGAGTTCGCGAGCTTCGAGTTGGCGCCGCCGGAATAGGGCAGGGGCTATTTGCCCAGGGCGATGCGCGCCAGGCGCTCGGATGAGGGGCGCCCGGCCACGCCCTGGCTGGCGTCGATAAACACCTGCATATGCACCCGGGCGCCGCCGTCCGCCGGGGCCACCACGGCGCCGGCCTTGGCGCCGGGCTGGAACTGCAGCTTGTCCAGCCGGCGCAGGAAGGCGCGGCCTTCATCGCGGTGCGAGAGCACGATCACGGCCTCGGCGGCGGCGGTGGCCGCGTCGGCGAACACCGGCGCGGATTCGGGTGTGACGTCGTTGGCGTCGAAGGTGATCAGGTGCTGGGCCGCGCGCGAGGCCCGGGCCGAGGCCTGCAGCATATGCTGGAACACCGCGTTGGGCGGCAGGAAGGCGGGCGACTGCAGATCGTCCGCGCTGCCGACCATGGCCGCCGCCTCGCCGCCGGGGGCGCTGGCGCTGAATAGGGTCAGGCCGCCCAGGCGCGTGGCGCGCAGGACTGGGTCGCCCACGTCGTTCTTGTAGATCACGTCGCCGCGCGGGGCGGGGGTGGGTTGCAGCACCCACACCTCGGGACTGTCGTCGAACTTGAGCAGAGCCGTGCCGCTGGAGCGGTCGAACACGAAGTAGGGGCCCGCGCTGGCGGCGTAGCGCGCCACCGGCGGGGCCGCCAGGCCCCGGTCGGCGCTGGCGTCGGGCATGTCGCGCAGGATCGACGGCGGTCGACCCCACATGGGGCCGTCTGGAGGGCCGAAGCCAGGGCCGCCGCGCGGGCCGCCGCCGCCGCGCAGATTGGCCGTATCGGTCAGCCAGGCGTCATCGCCCGGCGCATCCTCGCCGTTGACGAAGGCGCGGCCCGCGGGCCGGGAGGATACGGGGGCGGACATGAGCGCGCCGGAGGCGAAGCCGTGGGCGGTTTGCGACGACGCGGGGCCGGCCGCGCCTAGCGCAGCCAGCACCCACAAGCCGCAAAAAGCCGCCAACCTGCCCTGGATCATGACCAAGGCTGATGCACCGCGACTGGGGCCGTTTTTGGACAGGCTGAAGACGTTGCTGCGACGTAAGCCCGCACTCTGCGACCGCTCCCCGGAGGCGCCCGGCGCGAGCCGGGCGACGCCTAGGGTCGTTTGATCAGCGAGGCCTCGTCAAGCCTGCTCAAGGCACATCGACACGCCCATCCCGCCGCCGATGCACAGCGTGGCCAGGCCTTTCTTGGCCCCCGACCGGCCCATCTCGTAAAGCAGGGTGGTGAGGATGCGCGCGCCCGAGGCGCCGATGGGGTGGCCGATGGCGATGGCCCCGCCGTTGACGTTGGTCTTGTCCGGATCGAAGCCCAGACCGCGGGTGACGCACAGCGCCTGGGCGGCGAAGGCTTCGTTGGCCTCGATCAGGTCCAGATCGGCCACGGACCAGCCGGCCCGCTTGAGCGCCAGTTGCGTGGCCGGGATCGGACCCGTGCCCATTACCGCGGGATCGACCCCGGCGGTGGCCCAGGAAGCGATGCGCGCCAGGGGCTTGAGCCCGCGCTTGGCCGCTTCGTCGGCGGTCATCAGCACCACGGCGGCGGCGCCGTCGTTGAGGCCCGAGGCGTTGGCGGCCGTGACCGTGCCATCCTTGGTGAAGGCCGGACGCAGGCCCGCGACGGATTCATAGGTCGCGCCGTGTCGGATGTACTCGTCCTTGTCGACCACGGTGTCGCCCTTGCGGCCCTTGATGGTGACCGGCGCGATCTCAGCGTCGAACTTGCCGGCCTTCTGCGCGGCTTCGGCGCGGTTCTGCGACTGGACGGCGAAGCGGTCCTGGTCCTCGCGGGTGATCTGGCCCTGGGCGGCGACATTCTCGGCGGTCATGCCCATGTGGTAGCCGTTGAAGGCGTCCCACAGGCCGTCCTTGATCATGGTGTCGACCATGGCCAGGTCGCCCATTTTGGTGCCGTTGCGCAGGTGCGCGGCGTGCGGCGCCTGGCTCATGCTTTCCTGGCCGCCGGCCACCACGATCGTGGCGCCGTCCCTGATCTGCTGCATGCCCAGAGCCACCGCCCTCAGGCCCGATCCGCAGATCTGGTTCAGGCTCCACGCCGGGGCGCCGAAGGGGATGCCCGCGCCCATCGAGGCCTGTCGGGCGGGGCCTTGGCCCGCGCCGGCCTGCAGCACATGGCCCAGCACCACTTCGCTGACCTCGTTCGGATCGACTGACGCACGCTCGAGCGCCGCCTTGATCGCCGTGGTCCCGAGCGCTGAGGCGGGCACGCCCGACAGAGCGCCGTTGAAAGCGCCGACAGGCGTGCGGGCGGCCGAAACGATAACGATGTCAGTCATGGGACGGGCTCCTGCCGATCGTCAGAGGGCAAATAATATCCAAAAACGCCACTTGGCGCAGGCGCTGCGGATTTAAGCATTGCTGCACTAGCGCCGGATGATGTCATCCGCAATAATGTGGCGCTGCACAAGAGTGCTCCAAGCGCGTCCGTTCCAATTTTTTGGGGGGGTTATGGTCGATCCTGTGGCTTCCGATACGAAACCCGAAAATGCCAAGGGCGGAGGCGACCGCGTCGTCATCAAGAAATACGCGAACCGCAGGCTCTATAATACCGCCTCCAGTTCCTACGTGACCCTCGAACACCTGAGCGACATGGTGAAAAAACATGTCGACTTCGTGGTCTATGACGCCAAGACAAATGACGACATCACGCGCTCGGTGCTGACCCAGATCATCTTCGAGGAAGAAAATCGCGGCACGCAGAATCTTCTGCCCATTCAGTTCCTGCGGCAGCTGATCCGCTTCTACGGCGACTCGATGCAGGCTCTGCTGCCTAGCTATCTGGAGCTGTCGCTCGACAGCTTCACCCAGCAGCAGGAGCGCATGCGCTCGCAGCTCACCGAGACGCTCGGCGGCAACCAGGGCCTGAAATACTTCGACGACCAGGTGCGCCAGAACATGCAGTTGTTCGACCGCGCCATGAAAATGTTTTCGCCCTTCACCTTCCCGCGCCCGGAAGACGCGCCCAAGCCGGCCGCCGGCGCCGCCGCGCCAACGGCGCCGGCGTCCGCCGCCGCCAAGAGCGAGGATGCGGAATCGCTCAGCGATCTGAAGAAGCGGCTGGAAGAGATGCAGCAGCAGATCGAGAAGCTCGCCTCCAAGGGCTGATCTGGCCACCGGGCCTTAACCCTCGGCTGGCATGGTGTGCCGCCGAGGAGTTCCGCATGACCGACCCGATCGATCCGCCGCGCCCCGTCCGAGGCGACCGTCGCCAGACCGCGCGCCGGGCCAACGATCCGCCGCCGACTTCCGCTCAGGGTGCGGGTAAAGGCGCGGGCCAGGGTGCGGCTCAGACGACCGCCCAGCTTCCGGTCCCCGTCGCGCCTGCGCCCGCCGCCGACGCCAAGCCGATCCTGTCGGCGCACCTGATCGGCCAGGAAGGCCAGAAGCGCGGCCTGCGCGGCGGCCCCGAAACCCTGTCCAAGGCCAAGGCTGCCTATCTCACCGCCGAATGGTCAGGGCCGACCGACCGGCGCAATCGCGCCGGAGTCATGTCCAAAACCAAGATCTGATCCTATGGCCGGCGGGTGGCGCCGGTCTTGCTTGGTGAAAGGGCAGCCTTCGCCCTTCGCCTAAGGATCGCCCATGAGCGCCGCCTTCACCTTCGCCACCCGCGCTTTCGACGTGCTGGTGGTCGCTCTCGTCTTCACGGTGATGTCGTAACCACGCTTACGCTCGCCCGCTCCGGCCACGCCTAGTCGTGGGTCAGATCGATCTCGCGGCGCGACGCCACTATGGTGACGATGAATCCGGCCAGCACGTCGAGCAACACCATCAGCGTGATGAGGAAAAAGGTCGAGGTGGCGAAGGCGCCGAATAGCAGGAACTCCACCAGGCAGACGATGAACAGCACCATCGACAGCGAGTGGTTGATGATCGCCACCCGCCGGCTGGAGGTCGATTTGAGCAGTTCTACGAACAGGATCACCAGCGACGCCATCAGGAGCAGGTCGCCCAGACCCACCGACCAGGCGGCGCCCGAGGCCATGTGAACGGAAAACAGCGGCTGGGTCAGCTGATCCTGGGCGTCGGTCGCCTTGAACCCGCCGATGGTCAGCGCGACCAGGTTGTAGATCAGCACCACCAGCGCCAGCAGCGGAAATACAGCGAACATGGCGAGTCTCCCCCTTCCGCGGCCCCAGGCTAGCGAGTTTGCGCCGGTGTGCAAACGCAGGCGGGAAAGGCGGCGTTTTCGTTAGGCCCGGTGCGTGGCCAGGCGCGATGCGGCGGGTTTGGGCGAGGCCGGCGCGGGCTGGGTCTTGGGCCGGCGGGTCAGGGCGCTTACGCCGCCCGCCGAGAGCAGGCTGACGTCGGCCAGGGCGACGCCGATCGACCATTTGTTGGCGGCGGCGATGTAGCGCGGCGACCAGATCGGGTCGTACTTGTCCTTGTACCGCCGCACGCCCTGAAAATTGTAGAGGTCCTCGCCGCGCTCGAACAAAAGCCGGCCGACCCGTGTCATCAGGGGCGCGAGGCGGCGCGCCTCCAGGCCCGCCAGCGGCGCCATGCCGAATTCGAACGACTCGTAGCCCTGCTCGCGGCCCCAGGCGAGCAACTCCACGAACAGGAAATCCATGATGTTCTTGGGCGCGTTCTCGCCGTAGCGCATCAGGTCCATCGAGAAGGACGCACGGTCGGCGGTGGTCCAAAGATTGGCGAAGGCGACGATCTGGCCCTCCACGCGCACCAGGGCGCAGGGGAATTCGTTGATGTAGTCCAGGTCGAACCGGCCCATGGAGAAGCCCTTCTCCCCGCCGGCGTGATGCGCCAGCCATTGGTCGGAAATGCTCTGCAGGGCTTTGCCATAGAGGGCCGCGCGGCCGGCGTCGATCACCTCGAACTGGGCGCCGCTTTCGGCCGCCTTGCGCCAGTTGCGCCGCAGGACTTCACGCTTGCGGCCCTGCAGGGAAAAATCTTCCAGCCGCACCGTGGCGGACTCGCCCGTCTTCTGCACGGCGAAGCCCATTTCGACGATCTCGGGCAGAAGGTCGGGCCCGACAGCGTAAAGGGCCAGGCGGGCGGCGTGGGCGTCGGCCAGTTCGCGGAAACGCCACAGCAGCTCCTGGCGCTCGCACACCAGGCCGACCGGGGCGCCGAAGGCGATCCAGGAGCGGCCGCGCACGCCGAACATCAGGAAGCTCTTGCCCGACTCCGAGAACAGGAAGCGCTTGTCGCCCAGCAGCGCGAGGTTGGAGTCCGGCGTGGACTTCTGAGCTTCGGCCAGGATGGCGCGGGCGCGGGCGAAGTCGGGATCGTGGTCGCTGACGATCGCCGGGGTGGCGGGGGTCGACACCAGGCGCCACAGGCCGATGGCCAGGAACAGTACGCCCACGCCCGTCCAGGCGCGCAGCGAGCGGCTGGCGTCGGCGCTGACCATCACCCGCCAGAACAGCTGATCCCCGTAGGCGACGTTGTGATAGGACCACAGGCTGAGCATGCCGGCGCCGACGAAGGCGGCGAAAGCCGACAGCAGCCAGCCGGGCTTGATCTCCAGGCGGCTCAGCCGCGCCATGCGCGGGAAGGCGGCGTGTAGCGGCAGCAGCATCAGGCACAGAGTGGTCAGCACCACCGTCTCGCCCCAGTTCATGCCCTTGAACAGCGCAAGCGTCGCCGCCGTGGCCAGCAGGGTCACCGCCGCCGACCAGGCCGCGTCCAGGCGTTGGCGCAGGCCAAACGCCACCAGCACCAGCATCAGGCCGATGATCGAGGAGACGAAGTGGCTGACCTCGATCACGGGCAGGGGCGCGTGGTCGGCCAGCCAGCGCAGGCGCTCGGGGTCGCCAGGCGTCGCGCCTGACGCCAGCAGCATCACGCCCGCCGCGAAGGTCAGCAGGGCCATGATGTTCGGGCCGATCACCAAAGCCGCGGGGCGAATATCACGCCAACCGATCATGGAACTCCTTGGCCCACGCTCAGCGGACCGGACAGGCCTTATACCGCCGGAAGCAGGCGCTGGACCAGCGGCTTGGCCCGCGGCGGAATAGCGCTCGCCCCGAAAGCCTTGGGGCGCAAGGTGAACAGTCATGGCGTCCGTCCGTTAGTATCTCGCTAACGTTAGAGCGTCGCCGCCGGCTCTCAGTCCCCACGTGCACAAAGGTCGCACCTTTGCTCTTAGCCTTCGGTGCGGAAGTAGGGCTCGACTTCGCCCTGAAGCTTGATGGTCAAGGGCGCGCCGCGCCGATCGACCTTAGCGCCCAGCGCCAGCCGCACCCAGCCCTCGCTCACGCAGTATTCCTCGACGTTGGTCTTCTCCACGCCCTTGAAACGGATGCCCACGCCGCGTTGCAGCAGGTCGGCGTCGTAGTACGGGCTGCGGGGGTCGGTGCTGAGGCGGTCGGGAGGCTGGTCGGTCATGGTCGGGTCTATCTTCGGCTCAGGAAGGCCGCCTAAAAGCACAGCGAGGGGGCCATGACCAGAGTTTCAGGCCAGTCTCGCGCCTGCGGTCGGTTTGAGGCCGCCGCGTTCCAGCCCTATTCCGACCGGACCTGGACGGTCTAGGATTTGGCCATGGCATTTTCCGACCAGGATTTGGAAGCGCAGGCGGCGCTGTGCTGCGGGGCCCAGGAGGCTGCGCCGCACGCGCGTTTGGCGAGCATGTTGCTGACCGCCGGCCGCGCGGTCGAAGCCCTGCAGGCGGCCGAACGCGCCCTGGCCTTGGACGCCGGGAACGGCGAGGCCCAGGCTGTGGGCGCCGAGGCGCTGGCCGCGATTCAGGCGATGGATCCGGCCCTGGCCGCACTCGAGATCGCCGTGGTCCTTCGCCCGAGCGATCCGGGGCCGGCGCTTGAGCTGGGCTACAGCTATGCCGAACTGGGCCAGGCCGTGGCGGCCGAACGTGCGTTCAAACGCGCCCTGGCGGCCGATGCGGACCATGCCGACGCGCATGCAGGTCTTGGCGCGCTCTATCTGCAGGCGGGCATAGACGACGGGGCCGAGCATCACGCGGCCCTTGCCCTGCGCCTCAAGCCCGGCCAGGCCGTGGCCAGCCAGACCCTGTCCGCCATCCTCGAGCGGCGTGGCGCGCATGGCGAGGCGCAGGCCGTGCTCGACCACGCCTATCGTCGCCAGAGCCTGTTCCTGGAGCCAGCGGCCGACCCGCGCATGAGCGTGCTGGTCCTGGCCACCCAATCGAACGGCAACGTGCCCTACGGCGCCCTGATGCCGCCGCGGCTCTACGGCCGGCTGATCTGGTACATGGAGCACGCGCGTCTGGACGAGATCGGGCGCGCCGGGCCCGACTACGACGTGGTGTTCAACGCCATCGGCGACGCCGATCTGGCCGAGCCGAGCGCCGCGACGGTGCGCCGGTTCCTCGCCGGCTGCTCAAGGCCCGTGCTCAATCGCCCCGAAGCGGTGGCGCGCACCCGCCGCGACCGGCTCCCCGCGTTGCTCTCAGGACTGGACGGGGTGGTGGCGCCGGCGGCGGTCCGCGTCGAACGGACGGACGGGCGGGCCCTGCTGGCGGCGGCGCGGGCGGGCGGCCTGGAGGAGCCAGTGTTGGTGCGGCCGATCGGATCGCACGGCGGCGCCGGCCTGACGCGCGCGGACTCGGCCGAGGCGCTCGCCGCGGCCGGCGAGGCCCTGGCGGGCCGGGCGGCCTATCTGACCCGGTTCCATTCGTACCGCGCGCAAGACGGGCTGTGGCGCAAGGGCCGGGCGATCTTCATCGACCGGCGGCCCTATCCCTATCACTGGGCGGTCGCCGACGATTGGTTGGTGCATTATGAAAGCTCGGGCACGGCGGGCCACGCGGGGCGGCGGGCCGAGGAGCGAAGGTTTCTCGAAGACCCGGCCTCGGCCATCGGCGCCGCCGCATGGCGCGCGGTGGGCGAGATCGGCCGGGCGCTCGATCTGGATTACGCGGGACTGGACTTCAGTGTTCTGGAGGACGGCCGGGTGCTGGTGTTCGAGGCCAACGCCACCATGCTGGTCCATTCCGAGCCCGAGGACGCGGTCACGGCCTATAAGAACCCGGCCGTGACCGCCATCGTCGGGGCGTTCCAGGCGATGCTGCAGGACCGCCGGGGCTGAACCCCGACGGGCCCCTCCCCAGCTCACGGCGTCAGTTGGCGGGCGACGTGGTTTTCGCGCTCGTTCAGCTGGCGGTGCTCGACGGGGGTGATGTGGCCGCCGAAATGGCGGGCGTCTAAGCGCTCGTCACGGCGAACCTGGCGCAGCTCGGCGCGCATCGCCTGGGCCTTGACCGGCCCGATCCGGCCTGCGCGGCGGTCGATCGCGATCCGGTGATCCAGACGGGCCGCGCGTGCGTTCACCTCGGCACGGGCCGGGTGGGTCGCCTGGAAGCGGGTTTCGGCGGAGGCGCCGCCGGCGACACCGAGCGCGGTGATCAGGCCGAGGGTGGCCAGCAGGGTCTTGGCGGAGGTCTTCATGGTCCAGTCTCCTATCGAGAGATCAAGCCGATGTGGCTTGGGAGACGGTATGAGCCTTCGCGCTTGAACCGGTTCGGTATGGCCCGTTCAGGCCTCGGTCAGGCGCATGAACGGCGACTGACAGACGGGGGGCCTACTTGTGCTGGCGAACCAGGGCGAGAAACTCCTCGCGCGTGCGCGGGTCGTCGCGCATCACGCCCATCATGCGGCTGGTGGTCAGGTTGGAGCCGGGCGTCTTGACCCCGCGCAGGGTCATGCAGCTGTGCTCGGCCTCGATCACCACGCCCACGCCCTGGGGCTGCAGCACTTCCTGAATCGCCTCGGCGATCTGGGCGGTGAGCTTTTCCTGGATCTGCAGGCGATGGGAGAAGCCTTGCACCACCCGCGCCAGCTTGGAGATGCCCACCACCCGGTTGGTCGGCAGGTAGCCGACGTGAGCGCGCCCCACCACCGGCAGCATGTGGTGCTCGCAGAAGCTGACCACGCGGATATCGCTCAGCACCACCAACTCGTCATAGCCGCCCACCTCTTCGAAGGTGCGCTCCAGATATTCGCGCGGGTCCTGCTCATAGCCGGCGAACAGCTCCCGGTAGGACTTGGCCACGCGCTTGGGCGTGTCGGCCAGGCCTTCCCGGTTGGGATCGTCGCCCGCCCAGCAGATCAGGGTGCGAACGGCGGCTTCGGCTTCGGCCTGGGTCGGCCTTGGGGGCGGGGAAGGCGATTGATCAGTCATAACGCTCGCAGTTCTACTCGGCGCGCCAAGCCCTCAGGGGGCCTCCCGCGCGGGCCAAGTGAGATATCAGGCTCGGCGGGCGCCGTCCAAGCGCGGCTTAGTCCTTGACCTCGACGCTGGGACGGTCGTCGCCAGAGGACACTTCCGCGTGCCAATGGCCGTCGGCGTCTTCATAGACGATGCCCTCGCTGTCGCCAGGAACGACCTGTTCGCGGGCGGCGCGTTCGGCGGCCTTGTGCGCGGCCTCGCGGTTGGCGAAGGTTTCCGAATAGACGCCGTCAGACCGGTAAGCCCAGCCGCCGTCGTGCTCGACGATTTCGTAAGTGATCGTGGTCATTGCGCTGGCCGCCTCAGGGTTGGGGCGGCCAGCCTATACCCATCCAGGCCCGCAGGCCCAGCGTAGCAGGTCGGTTTAGTGCGCGTGGCGGCTCAGATAGCTGATCGCGCTGATGATGCCCCACCACAGGGCGGCCGAGGGGACGACCGCCATGACGATGCCGCGCGCGGGGGAATAGCGGGCGGGCCGGTGGGCTTGCTTCAGGCGGCCGGTGTAGAGATCGGCCTTGAGTTGAGCCTGCAGATCGCGCGCCCGGGCGCCTGAATTCGCCGCGTCATCGGCGATCCACGGCGACGGGCCGGCCAGGGATGAACCCGACGGCGGCGAGGCCACGAACTGGGCCGTACGATTGGTCAATGCAGCCATACGCTTGAACTCCTCCCCGAAACAATGACCTAACGCCCTTAAATTTGAATTGGATTGTATAGTTAAAAAACGTGAATAGCCACTTCCAATGATGCGACAATCGGCAGCACGCGCGCGGGCTTTCGCTTGCGACACCTGTATTCGCACCTGCGAGATGTTTATTGCGATGCATTAGGCTTAATTATCGCAGGCAAACCCGACCTGTGGCGCCTAATTTTCACTCACTGTTAACCGGAAACGCCCCGGGCTCAGGTGGAATAAGGCAGAAAATCAGTCCATTAGCGAATAGCGGGCCAAGCCTGCCACTGTTGCGTTGGGTCTAAACTGATTAACGGCGCTTTGGCCAAGGTCTGCGCGCGGCAGGCCAGACGCCGCGGTGCGGCGCTCCAAATCGCGGTGTTCGTCCGTGACCCGAGGGTTTCGGCGGCCCAATTGACACGCTGTTGTGACCGGCGAGATCCTGTCAGCCGCCCCAAAAACTGCCCGGCGCTCGTGGAGGAGGCCCGATGCCCGGAGCCCCGACTCGCGTCCTGGTCGAGGGAGTCCGCTGCACCGCCGGCGGCTTGATGCTGGCGCTGGACGCGGCGGGCGCGGGCTGGGCCCAGCCGGGCCCGGCCAATGCCCCGCCCGGGCCCGCCGACCTGTTCATGGCCCATTGCGCGCCACGCCCTGACTCGCCCGCCGGAAACGCGCCCTCGCGGGCCCAGATGGCCAGGCGTTCGCCCGGACGCATCATCCAGATGCTGACCTAGGGGCCTATTGCCGCCGCGGCCCAGGACCTGTCGCCCAGCCAGATCAAGGCCGTGGCCGCCTGGCTGGCGCCGACCCCGGCGACCGCGCCCGGCGACCCTTCTGAACCGACGCCCGAGGCTGGCGGTTCGTGAGGCCGCGGCGTGGATAGGCGCGCGCCGCCATCCTGTGCTATCGGGCGCGACCCTATGTGAGCCGCGCTATGCCGCACCTTTCCCTCGATGTTTCCCGCTATGCCCTGTTGTTTGTCGCCTCGCTGTGGGCCGGGGCGCAGAATCAGCTCGCCGGCGGCGGCTCATTCCTGACCCTTCCCGCTCTGATCATGACCGGCATGGACGCGCGCGCGGCCAACATCACCTCGACCGTCGCCCTGTTCCCTGGCCAGATCACCGGCGGCTGGGTCGGGCGCAAGAAGGCCGGCGGAACGCCGTCCTTGTCCCTGCGCGCCCTGGTCATCATCAGCCTGATCGGCGGCGCGGTCGGCGCGGTGATGATCCTGCTCACGCCCTCGAGCTTCTTCGCGCGCCTGGTGCCGTGGCTGGTGCTGTTCGCCACGGCCGCCTTCGCCTGGGGCAGCTTCGGGCGCAAGCCGGGCGTGGCCGCCGCGCCGATGCGTCCGTGGGTCGCCGGCCTGATTCAGTTCCTGATCGCGGTCTATGGCGGCTATTTCGGCGGCGGTATCGGTTTTCTGATGCTGGCGGCCCTGGCGCTCAGCGGCGTGGCCATGCACGTGGCGGGGGCCACCAAGAACGTGCTGGCCGGGGTGATGAATTTCACCGCCGTGCTGATCTTCCTGTTCTCGGGCCAAGTGCACTGGATCGCCGCCCTGATCTCCGGTGTCGCGGCCGTGCTCGGCAGCCTGATCGGCGCGCGCCTGCTGCACCGTGTCAACGAACGGTTGCTACGCGTGGTCGTGGTGGCGATCGGCGTGCTGCTGACCGTAGGCCTGTTCCTGCGCCAGGCGGGCTAAGGCGCCGCCGCGTGTTCGCCGCCGCCCGGCGGGAACGCTTTGAGCCCAAGCGTGCAATTCGCCGGGCGCCCGCGCCCAGGCCGTCGCGGCCGCCCTCGACGCCACGGCGGGCCGTTACGAAGACGAGATCGAGCGCGCCGACTGCTAAAACCGGAAACTTTGGAGCGGGCGGGGGGAATCGAACCCCCGACATTCAGCTTGGGAAGCTGACGTTCTACCTCTGAACTACGCCCGCGAGGCGGCGCAAAATAGACGATCCGGGCGGCGGGGCAAGCCGCCTTGGCGAGCGTGGGCGCCAGCGACGTCGGGCCCGGCCCGCCAGATTGGCGGCGCTAGCTGTTGAGGGCCTGATTGACCACGGCGCGCGCCTCGTCCTGAACCTGGCGCAGATGATCCTCGCCGAGGAAGGATTCCGCGTAGATCTTGTACACGTCCTCGGTGCCGGAGGGGCGCGCGGCGAACCAGGCGTTCTCGGTCGTCACCTTCAGGCCGCCGATCGGCTCGTTGTTGCCGGGCGCCCTGGTCAGCACGTGAGTGATCCTCTCGCCCGCCAGAGTGTCGGCGGTGATGTCCTGCGGGCTGAGCGCCCCCAGGCGGGCCTTTTGGGCGCGGTTGGCGGGGCTGTCGAGGCGGGCGTAGACCGGGGCGCCGTGCTGGGCGGTCAGGTCGCCGTAGAGCTGGCTCGGGCTCTTGCCGGTGATTCCGATCATTTCGGCGGCCAGCAGGGCCAGGATGAGGCCGTCCTTGTCGGTGGTCCACACCGAGCCGTCGAAGCGCAGGAACGAGGCGCCGGCCGATTCCTCGCCGCCGAAGCCGACGCTGCCGTCGTAAAGGCCCTGGACGAAGTATTTGAACCCGACCGGGGTCTCCAGCAGGCGGCGGCCGAGCGAGGCGGTCACCCGGTCGATCATCGAGGACGAGACCAGGGTCTTGCCCACGGCGACATTGCCCGCCCAGTGCTCCCGGTGGCTGAACAGATAGGCGATGGCCACGGCCAGGTAGTGGTTGGGATTCATCAGCCCGCCGTCAGGCGTGACGATGCCGTGCCGGTCCGCGTCGGCGTCGTTGCCCGTGCCCACGTCGTAGAGGCCAGGCTCGCGCATGGTGTGGATCAGGTTGGCCATGGCGGCAGGAGAGGAGCAGTCCATGCGAATCTTGCCGTCGGTGTCGAGCGGCATGAAGCCCCACTGCGGATCGACCACGGTGTTGACCACGGTCAGTTTCAGCCGGTGCCGGTCGGCGATCTCGCCCCAGTAGCCCACGCTGGCGCCGCCCAGGGGATCGGCGCCGATTTTTACCCCGCACCGGCGGATGGCTTCCAGGTCGATGATATTGGGCAGGTCGTCGACGTAATGCGCCAGGAAGTCGTAGCGCCCGGCCTTGGCTAGGGCCCGCTCGAACGGGACCCGGCGCACGTCCTTCAGCCCGCTCTCGAGCAGGGCGTTGGCGCGCGCGGCGATGGCGCCCGTGGCGTCCGATCCCGCCGGGCCGCCCGAGGGCGGATTGTACTTGAATCCGCCGTCCCGTGGGGGATTGTGCGAGGGCGTGATCAAAATGCCGTCGACCAGATGGGCAGGGTCCAAACGGTTCAGCCGCAGAATGGCGTGCGACACCACCGGCGTGGGCGTGAAGCCGTCGCGCGAGTCGATCAGGGTCTCGACCTCATTGCCGACCAGAACCTCGAGCGCCGTGCGCCAGGCCGGCTCGGACAGGCTGTGCGTGTCGCGTCCGACCAGGATCGGCCCGGCGATCCCCTGAGCGGCGCGGTATTCCACGATGGCCTGGGTGATGGCGGCGATGTGGTCTTCGTTGAACGACCCGTCCAGGCTCGATCCGCGATGGCCCGAGGTGCCGAAACTGACCCGCTGGCCGGGGTCGGAGGGGTCAGGACGTCGGTCGTAATAGGCGCTCAGAAGAGCGTTCAGATCGACGAGATCTTCGGGAAGGGCGCGCTGGCCGGCTCTGGGATGCATGGCGAATTGGTAGCCAGCGGCCACGCCCGGCGCAATGGCCGCGCGGGCCCCTACGGCCGCTCAGCGCAGTTTGTGATCAGCGCCAAGGCTTGAAGTGCTTGGACAGCTTCAGCCCCTGGCGCTGATAGTGCGAGCCGTCCTGGCCGTAGAGGCGCTCGGGCCGCTCGGTCAGGGGCTCGAACACCAGCCGGGCCACGGTTTGGCCGTCCTCCAGCAGGAACGGCGTCTCATGGCTGCGCACCTCCAGCACCCCGCGCGAGCCCTGGCCCGCGGCCTCCGCCGTGCCGAAGCCCGGATCGAAGAAGCCGGCGTAGTGCACGCGGAACTCGCCGACCGACGGGTCGATCGGCGTCATCTCGGCCGCCTGCAGCACGGGGATCTCGACGGCCTGCTTGGAGGCCAGGATGTAGAACTCGCCGGGGTCGAGCAGCAGCTCGCCGTGGCGCGGCTCCAGCGGCTCCCAGAAATCGCGCGGGTCGTGGCCGTCTTCCAGGTCCAGGTCGATCACCCCGGCGTGGCGGCGCGCGCGAAAGCCAGCCAGGCGTTCGGTCAGGTCCACGCCTACGCTGGTGATGTTGAGCTTGGGCGGATCGCCCTGTTTGAGGCGCAGCTGATTGAGCCGCGTGCCCGAGCGGACCAGGACGGAAAACGTCTGGGGCGCGATCTCGATGTAGAGCGGACCGGTATAGCCCTCGGCCACGTCGTCGAAGGCGGGGCTGTGGTCGGTGAGAAGGCGCACGAACACGTCGACCCGGCCGGTCGAGCTCTTGGGATTGGCGCGCCCGCAAACGCCGGCCGGCAGGGCCAGGGTCTCCTGCACCTCGGCGATGTAGACGCAGCCCTTTTCCAGCACCGCGCCCTTGGTCAGGTCGAGCCGGTGCATGGCCACGTCCTTGAGCCGGTCGGTCACCTTGCGCTGGGCGCCCGGCAGGAACGAGGCGCGCACGCGCCAGCAATACTCGCCCAGGCGCAGATCGATGCTGGCCGGCTGGACCTGATCGAGCTCGAACGGGGCGGGGGCGGCGATGGCGCCCTGGGCGATCAGGGCCGACAAGGCTTGGGAAGGCAGGATGCCGGGCGTTGATTTCATCGGCAGGACATTCGCCGCCCGGCCAGAGTCTGTCCAGACCAGTCTTGCCGCCTTGACTTGGCGATGAAGTCGCCTTTCATGCCGGCCCTCCAAGGAGATGCGTCATGGCCGATCCGTCCGAGCCGCCCAAGCCCAGCGATCCCAGCCAGTGGGAAACCGCCACCAAGCTGGTGCGCGGCGGTCTGAACCGTTCGCCGTTCGGCGAGACGGCCGAGGCGCTCTATCTGACCCAGGGCTTCGTCTACGACACCGCCGAGCAGGCCGACGCCCGCTTCGCGGGCGATCAGCCGGGCTTCGTCTATTCGCGCTACGCCAACCCGACCAACCGCATGTTCGAGGAGCGCCTGGCGCTGCTGGAAGGGGCCGAGACGTGCCGGTCGGCGGCGTCGGGCATGGCGGCGGTGGGGATGGCGATCCAGGGCCTGGTCAAGGCGGGCGACCATGTGGTGGCCGGCCGCGCGCTGTTCGGCTCGTGCCGTTGGATCCTGGCGCAGTGGCTGCCGCGCTTCGGCGTAGAGACCAGCTTCGTGGCGCCCGACATCGAGGCCTGGCGCGCCGCCGTGCGGCCCAACACCACCCTGTTCGTGATCGAGACCCCGGCCAACCCCTTGCTGGAGATGGTCGATATCGCCGCTGTGTGCGCCATCGCCAAGGAGATCGGAGCCAAGGTGGTGGTCGACAACGTGTTCGCCACGCCGATCTTCCAAAAGCCGCTCGAGCTTGGCGCCGACATCGTGGTCTATTCGGCCACCAAGCACATCGACGGCGGCGGCCGGGTGATGGGCGGGGCGATCCTCGGCAAGACCGAGCTGATCGAGGAGGCCTATAAGGATCCTCTGCGCCATCTTGGCCCGACCTTGTCGGCCTTCAACGCCTGGGTGCTGCTCAAGGGGCTGGAGACGCTGGACCTGCGCGTTCGCGCCCAGAGCGCCACCGCCGCGGTGCTGGCCGACGTGATCGCCGACCACCCCAAGGTCAGGCGCGCCTTCTATCCCACGCGTAAAGACCACCCGCAGTACGAGGTCGCCCGCAAGCAGATGACCGGCGGCAGCAGCATCGTGGCCTTCGACGTGGGCGACGCGGCCGCGGCGTTCCGGGTGCTGAACGCGTTCTCGCTGATCGACATCTCCAACAACCTGGGCGACGCCAAGTCCATGGCCACCCATCCCTGGACCACCACTCACCGTTCGACGCCCGAGGAAGATCGGCTGGCCATCGGCCTGACCGCCGGGTGCGTGCGCCTGTCGGTGGGGCTGGAGGGGGCGGCGGACCTCGAACGCGACGTTCTGCGCGCCCTTGACCAGGCCTGAGTCGCCGATCCACCTCGGCGGATGACGGCTTAGCGGGGCGAAGTTTCGCCCGGCTCCAGCTCGTAGGTGCGTGAGCAGTATTCGCAGGTGACGCGGATCAGGCCGTCGGCCTCGACCATGTCGGCGCGCTCCTCGTCCGAAAACGAGCCCAGCACGGCCGCGATACGCTCGGTCGAGCAGCGGCAGAAGGCCTTGAGCGGCGTGGGCTGGAACAGCCGCACCCCATCCTCGTGGAACAGTCGCCACAGCAGGGTCTGGGGCGGCACGGTCGGATCGACCAGCTCGTCCTCGCCCAGGGTCTCGAACAGAGCCTCGGCCCGCTCCCACGCGTCGGCGGTCGGGCCGCGCGCCTGATCCTCGGCCACGTTCTGCAGCAGCAGGCCGCCGGCGCGCCAGGTGAAGCCCGCATCGGTCTGCAGCTCTGCCACGGCCAGACGCACCCGGGTGGGCGTCTGCTCGGACTGGGCGAAATAGCGCTCGGCGCACAGGGCCAGGGTCTCGCCCTCGATTGGGGTGACGCCCTGGTAGCGCTCGGTGTCCGGGCCCTGATCGACGGTCATAATGAACACGCCCTTGCCCAGCAGGGCGTCGGCGCCGGGGCGCTTGAAGCCGCTGCTGAGAGCGGCCACGCCCTCGGCGTCGAACCGGCAATAGCCGCGCAGGCTGCCTTCGGTGTCGTAGTCGGCCACTACATAGGCGACCGGCCCGTCGCCCTGGGCCTGCACGATCAGCCGGCCCTGGAACTTCAGGCTCGATCCGACCAGGGCGGCCAGCACGCAGGCCTCGCCCAAGAGGTTGGCCACCGGTTCGGGATAGGCGTGACGGCTGAGAATGTCGTCAACCACGCCGGACAGGCGGGCGATGCGTCCGCGCACGGGCCAGCCTTCGATCTGGAACACGGCGATAGCGTCGTCGCCGTCGATGGGGGCGGGCGTTTCGGGGGAGGAGGACATTTTGCTCACGCGCCTAGATAGGCGCTGAGGCCCATGGGCGCCAGCGCGGCCGCTAGAACGCTTCCAGGCACCAGGCCAGCACGGCTTTTTGCGCGTGGATGCGGTTTTCCGCCTCGTCCCAGATGACCGATTGGGGGCCGTCGATCACCTCGGCGGTCACTTCCTCGCCGCGGTGCGCGGGCAGATCGTGGAAGAACAGGGCGTCGGGCTTGGCCAGGGCCATCAGCGCCGAGTCGACCTGGTAGGGCCGCAGGGCCTGAAGGCGGGCCTGCGCGTCCGTGTCGCCCATCGACACCCAGGTGTCGGTGATCACGGCGTCGGCGCCGGCCGCCGCCTCGCGCGGATCGCCGGTCACGAGGATTTCGGCGCCGCTGGCGCGCGCGCGGGCGAGATCTTCCGCGTCGGGGCTATAGGCCTCGGGCGCGGCGATGGTCAGGGCGAAGCCGAACGCCGCAGAGGCGTGGATGAAGCTCGAGCACACGTTATTGCCGTCGCCGATCCAGGCCAAACGCCGCCCCGCGACCGGCCCGCGGTGCTCTTCGTAGGTGAGCAGGTCGGCCATGATCTGGCACGGGTGGCTCTTGTCGGTCAGGCCGTTGATCACCGGCACCGAAGCGGCCGCCGCGAAGGCCTCGACGTCGGCGTGGCTGTTGGCGCGGATCATCACCGCATCGACCATGCGCGACAGGACCATGGCCGTGTCCTCGATCGTCTCGCCGCGCCCCAGCTGCATGTCGGCGGCGGTGGCGATGATCGAGGCGCCGCCCAGCTGGCGCATGGCGGCGTCGAACGAGAAGCGCGTGCGCGTGGAGTTCTTCTGGAAGATCATGGCCAGGGTGCGCCCGGCCAGGGGCGCGTCGGCGTCCGCCTTGCCCTTGGGCCAGCCGAGACGCGCGTGCTTGCGCCGGCGCGCCTCATCCAGGATCGCCCGCAGGCTGGCCGGGTCCAGCCGCCACAGGTCGAGGAAGTGCCGCGTCATCACACGGCCGCCTGTTCGCTCAGGCGCGCGCGGGCGGCCTGGCACACGGCCTCGAACCGCTCCAGCGCCTCGCTGGCCTCCTGGGTGGTCATGATCAGGGCCGGCAGCAGGCGGATGCAGTTGTCGGCGCCGCCGGCGATCAACAGCCGATGGTCGCGCGCCAGCATCATCACGTCGCGGTTGTTGGGCTTAACCTGGATGCCGATCAGCAGGCCCTGGCCGCGGATGTCGCTGATCACATCGGGATAACGGTCCTTGAGCCCCGCGATCTGTTGGCGGAAATAGCCGCTCAGGGCGCGCACATGCTCCAGCGTCTCGGGCTTGGCGATCTCGTCGAACGCGGCGAGCGCCACGGCCATGGCCAGGGGATTGCCGCCCCAGGTGGAGCCGTGCGAGCCGAAGGTCATGCAGTCGCCGACCTTGTCGGTGGTCAGGCATCCGCCCACCGGGAAGCCGCCGCCCAGGGCCTTGGCCACGGTCATCATGTCGGGCTCCACGCCCGACCATTCATAGGCGAACAGCTTGCCGGTGCGGCCCATGCCGCACTGAATCTCGTCGTAGACCAGCAGGATGTCCTGCTCGTCGCAGATCCGGCGCATCTCGCGCAGGTCAGCGTCTGGGAACACACGCCCGCCGCCCTCGCCCTGCACGGGTTCCAGCATGATGGCCGCCGTCGTCGGGCCGATCGCCGCCTTCAGCGCGTCCATGTCGCCGAACGGCACGGTCAGATAGCCGGGCAGGCGCGGACCGAAGCCCTCGAGATAGGGCGCGTAGCCGCCCGCGTTGACCGCCGCATAGGTGCGGCCGTGGAAGGCGCCCTCGAAGGTGATCACGTCGATCCGCTCGGGCGCGCCCTTGGCCGCGTGGTATTTCCGGCAGATCTTCAGCGCCAGCTCGACCGCCTCGGCCCCGGAATTGGTGAAGAACACCTGGTCGGCGAAGGTCGCGGCGCACAGCCGGTCGGCCAGCGCTTCCTGCTCGGGGATGCGGTAGATGTTGGACACATGCCACAGCTTGTTGGCCTGGTCGGTGATGGCCTTGACCAGCCGCGGGTGGCAATGCCCCAGGCCGTTGACCGCGATCCCGGCCACACAGTCCAGATATTCCTCGCCCTTGGTCGACCACAGGCGCACGCCCTCGCCACGTTCGAATCCCAGGTCGCCACGGCTGTAGACGCCCATGACGTGGGTGGTGTCGGAAAGGCCGGGGGATGCGGCGGTACCAGTCAAGGGCGCCTCCAAAAAAGGACATCCAGAAAGGAAAATATCCCCGAACGCAGAGGCGCCGGGGACGAAAGGCGCGCTTTTCGCGCCTGGCGGACACGCTGTCAATCGCGGGTCTGTCACGCATCACGGGCGCGTGATGGTGCGTTGCAATAAAATGCTTGCTTTCTGCTGCGCCGCAACATATAAAGAAGGTGGCCCGACCCGGGCAGTTTCCTCCCTGTAAACTGGCGGCGCCGCAAGCGCCGCCATATTGTTTGTAACAGGGCCTCGTTAGTAAAAAATTAAGGAGTCTCTCGATGAACCGCTTGATCGAACGCATCGAAACCGCCGCCGACAACACCGCGATGGTGCTTCTGCTGGCCGCTCTGCCTGCCGCCGCCGCCGCGATCCTGTCCGCCGTTTTCTAAGCGACCCTATCGCGCCGTCTTCGCGTCGACCTTATAAAAATAACAAATTCAATGCTGCACCGCCGTCAAAGCCGGGCTTGAGCCCGACTTCGGCGGTGTGGTCTGGCTGACCTTGACCGGTGCGCCGGCGCTCCTGGCGTCGGTCACCAGGCCCTGGCAGTCCGCGTCCTTGGCCAGGCCGGCCGAGACGAAAGGCAGAACCGCGCTCAGCGGGGCCAGGATCGCGCCCAGGCCCACCGCGATGCCGGTCTGGGCGGCGACGGCTGTCGCGCTCACGCCGACGGTCGGCTTGGACAAGGTCCCGCCGACCTCGATCGGCGTCCAGATGCGCAGAAGCTCCGGATGCTTGGTCTGACCCTTGATCTTCAGGTCCAGCCGCTCCTGCCCCAGATCGATCACGCCTGAACCCGTGGCCGTCACCACGCCGGTGTCGATCACGAACTGCTTGGCGGTCATCAACCCATTGTGCACGTCGAACTGGGCCACCGCGCACCGGATGTCGGTCTGCTTGGGGTCCTTGGACAGCAGCATGAACAGGCCCCGTCCGACATTGATGCCCAGCAGCTCGGCGAACGCCTGGCGCATCTGGCCGCGCGGGATCACGAACACCACCTCGCCGTCCGCCGCCGCCGCCGCCTTGTGCACCGAGTCACCCACGCCCACGAGCCGCGCGCGCGCCTGCCAATTGCCCTGCACCACCGGCTGTCCCGCGCTGGTCTGATGGATCACCTGCTGCAGGCCGATGTCGGCGGCGCGCAGGTCCACGGCGGTCTTCGTGACGGGGCCGCTGGCGTCGATCCGCACGCTGCCGAACAGGCGGCCCTGGGTCAGATCGAACGACAGGGGGTCGATCGTCAGCACGCCCTCGCGCAGGGTCAGCTTGAGGCTGGCGCGTTGCATGGCGAACACCCCGGCCGTGATCGTATCGGCCCGGTAGGACACGTCGGCGTCCAGGCTGCGCAGGCGCGCGGTCTGCAGCGGCGTGTCGGGCAACACCGCCTTGGCCGCCCCCGTCGCGGAAGCCGGCTTGGCCCCGATCGGCAGCTTGATCTCGGCCGGGGCGTTGGCCGCCTGTGCGGCCGCCTTGCGCTGTGCGGGGCCGCCGATGATGGCCAGAAGGTCGGGGAAGTTCAGTTTGCGCGATGCGAGGTCGGCGGTCAGCTTGCGCCGACCCGACACGGTGTCCACGGCCAGCGCACCCTCCATGTCCGACTGGCCGATGGATCCGCTGATGCCGTTCAGGGCGAAGTGGGCGCCGCTGCGCTGGAACTTGGCGGACAGGTTGTAGGCGGGGCTGGCCGGCAGGCTGATGCCAGTGAGATCGTAAAGGCGGGCAAGGTTCGGTCCGTTCACGGCCAAGGTCCCGCCCACCGCGCTCATATCGAAGGGATGGGCGACCTCGCCGTCCGCGGCGATATGCGTCGTGCCGTCGCGGATATCCAGATGGAATGGGTAGGGCTGGGTGCGCTTGACCGCGATCAGCGGCCCGCCCGCGGCGACCAGGGTGAAGGCGTCGCTGTTGAGCTTGCCCTTGCCGTCAAGGCTGAAGCCCTTGCCGCCCGCCGAGACCGGCTTTTCGCTGGCCTGCACGGCGGCGTCGAAGGTGAGGCGCCGCTTCTGGTCGACCAGATGCACCTGACCGTCCTCGATCAGGAACTGGTTGATCGGCGGCAGCTTGATCGGCTGGCCCGCCTTGCTGGAGTCCAGGGTCCAGGTGTTGCGGCCGGCCTGGTCGCTCAAAAGGTCGAGCTTGAGCGCTTTGAGCTCCACCAACGGCAGTTCGAGACGCAGCAGAAACAGCGGCAGAAGCCGCACCTTGATGCGCCCGAAACCCAGGTCGGCCATGTCGCCGGCCCCGGCCCAGGCGGGCTTGCCGATCTTGAGACCGCCGACATCGATCTCCGGAGTCCATGACAGCAGATGCGCGCGCAGATCGCCGTCGATGCGCACGGTCCGGCCCATGCGCGCCGAGGCGTAGTTGCCGATCGGGCCCCGCAGGAAATTCCAGTTCTCGTTCGACAGCACCAGCAATATCAGCAGTGCGAGCACCAGCACGCTCGCGCCGATGACCTTGGGCGCGAGTCCCACCTTGCGGTTGGCCGAGGCCAGGGACTGATCGACGTGCTCGAACCGGCTCACGGGCGCCTCCGACCCGAATAGCGCCGGTACGGGCAATGCGTTCCGCGTTCGAGGGTGGCGCGGGCATGGCAAGGTGTTCGGGCCGCCCCCGCCGCCGGTCGATGCGCCTGCCGTCCCGGCGGCGTCCTGTCGCGCCCGCCGAGCCTTGAGCTTCACCGCCCGTTAACCGCGTCCCGCCCAGGCTTCGCCGAGACGAGGAGCTTCGCCATGGACCTTGGAGATCGCGCGCCGGCGTGGACCGCCGAGGGTTCGGCGGTGCTGGACGACGTCCTGCGCGACGGCGTGCACCGGTTCCAGCGGCCTTTGGACCCGCACGCGGCGGCCGCCCTGCTGGCCGAGCTCAAGGCCGAGCGGCGCTATGACGAGAACTTGTTCCTGAGCGAGGCCGCGTTCGACGCCGATCCGCAGCACCGCGGAGTCAATCCGCGGCCCGGCCGCAACCTGTTGGAAAAATACGCCGATCGCCTCGGTTTCATCGAGCAGGACCCCCAGATCGTGGGGGCGCTGACCGCCCTGTTCGGGGCCGACTACGAACTGATCGACCGCAAGGTGGTGTGCGGCGTGCCCGCCCGGTCGATCCCCCCGTGGCTCAAGGCGCGCATCCTCGGCAATCCGGTCAACAACCTAGGCGCCTATGTGCAGCCCCAGTACCGCGACGTGACCTATTTCTACGGCATCGACTTCCACCAGGACCTGATCGACTTCAAGGACCGTGAAGCCGACTTCATCACCCTCTACGTCTATCTGCACCCGGTCACACGGGCCGACGCGCCGCTCTATGTCCTCGAAGGCAGCCACGCCGTCGGCGCCTCGGTGTTCCCGCACGATCTGACGCGGGCGGAAGACGGATGGCTCTATCGCAACGGCTCCCAAGGTCAGGCCCTGTGCCGCCAGCATGTCCTGACGGGCGATACGGGCTTCGCCGCCCTTTGGCACGCCTGCACCCTGCATGGCACCCAGCCCGACGCCGCCGACCACGAGCGCATTTCGCTGCGCTATCTGATCGGCCCCAAAGCCGGCGCACGCGCGGGAATCCATGCGGTGAACGCGGCGCTGGGCGTTCCCTTGAGCCTGGCGGGCACGCGTGTGGACCTCGGCGCGGCCGGCGAGGCCGTCATCAAAGCCAACACGGTCAACCGGGCTTAGCTGCTCGAACGCCGCTCGGGTCAGTCTTCCAGATCGAGCGAATAGCCGGCCGAGCGCACGGTGCGGATCGGGTCGGCCTCGATGTCCTGGTTGAGCGCCTTACGCAGGCGGCCGATGTGCACGTCGACCGTGCGGGCTTCGACATAGACGTCCGAGCCCCACACCGCGTCCAGCAGCTGTTCGCGGCTGAACACCCGGCCAGGATGCTGCATCAGATAGTCGAGCAGGCGGAACTCGGTCGGGCCCAGGTGCACCTCGCGCGCGCCCCGGCGCACGCGGTGAGCGACGCGGTCGATGGTGATGTCGCCCTGGCGGATACGGTCTTCGGCCAGGCCCGGACGAATGCGGCGCAGAACCGCACGTATGCGCGCGGTCAGTTCGCTCATCGAGAAGGGCTTGACCACATAGTCGTCCGCGCCGGTGTCCAGGCCACGGATACGGTCGGTTTCCTCGCCGCGGGCCGTGAGCAGAATGATCGGCACGTTGCGGGTCTCGGCGCGCGAGCGCAGTCGGCGGCACACCTCGATGCCCGACACCTTGGGCAGCATCCAGTCGAGCACCACCAGGTCAGGCAGGCGCTCGTCGACCAGCATCAGGGCTTCTTCACCATCCTGGGCCAGGGCGACGTCGTAGCCCTCCTTTTCCAGGTTGTACTGCAGCAGGGTGGCGAGGGCGTCCTCGTCCTCGACCACCAGAACATGGGGCGTCACGGAGCCGTCCTCTTATTCGACCGCGGCCGAGCGCTGCAGCGAGTCCCACTTGGGACGTTCCGACACCAGATCCTCGCCGGTGATCTCGAAGTGCACAATCTCGGCGATGTTGGTCGCGTGGTCGCCGATGCGCTCGAGGTTCTTGGCGATGAACAGCAGGTGGGCCCCGGCGTTGATCGTGCGCGGATCGCCCATCATGTAGGTGAGCAGTTCGCGGAACAGGCTGTCGTAATGTTCGTCGACTTCGTCGTCGCGAGACCACACGGCCACCGCGCGCTCCAGGTCGCCCTTGGCGTAGGCGTCGAGCACCTGCTTGAGGCGCGCCGTGACGAGATGGCCCATGCGCTCGATCGAGCGGGTCAAGGGCGGCATGGGATCCGAGCCGGCCAGCACCAGGCAGCGCTTGGCGATGTTCTTGGCCAGGTCGCCGCAGCGCTCCAACTGCATCGACACCTTCATCGCCGCCACCGTATGGCGCAGGTCCTGGGCGACCGGCTGGCGCAGGGCGATCAGGCGGATGGCCTTGCGCTCGATGTCGGCCTGGAGCAGGTCGAGCTTGTCGTCGCGGTCGATCACCTGGTGCGCCACCGGCATGTCGCGGCGCGCCACCGCGTCAATCGAATCCGACAGCTGCACTTCGGCCAGGCCGCCCAATCGCGTGACCTCGGCGGTCAGGTTGTTCAGCTCTTCGCTGTACGCCTTAACGGTATGTTCCATCGATCACGTTCTCCGCGGTTCAAGCCGCGCCGGCCAAAAACGCCGAACGGAGCATAGCCGTTTTGCGTGCGCGGACACTGCCTCGGCAATGCATTGGCGGCGTGAAGCTTTTATGACGCTTTTGTTACGCCGCTCGAGCAGGCGGCCAAAGGAAAATACACCAGGAAGTCGGCGCCTTCGCCTTCGGCGGATTCCACGGCCAAGCCGCCGCGATGCCGGTTCATGATGTGCTTGACGATCGCCAGCCCCAAGCCGGTGCCCAGGCGCTCGCCGCTCTTCTGGCCTTCGACCCGGTAGAACCGCTCCGTCAGCCGCGGCATCACCTGGCGCGCCAGGCCCGGGCCGGTGTCGCGCACGCGGATCACGGCGTAGAGCCCGTCGGTGTGGTCGGGCGTCAGCAGCGCGAGGCGTGAGGCCTGCGGTTTGCGCAGGGCCACCGCGCCCTCGGCGGTCACGCCCACATCCAACAGGATGTCCACATGCCCGCCGCGCCCGGCGTACTTGATGGCGTTGTCGGTCAGGTTCTGCACCACCTGAACGATCTGGTCCCGGTCGCCCACCACCACCGCGCGGCCACGCTCGCCCAGCACCGGGCGCAGCTCCACGCCCGCTTCGCGCGCCTGGGGGGCCAGGGAGTCGAGCACGTCGGCGATCGCCAAAGTCAGATCGACCTCGCCGCCCGGCGCGATGTGCTCATTCAGCTCGATGCGGCTTAGGGACATCAGGTCTTCGATCAGCCGCGCCATGCGCCACGCCTGGCGCGCCATGATGTCGAGGAATCGCTCGCGTGCGGCCGTATCTTCCTTGGCGTGGCCGCGCAGGGTGTCAATGAAGCCGGCGAGCGAGGCCAGGGGCGTGCGCAGCTCATGGCTGGCGTTGGCCAGGAAATCCGCGCGCATGCGCTCGTTGCGCCGGGAATCCGTCTCGTCGCGCATCAGCAGCAGCGCCCGCCGCAGGCCCTGAGGGCCGCCCGAGAGCGGCCGGGCCCAGGCGTGCCAATAGCGGTCCTGCACGCCGCCGGCCTCGTAGGCCGCCTCGCCTTGCCGCCCGCCGAACAGGGCTTCATCGACGACGTCCAGCACTTCGGGGTTGCGTACGGCGGTGACCAGCAGGTCATTGTCGCCCGCTATGCGGAACATCTCGCGCGCCGCGCGGTTGGCGAACACGATCCGCCGTCCGGCGAAGTCGTCGGCCTCGATGGCGCCTACGACCATTACAGGATCGGGCAAAACCTCGACCGCCTCGGCCAGGGGCGCGGCCAGGCCAGGGGCGTCGGGCAAGGCCGACATGGTGTCCACCGCCCCACCTATCGTCGTCGACGACCGTCCCACACGGAACAACTGGCCTAGCCATGCCGATAGGGATCCCGGCGCGGCCGAGGGGGAGGAACGTGTCATCGACATGTCACAAACGAATCACGGACGCACCAGGAGGGGACCTGTCAAGACCACGGGGGTATGGCGGTCCTATGACAGCAAGGCCGAGTTGGCGCAAATTCTGGAACCCTCCCGCCGGACCGACCGTTTCCCGCACCGAAGGCCAGGCTTGGCGCTGGCGGGAGCAGGGCGATGACGCAGGCGTTCCGGGACATGCGATATCCGGTTGGCGTATGGGTCGCCGCGACCGTGGGGGCCGTGGTTCTGGGGGCCGGGGCCGGGTTCAGCTTGTGGCTGGCCTGCGCCGACGCTCATCCCGCGCGGCTGCTGGCGCCGGCGGTGCAGTGGCTGGTGTCCTAGGGTTCAGTCCCATCCCGATCGCCCTCGATCACGTTTCCCTGATCTCGGCCGTCGGCGTGGCGGCCGGTCTGTTTTCAATGGCCGGATTCGCGCCGCAGTTGATCAAACTCATCCACACCCAGAACGCCGAGGGCGTATCGCTCAGCGCCTATCTGGTGATGGTGGGGGGCTTCTCGCTGTGGGTCACCTACGGCGCCTTGCTTAAAAGCTGGCCTCTGGTTGGCTCCAACGCCGTCAATCTGGTGCTGGCCGGCTGGATCCTGATCCTCAAGTTCCGCATCCACGCCCGCGAGCGCGGCAAATCCGCCTAGGCGTGGGCCTCGCGGATCGCCAGCACCGTGGCGGTCAGCATCAGGGCGGCGGCCAGAAGGAAAGGCGCGCCGATCAGGTTGAACCGGGCCTCTCCGCGCACGGCCATCGAGAACACCTGGGTGAACAGGGCCGGGCCGACCATTCCGGTCACGCCGTTCAGGCTGTTGGTCGCGCCCTGCAGCCGCCCCTGTTCGCCGGCGCCGAGCCGCCGCGAGAAGAAGGCGTTGATCAGCGGCGTCGAGACCGATCCGCCCGCCATCAGCAGCACGCCCCACCAGAACGCGCCGCCGCTGCGCGCCAGAGCGATGGCCAGGAACCCGGCGATGGTCAGGACCAGGCCGATCATCAGGGTCGGCCGCTCGCCCAACCGGGCGGTCGCCGCCGGCAGCAGCACCGCCTGGGCGGCCATGCTGCAAATGGCCCAACCCGTCAGCATCTGCGCGATCGGCCAGATGCCCCAGTGATAGCGATAGCCCACGTACAGCACGACGATATTGGGCAGGGCCTGCGCCGACAGGCTGACCAGGAAGGCCACCACGGCCATGCCGCGAAGGCCGGGGTTGGTGCGCAGCAGGCGAAAGGCCCCGATGGGATTGGCCTGGCGCCAGCTGAACGGCGTGCGCCGGTCCTTGGGCAGGGATTCGGGCAGGACGAACAGGCCGTAGCTGGCGTTCAGCAGGCACAGGCAGGCGGCGATCCAGAACGGCAGGCGCGGATTGAGCGAGCCGGCCAAGCCCCCGAACGCCATGCCGGCGGTGATGCCCAGGCCGGTGGCGGCGCCGAGAAAGCCGAAGCTGGCGGCGCGCTTCTCCGGCGGGGTGGTGTCCGCCAGATAGGCCAGGGCGGCGGGAATGCCGCCCGCCGCCGATCCCGAAAGGATGCGTCCGAAGAACAGCCAGCTGAGATGGGGAGCCAGGGCGGTGAGGGTGTAGTCGGCGCCGAGGCCGAAGTTGGACATGAGGATCACCGGGCGCCGGCCAAAACGGTCGGAAATGGCGCCCTGCAGCGGCGAGGTCAGGAACTGCATCGCCGCCCACAGCATGTTGAGCAGGCCGAACAGCTCCGCCGCGTGCGCCGCGGCCGCTGCGCTCGTTCCTCCGCCGAGCAGGGACTGAACCAGACGCGGCATCACCGGTATGGCCATGCCCACCGCGCACATGTCCAGCACGATGGTGACGAAGATGAACAGCGTCGCCCCGCGCCGCGGCCCGGGCGCGTGGATCGCGTCCGCCCGCGCTCCGCCCTCGGCCGCGCAGTCTTGCGGGGGAGGGTTTTGGAGCTCGGAGCCCACCATGTTCTGGCTCAGCTGTGCACCCAAGCGCTCGGCCGTCCTCATTGATACGGCCCCTGATTAACGCCCAACGGCGGCGAACAGAAGCCCAGGGCCATGAGATGGGTCAAAGGTCGCAGTTTGGTTAAGGCTTTCTGTTCGACGCCGACCCCTCGTCAATGGATAATCAATCGATTCGGTTCGGCGGGCTCATGCGCAAGATCACAGTCGCCCTTCTCTCGGCCGCCTATCTGTGCCTGGCGTTGACCGGGGCCTTGCTGCTGTGGCGATCGGGCGGCGGCTGGGGCGCGGGCGTCGCGGGCTTGATGGGCGGGCTGGGCCTGGCCTTCGCTCTGCATAACCTGATCGAGCGCAATATCGAGCGGGCGCGCCTGGACGGCGAGGTCGGCGCAGTGCGCGAGGCCCACCTGATCCTGGTCGAGCAACTCGAGGCGATCCAGACTCAGCTGCGCTCGCTGTCGGAAGTCATGCACGACGACGCCGAGCGCCGGTCCGAGGAACTGACCGGCGAGATGCGCATGCTGGAGGACTTGGTCCAGCGCCTGAGCGAGAGCCTCGACGAGCGGCTGGCCAATGTTCAGGCCGCGCCTGGCCCCGCGAGCCACAAATCACAGCAGAGCGCGGCCTTGCTCGACACGGTGCGCCAGGCCCTGGCCGAGAACCGCGTGGATTTGTACCTGCAGCCGGTGGTCAGCCTGCCCCAGCGACGCACGGTGTTCTACGAAAGCTTCTCGCGCCTGCGCGACGAGACCGGCCGCATCATGATGCCGGCCGAGTACCTGACCGTCGCCGAGCCCGAAGGCCTAGTCAGCGCGATCGACAATCTGCTGCTGTTCCGCTGCGCCCAGATCGTCCGACGCCTGGCGCGGCAGGACCGCAAGGTCGGCATCTTCTGCAACATCGCCCTGGGCTCGCTGTCGGACGAGACCTTCTTTCCCCAGTTCCTCGACTTCCTGTCGTCCAACAAGGACATGGCCGGCTCGCTGATCTTCGAATTGGGCCAGTCGGCGTTCAAGCAGCGCGGCGCGACCGAGGCGCGCAACATGGCCAAACTGGCCGACCTGGGCTTCCGCTTCTCGCTCGACAAGGTCACCGACCTGGACTTCGACTTCCAGGACCTGTCGCGGGCCGACGTGAAGTTCGTCAAGGTTGCCGCCGACCTGCTGCTGCAGCAGCTGGACGAGGTCGACGGCCGGCTTACGCTCAAGTCGCTGCGCGACATCCAGGCCTCGGACTTCGCCGCCATGACCCGCCGGTTCGGTGTGGAGTTGATCGCCGAGAAGATCGAGACCGAGCGCCAGGTGGTCGATGTGCTCGACCTCGACCTCGCCTACGGCCAGGGCCACCTGTTCGGCGAGCCGCGCGCCATCCGCGAGCAGGTCCTGGCCGAGGCCGAACCGCCCGCGGACTTCATCCGCTCGCCCCTGCGTCGCCGGGCGGCGGGCTGGTAGCCCGGCCCGGCCGGCGGCGCGGGCGGGCTGCTATTTGTCGAGCCGCGTGACCTTGCTGCCCTGGACGGTGACGCCCGCCATCAGGCCCTGCTGGCCGAACACATAGGCGTAGCTGTCGCTGTTGAGCTGGGTCGTGGTCAGGTTGGCTTCCATGCCGGAGTCGACCACCGCGATGGTCGGACCGGCGCCGAGCTGCCAGCGGTGGGTGTCGTGCGCGTACTGCAGCGCGGCGTCGTCCATCAGGAACAGGGCGTAGCCGTAGGACTGCGCTCCGGCCTGCAGGCCCCATGAGGCCGAGCCGGTGCTGTAGTAACCGTGCACCTGACCGTTCTCGATCAGCTCGCCCTCGCCGTAGCTGCCGCCGAACACCAGCCCGGCCTTGACGATATTGGGGAAGATCAGCACGCCCTTGGCCTGGTGCGCCAGACGCGCGGCCGAAGGGTGTTCGGCCATCAGCTTGTCGAGGGCGGCGCGCGAATCCCGGTCGATGTCTGCGGCGCTGGCGGCGTGCGCCTGCTGGGCGCCGACGGCCAGGGAGGCGGCCGCCGCGAGGGCGACGAGAAGCTTGCGTTTGTCGGGCATGGGGTGGTCCTGTACGGAGCGCAGATTGAGTTCTGCGGCCGGGTAACGCGCGGCTGTGGCCGTTGTTCATGGCGGGCCGCCGGCCGCGCCCGCCGCTGTTCGCGCAAGCATTCGGTTGACGCGGGGCCCCCACGCGCCTAGCTGCGCGGCCATGTCCCTCCTTGATGTCGACCCGGCGCTGGCCCAGGCGCTTTCCGATCGCGGCTACGCGAGCTTGACCGCCGTCCAGGCGGCCGTGCTTGAGCCGCAGGCGCGCGGGCGCGACCTGCTGGTCTCCGCGCGCACCGGATCGGGTAAGACGGTCGCGTTCGGCCTGGCCTTGGCCGAAACCCTGCTGGGCGAGGGCGGGGCCTTGCCCGCGCCCGGCGCGCCCAAGGCGCTGGTGATCGCGCCGACCCGTGAACTGGCCATCCAGGTGCAGCGCGAGTTGCAGTGGCTTTACGCCAACGCCCGCGTCGCCGCCTGCGTCGGCGGCATGGATCCTCGGGCCGAGCGCCGCGCGCTCGACGCCGGCTGCCATATCGTGGTCGGCACGCCCGGCCGCCTGCGCGACCATTTGGAGCGCGGCGCCCTGCGCTTGGAGCACCTCGGCGCGGCGGTTCTGGACGAAGCGGACGAGATGCTCGACCTGGGCTTCCGCGAGGAGCTGGAGGAAATCCTAGACGCCACGCCCACCGGTCGGCGCACCCTGCTGTTTTCGGCCACCCTGCCCAAGCCGATCATCGCCCTGGCGGCGACCTATCAGCGCGACGCCTTGCGCCTGGTGGTCGGCGCCGCCGAGGAGCCGCACGCCGATATCGACTATCGCGCCATGAGCATCGCCCCGGCCGAAGTCGAGCTGGCGACCGTCAACATCCTGCGCTACTTCGACCCGGACGCGGCCCTGATCTTCTGCTCCACGCGCGAGGCGGTCCGGCGGCTGCACGCCAATCTGGTCGAGCGCGGCTTCAACATCGTCGCCCTGTCGGGCGAGATGAGCCAGAACGAGCGTAGCCATGCGTTGCAGGCCCTGCGCGACCGGCGCTCGCGCGTCTGCGTCGCCACCGATGTGGCCGCACGCGGCATCGATATCCCAGACCTCGACCTGGTGATCCACGCCGATCTGCCGGTCAATCGCGATGTGCTGCAGCATCGCTCGGGCCGCACCGGCCGGGCGGGGCGCAAGGGCGTGTGCATCGTTCTGGCGCCGCATCCCAAGCGCCGCCGCGCCCAGGCCCTGATCGACGCCGCCAAGATCAATGTCACCTGGCAGTCCCCGCCGAGCGCCGAGGACATCCGCGCCCAGGACCAGGCGCGGCTGATCGAGCAGGTGGGCGACGCCGCCTCCGCCAGCGAGGACGACCTGGCCCAGGCCCGCGCCCTGATGGAGCGCCGATCCGCCGAGGACATCGCCGCCGCCTATGTGCGCCTGGCGCGATCGCGCCTGCCCGCGCCCGAGGACCTGGCGTCCAGCGAGCCGGAGCCTGCGCCCTACACCCCCCGCGCGCCCGAGGCGCCGCGCCCGGGCTTCGAAGACGCGGCCTGGTACAGCATCAACCTCGGTCGCTCGCGCAACGCCGAAGCGCGCTGGCTGCTGCCGATGATCTGCCGGCGCGGCCACGTGACCAAGCGCGAGATCGGCGCGATCCGGGTGTTCCAGCACGAGAGCCGCTTCCAGATCGTGGCTGACGCGGTGGACGGGTTCGAGGCGGTCCTGCCCAAGACCGAGGCCGATGGCGGCCGCATCGTGCGCATCGCCGCTGACGCGCCCTTGCCCAAGGACGAGCGGCCGAAGGATCGCGGCCCGCGTCCGCCGCGGCGCGACAAGGACAAGGCCAGCTTCGTGCGCGAGGAGTTCGCTAGCGCAGAAGCGCCCGACCGGCCCGCCCGAACCTATCCAGCCCAGGACCGCTCCGACGCTGATCGCGCGCCCAGGGATCGTCCCGCGAAGTTCGACAAGAAGCCGTGGTCGCCGCCGATCGACGGCGCCGAGCGTCCGCCGGCCAAGCCGCACAAGCCGCCGCACGCCAAGGGCGCGCCCTTCAAAGGCCCGCCCAAGGGCAAGAAGAAGCGCAAGCCGAACGGTTAGGCGCACCGCCGCGCTTGCTTGACGAAGCGCCTGGGCGCCACTAGCTCGGCCCCATGAGCGACCCCCACATCCTGGCGGGCCTGTCCGAACAGGCCAAGCGTTACGACATACTGCTGTGCGATGTGTGGGGCGTGATCCACAACGGGCGCGAGGCGTTCCCCGCGGCCTGCGCCGCCCTGGCGCGGTTCCAGAAGGAACGCGGCCCGGTGGTGTTGATCTCCAATTCGCCGCGACCGGCCGAGGCGGTCACGCCGCAGCTCGACGACCTCGGCGTGCCGCGCGCGGCCTGGACCAGCTTTGTCACCTCCGGCGACGCCACCCGCGCCCTGCTGGCCGAGCGCGCGCCCGGCCCGGCCTGGCGCATCGGTCCCGAGCGCGACGGGCCGCTGTACGAGGGCCTGGGCCTGACCTACGCCGGCCCCGAGCGCGCCGCCTTCGTCGCCTGCTCAGGCCCGGAGGACGACGAGGTCGAGACGCCGGAGGATTACCGCGCCCGGCTCGCCATCGCGGCGGACCGGGGCCTGACCATGATCTGCGCCAACCCCGACCGGGTGGTCCACCGGGGCGAGCGGCTGATCTACTGCGGCGGATCGCTGGCCGACCTCTACGCCGAACTGGGCGGGCCAGTGATCATGGCGGGCAAGCCCTACCGCGCGATCTACGACCTGTGCCTGGCCGAGGCGCGGCGGCTGCTCGGCCACGACGGCCGCGCCCTGTGCATCGGCGACGGCATTCCCACCGACGTAAAGGGCGCGCAGGCGCAGGGTCTGGACTGCCTGTTCGTCACCGGCGGCATCCACGGCGGCGAGATCGACGATGGGGCGAGTATCGCCCATCTGCTGGCCCGGCATGGCGCGACGACCACCTTCGCCATGCGCGCCCTGACTTGGTAGAAGCCGAACATGGATCGTGACGCCCTCACCGTCGGCCAGAGCGCCGAACGCACCTTCGAGATCACCGACGCGCGCGTGCGCGCTTTCGCGGAGGTGTCCGAGGATCGCAATCCCGTGCACCTGGACGAGACCTACGCCGCCGGCACGATGTTCAAGGGCCGCGTGGCGCACGGCATGCTGCTGGGCGGATTCATCTCGGCGGTGCTGGGCCAGGACCTGCCGGGCGAGGGCTCGATCTATCTCGGCCAGACCCTGGAGTTCCTGCACCCCGTGCGCATCGGCGATCAGGTGCGGGTGACGGTGACGGTAATCGAGGCCGGCCGCGCCCGCGCCCGGCTGCAGACCCTGTGCCGCGTGGGCGATGTCGTCGTATGTCAGGGCGAAGCCGCCGTCGTTCCGCCCCGTCGCCGCCGAGGGGGCCAGGGCTGATGGCGCTGCAGATCGTCCACGGCTGGCAAGGCCTGCCCGAGGCCTCCAAGGGCGCGTCGATCGCCATGGGCAATTTCGACGGCGTGCATCTGGGCCACCGGCGGGTGCTGGCCGAGGCCGCTCGCGTCGCCGGCGCCGCGCGCGCTCCCTTCGCGGCCCTGCGCTTCCGGCCCCATCCGGTGACGGTGCTGCGCCCCGACGCCGAACCCTTCTTCCTGATGACCCCCGGCCAGCAGGCCCGCGCACTGGAGGCGCTGGGGGTGCAGCGGCTCTACGACCTGCCGTTCGACCTCGACCTGGCGGGTCTAAGCGACGAGGCCTTCGCGCGCGAGGTGCTGGCCGAGGGGCTGGGCGCGCGCCACGTCACCGCCGGCTTCAACATCCATTTCGGACGCAAGCGTTCGGGCGACGCCGAGGCCCTGCGCCGGCACGGCGCGGCCCTGGGTTTCGGGGTCAGCATCGTTGCGGCCGCGACCGACGCGGAGGGCGGTGAATATTCCTCCAGCGCCGCGCGCCAGGCCGTGCGCGAGGGCGACATGCAGGCGGCCGCGCGCATCCTCGGCCGGCCGTTCGCCATCGAGGGCGTGGTGGTCGAGGGCGCGAAGATGGGCCGCCAACTGGGCTTTCCCACCGCCAATGTGGCGCTCGGCGCCTATGTGCGTCCGGCCCTTGGCGTTTATGCCACGCGCACGCGCCTGCCCGACGGCCGCGCCGTGCCCGGCGTGGCCAGCGTCGGCACCAACCCGACCGTCGGCCTGGTCGAGGCGCGGCTGGAGACCTGGCTCTTCGACTTCGACGAAGACCTCTACGGCCAGACGATCGAAACCGATTTGCTGGCCTTCCTGCGTCCCGAGGTGAAGTTCGACAGCCTGGACGCGCTCAAGGCCCAGATCGCCGCCGACGCGGATCAGGCCCGCGCCTTGCTCGCGCCGGCGTTCTGACCGGTCAGCCCCACTGCCCCAGGATCGCGCCCATGATCACCAGGGTGACGAGGTTGTAGGCTCCGTTGATCAAGAACAGCCGCCAGCGGCCGCCCTCGTAGGTCACGCGGCCGATCGAGGTGACCGCGACAAAGCCGACCCACGCGGCCACGCCGACCACCGCGCCGCCCGCCGCGCCATCGGTGCGCGTGAAGTCCACCCCCAGGGCCAGGACGATCGACATGAGGATGGCGCCCAGCAGGTCCGATCCCAAGGCGCCGGGCATGCGCGGCTTCATCGCCGCGTCGTCGACGCCGGTTTCCGCCTGCCACGCCCGCAGGAACAACAGCGGCGAGTACCACAGCCCGCCGATAAGGAAGCGCACCAGCACGCATGCGGCCACGGCCCATGGATTGATCGCGATCGTCGGCATCCGTCCCCTCTGACGTCTCCCCTGGCGTCCGCCCCCGGACGGACCGCGAGGGAATACCCGCCCGCCGTCGCGGTCAAGCGGCCTAGCCCGGCGCGGTCGGCCCTGCTAAACAACCGCCATGACCGCGCCCGCGCTTCTTCCCTCGCGAATTAACCGCCCGGCGTGACGCCGCGGGCGAAAGCTCCAGCGCGCGCGCCGGGCCGCTCCAGATTTCGCTCATCCCCGGCCAACGGAGCAGGCAAGGCCTGCGCGGGCCGAGCCGGGGCCCCTCGCCACCGTGTTTGACTGATTGATCCATGGCCGACGACGCCCCCGTTAAAGACCCCGAGACCCATGCAGGCCGCGACTATCGCGACACCGTGTTCCTGCCCGAGACCGCATTTCCCATGCGCGGGGGCCTCCCGCAAAAAGAGCCGGAAATCCTGGCCGGCTGGGCGGCGCAGGACCTGTACCACGCCGTGCGCAAGGCGCGTCAGGACGCCGGCGCCCCGCTCTTTGTGTTGCACGACGGCCCGCCCTACGCCAATGGCGCCATCCACATCGGCCATGCGCTGAACAAGATCCTCAAGGACTTCATCGTTCGCTCGCGCTTCGCCCTGGGCTTCGACGTCGACTACACGCCCGGCTGGGACTGCCACGGCTTGCCGATCGAGTGGAAGATCGAGGAAGAGGTGCGCGCCCAGGGCAAGCGCAAGGACGAGGTGCCGGTGGCCGAGTTCCGCGCTCGTTGCCGCGCCTTCGCCGGCAAGTGGATCGACCTGCAGCGCACCGAATTCAAGCGCCTGGGCGTGCTGGGCGATTGGGACAACTACTACTCGACCATGGCCTTCTCGTCCGAGGCCACCATCGTCGGCGAGTTCCACAAGTTCCTGATGAGCGACCAGCTCTATCGCGGCTCAAAGCCGGTGATGTGGAGCCCGGTCGAACGCACCGCCCTGGCGGACGCTGAGGTCGAGTATCACGATCATGTCTCGCCCACGGTTTGGGTGAAATTTCCGGTAACCGGCGGCGTCCTTGATAGCGCATCGATCGTCATCTGGACCACCACGCCCTGGACCATCCCCGCCAATCGGGCGATCAGCTACAATCCCGAGATCGCCTATGGCCTCTATGAGGTCCAGGCGATGGAGCAGGGCCTGGCGTTCGAGCCCTGGGCCAAGGCCGGTGATCGTCTGATCGTGGCCGATAAGCTGGCGGCCGATGTGGCGGGGGCGGCCAAGATCGCCGAATGGGCCCGCGTGCAGGACGTCGCGCTCGAGGGGGTTATAGCCCGCCATCCTCTGCACGCGCTTGACCCCGGCTACGGCTTCGACGTGCCGCTGCTCTCGGGCGGTCATGTGACCGACGACGCGGGCACGGGCTTTGTGCACACCGCGCCCGGCCACGGGGCGGACGACTACAACGTCTGGCTGGCCCACGGCCTGAGCCGTGACGCCATCCCCGACACGGTCGATCCGGACGGCGCCTATTATCCCTCAGTGCCGCTGTTCGGCGGGATGAAGGTGCTGGAGACCGAAGGCAAGAAGGCCGGCAAGTTCGGCCCGGCCAACGGCGCGGTGATGGACAAGCTGATCGAGGCCGGCAATTTGCTGGCGCGCGGGCGGGTCGAGCACAGCTATCCGCACTCCTGGCGCTCCAAGGCCCCGGTGATCTTCCGCAACACGCCGCAGTGGTTCGTGCGCGTGGCCGGCAATGACTCAGGCGAGGGGGGCTTGCGCGCCACCGCGCTGAAGGCCATCGACGACACCGCCTTCTTCCCCGCCCAGGGCAAGAACCGCATTCGCGCCATGGTCGAGAGCCGGCCCGACTGGCTGATCTCGCGCCAGCGCGCCTGGGGCTCTCCCCTGGCGATGTTCGTCGACAAGACGACCGGCCAGCCGCTCAAGGATCCGGCGGTGAACGCCCGCATCCTCGACGCCATTCGCCGGGAGGGCGCCGATGCCTGGTTCACCCAGCCCGCCGCCGCCTTCCTGGGCAATGACTATCGCCCCGAGGACTACGAGAAGGTCGAGGACATCCTCGACGTGTGGTTCGACTCCGGTTCGACCCACGCCTTCGTGCTGGAGGGCCGCGAGGACAGCCGCTGGCCGGCGGACCTGTACCTGGAGGGTTCGGACCAGCATCGCGGCTGGTTCCAGTCGTCACTGTTGGAGTCGTGCGGCACGCGCGGCCGCGCCCCCTACAACGGCGTGCTGACCCACGGCTTCGTCCTCGACGAGGCTGGCGAGAAGATGTCCAAGTCCAAGGGCAACGTGACCGACCCGGCGGTGGTGGCCAAGGACAGCGGCGTGGAGATCCTGCGTCTGTGGGTGGCCATGTCGGACTACGCCGAAGACCTGCGCATCGGCAAGACCATCCTGCAGACCACGGTCGACGCCTACCGCAAGCTGCGCAACACGGTGCGCTACCTGCTGGGCGCCCTGGACGGGTTCGGCGAGGCCGAGCGCCTGCCCGCCGACCAGATGCCGCCGCTGGAGCGCTACATCCTGCACCGCCTTTGGCAACTCGACGGCCAGGTGCGCGCCGCCTATGCGGTCTATCGCTTTCAGGACGTATGGCGGCCGATCCTCGACTTTGTCTCGGGCGATCTGTCGGCGCTCTACTTCGATATCCGCAAGGACAGCCTCTATTGCGACCGCCCCGACGCCCTGCGCCGGCGCGCCTGCCGCACCGTGCTGGACCTGGTGTTCGAGCGCCTGACCATCTGGCTGTCGCCGTTGGCGCCCTTCACCATGGAAGAGGCCTGGACCACCCGATTCCCCGAAGCGGGCTCCAACAGCTTGCGCGTATTTCCCGATACGCCAGAGGCCTGGCGCGACGACGCCGAGGCCGCGCGTTGGGCCAAGGTCGAGGCGGTGACCCGCGTGGTCACCGGCGCCCTGGAGATCGAGCGGCGCGAGAAGCGCATGGGCGGGGCGCTGGACGCCGCGCCCCAGGTGTGGATCGCCGATCCAGCCCTGCTGGCCGCGTTCGAAGGGTTGGACGCCGCCGAGGTGTTCCGCACCAGCCAGGCGACGCTGTCGGCCGGCGAGGGACCGCCGGACGCCTTCCGCCTGGCCGAGGTTCCCGGCGTCGCGGCCCTGCCGCTCAGGGCCGAGGGCCGGAAGTGCGCGCGCTCCTGGCGCATCCTGCCAGAGGTGGGGACCGATCCGCGCTACCCGGACCTGTCGCTGCGCGACGCCGACGCCGTGGCCCACTGGGACAGGGTTCATCGCCTGTGAGCGGTCCGAAAGTGATGCGCCTGCAAGTGACCCGCCTGGGCCTGGTCGCCTACGCCGTCGCCGCCGTGACCGTGGTGGCCGACCAACTGAGCAAGGCGTGGGTGATCGGTTCGCTGCGCCTGGACGACCTGGGCTCGGTCCCAATCCTGCCGCCGTTTTTCCGCCTGACTCTGGTCGAGAACCGCGGGGTCAGCTTCGGCCTGCTCAGCGCCGACACCCCCCTCGGCCGCTGGATGCTGGTGGCCATGGCGGGCGCGGTGGTCGCCGTGCTGATCTGGTCGGTGCGCAACACCCAGCGTCCGCTTTTCGCCACGGCCATCGGCCTGGTGATCGGCGGGGCGCTCGGCAATAATCTGATCGACCGGGCGCGCATCGGCCGAGTGATCGATTTCCTCGACTTTTCCGGTCTTTATTTCCCGTGGGTGTTCAATGTGGCCGACAGCGCCATCACCGTGGGCGTGGTTCTGCTGTTGCTCGACACGCTGCTGGCGCCCAAGGCCGCGCCGGTTCGACGTGACTGATCGTCCGCTGGCGTACGCCTCGCATCTGCTGTATTGCCCTGAAAATATGGCGGGGCCTGACAGGGTTTTCCGCCGTCAAGAGGTCGCATGATGAAGTCAAACCGCACCGTCCTGACCCTGGCCGCCGTGGCTGGTTTCGGCCTGGTTGGCCTGAGCCTCGAAGGCTGCGGCTCGACGGCCAAGGCGCTCGGCATGACCAAGGTGGTGCCCGACGAGTTCCGCGTCGTGACCAAGGCGCCGCTGGTGGTGCCCCCCGACTACGCCCTGCGCCCGCCCGCGCCCGGCCAGCCCCGCCCGCAGGAGCTGCAGCCCGAGAGCGTGGCGCGTAACGCCTTGCTCGGCCAGCGCGACGCCCAGACGCGCGACGACGGCGAAAAGCTGCTGGTCGAAAAGGCCGGCGCCGACAAGGCCGACCCCCTGATCCGCTATGTGATCGACGACGAGTTCGGCGCCCTGGCCCACAAGGAGCCCAGCTTCGCCGACCGCGTGCTGTTCTGGCGCAAGCCGGGCGAGAAGGCCGCCGACACGGGCGTGCAGACCGCCGCCCAGTCGGGCGCCAACACGCCGGCTCCGGTCGACGCTGCGGCCGAGTCCGCGCGCCTGAAGCAGTTGATCGGCCCCAAACCGGTGCTGATCGCCCGCGATCCGGCCGACAAGGGCAAGCTGCCCGGCCTCTAGGCCTGGAGCGCGGCGGCCTGAAATCCGCTACCGTCAGGCATGCGAGTCGCCCATGCCTATCCGCCGATTACCTCCTGAAACCGTCAACCGCATCGCCGCCGGCGAGGTGGTCGAGCGGCCGGCCAGCGCCGTCAAGGAGCTGGTCGAGAACGCGCTCGACGCGGGCGCCACGCGCGTGGAAATCCAGGTCGACCAAGGCGGCCTCGCGCGCATTCTGGTGGCTGACGACGGCGCGGGCCTGACGCGCGAGGAACTGGCCCTGGCGCTGGAGCGTCACGCTACGTCCAAGCTTCAGCCGGGCGCCGACGGCGAGTGGGACCTGCTGCGCATTTCCACCCTCGGCTTTCGCGGGGAAGCCCTGCCCTCGATCGGGTCGGTCGCGCGCCTGACCCTGACCGGGCGTCCAAGGGCGGGCGGCGACGCCTTCTCACTCACCGTCGATGGCGGGCTGATGGGCGCGCCCCAGCCCGCGCCCTTCGCCGGGCCGCATGGCGCCCGAGTGGAGGTGCGCGACCTGTTCTACGCCACCCCGGCGCGGCTCAAGTTCATGAAGTCCGAGCGGGCCGAGGCGATGGCCATCACCGAAGAGGTGAAACGCCAGGCCATGGCGCATGAGGCGGCGGCCTTCAGTCTGGACCTCGACGGGCGCAAGGTGCTGCGCCTGCCGGCCGAGACTGCGGGTCCCGAGGGCCGGCTGCGGCGCCTGGCGGCGGTGCTCGGCCAGGACTTTCAGGACAACGCGCTGCTGATCGACCAGACGCGCGAGGGCGTGCGCCTGTCGGGCTATGCCGGCCTGCCGACCTTCTCGCGCGGCAACGCCGCTCACCAGCACCTGTTCGTCAATGGCCGGCCGGTGCGCGACCGGCTGCTGCAGGGCGCCCTTCGCGCCGCCTACGCCGACTTCCTGGCGCGCGACCGCCACCCGCTGGCGGCGCTCTATCTGGAGCTGGACCCGGCCGAGGTCGACGTGAACGTGCACCCGGCCAAGGCCGAGGTGCGCTTCCGCGATCCGGGCCTGGTGAGGGGCCTGATGATCGGCGCCTTGCGGCACGCGCTGGCCGGCGCGGGCCATCAGGCTTCGACCACCGTGGCGGGCGCGGCGCTGGGCAGCTTCCGGCCGGGCCAGAACGGCTTTCACAGCCCCGGCTATGTCCTGCCCCCGCGCGCGAACGGGTTCTCAGCGTGGAGCGCGGGCGGTTGGGCCGCGGCGCCCACGCCCAACCTGCCCGGACTGGAAAGCCTGTCTGGCCGGGTCGAGTCCGGTTTTGGCGCAAGGGGCATGGCCGAGGACGCGCCGGCGCCCTACGCGGCCGGTCCCGCCGCGGTGGACGAACCGGAGCAGCCGCTCGGCGCCGCCCGCGCGCAACTGCACGAGACCTACATCATCGCCCAGACCCGCGACGGCCTGGTGATCGTCGATCAGCACGCCGCACACGAGCGGCTGGTCTATGAGCGGATGAAGGACGAGATCGCCGCCGGCGGGGTGGCGCGACAGGCGCTGCTGATGCCCGAGGTGGTCGAGCTCGATCCCGCCGAGGCCGAGCGCGTGGCCGCCCGCGCCGGAGAACTGGCCGAGCTGGGCCTGATCCTGGAAGGCTTCGGGCCGGGCGCGGTCCTGGTGCGCGAGACCCCCGCCATGCTGGGCGAGGTCGATGTGCAGGGCCTGGTGCGCGACATCGCCGATGATCTGGCCGAGGTCGACGGCGCCCTGGCGCTGAAGGAGCGGCTGGGCGAGGTCTGCGGGACCCTGGCGTGCCGCGGGTCGGTGCGCGCCGGCCGCCGGCTCAACGCGATGGAGATGAACGCCCTCCTGCGGCAGATGGAGGCGACGCCCCATTCGGGCCAGTGCAACCACGGCCGTCCGACCTATGTGGAACTGAAGTTGGCCGACATCGAAAGACTGTTCGGCCGCCGATGAGCCGTGCATAAGGAGTTTCATGAGCGAAGACAGCTACAAGCCGACCTTTACCCCCAAGTCGATCGGGTTCTTCTCGGAGTGGTGCGTCCACGTCGCCTGGCCCAGCGGCTATAAGGAAACGGTCAACGGCTTCAAGAACGAAGCCCACGCGCGGGGCTGGATCGAGCACGAATCCGAAAAGTGGATCGACGAGAAGCGCGGCCCGCGCCGCTGAGCGCGCCGCCTGCCGAAAGCCTGTCCCGGGAGAGACCGCCCAGATGTTCATGATGGACGAGGAGTTGCTCAAACCCGACGAACTGGCGCGCGTCGCCGCCGTGTTCCGTCAGGGCCGCTTTATCGACGGCCGAGCGTCCAATCCCCACAACACGAGCAAGGTCAGCCAGATCGCCGATGTGACCGATCCGCTGATCGAGGAGGCGTCGCAGATTGTCGACGCTGCGATCCGGCGCAGCGATCTGGCCAATCGCTTCGTTTTGCCCAACCGCATCGCCGCGCCCATGCCCTGCCGTTACGGCGTCGGCGGACAATACGGGGCCCACACCGATACTTCGCTTATGACCGTCGCCGGCCAGCGCATCCGGTCGGACGTGTCCTGCAGCGTGTTCATCTCGGACCCGGCGAGCTACCAGGGCGGCGAGCTGCTGGTCTACCTCGGCAGCGAAGTGGTGGCGATCAAGGGCAAGCCCGGGGCGGCCATCTTCTATCCCTCCACCACCCTGCATCAGGTCAATCCGGTGACCGCCGGCGAGCGCCAGGTCGTGCTCACCTTCATCCAGAGCTACGTCGCCGACGCCGACCAGCGCGAAATGCTCTACTGGCTGGACGAGGTGCGCGCGCGCGAGGGCCTCAAGATGGCCTGGGCCAGCCGGGTTCGCCTGGGATATGTGCGCGAGAACCTCGTGCGCAT
>Ga0335069_10001217_pt1 | contig 41681 bp, 38 predicted proteins | sample Lox_Sample_11_FD_206714 | JGI IMG/M metagenome (GOLD analysis project Ga0335069, IMG submission 206714) | Soil microbial communities from Loxahatchee National Wildlife Refuge, Florida, United States - Lox_Sample_1.1 | ecosystem: Environmental > Terrestrial > Soil > Wetlands | place: USA...
TCGGGGTTGACCGTGATCTCGCCGGCGTGGCGCCAGCCGAGACCGCGAATGGCCCCGAGCTGCGCTCCGGGCGCCTCCAGCCAGGCCGGGCGCCACTGCGGGTCGGCCTCGCGCCACATTCTCCACGTGATGCGGTGGCCGACCGGCGCGGCGCCGGTTTCCGCGTCGGCGAGCTGCCCGTCGCCGCCGACGCGCCAACGGCCGCGCGCGACCTCGAGCGTGTCGAGCAGCTCGCGCAGGGTCAGCTCCGGCTCGCCGCGCAGGACGTAGTCGAGGGCGGGGAAGCCGCGCAGCGACTCGCGCGCCATCGGCGTGACGTGGGTGCCGAAGGCGATGGTTGCGGCGCCGAGGCTGCGGGCGAGAAAGGCGCCGTACATGTCGTTCGTCAGCGTCGGCGCGGTGACCTGCGTCAGGTAGTAACGCGGGTGCCGATCGCGCAACAGCGCCTCGAACTCCGGCCAGCCCATTCGCAGCGCGATTGCGTCGACGATCTCGACGGCGTAGTCGGGTGCCAGCAGCGCCGCCATCTGCGCCAGGCTGACCTGCGGCCACACCATGTTCTCGCGGCTGCGCCGGCCGACACGGTGCTGGGTGCGGATCCAGATCCCGCCGTCGGGGGCCGGCGGGTTGACGAGCAGCACGTCCACCTTGCGCGCCGCGCTGCTCGCCACCCCGGTGTCGCGGACGACGGCGTCGGCGTCGGGAAAGCGCGCCGCGGGGAGCTTGACCAGGCGGTGCGTGCCGAGGTTGTCGGGCGAGGGCATGGTGGCTCGTCAGCCTGCGAGGCTACGGGGTTTGGCTCGACCCGTTCGGGTCACGGTTCCGCTCCGCGACTTCTTGCAGTGTCTGCATCAGGATCCACGACACCACCAGCTGCACGCCGACCAGGATCAACAGCGCGCTGCCGACCAGATACAGCCAGAGGCGGTCGATGGGCCACCCGTAGAGCCCTAACACGAGGCTGCCGGCGGCAAGAGCTCCCCCGGCCGCCGCGGCCATCACGCCGGCCCAGCCGAAGTGGCGCTCGAGCGGCCGGGTGAACAGCGGGGCGCCGAACAGGCCGTAGCGGATCGGCTCCCGGCGCAGCAGCGCGAGGAGGTAGTTGAACGTGGCGCCGAGCCCGAACAGGCTGGCGCCGCCAACGCCCGCCACCAGGGCGGCGAAGACGGCGATGACCCCCCACGGACCGAGCGTGGTGACGCCGCTCAGCCGCGCCGCGACCAGGCCGGCGCCCACCAGCGCCGCGACCAGCACGCCGGCGAGCCCGAGCCCGCCCAGCACGCGGACGGGGTTGTAGCTGAGCGCCGTCCAGACGATCGACTGCAGATAGCGCAGCCCGTCGCGCACGGCGCTGAGCTTGGAGTGACCGATGCGCTCGGCATACGGGATCGGGACCTCGACGAGCGCCAGCCCCTCGTGCATCGCGCGCAGGCTCATGATCGGCGTGAAGTGCAAGCCGTCGGGCAGCGGTTCCAGCCGCCGCAGCGCCTCGCGGCGGACGACGCGCATGCCGCTGGCGCTGTCGCGCACGCGATGGTTGCCGAGCACGGTGACGAGGCCGGCGAACAGCCGGTTGCCGATACGGCGCGACACCGGCATGGCGCTCTCCTGATCCGCCATGCGAGAGCCGACGACGAGGTCGGCGCCGTCGAGTGCGGCCTGCCACAAGGCCGGGAACGACTCCGGCGGGTACGTGCCGTCGGCGTCGAGGAACGCGATCAGCTCGCCGCGCGCGGCCGTCATCCCGGTCTTCAGCGCCGCGCCGTAGCCGCGGTTCTCGCCGTGCCGGATGATCCGGACATCCGGCACGGCGCCGACCAACTCGGCGGTGCGGTCGCGCGAACCGTCGTCAACGACGATCACCTCGGGTCCTTCGAGCCCCGCCGCCGCGAGCTGCGGGCGCAGCGACAGCACCCGCTGGAGGATGGGCAGGATGCCCTGTTCCTCGTTGAAGGCGGGGATGACGACGGAGAATGTGATCGCGCTGGCGCTGGTCATGAGCCGCCGGGTTCAAGCACCGGGCGCGGGCGACACCTCACCCGTCCGAGAAGCCACGCGCCGCATCGCGCCGGCGGCGATCCACTGCCACATCTCAGCCCCCTCGCGCCGACGAGCCGTGCACCCGCTGCAGCATCGGATCCGTCTTCACTCCCACCTCGCGCACCACTCGCGCCGGCACGCCCGCCACCACCGTGTGCGGGGGGACGTCGCGGGTGACCACGGCGCCGGCGGCGACGACCGCGCCGCGACCGATGCGGACGCCGTCGGTGATCACGGCGCCGGTGCCGATCCACACGTCGTCCTCGATCGCGATGCCCTGGGCGGTGATCCCCTGCTCGATGAACGGACGAGTGGGGTCGTCGAACACATGGTTGACGGCGACGATCTGCGTCATCGGCGAGGTGAACACGCGATCGCCGATGGTGACGCCGCCCTGGCCGCGGATCACGGTATACTCGCTGATCAGCCCGTCACGCCCGATCGAGATGCCGGCGTGCGGCAGGTCGCGGAAGTTGAACACGTTGAGGACGGCGCCGTGCATCACCAGGGTGCCGTCGCCGATGCGTACGCCGTCCGGACAGGCATGGATGTAGACCCCCTCGTCGAGGTAGCTGCCATGCCCGAGCCGGATGCGGTTGGCAAAGCGCAGGCGCACGCCGCGCTCGATCGCCGCCCAGCCGTCCATCTGCAGCATGAGGCGGTACAGCACACCGCGCACGCCGATTCCGAGCAGGGTCGGGATCCAGCCGGCGACGATCTGCAGCGACTGCTCGAGCGCGTAGCGCCACCACGAATCGGCCTGGCGCGCGAGGTAGAGATTGAGCTGCGCGGCGGTGCCGCCGGCGCGGCGTTGGGCGGTCATGACGTCACCCGTCCGCCCACGGCCCATCGACTGCGCGCAGAGGGCACGGGTCGAAGCGGGCGGTGCTCAGCGCTCGCCGCCGTCGCGGTGCGCCTCCATGAAGTAGTAGGTGATCAGATGTTGGATCAGGAAGTGGCCTTCTTCGACGTGGCCCATGTGGTCCGACCCGACCCCCACCTGGTGGTGCACCAGCTTGGCCAGCTCGCCACCGGGCCGTCCAGTGATCCCGACCGTCACCAGCCCACGCGCGTTGGCCCACTCGACCGCACGGAGGACGTTGTGCGAGTTGCCGCTGCCGCTGAACACGATCAGCACGTCGCCGGGCTCGGCGTGGTTCTTGAGCTGCTCGACGAAGACGCGGGTGTAGTCGGTGTCGTTGGCGAGCGAGGTGATCCAGGCGACGTTGTCGGTGAGCGCCAAGGCGCGGAACTTCTGCGCCCGTCCCCACGATCCTTCCTTGCCCAGCCCGGCCGCGAAGTGCGACGCGGTGGCGGCGCTGCCACCGTTGCCGCAGATGAAGATCTGGCGCCGCCCGGCACGCGCGCCGGTCAGCACGTTGATGACCGCGGCCAGCTCGTCGGGCGGGATGGCGCGCAGGACGTCGGCGCTATGGCGCAGGTACCCCTCGACAAACGCCAAGGCGCTGCCGTTGACGCTCTCCTTGACTACGGCAACTCGTTGATCCATCCGCGGTGGCGGCACCCTACCGCGTAGCGTCTCTGCAGGCAAAGCGGGAGGAGCCGGGACCGCGCTCAGCACGTCGTCCGCCTTCCGTTTCGTCCGCGCCACCCCGCCCGCCATCAGTATGCTCCCCTCATGCTCAGCACCGCCGGGATGGTCCGCGCCAGAATGGCGAGGTCCAGCCACAGCGACCAGTTTTCGATGTAGTGCAGGTCGAGCCGCACCCGGTCGTCGTAGGCCAGCTCCTGGCGGCCGCTGACCTGCCAGAGACCGGTGATGCCGGGCTTGACGGCGAGCCGCGTCGCCAGGGCATCGCCGAACTTCGGCATCTCCTCCGGGGCGATCATGCGCGGCCCGACCAGGCTCATGCTGCCCAACGCGACGTTGATCAACTGCGGCACCTCGTCGAGGCTCGCCCGGCGCAGGAAGCGGCCGATCAACGTCAGGCGGGGATCGGCGCGCAACTTCATGTTGGTGCCGAACTCGCGCAGCAGCTCGGGTTGCGCACGCAGGACCGCGTCCGCGTCGGTCACCATGGTGCGGAACTTGAAGGCGTCGAACTCGACGCCGTAGCGGCCCACCACGCGCCGGCGGTGGAACACCGGGCCCGGCGTGGTGACTGCGACGAGCGCTGCGATGACGAGCAGCAGCGGCGCGAGCACCGCCAACAGGACGACGGCGAGAACGCGGTCGAGCAGCTCCTTGCAAAGGTACGCCGCGCGTGGCGGTGCGGCGGATGCCAGCGCCAGGCTCATGCAGTTCCCACCGACGCGGATGTGGGCGCACCCGGCGCGTGTGCGGCGATCGCGTCGCGATAGATTGCCTCGAGTGCCGGCCCGGTGGCGCGGCAGTCGTGGTGGGCCACCACGTAGCGCCGGCCCGCCTCGCCGAGGCGGCGCGCCAGCGCTGCGTCGTCGAGCAGGCCGAGAACGTAATGGGCAAGGGTGTCGGGATCGTCCGCCACCAGCAGGTGCTCCCCCGGTACGGCCCGCAAGGTCGCGCACGCCGCGGTGGTCGCGACGACCGGCGTGGCGGTGGCCAGCGCTTCGAGAACCTTGTTGGGAACCCCGACGCCGTAGCGGAGCGGGCTCAGCGAAACCGTGGCGGCGGTCAAGTGTGGCCGCACATCGGGGACGGTGCCGGTGACCTCGACGCGCGATCCGGACTGCGCCGCGATGGTGCGCAGCGCAGCCGGCGGATCGGCTCCGACCAGTCGCAGTCGCGCGTCCGGCCGGCGGGTCCAGATCCGGGGCATCAGCTCGACGGCGAGATACCGGGCCGCCGCGAGGTTGGCGTGGTACGCCATGCGCCCGACGAAGACCAGCGTGGCCGGATCGCGTGGCCCGGCCGGCGGGGCGAAGTGCTCGACGTCGACGCCGTGGGGCAAGGCGTGCACGCGCGCCGCCTTCTGGGGCGAGGCACCGGCCGCGGCGAGCAGCGCGTCGCGCTCGCGCTCGGCGCTGATGAGGGTACGGTCGAAGCACTCGACCAAGCGACGCTCGAAGCGACGCGTGCGCTGCAGCTCAACGCGCGCGGCCAGGCGGCTGGCCAAAGTGGGACCCTTGGCGGCCGTTTGCGCGAGCAGATCGCCCATGCAGTCGACGGCATCGTACACACGGGGCAGTGCGGCGGTGTCGAGCCCGTAGAGGGCGGCTCGGAGATGCTCGACGTGCAGGAGATCGTACCCGACCGGTGGCGTCAGGGCGCGCTGGACAGCGGCAATCATGAGCGGTGAACGGCAGTACAACGCTTGGACGGGCGCCGCCCCGGCGATCCCGCGCAGGCAGCTTGCCAGCGAGCGGAGGACCGGCACGCGGACTGCCTGCACGCCCTCACAGTACGGTTCCAGGGCCGGTAGGTCGGCGAGCTCCCCAGCCGTCGTCGCTGCCGCGAGCAGGGTGATACGGTGCCCGGACGCTGCCAGGGCTCTAATGATGCGCAGGGGACGCGGTCGCTGCGGTGAGGGGACGTACGGCGTGACGAACAGGATGCGAAGCGGGCGCATGACCGCGGGCGGATCCACGTCGGCCACGACTCGGACGACGGGCCGGAAGGGCGGATCGAAGGCTGGTTCCGTATGGCTGTCCAGTGCGCTACCACCGCCGTCAACTTCAAAGCGGGGGTACCACAGCACTGCCCGACCGGTCAACGTGAGTTTTTGCTTGCCCTCGTTGTGTCAATGGGGAAGCAGGGAGGGGAAACTGCGTGCCAGCGGGTCGTGGCGCAGGAAAAAGGAGGGCGGGGCGTAGGTTCAGCGGAGCGCGGATCGCGAGCTGCGCTCAGGCCGCGTCCTTGCGGTGCATCGGCCAGCCGGTTCCAGGTTCGCCGGTGATTTCATGCGGCTCCTCGCCGCGATTGCCGACCAAGATGCCGCCGGGGTGAACCTCGAGCGGGGGCCTGACGCCGAGCTCGCGGCGAACCTGGTCGAGCGGCAGCGGCAGTAGGCGCTCGTAGGGGGCTGCGGTGAGGAGGCTCGCGTGGCGGCCGCGGCGCCAGGCGTTCAGGAGGTAGCGCTGCCAGTGGAGGGTTGGTTCCTTCGGACCGATGACTGCCCCTGCGCCGACGATGAACGCGATACCGAGGCTCCACACTTGGCCGAGCGTGAAGGCAAGGTTGGCTGCCTCCCCGGCTTCGTCGCGCCCGTACCCGGTCAGCACGTGCCAGAGATCGTGCATGTCGCGCAGGCGATCGCCGAAGAACTCGCGGTCGGGATCGAGCGGGCCCTCTTTGGAGAAGGTCTGGTCGGCCATTTGCTCGGCCTCGGCCAAGCCCGCGGCGTCGAGGGCCCCGGCGTCCATGAACGCCGCGTAGGCGCGCCCGAAGCTACCGTCGGGGAGCGCGGACAGCGCTTCGCGGTTCGACAGCGTGGCGAGCAGCGAGGGGCGCTCGGCGAGCAGCTCACGGCCTTCCGGTGTAGCGGTGAATCGCAGGTAGGCACGCTCGAACGAGTTGCCGGCGAGGGCGCGAACGATTTCGAACACCTGGTCGGTGCGCTCCGGATCGTCGATCAGATTGCGCAGGGCGCGCCAAGCGCGCTTCCACTCGCGCTTGCGAGGGGGCGGTTCAAAGGTTGCTCCAGCGTCCTGCATGAGTCTCCCTCCGGCCTGGTCAATCTTTCGCGCCCGGTGCCACGTCGTCAAGAAGCAACGCAAGGGATGTGCCACCGTGACGGGGTATCCAATCGGCGTCCCCGCGACGGCGCCCTGCATGACGCCGAAGGCATCGCCCTCGGGCGGGCGCCTGATGCATACTGCGGCGACCCAGGAGGTAACCATGCGGTACGAGGGATTCGGGACGCTCTCGGTTGAAGTAGCGGGCGCTGTCGCGTGGGTGACCGTCGACCATCCGCCGATCAACTTGCTCGACCTGGCGATGATCCAGGATCTCGATCGCGTCGGTCGAGAGCTCGCGGCCGACGACGCGGTGCGCGTCGCGGTGTTCCGCAGCGCCAACCCGGACTTCTTCATCGCCCATGCCGACGTCACGCTGATCCAGCGCATGCCGAAGGACCCGCCGCCCAAAGCGACGGTGCTGGGCCTCTTCCATCAGGTCGTGGAGCGCTTCCGCACCATGCCGATGGCGACCATCGGCATGGTCGAGGGCCGGGCGCGCGGCGGCGGCAGCGAGTTCCTGCTGTCGCTGGACATGCGCTTCGGGGCGCTCGGTCGCGCCGTGCTGGCTCAGCCCGAGGTGGCGCTCGGCATCATTCCGGGCGGGAGCGGGACGCAGCGACTGCCGCGCCTGATCGGCCGTGCCCGCGCCCTCGAGGTCGTCCTCGGGTGCGACGATGTACCGGCCGATCTCGCCGAGCGTTGGGGCTACCTGAACCGCGCCCTGCCGCCCGATCAGCTCCGCCCGTTCGTCGAACGGCTTGCCCGCCGCATCGCCTCGTTTCCGGCCGGAGCCATCGCGCTCGCCAAGGCGGCCGTCAACGCGGCCGACACGACCATCGAGCTCGGGCTCATCGAAGAGGCGCACCTCTTCAACCTGTCGCTGGCTACGCCCGAGGCGCAGGCGCGGATGCAGCGTTTCATGAACAACGGGGGGCAGACGCCGGAGGTGGAGCGCACGATCGGCACCGCCCTCGAGCACTTGCTCGACGAGCCGGCGAGGTAGAACGTGGCTGCTCCCGAACCGCCGCTGGCTAGGCGCCGTCTCGATGCGCCCAACGGTGCGGTGCGACGATCAGCCCGTGCGGCTGCTCCACCGGAACACCGGAGCCGTACACGTCAGCCGGCCAGACATGAAACTCAGCGACGTGGTCGAGGTGTACGGCAGACGCGCGGCCGCGGCCGCAGCCGACCGAGAGCGCGTAGCGGCCGCCGACCAGTGGCAGGGAGCTGATCTCGAGCTCGACGCAACCGTGCGATCGCAACGCGTCGATCGCCTCGTTGCCTCGCCCCGGCGAGCGCAACGCCAGCACGCAGGTGCCGTACGGGTCGTCCACGTAGACCGAGAACCACGGTGACGGGATCGCCCGGGTGGTGCGATAGCGGATCCGCACCAACAGCGGATCGCCAGTTGCCGGCCAGCCGTCCGGCCGCCGGGGATTGGCCAGCTCGATGCGATCGATCGCCACGCCGCCGTCGTCCTGGCGCGCCAAGACGCGCTCGTCGATGCGGTAGCCGGCCCCGGCGCTGCCGTCCGCGTGCGCGAGCTGCTCGGCCAGGAACGCGGCGGTGACCGTCTGCACCGCTCCCTGCTCGACCAGCCGCCCGCGGTCGAAGCGCATCGCCGTGCGGCAGAGGGCGTTGACCGCCCCCATGTTGTGGCTGACAAAGAGCACGGTGCGCCCCCCCTGCGCGACGCTGCCCATCGTGCCGATGCACTTCTGCTGGAAGGCCGGGTCACCCACCGCCAGGACCTCGTCGACGATCAGGATGTCGGGCTCGAGGTGGGCGGCGACCGCGAAGGCGACCCGCACGTACATTCCGTTGGAGTAGAACTTGACCGGCGTGTCGATGAATGGCTCGATCTCGGCGAAGGCGACGATGGCGTCGAACTTCCGATCGATCTCGCGCTTGCGCATGCCGAGGATGGCGCCGCTGAGGTACACGTTGTCGCGCCCGGTCAGCTCCATGTTGAACCCGGTTCCCACCTCGAGCAGCGAGCCGACCCGACCGCGGACCTCCGCATAGCCCTCGGTCGGCCGCGTGATCCGGCTCAGCAACTTGAGCAGCGTGCTCTTGCCGGCGCCGTTCGGTCCGACGATGCCCACGACCTCGCCGGGGAGGAGCTCGAACGAGACGTCGCGCAACGCCCAGATGGCCGACTCGGTGCGCGTCTGCGCGCCTGCCGGGCGGAGCAGATTGGCCAGCGCCGTCCGAGCGTTGTGATAGCGCTCGCGCCGCCCGATGCGGTAGCGCTTGCCGAGCCCCGCGGCGCGGATGGCAAAGTCGGTCATGCCGAAGGAAACGGCTCAGACCACATCGGCGACGGTCACGTCGACGCGCTGGAAATACACCAGCCCGCCGAGCAACAGCACGACGACCGCGGCGCTCGACGCCGCGAGCAGGATCGGGTCGGGCGGAGTGTGCCCCGCCAGCGCCCAGCGCATGCCGTCGATCGCGCCGGCCATCGGGTTGAGCCCATAGAGCCAGCGCCAGCGCGCTGGGACCAGGCTGCTCGGATAGGCGACCGGCGAGACGAACATCCAGAACATCAGCAGGAACTGCACCGCGTATCGCACATCGCGGTAGCGTGCGTGCAGCGCCGACAGCCAGAGGCCGACGGCGAGCGCAGCGGCCACGCTGAGCCCGACGAAGTAGGGCAGCGTCCACGCCGCCGCGGTGGGGGCGATGCCGTAGAGCGGCAACAGCAGGGCGAGGACCACGAAGCCGATGGCAAAGTCGACCAGCCCGGCGAGCACGGCCGATACGGGAAGGAGGATGCGCGGGAAGTACACCTTGGTGATCACGCGTTGGTTGTCGACCAGGGCGTTGGTCGCCCGGGTGGCGGACTGCGAGAAGTACATCCACGGCAACAGCCCGGCGAAGTAGAAGATCGGGTAGGGGAGCTCGTCCGACGGCAAACCGGCCAGGCGTCCGAACAGCACGCTGAACGCGATCATGGTGAGGACGGGCTGCAGGACCACCCAGGCGACGCCGATGAACGTCTGCTCGTAGCGGATCTTCACGTCGCGCCAGACGAAGAAATAGAGCAGCTCCCGGTACGTCCACAGCTCGGGGAGATCGAGCTCCACCAGGCGGCCGGGCGGGGCGATGCGGGTGACGGCGGCCACGTCAGCGCGCCCCGCGCAAGGCCCGCAGCCAGCGGTACGGGTAGTAGAACGGCGTCAGGACCGGGTGGCGGATGCGGTAGCGCTGGCGCATGTAGTCGGCCGACGGGAAGAGGTTGATCATGGCGAACGCAAGCCGTCGCGGCCAGCTCTGCAACGACGCGAGGTCGACCAGCAGCCGCTGCGCGACGCTGCGATCGGGCTGCGTGAGCCAGGCGAACACGCGCGCCTCCCGTCGCGATGGCTGCAACGCCCGCAGCTGGTGCAGCACGGCGTCGGGAACCGGCGCGTGCCAGTCCACGGCGACGCGGCCGAGCACGTCGCGCAACGACAGCACGAGGTCGAAGCGGCGCGCCTGCTCGAGAAGCGACCGCCAGTCGATCCGCGCGTGCCACGCGGCGATCACTTGGGCGACGTCGTACAGCCAGAGGAGCTCGTCGCCGCGGTGGTGCAGTCGCAGATGTCCGCACAGGTGCAGCAGCTGCGCCTCCGGGCCGAGCATGCGCGCCGGCGTGTCGGCGATCATCGCGGTGTCGGCCGTGTCCCAGAACCAGTCCATGGCCAGGGCCGACTGGTAGTGCGGCGAGTCGAACAGGCTCCAATGGATCTCGATGGTGGTCTTCCTTCCGCGCTGCTTGTGGAGGTGCCATTCGTTCTCGTACGCGGCGCCGGTGCCGGTGCGCGCCTCGACCCGGTCGGCCGCGAACCCCAGCCCGGCCAACGTCGCCAGCGCGCGGGGAAGATCGCGCTGCCACAGCAGGAGATCCAGGTCCTGCATCGGCCGCAGCGCGATGTTCGGGTAGACCGTTTCGGCCAGCGCCGCGCCCTTGAGAACCAGCGCGGGGATCCCAGCACCGTCGAGCGCCTGCAAGACGCCGGTGAGCTCGCGGCGCAGGAGCAGATTGCTGGCCGCGGCGCGGTGATGGGCGTCGCGCAGCCGTCGCGCCACTTCGGCGGGGACGGTCGGCAGTGGACGCAGCGCGCGCGACAACAGCGGGGCGACGCGCTCGGCGTCGGCCAATCGGCAGACGGCCTTCCAATCGACGCCCGGATCGCCAACGGCGACGGCCAACGCGCAGGCTGCGTCCGCGTCACAGAGCGTGCGCAGGGCGAGGCAGACCAGCTCGTGCGGCGTGCTGGGGCGCTGCCCGGTCATCCGTCCCCGCAGCCGCGCCGCGCCGCCGCCCACGAGCCGGGCGCATAGCCGTCGAGCCGGACGCGGCGGTGGGCGAAGCGCCACTGCGCGCCGCGGCGGACGTAGCGGTCGCGGTAACGGCCCCAGTGATCGGGCCCGCGCTCGGTGACCACGAAGAAGTAGGCGGCGCCGGTCGCGTCGTCGGGCCCGGTGACGACGATGCGCAGGTTGGAGACGTGGTGCCGGATCAGTGGGACGGTGGTCGCTGCCGCGAGGCGCGTCCTGGTGCCGCTCAGGAAGGCCCGGATCCCCTCCGCCCCGCGGTGCTGCTGCCCGTCCGGGGTCTCGAGCACCCCGTCGTCGGCGAAGAGTTGGACCAGCTCGTCGAAGCGTCCAGAGTCGGCGCAGTGGGCATAGGCCGCGACGAGGTCACGAATCTGCTCGCATGCGATGAGCTGCCAGGTCTCCACGTCGACGGGTCCGTTTCGAGCGCCATGCCCGCTGCCGGGCAGCGGGAGCATACCAGAGACAGCAGCGGCCAGACGAACCCCGGCGGCATCGGCCGGGAGCGTCAGGTCACCTGCCATGACACGTGTGCTCCCCGCTTCCGGTCCGCCGGCCATCGCGTCGCCGGTTTGAGCGAGGTCCGCGGGCGAACCGATCCGAGGCGCTGCCTCGGATCATGTCGAGGACGGTGCTGTGTTGCCGCTTTGCGCTGCCGCGACGCGGCAGTTGCGTTAGGGACTCGACGGTCGGAGCGCAACGCGCAGGTCACGTGGTTGCGCCTCGGGCACATGGGCATCGTTGGTCGCTCGGCCCATCTCTTGCTGCCGTGCTCGAGAAGAATTGGCGTGAGGTTGGGCGGTGGTGGAGCGCGTGCCGGCCCACGTCGGACACGAGTGACGAGGCGACACGAGCGATGGGACGGAGCACACGCGCTGCGGAGAGGGCGGCTGCCAAGCAATCGACGCACCCCTGGTGCGGGCGCCGCATGCGAGCTGCGTGGGGGGCGATCGCCGTGGTCGCCTGTCTGGCCGGGGCTCGGCCCGCCGCCGGGACGGCGGCGCCGACGCCGGCCAGTCCCGATCTGGTCACCGTTCAGGTCGTCAACGCCCTGTCCGGCCAGCCCCTCGCCGGGCTGAAGGTGATCGCGAAGCAGCGCAACGGCCCGGTGTACGCGCGGGTCGGCAGCGCCACGACCGACGCCACTGGTCGGGCGGCGTTCAAGCTGACCGGCGTCAGCACCGGCGTGCACTTCGCGTTCTCGGCGACCCCGTACAACGGCGGCACGGTGCAGAGCGCCGACGTCGCCCAACCCGGTCCGTTCCGGTTCGCCGTCGGCACGCTGCCGGTCACCGTCGTCGCCGGCGGGACGGGCGCGCCGCTGAACACCACCAAGGTGACGCTCCGGGAGCAGCTCGCCGACGGGACCTTCAACACCACTGCCAGCGGGACGACCGGTGCGAACGGCTCGATCGTCTTCGACCCGCCCGGCCTCGGCGCCGGGCGCGTGTACGTGCTCGAGACCAAGAGTCCGGTCGACGGTTCCACCAAGCGGAGCGGCACCGTCACCGCGATCGGGCCGTACACGTTCACGGTCGGCAATGCGCCGCTGAACGTGACGCTGATCAACGGCCTCAGTGGCCAGCCGCTCGCTCAGGTTGCCATCACCGCCCGTGAGCTGCTTGCCACCGGGCAGACTGCGGCGGTGCGTGGGCTCACGACCGACGCCGGGGGCCGCGCGACCTTCGACCTCGACGGCCTCGGCGGCGGACGCCGCTACGTCCTGACGGCAAAGCCCTACGCACCCGGCACCGTGACCAGCGATGCCATCGACCAGCCGGGCAACGTCTACTTCCGCGTCGGCACGGTTCCGGTGACGATGTTCGACGCCGACAACAACGTTCCCCTCGCCGGCCAGAAGATCATGGCCTACGAGAAGCTGCCCGACGGCAGCCGGGCGCTGCTGGCACAGGGCACGACCGACGCCACCGGCACGGTCGCCTTCGATCTCCCCGGGGTGAGTCAGACCATCGCCCGCCAGCAGCCGCCGGCCGCGCGCGCGTCCAGCCGTGTCTACGCGTTCCGGGCCGGCAATCCGTTCGGCAACAACAAGGAGTACTGGAGCCAACCGGTCGTACAGGAAGGGCCGGTGACCATGCGGCTGCAGCGCGCCGTCGGGCAACCGCTCGACGTGACGCCGCCGACCGTCGGCCTGTCGAGCCCGGCGAATGGGGCGACGGTGAGCGCCACCGGCTTCAGCCTGCTCGGCACGGCGAGCGACAACGTGCGGCTCGATCACGTGACGGTGACGGCGTCGGATCCGCTGCGCGGCACCAGCCAGGTCACCGCGAGCTACGATACCGTGCACGGCCAATGGAGTGCCGCGCTGAGCGCGACGATGATCAGCGTGAACCAGACCGTCGCCGTGACCGTGGTCGCGTACGATACGGCGCTGAACCGCAGCACGGTGGCCGCGTCGTTCAACGTCCGCGGCGACATGACACCGCCGCAGGTGACCATCACGAGACCGCAGGTCGGCACGTCAGCGCCGAGCTCGGGCTTCATGGTGTCCGGCCTAGCGAGCGACGACATTGGGGTGGTCGGCCTGGTCGCGACCGTCGACGATCCGGTGCTCGGCCGCACCGTCAACCAGACCCTGGGCGTCGCCCCGGACGGCCGTTGGAGCTTCGCGGTCCTCAGCGGCCAGGTGAGCCAGGGGCAGGCGGCGACGATCACGCTGGTGGCGCAGGATGCCACCGGCAAACAGGGCCGGGCGGCGCTGAGCGTGCCGATCACCGGTGCCGACGTCCTCGCCCACCACGTCCTCAACCGTACGACCTTCGGCAGCACGCCGGACCTCCTGGCGCAGGTGCAGAGCATGGGGGTCGACGCCTTCATCGACCAGCAGCTCAACCCGCAGTCGATCGACGACTCCGCGCTCGCCATGCTGCTGGGCGCTGCGCCGACCACCACGGCCGAGCTGCAGCGCCAGACCCTCCTGCGCATGATCTACAGCCGCCGCCAGTTGCTCGAGGTGCTGACCGAGTTCTGGGACAACCACTTCAATACCGACATCACCAAGGACCAATCGGTCGCCTACGAGTTCAACGAGAACATGCAGTTCCGCCAGCTGGCGTTCGGCCGCTTCCGCGATCTTCTCGGTGCCAGTGCCAGGAGTCCGGCGATGCTGATCTTCCTCGACCAGGCGAGCAGCGAGTCCGGGACGCCGAACGAGAATTACGCGCGCGAGGTCATGGAGCTGCACACCATGAGCGTCGACGGGGGCTATACGCAGACCGACGTCGAGCAGGTGGCGCGTGCGTTCACCGGCTGGACGGTGCACAAGGGCCAGTTCTTCTTTGACGCCGCCAACCACGATGGCGGACAGAAGGTCGTCCTCGGGCAGACGCTGGCCGCCGGCCGCGGCATCGAGGACGGCGAGCAGGTGCTCGACATCCTGGCCAGCCATCCGTCGACGGCGCATTTCATCTGCACGAAGCTGTCGCAGCTGCTGGTGAGCGATGCGCCGCCGGCGAGCCTGGTCAACCCGTGCGCCGACCAGTTCCTCGCCACCGGTGGCCAGATCGGCGCCGTGGTCGATTTCATCCTGCACGCACCCGAGTTCGTCGATCCGGCGGCGTTCCGCGCCAAGGTGCGCACGCCGGTCGAGATGGCCGTGTTCTGGGTGCGCGCCCTCAACGCCACCAGCGATGCCCGCGGCCTGATCACGCCCCTCTCCGACATGGGGATGCCCCTGTTCGAAAACGACATACCCACCGGCTGGTCAGAGCTCGGCGACGACTGGATCAACTCGAACTTGCTCCTGCAGCGCATCCGGTACGCCACCCAGTTGGTGCGGAACCAGATTCCCGGCACGACGGTCGATCTGCCCAGCTTCTTCACGCGCTACGGGAAGACCACCGCGGAGGGCATTGCCGGCTTCCTCCTCGAGCAGCTGTTCCAGTCGAACGTCACCCCGCTCGACTACGGCACGGCGATGGGCATCCTCACCGACGGCGGGACGCGGCCTTTCTCGCTCTCCCAGGCCGACGCCGAGTCCCGCCTGCAGCAGATGGTGGGAACGGTGCTGGGCAGCCCAGAGGGCCAGTACCAATGAGAGACGAGTAGGGCGATGAACAGACGAGAGTTCCTGCGGTTCCTGGCCTCGGCGTCGGCGACCACGGCGGCGGTCGCGCTGACCAACCCGCTGCGGCCGCGGCTGGCGTTCGCGCAGAACGGGTCGGGCAAGACGCTGGTGGTGATCTTCCAACGCGGCGGCAACGACGGGCTCAACTCCGTCGTGCCGTTCGGCGATCCGGACTACTACGTGCTGCGCGACCGCATTGCGATATCGCCGCCCAACCCGAACGACCCCACCGCGGCGCTGGCCCTCAACGGCTTCGGAGCGCCGAGCAACTTCTTCGGCCTGCACCCCGGCCTCGCCGCGCTGCTGCCGATCTGGAGCGCCGGACAGCTGGCGGTGCTGCCGGCGACGCAGTACCCGAATGCCACGCAGTCGCATTTCGACGGGCAGGCGAACATCGAGAGCGGCGCCGACAGCGCAACGCTCGACGGCTGGCTGAACCGCCACCTGATCACGCTGCCGCGCCCCGCCGCACTGCGCGCCGCGGCCTTCGAAACCGAGCTGCCGCACGCGCTGCGCGGTGCCGTGGTCGTCTCGGCCTTCGACGACATCACCAACTTCACCACCGGATTGCCGGACGGCCAGCAAGACGCCTTGCTCACCGATCTGGGCCGCCTCTACAGTCAGCAGCCGGACAATGCCAAGGCGTACCGGGCGCTGGTGGCCGGGAGCGGGCAGGCGGTGATCAACGACCTGGCGGTGCTGAGCGGCATCGATCCGTCGACCTACCGGCCCGCCAACGGCGCCGCGTATCCGAGCTCGGCGTACGGGACCCAGCTGCGCCAGGTGGCGCAGCTCATCAAGGCCGATCTCGGCCTCGAGGTCGCGGCGCTCAGCATCGAGGGCTGGGACACGCACAGCAGCCAGGGCGGTGGCGAGACGAGCGGTCAGCAGGCGCGCCGGCTGCTGGATTTCGCCACCGGCATTATGGCTCTGTGGACCGACCTCGGACCGGCGCTGATGCGCGCCGTCACCGTGATGACGATGACCGAGTTCGGCCGCACGGCGGCCGACAACGACAGCGGCGGCACCGATCACGGTCACGCCACGGCGTGGTTCGTTGCCGGTGGCAGCGTGCGCGGAGGGATATACGGGAGCTGGCCGGGCCTCAGCGCGCAGCGCCTGTACCATGGGCGCTATCTCGACCACAGCATCGACTTCCGCAACGTGATGGGCGACGTCGTGGTGCACCACCTCGGCAACCCCGACGTGGCCGACGTCCTGCCCGGATTCACCTACCAGCCCATCGGGCTGATCTGAGTCGGTCGGGCGGTGCGCCGGTCCCGCCGGGCGCCCGCGCGCTTGTCGGGAACGGGCGCAGGATGCAGACTCTGCGCATGGCCGACCACCCGCACATGCCCGACAACTTCTCGCGCCGGGTTCCCGACGGCGACAATCGCCCGCGTCTCGTGTGCGACAGCTGCGGGTTCGTCAGCTACGAGAACCCGAAGGTCGTCGTCGGATCGATCTGCACGCACGGCGACCAGATCCTCCTCTGTCGCCGCGCCATCGAGCCGCGTCGCGGCTACTGGACCTTGCCGGCCGGCTATCTCGAGGTTCACGAGACGACCATGGCCGGCGCCGTGCGCGAGGCGTGGGAAGAGGCCTGCGCGCAGATCGAGATCGAGTCGCTCTTGGCCGTGTACAACGTCCCGCGCATCAGCCAGGTGCAGGTCATCTATCGCGCTCGGCTGCTCAGCGCCGAGGTGGCCGCCGGACCGGAGAGCGAAGAGGTGCGGCTGTTTCGCTGGGAGGAGATCCCCTGGCAGGATCTCGCCTTCCCGAGCGTGCGCTGGGCCCTGCACCACTACCGCGAGGTGCGCGAGCAGTCCGTGTTCACCGCGCGCACCAACCCCCCGGGCGAGCACGGGGACTACTGAGCCGACGCGCCGCCTCAACAGCCGTCGAGCGCGGCGTTGACGGCGGAGACGAGCTCGCTGATCGTCACCATCTGGTCGCCGTTGCGGTCGAAGGCCGGACAGACGCTCACCTGGGCGTTGCCGAGCGCGATGTTGACCCCGATGACCAGCTCGTTGACGGCGACGACGCCGTTGCCGTTGCAGTCGCCCGGGCATGGGGCGGTTGGAGTCACCTGCGGGCTGGGCGTCTCGGTGGCGGTGTCGATCTGGGTGGCGGTGCCGGTCGGCGTCGCCACGCCCGTAGCCGAGGCGGTGGCTGACGGCGTCGGCACCCCGGTGGCGGTCACCGTGGTTGTCGCCGTCGCCGTAGCGGTCGGGCTGCCCGTCGCCGTCGCGCTGCCGGTGATGGTGCCAGTGGCGGTCACGGTGGGCGTGGAAGTGACGGTATTCGTCGGCTGCGTGTTGGTGGGCGTTGCGGTGGGCTCGATGCACATCGGGGTCGGCTGGTTGACGCAGCCGAAGGTGGGGTTGCACGAATCGCCGGTGCAGACGAGGTCGTCGTCGCAGTCCTCGATCTGGCAGAAGATCGAGCACCCCGAGCAGCTCTGCGGAGGGATCATGCCAGCGTCGCACGTCTCGGGCACCTCGACCACGCCGTTGCCGCAGACCGGACACGGATTCAGGCACGGCGGCATGGTGTCCCCTTCCTGCGGGCACGTGGTCAGGGACATCGGCACCACCGCCGGAGCGATGGAGCTCCCCTGGGTGATCGGGGCCTTCCGGTTGGTGTAGATGAAGCGGTTGACGCCGGCCGCGTGGCCCACCGCCACCGTGTTCCGGGCGTCCAGCGTGCCGTGCACGGTGAGCTGCTCGCGGGCGGTAAAGTCGTTCTCTCCCCCGTCCGGCCCGGAGGCGAGCACCATGCCGGCCTGCGTGATGGTGATATCGCAGCCTTCCAGATCTGTGGTGCCGCCGGCTCCGCACCCGTTGGCGACGCTGCACGACGGGGTGCTGGTCACGTCGATCGTATTGTTCAGGGTCAGCGAGCCCGAGGTCGGGACGTCCATCCTTTGGGTCACGGTGGTCAACAGGTCGTCCTTGAAATCGCCCGCCTGGATGGTGACGTCGCCGCCCATGCTGCCGCCCTGGGTTCCGCTGACGTCGGTGAAGCCGTTGAGCACCATGTCGCGGCCCGATGCGAGCGCCAGCGCGCCGCCGTCGCAGCCACCGCTCAGGTCGAGCTTGCCGGTCGCGGCAAGCGTCACGTTGAACCCGGTCTCGACGCAGACAAAGCCGCCGCAGGTCTCGCCGCCCGGTCCGCGCGCGCTGATGGTGCCGTTGATCAAGGCGTTGCCGCGCGCTAGCACGGTCACCTCTCCGCCGCCGCCGTCGGGAGAGGCGCCGTCGGCCGTGATCTCTGCGTTGGTCTGAATGACGGCGTCGCCGAGCCCGCCATTGACGCAGATCAGCCCTCCGCAGCCGCCGGACTGGAAGCTGCCGCTCACCCCGTCGGCGTGAACGTCGCCGAGGATGGTGGAGCCCGTGCCGGCGGTGACGTCGATGCAGCCGCCGCTGCCGGCGTCGCCGGAGCCGGACGCGTCGGCGCCCTGCATGGTGACCTGCCCACCGGCTTGCAGCTCCAGGATGCCGCCGCAGAACCCCGTGACGTCGAGGTCGCTCTGCAGCACCAGGGCGCCGCCGGCGGTGAGGTCGATCTCGCCGCCGCCGTCGGAGTCGCTGCCGCCCTGGGCGCTCAGCGTGCTGCCGCCGCCGATGGTGATGTTGCCGGGTGCGTCGATGCTGATCAGGCCGCCCTCGGCGTTCTTGTTGAGGAAGTCGGACCGGAGCTTTCCGAGGACCGACGCCGTGCTGCCGGCGTGCACCATGACCACGCCGCCGCTGCCGTTGCCCGAAAAGGTCATCTGGCCGGTCGACGACACGTCGAAGGCGCCGGTCGTTTCGATCGTCACCATACCCCCGTTGGCCCCGCTCGCGCTGCCGACGCCGTCGATGAGTCCGGAAAGGGTGAAATGGCCGGCCTTGAACGTCGCGGCTCCGGTGCCGACGGTCAGGTGGCTGGTGGCGGCCACGGTGACGTCTTTAGTGCCGAAGTCGAGCGTGCAGCCGTTGTCGATCGTGTAGTCCTTGGCGATCACGCAGGTGGAGGCGTTGAGCGAGCATGCGGCCTCTTGGCTGTAGATGTCACCGGCCGTACAGACCGCCAGGGCCGGGCCGGCCGCAGCGAGCGCCGCGAGCGCGGCGAGCGCGACGAGCGCGAACGTTCGGGCAAACGACATGGGCAGGATCTCCAGACAGATACCGTGAATGGCACCGGAAGGCACTCGAATTTTTCTTGCATCGGCAATTGGTGTGCCGTACGCCGTCGCACCGCCGCGGTGGATGTCTCGCGGCGCCCGGGTCGACTTGCATTCCGCCCGGCAGTCGGTGAGGATCGCACGAGATCGACGCAGCGGCTCGGGTGGAACGGATGGCATCTCGCGTGTACGGCTTGCTCCTGGCTATCGGAGCAGTCGGGGTTCTGGTCGGTGCCCTCGTCTTCGGACTTCGCCCGCAGGCCCAGGAAGCCGGCGAATCAGAGGTAGACCAAGTCAGCCCCAGCGAGCTGGCGATCTATATTGACGTCTATACGGCGATGCAAGCCGATCACGACCTGACGCTGGAGTCGATCCTGGCGCAGAAGGGCGTACCGCTCCAGCAGTTCCGCAACATCGAGCGCCGGGTGCAGAAGCAGGAGCGGCTGGTCCGCAAAGTGCGCGAGGCTCTGCAGGCGCAGGCCAAGGCGCGCGCCGAATCCTTGGCGCCTCCGTCGGCGCAGGCCGAAGCCCAACCCGCGAAGCAGCCGCCCTCGAAGTGAGGCCGCCGCGTCCCGGCGAGGCGACGTACAGTGCCGGGGCGCGGAAGCGTGCTTGCAACGCCCCCTCGTGCATGGCAGCGTCGGCGCAGCCGGACGCTCCGGCCGAGGAGGATGGAATGGCCGAAGAGCACGAGGGCGGGCCGATCGACGCCCAAGAGGTGCTGCGTTCGCTCGAGGATGTGCGCAGCCGCCTGCGCACGACCATTTGGGCCCTGCACGGCATGCATCAAGACATGTCGTCGCTCACCGTGGACGATCTCGCCGACCTCGAGCACCTGTTGACCGAGACCCTCGACCACCTCCTCTCGCCGGCCTACGAGGCGGTCAGTCAAATGTTGGGTGCGTCCTCCGGCGGAGCGGTCACGACACACTGAAGGGCATGGCGCGCGTCTGGTTCGTCCGTCGGCGCGGCGCGCAGTGGGTCGCCCCGGGTGGCAGCCCGGCGTTCGAGCTGCCGTTCGCGGAGCTGATCTTTCCGCTCGACGTCGGGACACACCGGCTGGTCGACAGCGACCCGCCGGTCCCGGCCCCCGAGCTGCCGGTCGAGCCTCCGGCACAGCTCCACCGCGTGTTCGTCGAGGTCGAACCGAAGGATCTCACCAGTCTCGAGTTCAGCGGCTACCACGCCGGCGTGTACGACTCGCCCTATTCGCCGAGCGAGGCCGCTCGCCGGCTTGCGTCGCTGCGCGGCACGGCGGCCAGTGCGGCGCCGTGACGCTTGTGCCCGGGGCGGCAAGCTGACACAGTTGCAATCGATGAGCGCCGCTCGGGTGTTGGTGGTCGTGGTGGTGGTGAGCTGGCTGGCGGCGTGCAACACGGACGACGGCGCGAACGGATCGAGCTCTCCGTCGGCCTTCCGCAACCTCGGCAAGCGGGGCGACTCGAACCTGGCCGGCGAGCGCTCGGCTGCGTTGCCGTGACGGTGGCGCGCGCCCGTTCGCCCGCCGCAGCGCGCTGACCGTGCCGAACTTTCGCCACCGCCTCACCCGCGGGCAGCAGCGCGAGTACGACCGCAGCAACGCAGTGCGCGTCATCCCGGTGCGCGTCACGCCGCGCAACGCGCGCGCCGTCCAATTGCTCGAATGGGCGCTGACGCACGCCGATCGGCCGCGCACGCAGCGGGTCGCGCAGGTCATCTGCGACGAGCTGTGCGCCGTTCTCCAGGTTCCGACGCTGCGGGTCGAGGTCAAGGAGACGCGCCCCTCCGACCGACGCGGTGAGTTGCATGGTCTCTACGAATCGGCCGGCCGCTCGCAGGCGATCAGCATTTGGATGTTGACGGCGAAGCGTGGGCAGGTCGTCGCCTACCGGACGTTTCTGCGCACCTTGGTGCACGAGATGTGTCATCACCTCGACTATCAGCTGCTGACGCTGCGCGACTCCTTCCATACCGACGGCTTCTTTCAGCGCGAGTCGAGCCTGGTGCGTCAGCTCCTCAAGGTGGCCACGCGGGCCGCCGCCGCGCCGGGGCGTCCGAGCGGGTCGGCAGACGCGGAGCGCCCGAGCACGTCTCGCTGACGGGTTCACGCGCGCGCGGCGTGCGGGGCGGATTCGCTTTCCGTTCGTCGTTCGTCTATAGTGTGGTCGTGCGGGCTACGGCTGCGGGGGTTCGAGAGACGCGGATCGAAGTCACCGACAACCTCGACGAGCTGCTCTCGGTGCTGCCACCACGGCTCGTCGAAGCACTGCTCCGCGACGCCGCGCTGCCGGCACTGCTGGAGGTGGTGTGCGATCTCGGCCGCGTCCCGGAGGCGCGCTTCCCCGACGGCGTCGCGACCCTCTCCGAGGAACCGGTCAGCCGCGATGACCTCGACTACGTCGCGGCGCGGGTCGGGCAGTTCAACAAGGACAACCGCGCCGGCATCGAGCGCACGCTGCATCGCATCTCGGCGCTGCGCAATCGCATGGGCGACATGGTCGGCGTCACGTGCCGGGTCGGGCGCGCCATGTACGGCACCATCGACGTCGTGCGCGACGTCGTCGAGTCGGGCAAGAGCGTCTTGCTGGTCGGCCGCCCAGGCGTCGGGAAGACGACGCTGCTGCGCGAAGCGGCTCGGGTCCTGGCCGACGATCTCGACCGGCGGGTGATGATCGTCGACACCTCGAACGAGATCGGCGGCGACGGCGACATCCCTCACCCGGGCATCGGCCACGCCCGGCGCATCCAAGTGCAGGCCCCGGAGCTGCAACACGCCGTGATGGTGGAGGCGGTCGAGAACCACATGCCCGAGGTGGTGGTGATCGACGAGATTGGCACCGAAGCGGAAGCGCTCGCGGCGCGCACCATCGCCGAACGCGGCGTGCAGCTCATCGCCACGGCGCACGGCAATACCCTCGAGAACTTGGTGGCCAACCCGACGCTGTCCGACCTGATCGGCGGCGTCCACGCCGTCACGCTCGGCGACGATGAAGCGCGCCGGCGGCGGACGCAGAAGACGGTGCTGGAGCGCAAGGCGCCGCCGACCTTCGACGTGATGATCGAGATCCGCGACCGGGACCGTTTCGCCGTCCATCACGACGTCGCCGCGGTGGTCGATCGCCTCTTGCGCAACGCGCCGATCCAGCCGGAGATCCGCGTGCGGCGCAGTGACGGCGGGATCGACGTCGAGAAGCCGGCGGCCTTGCCGCCGGAACCGTCGCCGCGTGGGCCGGCGCGCTCGCCGTTGCTGCGCGTGTTCCCGTACGCCCTGCGCCGCGACCGCGTCGAGCGCGCCATTCGCTCCCTGCAGGTGCCGGCGACGATCGCCGACTCGCCCGGCGAAGCGGACGTCGTGCTGACCTTGCGCGCCATCGCCAAGAAGCAGCCGCGCCGCCTGCGCGAGGGCATCGGTGCGGCCGCCCGCATCCAGACCGTGGCGTCGAGCAGCCCCGGGAAGATCGAGCAAGCGCTGCGCGAGCTCTTCGACCTCGACCACCCGCATCCCGACCAGGATGAAGCCCTGCGCGAAGCCGAAGGCGCCGTGATCGAAGTGATCGCGCGCCGCCGCCCCGCCGAGTTGGCGCCGCGCGACTCATACCTGCGCCGCCTGCAGCATCAGTTGGCCAACGCCTATGGGTTGCAATCGCAGAGCGTCGGCCGCGAGCCGTTCCGGCACGTCCTGATCCGTCCGGCCGGGGCGTGAAAAGCCCTGGGGCACAAGCGATTCGCGTGGCGCCAGCCACCCTCGTCAACGCAAAGATTTTTCTTGACAGGAGTGCGCCTCTCGTTGCAATTAAGGGCCGGCATTTCACCGCAGATAGGACAACTCTTACTCAAGGAGAAAGGTGGGGGTCACATGACGAAGTCTCAGCTGGTGGAACGGTTGTCGAAGGCGGGCGGCGTGACGAAGAAGCAGGCCACGGCGTTGATGGAGGGGTTGGTTTCCACCGTCGTCGGCTCGGTCAAGAAGGGCGAGCCGGTGAAGATCCCCGATCTGGGTACGTTCCGCAAGGTGCAGAGCAAGGCGCGCATGGGCCGCAACCCTCAGACCGGCGAGCCGGTCAAGATCCCCGCGCGCAAGAAGGTTCGCTTCTCGGTCGCGAAGAGTTTCAAGGAGCAAGTGCTCGGCGCCAAGAAGTAACCTTCCCCGGTCGCTCCCCGATACGACCTGTCGGCTCCGGCCCGTGAGGCTGATTCCGCACAGCCATCAATAAGTGCGGGGCACATTCGGAGCGAGAGTTTTTCATTTGGTTTCATTTCAGGGTCCTCTATAGGGTGGCGGAAGTTTTCAAGTTGCGGAGGTGGGGACGTAACCATGACAGACCGTTCGTTTGGGCTCTTTGAGCCCGATGCATTGCTCCCGGCCCAGTTTTACGCCGCGTTCCGCGGCGGGTCAGGTGTCCGCGGTGAGAAACGGCTCATGCTGGCCGTGCTCGAGGACGCACTCGACTGCTTCCAGAAGTACGCCGCGGCGCACGACGGGCATGGGCAGGCGTTGTTCGAGGAAGCCAACGCCTGGATCGCCTCCGGTGACCGCGGGTGGTTCTTTTCCTATGAGAACATCTGCGAAACGCTGGAGATCAACCCGGAATACCTGCGCCGGGGGCTCGACTCCTGGCGTCACGGACAAGCCAACGTCGTGCGCCACGTCGTCGCGACGGCGAAGAACGATTCGCCGCGGATGCGCGCCGCCGGCTGAGGTCTCGTTGGGCGGGGGCGCGACGGATCGCGCGATGCGTCGCCCCCGCGCTCGCTCCTCGGCACGCGGTGCCGCCGCGAGCCCGCGGCCGTGAAGACCATCGGGGTCACCGGTGGAATCGGCTCCGGCAAGAGCGTCGCGGCGCAGATCCTTGCCGACCTCGGCGCGATGGTGATCGACGCCGACCGCGTCGGCCACGAGACCTACCAGCCGGGAACCCCGGGCTGGGAGCGCGTGGTGGCGGAGTTCGGCCGCGAGGTGGTGAGTCCCGACGGGTCGATCGACCGCAAGCGTCTCGGAGCGATCGTGTTCGCCGACCCCGGGCGGCTGGCCCGCTTGAACGCGATCGTTCACCCGTTGATTCGCGACACGGTCGCCGCGCGGATCGCGGCCGAGCGCCGGGCGGGGCGCGCTCAGGCGGTGGTGGTCGAGGCAGCGCTCCTGCTGCAGGCGCGCTGGGACGCGCTGGTGGACGAGGTCTGGTTGATCACCGCCCGGCCCGAGGTCGTCGAGCAACGCCTGATGGCGCAGCGAGGGCTCGACCGCGCCGCCATCGCCGCGCGGATGCGCGCCCAATCGGGCGATGCGCCGAGCCCGGCTCAGGTTGCGGTCGTGGTCGACAACAGCGGCAGCGTCGACGCGCTGCGCGCGCAGATCACGGACCTGTGGCACGCGCGCGTGCTGGGTTCCTGATCGCCGGGGTTGTGGAGCTGTCCGCCTTCCACCCTCCAGCGCGACAGGTCAGGCGGCCTGACGGAGCGGTTTTCCCTTGCCGAGCGGGCGCTGCTTCAGACGCCGGCGCACTGCGCCCCGGATGGCACTCGCGGAGAGGTGGAACTGCGCGCAGACCGCGTCGAGGCTGAATGCGCTCGAGTCGGCGTCATAGGCCAGGAAGTACGCCTCGGCGTCGGCGCGGATGGCCGGGCAGCCGCCGTCGAGGTCGGAGAACGCCTGCTCGAGCACCGCAAGCATGAGCAGCTCCTCCGACATGAGGCTGCGTGAATCGATCTGTGGGGTGAGTACCTTTCCGCGTACCATGCGCCTCTCCTCCGTGAGGGACATGCGGGAAGAAACAAGAGCAATGCCAAGCGGCAAGTACTGAATTCGCGGCGCGAATGACCTTGGCGCGGTACGAAATTGACACTTCGACAATGCACAAAATGCCGTTGAGCGACAAAAAAGTGCGACATCGCCTGCTGAGGCAGATGATCGGCGATGTGCTGCTCCACAGCATGAGTCATCGGCGGAAAGTTGACGCTGGAGATCGCTCGAGTAAGGTCTTCGACGGCTCGGCCGTGCGCTTTCAGGCGTGAGCGTTCAGATGATCGGCTCGAGGTGAGAGGAGCGGCGATGGCGGAGGCAATCGGCCTCAAGTTGAACGACCCGCGGTTTTGGGACCCGCAGCATCTGCGCGAGGAGGTCGATCGGATCTTCGACATCTGCTGGAGCTGCCGTCTGTGCTTCAAATTCTGTGGGAGCTTCCCAACCCTGTTCGATCTCATCGACGCGCAGACCGAGCGGATGCGGGCGGACTACCTGGCGGCGCACCCGGAGGTGGCGACGGAGGCGGCGGCGAAGCGTCGCGCGGCCGAAGCGGCACCAGCGCCGGCAAGTCATTCCGAGGGGGAGGTCGGGGTGACGTACGGCGACGAGCTTCCCGAGCTGCACGGCCGCTCACACGATCTCACCGCGGCGGAGATCGACCGCGTGGTGGACCTCTGCTTTCAGTGCAAGCTCTGCTACCCGAACTGTCCGTACACGCCGCCGCACGAGTTCGCCCTCGACTTCCCGCGTTTGCTCCTGCGCTGGAAGGCGCACCGGACGCGCCGGCAAGGCGTACCGCTGCAGACGCGCCTGGTGCGTGACACCGCTGCCATCGGCAAGGCCGCGAGTCTGGTCCCCGGGCTGACGAACTCGGCGCTGCGCACCCCCGCCAATCGCGTCCTCATGGAGAAGACCGTCGGCATCCACCGCGACAAGCTGATGCCCACTTATCATCGCGAGACCCTTCCGCGCTGGTGGCGGAATCACCGCCCCCAGGTCGAGCCCGCGCAACCGGCCAAGGAAGGCATCGAGCAACCGACGCCGCTCAAGGTCGCGCTCTTCTCCACCTGTCTGATCGACTACAACGATCCCGAGGTCGGCAAGGCGGCGGTGCGCGTGCTCGAGCACAACGGCGTCGAGGTGGTCAGACCGGACGCGCAGGTGTGCTGTGGGATGCCGTTCCTCGACGGCGGGGACGTCACCGCCGCGGCGCGCAACGTGCGAGCCAACGTCGACGTCTTCGCGCCGCTGGTGGAGCAGGGGTACGAGATCGTGATCCCATCACCCAGTTGCAGCCTCATGGTGCGCGAGGAGTTCCCGCAGCTCGTCGACAGCGCGCCCGCTGCGCGGCTGGCGGAGCACGCGCACGACCTCGACGAGTATCTCTACCGCGTCGCCCGGGAGGGCCGTTTGAAGCGCGACTTCACGCGCCGCTTCGGCCGCGTGCAGTACCACGTCCCCTGTCACGTGCGCGTGCAGAACATCGGCATCCGCGGTCGCGACCTGCTCAAGCTGGTCGCCGACGAGGTGGAGGCGGTGCAGGAGTGCTCGGGCCACGATGGGACCTGGAGCATGCAGACGGCGCACTTCCAGGACTCGCTGCGGTGGGGGGAGAAGGCGTTCGTGGGAATGCGTCTCAACGCCGGCGAGCCCTGCGCGCTGGCGTGTACCGACTGCCGGTTGGCGGCCCTACACATCGAGCAGGGCGCCGGCCGCAAGACGGTGCATCCGGTGGTTGCCCTCGCTCACGCGTATGGCTTCGAGGTCGGGGCGGAGCTGGAGAGCAAACCGGCCGGCTGAGCGCGGGCGGACCTCCCTGGATGGACCAGGTGTGGTCGCGCGCGCCCGGCTCACTTGCGCTCTCGCACGATCCACGGCGCCGGCCAGATCGACTCTTCCTGCCGGGCGAGATTGATCGTCGGGTCGATCAGCGGCTGTTCCGGGGCGCCGTTCAGCGAGCACTGCCAGTCGACGGTGATGATCGGATCGCCGATCCCATGCGCGCGCAGCTCGTCGCGCTTGTAGTGCGCGTATTGCAGGACCATGTCGGGGAACGTCTCCAGCTTCTGCAGCTGGCGTTCGCGCAGGTCGTCGGCCGGATTGATCGTCCAGCGGCGACCCGTGGCCGGGTCGGTTACCGTGATCGTCATCGTCCCGACCTTGCGCCGCAGCTTCATGTGCCAGCTGAAGCGGTGGCCGTCCTCCGTCCAGCCGACCTGCCCCGGATAGAGCCAGTGACGGAGCGGGATGAGAAGCTGGGCCAGCACGTAGAGATGGAGGAGGGCGAGCCCGGCCCAGCGCGTCGGCGGCGAGCTCGCCGACGCGGTCGCCGGCGGTGCGGGCGCCGCACGGCCCCAGCGTCGCGCCAGCCGGCGCGGCCAGTCGGGGTCGAAGAAGATCGTGATGGCTCCGGTCATGAGGTACGAGAACACCCCGATGCGCAGGAAGATGTCGTTGAGGAGATGAAAGACCGCTGCCATCCCGAAACCGACTAGTCGGGTGCGACGGAAGCAGAGCAGGACGGGCACCGAGGCGTCGAAGGCAATGCCGGCGTAGGCAATCGCGTAGGCGAGCAGCGCGGGTGGAAAGTGCGCCGCGACCTGCGGCACGTCGGGCCCGCCGCGAACGATCTCCGAGTACATGGGCTCGCCGGCCAACCAATCGGGGTTGAGCTTGGCAATCGCGCCGTAGAAGTAGACGATGAACAGTTGAAAACGGAGCAGCAGAACGTTCCAGCGCGGCACCGTCGTCGGCAGCTCCGGATGCCGCCGCCGATCGATCGAATAGGCGCGATGCGGCTGCATCCAGATCATCAGGAAGCAGAGCAGCGCGATCAGGTAGTAGTGATTCATGTACACCGACTTCTCGAGCAGGAAGACGTAGGTATAGGCGAGGAAAAGCAGAGCCATGGCGGCGCGGGTGTACAGACCCAGCGCCACCAACACGCCGAGCACGAAGATCGCTGCGAAGTGGACATACATCCCGTTGCCCGGCCACGGATGCACCCAGCCAAAGTAGAGGTAGGTGAAGTGGAATTTGGGGAGGATGTAGTACTCGTCGATCCAGCCGAAGTGCCAGAAACGCGCCGCGTCCCACGCGATCATGGCGCCGAGGACGATGCGGGCGAAACCGAGCGAGGCGGCGTCGACCGGCGCGTTGAGAAAGTTCGCCCATGCCCGCACGCGCTGGCCCATGACCCGCGCGTAGCGCTCTCCGCCGCGGGTGTCCAGGCTCACCGAGCGGCGGCGCACGCGGCCTACCGCCGCGCACGGCCGCGTTTCGTCCCCTTACAATAGACGCTGCGGTTGCGTATCGTCGTGAGATCGTGATCGGAGCCCACCCCTGCCGACTGTCTTGCCGCTCCGCTGCCCTGGTGGCGGTGCTGTTCTTGGTGGGCGTCGTCGCGGTGCGCGCTGACGCCGCCTGCCCCGGCGACTGCAACGGTGACGGCACGGTGAGCGTCGCCGAGATCGTCCAGGCGGTCGGCATCGCTCTCGGGCAGACAGCGGTGACCGAATGCGAGGCGGTCGATCGCAACGGCAACGGGGTGGTGTCGATCGACGAGCTGCTCGCCGCCGTCAACTCGTTGCTGGACGGTTGCCCCGGGCAGCCGACGCCGACGGCGTCGACCTCGTCCACGGTGACGCCGTCCGCCACGCCGACGCCGACGTCCACCGGAACGCCGACCCCCAGCGCAACGCCGAGCGCGAGCCCTCCGCCGACCGCGACCCCTACGCTGAACCTCAGTCCGATCCTCCCCCCCGCGTCGATTTACCGGGCCTACCCTGGCTTCGACATCCACGTCCCCATCACCGCCACCGATCCCGAAGGGAGCTCGGTGCAATGCACGCCGGACGGCCTGCCCGTGGGCGCGTCGTTCGACACGCAAGGCGATGTGCTCGATTGGACGCCGACCAGCGATCAACTCGGCCCCTTCTATCTCCCGTTCCTGTGCTCGGACGATGCCGTGCCCCCAGCTTCGGCCGCCGGACAGCTCACGTTTGCCGTGGAGCCGCTCGACGGCTGCGCGATGCCGATCTGCGATCCCGCGACGGGATGCATCTCGACGCTGCCGCCGCCAGGACAGTTCTGCTGCGCCGGCGGTCCCGCGGCGCGCGTGGCCGAGCCGGCCGCCGACTGTCCCGCCGGCCGCGTGCTGTACGCCGGCCGCAACACCAAATCCGGGTTCGGTCGCCTGCAGAACTGCGACGTTCTCCCGATGAAGAACTTTCAACAGTCCGGCGCCGAGGTGGACTTCCACATCGAAGCGCGCTGCATGAACACCCTCAACCGGGTGACGCTGCGCGCCCGGCTGGACAGCAGCTCGACCAAGCACGCGACGGTGTTCAACGTGCAGCAACCGCCGTTCTTCCTCGACACCGAGGGAACGCCGAACGGGTTTGCCACCCGCTACAACCTGCGCTTCGGCGTCAACGGCAACGGACCGTTCACCGATCTCGAGGGCACCGAGGCCAATCTGACCCTGACGTTGACCGACGCGGACGGCGCCACCGTCACCGACCAGGTCCGCCTGCGCCTGACCTTCACCCCGCCGGCCATGGTGCCGGATCTACCCGATGTCGATCCGACCGACACACCGCTTCCCACCTGCGCGCCGGGCAGCACGCCCGCGGCCGACCAGACGCCGGCGTGCGTCGTTCCGAGCGATACGCCGACAACGGACGCGACGCCGACCCCGACCACCGCAGCCGGCTGAGCGGGGTTTCGTCGTCGCCGACCGTTACGGGAGGATGCAGGTCGACGGGCAGGCGTCACCGTCGACCGCGTTGCCGTCGTCGCAGTCCTCGCCAGGCTCGATGATGCCGTTGCCACACACCGAGGTGGGGCAGAGCACCAAGTCCTGGACGTAGAACTGCCCGCCGATGCAGTCGGCCCGCGTCCCGATCCCGGTGACGAACGCCTCTGGCGTACGCCCGTACAGCGCCATGAAGGACGCCGGGTTGCAACGCGTGGTCAAGCGCGCCGCCACGGCGGCGTACCCCGCGGTGATGCGCTGGGTCGCCACGTCGAGCAGGGTCGAGCGGTTGGGTGCGTCGAGCGGCAGTGCCGCGATGCGGTCCATGCATTGGCGGCGGGTCCGAAATGCAAACTGCATGGCCGCGTCGGTGGCGTCCGCCGCCGCCGCAACGCAATCGCGCTGCGCCGGGGTCGGTCCGCTCAGAGCCCCGATGGGTCCAAACACGGCCGAGATTGCCGCTGTCTGCCAAGCCCGGCAGAAATTCACCACATCCGCCTCCGAGTCGAACGAGCCCAGGTACTGCAGGTCGATGAGCTGGCGTTCGGTGCAATTTTGATCCACGAGGTTCAGTGCATTCTGGCGCGCGGTCGTGATGATGGCGCTGGTGGCGTCCTGGTCGCACGGCTCGCCGGCGATCTTTGCGCTCTCGCAGGCGCGCTGCGCGGACCATGAGGCAGCAGCACACTGGGCGGCAGAGCGTGCAATGACGCGCTGGCACTGCACGTCGCCGGCGCCGAATCCGCCCCACTGATTGAATGGCAAGCGTCCGCCGTGTCCGCTGGCCTGACCCGCGATGCCGAGCAGGAGAAGCAGCGGAATGGCGCGCGCGGCGAGGCGTTGCCGCGGCTGGGGTCGATCGCTAACGCCCATCAGATCTGTTTTCCATTGTTACGCGCGGCCAAACTGCTGGGCAAGTGTGTCCGCGCGGGGCGCGAAGGCGCAACGATGCGCAGCAACTGCCGTTGCGCCTTGACTCGGTTTTCTTTATCTCCTTACGATGATTCTTGAATGTGTCTGCGGCAACTCTGCGCGCCTTCAGGTTGGAACCCCACGGGTGCGCGGATCGCGGGGGTGAGCCTCTGTCGCGGCCCGCGAGGAGTAAGAGTGTGGACTCGACGAAGAGCGTGAGCACGTGGGCCGCCCGCCAGTTGGCGGGATCGGGAGTGACCTTCCTCTGCGCGAGCCTGCTGTTTGCCGCGCCCGTCAGGGCGTGTATCGGCGATTGCGACGGCGACGGGCATGTCGCCATCAACGAGCTGATGCAGGGGGTCAACATCGCCCTCGGCCTCGAGCCGATGAGCCAATGCCCGGAGTTCGATCGCGCCGGTGATGCCGACGTCGCGATCGACGAGATTCTCGCCGCGGTGAAGGCGGCGCTCGACGGCTGCCCGGCCCCGATCATCAACACCATTGCGGGCACGGGCATCGCGGGGCTCAATGACGACGGCCAGCCGCCGCTCGACACGGAGCTTTATCTGCCGCAAGACACCACCTACGGTCCGGATCACCTCCTCTACATCCTCGACTGGAACAACCACCGCATCCGCCGCATCAAAGACGGTGTCGTCGAGACCTTCGCCGGCTCGGGCTACTTGGGCGACGCGTCGAGCGACGACCCCAAGACGATCGACTTCAATCATCCCACCAACGTGTGCTTCGACCACGACGGCAACATGCTCATCGCGGCCTGGCACAACAGCCTGGTGAAGAAGATCATCGTCAACCCCGACGATTCGGCCGGCGTGGTATCGACGATTGCCGGCACGGGTGCGCGGGCCTTCGGCGGCGACGGGGGGCCGGCCACGCAGGCCAAGCTCAACCTGCCCAGCTCCGTCGTCGTCGACACCAACGGCGATGTGATCACGTCCGATCAGGCGAACTTCCGCCTGCGCATGATCGATGGGACGCAGACCATCTACACCATCGCGGGGACCGGCACGCCCGGCAGCGCGGGTGACGGCGGCCCGGCCACCGATGCGCAGCTCAACGGCCCCTTGGGGCAGGCGGCCGCGCCCGCCAGCCGCATCGCCATTGATGCGCACAACCGCATCTACGTCGCCGACACCAACAACAACAAGATCCGGCTCATCAACGAGGTCGGCGAGATCTCGACCATCGTCGGCACCGGGACGGCGGGATACAGCGGTGACGGCGGCCCGGCGACGGCGGCGGAGCTCAACACGCCCAGCGATGTCGCCATCACGCCGAACGGGACACTGTACATCGCCGACACGTACAACAACGTCGTCCGCGTCGTCCGCCCCGACGGCACCATCGACACCCTCGCCGGCACCGGCGACGCCGGGTTCTCGGGCGACGGCGGCCCGGCGAAGCAGGCCCAGCTCAATCGCCCCTACGGCGTCGAGGTCGGGCCGAATGGGGACGTGTACATCGCCGACACCTACAACCAGCGCATCCGTCAGGTCAGTGGCGTGAGCGCGCCGCCGGCCCCCACGCCGCAGCCCTCGCCCACGCCGCAGATCGTTCCGTGTACCGACGAAGTGGGCTCGATCTGCACCTACGTGGGCACCGGCGGCACCGGCTTCTCGGGCGACGGACAAGACCGCCGAGAGACCACCCTGTACTGGCCGTTCGACATCGAGTTCACCCCCTCCGGGCGGCGCGTCTTCCTCGACTGGAACAATCACAAGGTGCGCGAGATCCTGCCCGATGAGACGGTCACGACCATCATGGGCACCGACTTCGTCGGTGACGGCCCGCTCGATCTGAGCGACACGACGCCGGCCGGCGCCGATCCGCTCACCGTGAACCTCAACCACCCGACCGACGTTCAGGAGTTCCCCAACGGCGACCTGCTGGTCATGTGCTGGCACAACCACAAGCTGCGCGTGATCGACAAGTCGGACGACCGGGTGCACGTGCTGGTCGGCGCCGGCGCCGGGTTCTCCGGCGACGGCGGGCCCGCGGTGAAGGCGTTGGTCAATCAACCGCCGCGCGGGGTCCTCGACCCGAACGGCAACCTGTTCTTCGTCGATCAGCGCAACCAGCGCATCCGCGTCATCTACAATTTCTCGCAGGACCGCGGGAGCGCGATCATCGACACCGTGGTCGGCACCGGCACGGTCGGCTTCCAGGACGGCAACGCGTTGCAGGCGATGGTGAACTTCCCCACCGGCGGCAACCCCGAGCCGGCCAGCGGCATTACCGTCGGACCGGACGGTGCGCTCTACTTCTCCGACACCAACAACAACCGCATCCGCAAGGTCGTGTTCAGCGATCCTGGCACGTTCAAGAACGGCATCGTGACGACGATCGCCGGCACCGGTGACAAGGGCTATGCCGGCGACGGCGGCCAAGCGGTCGACGCGCAGCTCAGCTACCCAGAAGACCTGGAGCTGGGCCCGGACGGCAACATCTACTTCGCGGACACCGACAACAACTGCGTTCGCAAGATCGATCTGAACACCGGGATCATCACCACCGTGGCCGGCACCGGACAGAATGGCTACAGCGGCGACGGCGGCCAGGCGATCTCGGCGACCCTCAACCGGCCGTTCGGCGTGGCCTTCGATCCGAACGGCGATCTCTACATCGCCGACACCTTCAACAGCCGCATCCGCAAGGTGAAGCGCTGATCAGCGGCAGGGAGGGGGACACCTCTCGTCCCCCTCCCTGCCGCGTACCCCTTTGAAACAGCGCCGCCGGGCGCGGATGCTGGTCCGTATGACTCTCATCGTTCGTCGACTGGTCACAGCGGCCGCCGTGCTGGTTGCGCTCGGTGGTGCGACCCCGGTTACGGCCGCGTGCCCCGGCGACTGCGACGGCTCCGGGTCGGTGACCATCGGCGAGCTCGTCAAGGGGGTCAACATCGCGCTCGGCAGCCTGCCGGTCAGCGCGTGCCCGGCGTTCGACATCAACGGCGATCAGACCGTGGCCGTGAACGAGCTCATCGCCGCGGTCAACGCCGCCCTGAACGGCTGTCCGGCCGGGCCCACGGCGACCAGCACGACCGCCGTCACGCCGACGGCGAGCCCGACGCCGACGCTGCTCATCGAGCCGATCTTTCCCGCCAACTACCGCGACAGTTTCATCGAGGTCCGCAACTGCCGCCTCGGCATCGAGCACGGCGGCGTGATGATCCGGGTGCTGGCGAATCCGGTGGCGGCCGATCTCTACCGACAGCTGGCGCCCGCGCTGCCGCAAGGCAGCATCGTGGTGAAGGAAGAGTACACGGTGCCGCAAGGCAGCGGCAGTCAGGATTGCAACGACGCCAACCTGGTGAGCTGGTCGGCGATGCGCAAGGAGGCGCCCGGGTTCGATCCGGTCGACGGCGACTGGCACTGGCAGCGGGTGCTGGCCCCGTCGCGCGCCGTCCAATGCGACGACAAGCATTGCCCGGGATTCGTCTGCATCACCTGTCATTCCGCGCCCGAGTGCGTGGTGCGCGACTACATGTGCACGGTCGACACCGCGCCGCGCGGCACCCTGACGCCCGTGCTGGAGGACCTCCCGGCGGCGCTGCTCTCGATCTCGGGTACGGCGCCGAACGACGTGTACGCGGTCGGCGCCGATCCGAACGACGGGCGTGGGCCGTACATCGTGCACTACAATAACGGCACCTGGACGCGCCTCGATTCCGGCGCGACCGGCAACCTGTGGTGGATCAGCGTCACCCCGATCGACGGCGACTTCTACATGGCCGGCAGCGGCGGGCTCATCCTCCAGTACCATCCGCCCACCGGCAAGTTCACCCGCCACACGACGCCGGACGCCTCGCAACTGTTCGGCATCTGGGGGACCGGGGCGAGCCACCTCTGGGCGGTCGGCGTCGATGCGCAGAGCCAGGCCGTGGTCTGGCACTTCGACGGCATGATGTGGACGGCGCAGGACGTCTCGGGAATCCTCCCGAGCAGCGACGGCGACTCGACGCTGTACAAGGTGTGGGGACGGTCGGACAGGGACGTCTTCGCGGTGGGCGCCACCGGCCTGATCCTGCACTACGATGGCGCCAACTGGTCGCTGCTCGACAGCGGCGTGACCACGGGCTTGTTCACGGTGCACGGGGCCGGATCGGTCCTCGACGCGGTCGGCGGCTTCTTCTTGAACGGCGTGATCGTCGAGCAGAAGGCCGACGGTTCCTTCTTCAAGCGTGCGCCGTCCGGCACGCCGCAGCTCAATGGCGTGTTCGTTCCTCCGAACGGCAATGCCGTCGCGGTCGGCAACGGGCTCTCGATCGCCGCGCGCGACAGCTCGGGCTGGACCCTGGTCAACGACGGCACCGCGGAGACCCATGCCCGGGACTTTCACGGCACATGGATCGACGGCGACGACGGCATCTGGGCGGTTGGCGGCGACCTGAGCGCGTTGACCAACGGGATCCTGTCCTACGGCGGCCCGCAAGCGGTCGGCAGTGGACCCGTCCAGTAAGGGCCGGTTCTCGGGCCCAGCTTGACTCAGTCTGCCGGCGAACGGATCTTCGAGCCGTGGCCTTGCGCGTGGTCGTCGCCCTCATTGCGGCACTCTCCGTGGCCCGCCCGTGCCTGGCGGCTGCGTGTCCAGGGGACTGCAATGGCGACGGCGTGGTGGCGATCAACGAGCTGATCAACGGTGTCAGCATTCTGCTCGGAGCCGGGAACGTCCAACAGTGCACTGCGTGCGATCTCGACGGCAACGGAGTCGTCACGGTCGACGAGCTGGTCGAGGCCGTGCGGGCCACGCTGAACGGCTGCCCGGCCACCCCGACCCCGACACCCACTACGGTACCGCCGACGCACGCCCCGACTGTGACGGCGACGCATGCCCCAACCGCGACGGCGACGCCGCTCAACTGTCTGGTCGACGGAGTGATCTGTACGGTGGCCGGCACGGGCATGGCCCAATGGGACGGCGACGGACGCCGGGCGCTCGACACCTCCTTCTATTTTCCGATCGCCGTGATCTTTGATCGCGACGGCCAACCGCTCATCCTCGATTGGAACAACCTGCGGCTGCGACGAATCAACCTCGACGGCACGGTGGTGACCGTGATGGGCACCGGCGCGGAGGATTTCGCGCTGCCGATCGACGGCACGCTGGCGATCGATACGTCGCTGCACCATGCCAATGACGTCGAGTACGACGCGAACTGGCGGCTCTATCTCTCGGGCGACCATCTGCCCGCGGTGTTCCGGGTCGATGCGGACACCCGCGTGTTCACGGTCGCCGGCACGCTCGACTACGGCTACAGCGGTGACGGCGGACCGGCGTTGCAGGCCGAGCTGAGCACGCCGTACGGCGTGCTGCCCGACGCGGTCGGCGGCTTCTACATCAGCGACGTCGACGCGAACGTCGTGCGCTACGTCGATCCGCTCGGCATCATCAATACGGTCGCGGGCACAGGCGACGGCGGCTACACGGGCGACGGCGGTTTGGGCACGGCCGCGACCCTCTGGGGGCCGTCGCGCCTGAAGGTCGGCCCGGACGGCTCACTCTACTTCTGCGAGACCAAGAACCACGTCATCCGCCGGCTGCACGCCGACGGGACGATCGACACCTTTGCCGGCACCGGGACGCGCGGGTACAGCGGCGACGGCGGCCCTGCCAAGCAGGCTCAGTTCGACACCCCGTACGACGTGCGCTTCGCCCCCACCGGGGACGTCTACGTCGCGGACACCGGCAACAACGTCATCCGCCGAATCGACGGGAACGGCATGATCAGCACGGTGGCCGGGAACACGGTGCCCGACTTCGCCGGAGATGGCGGGCCGGCGGCTGCCTGCGAGCTCCATCGCCCCTCGGGCATCATCTTCGATGCCGAGGGCTCGCTGTGGATCTCCGACACGTCGAACCAGCGCGTCCGCCGGGTGTGGCATTTCCTGAACACCGTCGCGCCGCCGTCCTGATCGGAGCCGCTGCCCCGCGCTCGCCGCGAATGGGGCGGTGGCGGTCCGCTCGAGCGAAATCTTCGATTGCGGAGCCGCCCGGCCTCGGCTACCTGTCGCGCATGCAGGACCGCCCCACCATCGCCGAGCTGCTCGACGCCGTGCGGGGCTTTCTCGAGGCCGACGCCATCGATGCCCTCGAGGGCACCGCGAAGTTCCACGCCCGAGTCGCTGCCAACGTGCTGGCGATCGCGGCGCGCGAGCTGGCGCTCGAAGGAGAGCAGCTCGCGGCCGAGTGGCAGCGGCTCGATGCGCTGGTCGGTGCCGTTCCCATGCCCGCCGACGTCGCCGCGCAGCGTCAGGGGGTGCGCGACCGAACCGAAGTGCTCTGCGAGCGCATCCGCCGCGGCGACGGCGACGACGGCCCGTTTCGCGCCGCGGTCCTGGCCCACGTGCGCGCGACCGTGTGCGAGAAGCTCGCCGTCGCCAACCCGAAGCTGCTCGCCGCCGAGAGCGCCCGGCGATGACCCTCGCCTCCCAGCGCGGGCTGGGCGCGATCGCGGTCATCCTCGCCCTGCTCATCATCGCGATCCTCTACCTGGGCTACTTTCAGATGCAGTCGGCGATGAGCGAGCAGAAGAAGACCGTCACCGCGATCGACACGACCCGCGCCTTTGCGTGCCGGACCAACCGCCAGACCGTCGAGCGCGAGATCCAGATGTGGCTGGTCAATCACCCGGGCGAGACGCCCAGCTTCGCGGCCCTCGAGGCCGACGGCGCGCACGTCGCGACCTGTCCGGAGGGCGGGACGTACTCGCTGAGCGGCCTACACGTGCTGTGTAGCAAGCACGACTGAGTGAGCGCGGGTGCGCGTGGGCGGGTTCGTTGCGCCGCGGCGGAATCTTACGCGTCCGCGCACAGGCGCGCGCTACTCCGCCACTCCCACGGCGTTCTTCCGCGTCCGCTTGACCGCGTACATCGCCTGGTCGGCGGCGCGCAGCAGCGCGCTCGCCTCGCTGGCGTGGTCGGGAAAGGCGGCGACGCCGACGCTGGCCGTGATGGCGGAGATGTCGACCTCGGTGCCGTCGAGGCGCTGCGCGCCCTCGATGGCGGCGCGCAGCGCCTCCGCCATCGCCAGGCCCGCGTCGACCCCGCTGTCGGGCAGGATGATCGCGAACTCGTCACCCCCGAAGCGCGCCGCCGCGTCGCCGGGGCGAAGTACCTCGGCCATACGCTTGCCCAGGAACGCGAGCGTCTGTCCGCCGATCAAGTGACCGTAGGTGTCGACCACCTGCTTGAAGTTGTCGAGGTCGAGGACCAGCAGGGCCAGCGGACGTCCTTCGCGGAGGAGCTGTGGCAGGAGCTGACTGAGGTGGCGTGAATTACCCAGGCCGGTGAGGTCGTCGGTCACCGCCGCGAGTTGCGCCTGTCGATAGAGCGCGGCGTGCTCCATGGCGATGGCGGCGTGATCGGCGAGGATCTGCACGAGGCGCAGCTGGTGTCCGTCGAACGCCTGCCCGTCGAGCCGGTTCATGACCTGGATGACGCCGTGCAGGACGTTGTTGCTGATCACTGGCACGCACAGCATGCTGCGCGGCCGGAAGCCGGTGGTCGCCTCGAAGGTGCGATTGTAGCGCGGGTCACGGCTCGCGTCCTCGAGCAGCAGCGCCTCGCGGTGGTGTGCCACCCACCCCGCAATGCCTTGGTTGGCCGGCATGCGGAGCCCGTCGACGACCCCCGCCTCGAGACGGCGCGAGGCGGAAAACACGAGGCCGCGTCCGCCCGGATCGAACAGCAGCAGTGCCGCCGCCTGTGCCGGCACGACGCGGACGGCCTCGGCCAGCAGCTTGCGCAGCAGCTCTGGGTCGTGCGCCAGGCGTTCGGGCTCGACCAGGCCCTCGAATCCCGCCATGGCGCGCTCCAGTCCTTCCTGATCCGCGGCGCCGAACGGCTTTCGATCGTACCGGTCGGCGAGCTCGATCACGGCCACGACGCGGTTGCCGTGCCGTACCGGGACCGCCAGGAGCTGCTTGCCGTCGCAGGCCGAGAGCGCACCACCCGACCCGCAACGCGAGTCGGCACGACTGTCGTCGACGATGGCGCTGCGCCCGGTGCGTGCCACCCAGGACGCCAGACCGCGCCCGCGGCCCATGTCGGCGCCGCTCAGGGTCGACTCCCGCAGGGTCTCGGTGGCGGCGAACACCAGCTCGTCGCGCTCGGCGTCGTAGCGCAGCAGCGAGATCGCCTCGGCCGACACCAACGTCTTGATCCGTGCCAGCGTGGTGCGGATGACCTCGGCCAGATCGAGGGTCGACGTCACCGCTTTGGTGACCTCGTTGATGACGTCGAGCTCGTGCGGCAGGGCGCTGTCGGCCGGGCTCGTCATCGTCACTCGGCCCGTAGCACTCGGCGGGTTGACCCGGCAATGGGGCAACCCGGCGCGCTCGCGGGCGCTGCGGCGCTCGCCACGCCGCCCGGCCCCGACGGCGCTGGGGCGACCTGCGAGATCCCGTACGCTGTCGCAGGCCGCCGCGGCGTTACGCGGGGCCCTTGGCGATCCCGTGCATGGCCAGATCGCTGAGGGAGCGGGCGACCTCTTCGATCGACACCCCCTCCTGGTCGATCCACCAGGATACGACTTGCAGGGACATGCCGGTGAGGGCGTGCGCCCAGACGGCGGCGTCGGCGGAGCGGAACGTCCCGCGCGCCATGCCGACCTCGAGGCTTTCCTGCATGTCGCGGATGAAGCTGTCCTGGCACCGGCGAACGACGTCGTGAAACGAGGCGCCGTGGCCGAAGACGATGCGGAACAGCTCGCGATTGTCGCTGGCGAAGCGGAAGAAGGTCAGGGTGCGGGTGCGCGCCTGCTCGACCGGATCGGTCACCGTGGCGCGGACCAGGTCGAGCTCGACCTTGAGGCGGACGACGGTGTCCTCGACCAGCTCCAGGAAGAGCGCCTCCTTGGTCGGGTAGTACAAGTAGAAGGTGCCGACGCCCACGCGCGCCGCGCGAGCGATGTCGACGATCTTGGTTCCGTGGTATCCCTTCGCGGCGAGCACGTTGCGCGCGGCTTCGAGGAGTTGGCGGGCGGTTTGCTCGCGCCGCCGGTGGGCGCGCTCGCCGACGCTGGCGTCTTCGGCCTTTCGAGGCATGGGGTAACAACACGAACCAGAATTCGGTACACTCCGCAAGGGCTGGATAGCGAATCGACGGCATGAGCTTGGCGGACATCCGGGCACGGCTGGCGGCACACCGCCCGGTGCGCATCGCAGAGGCGAAGGTGGCACGCGCCTCGGTGGCAATGGTGATGGTCGAGGGCGCCTCTGGGGTGGAGTTGTTGCTCATACAGCGGGCAACCCGTAACGACGATCCGTGGTCAGGACATATGGCGCTGCCGGGCGGGCGGCGCGATCCGAGCGACGCCGACGAGATCGCGACCGCCGTCCGGGAGACGCGCGAGGAAGTCGGGATCGACCTGACGGCGGACGGCGAGTCGATCGGTTACCTCGACGAGCTGCGGGCGATCGCCCGACATCGGCCGCTCGATTTGGTGATCTCGCCGGTCGTGTTCGCGCTGCGGCGGCCGGTGGTGCTAGCGCTCAGCGCCCGGGAGGTCGAGAGCGCGGTGTGGGTACCGCTCTCGTTTCTCGCCTCGCACGAGGCGCACGCCACCCACCGGCGCAGCCTCGACGGCATGGACAGCGATTTCCCCGCCTTCCGCTATCAGCAGTACACGATCTGGGGGCTGACCCACCGGATCTTGGACGGCTTTCTGCAACTCGTGCGCGGGTGACGGGCCGGCATCGGCCGGCACCGCGCGGGCTCAGCGCTCGTTTCCGAGAATGCTCACGCAGGCGACCGCGCCCGGGCCGCCGAGGTTGTGCGCGAGCCCGAGCCGCGCCCCCTTCACCTGCCGGGCGCCGGCCTGGTCGCGGAGCTGCACCGTGAGCTCCGTGATCATGCGGACCCCGGTGGCGCCGACCGGGTGACCGAACGACTTGAGGCCGCCGCTCGGGTTGACCGGCTTCTCGCCCTCCAGGGCCGAGCGCCCTTCCTCGATGAAGCGCCCCCCCTCGCCGCGCTGGCAGAACCCGAGGTCCTCGTAGTTCAGGATCTCGGTGATCGTGAAGCAGTCGTGCACCTCGGCGAAGTCGATGTCGCGCGCGGTCACGCCCGCCTGCTCGTACGCCACCGACGCCGCGCGCTGGGTGGCGGGGAAGCTCACGTAGTCGAAGGTCGGCTTGTAGTACGGCTGTCCCGACATCACCGCCAGCCCGATGCCCTTGACGTACACGGGATCGGGGCGGAACTCGCTCGCACGGTCGGCCCGGCAGAGCACCGCCGCGGCCGCCCCGTCGGTCGTCGGGCAGCAGTCGAACAACCCGAGTGGGCTGTAGATCAGCGGCGCCTTCAGGACCGTGTCCTCGGTGATCTCCATGCGGAGGTGCGCCTTGGGCGAGAGCGTGCCGTTGTGGTGGTTCTTCACGGCGACCTTGGCGAGCGTGGCCTTGGAGGCGGAGTGGCGCTTGAAGTAGCGGTTCGCGGAGAGCGCGAAGATGTGGGGAGCGCGCTCGCCACCGTCGATGACCGGGTGGATGCGCCCCGGGCGGTGATAGCCGCCGTCCCGCATCTTCTCGAACCCGAGGACGAGCGCGACATCGTACACCCCCGAGGCGATGGCGAGCGCCGCGTTGCGGAAGGCGTCCATCCCCGAGGCGCAGTACATGCTGACCCTGGTGATCGGAATGCCGTGCAGCTTGAGCGGGTCGCCCAGCGCGTCGCCGGCGAGCTGAGACATCACCGTCCCCACCCATGCCGCTTCGATCTGCTCCGGTTGGACCTTTGCGTCGGCCATCGCTTCGAATGCGGCTTCGCAGATGAGCTGCTCCGCGCTCGCCTCGTAGAGCTCGCCGAAGCGCGTGCAGCCGACGCCGATCACCGCCACCTGATTTCGAAATCCGTCTCGCATGATGGTTCCTTGGGCTCCGGCCCCTCTAGCCTTTGATCACGCCGAGCGGATAGATCTGCTTGAACTTCTCCTCGAGCCAGCCGGGTCCTTGGTCGGGCGGCACAAACCAGTCGGTCGGGCACATGGTGAGGATCTCGACGAAGGAGAAGCCCTTGCCCTCGAGCTGGCAGCG
>Ga0335069_10001218_pt1 | contig 41624 bp, 61 predicted proteins | sample Lox_Sample_11_FD_206714 | JGI IMG/M metagenome (GOLD analysis project Ga0335069, IMG submission 206714) | Soil microbial communities from Loxahatchee National Wildlife Refuge, Florida, United States - Lox_Sample_1.1 | ecosystem: Environmental > Terrestrial > Soil > Wetlands | place: USA...
CGTCTTCTGGGAGGGGTCGGGTGTGACATTCTGGATCAGGTTCATAGTCCGAAGCTCGAAGAGAGTTGAGTGTTGAGGCCGAGGCTGGGAACCGGGGTCTGGATCCCGTTGTTCACCTGGCCGAACGCCTGGGAGAATAGCCGCCCCTGGAAGGACTGTCCGATCCCAGGAGTGTTCGCGGTGACTGCGGTTCGGATCATCTTGAACGTGACTTCAAAGTCCGTGATCACGTTCGTCTCGGCGTCCTGGATCGCCCGAAGCGTCTTGATCGCCATGCTGGAGAACCGCCCCCAGGGCGTCTGAACGGTGAACAGCGTCCTCGCCTGCCAGTACCCGTAAAAGAGCTGGAAGCACTGCTGCTGCTTCGTCTGGGTGCCGTTCCCGAAGATCGACGACCACGAGGAGACGGCGGAGTTCACCGCGTTGTTCCCGACCTGATAGAGCTGGAAGGCCTCGTTGTAAGCCAGGAGCGCCGTCGCCGAGAGGACCGGCGTGTAGGCACTGATCACCGTCAACTTATCGGCGATCGCTTGGAGCGGAGCGAGTCCTGCTGGAGCGATGTCGTTCAGCTCACCGATGAATCCGTGGGTCGTGACGACCTCTGGGCGGAGGGTGACCTGGTCCTGGATCGCGGTATTGTCCTCGATGTAATGATCGGTGATGTCACTCTCAAGAGTGAGGGTCTGCTCGCCCTCGTAATGGAACAGGATTGTCGGCGGGAGCTGCCCAGTCTTATTCGCGTTCATCGGCTGGTAGCCGGTGTTCTCGTTAGGCGTGACGAGGATCAGGTTCGAGAGAGCGGTCGCGGCGGTTGTTAGAGGTGCGAGGGAGGATAGGTTTGGCATTTAGCTCCCCTGCACTTTCGCGGGATTCTGCTTGACGAACTCCCCGGCCGCCTTCTTGAGGGAGTCGGCGGTCTTCTTCGGGGCGTGGTCCGGGTTCTGGAAGATGACGGTCTGATTGACCGTGTTCGAGGTCGTCGACCCTGCGGGTGGCACGGCAGGCGCGGAAGGCTCGACACCACGATAGCTGGTGTCCCAGATCGGCTTGACGGCCCCGAGCTTCTGGTCGGGCGTTTCCTTGTGCTCCGGGGTCAGGATGCCCTTGAACCACTCCCAAGCCTTCTTCTCGTAGTGAGTTTCTCCTGCCCAGGTCCCAGGCTTCGCCTCGATCGCCTCTGCCCCGAGGTTCAAGGCGGACGAAAGCTTGTCGAAGATCTTCCACTTCTCGGCGATCCGCTCGATCGCTTCAGCGAGCCGGATCACGGCGGTCGTGATTTTCGTGATGTCGTTGACGAGCTGGACGCCGTGCTTCGCGTTGAAATGCCCGAAGGCCATCTCGATCGTCGCTCCGAGGTTTTTCCACGCGACGTTCGCCTTGTCGAGCTGTCCGATCTCCCCTGAGCTATACGTCGGAGCTTTCGCGAATACTTCCGGGCGGAAAGCATTCCGCTGCATCGCTGCGATCGCTCCCTCCGAGAGTCCGAAGGACTTGAGCATCGTCTGTGCGACGTCCTTCGGGAGCTTCTGGGCAGCCTCCTGTAGCTTACCCATGACGTAGAACGTGTCGCGCATCTGCTTCGGATCGAAGTCCTTGACGACCTTCGAGAGGATCGCGAGACCCTCTGGCGCCCCCTTGTTGAGGAGGATGTTCGTGACGGTGTTCTGGACTCCCTTGAGTGAGGACAGGAGGTCGTCGCCGGATTCCCCGGCCTGGCGCGCTGCGTACTGCCATTGCTGGAGCGTCTGGGCTGATAGACCCGTGAGAGCTGTGAAGTTCGTCAGACCCGTTCCTGCGGCCCCTGACTGGGCGCCGAGCCTCTCGAGCCCGTAGAGAGCGCCTAGAATCGCTGCCTTCGCCTCGATCGACATGCTCTTGACCTCGCCGAGGCCCTTCTGGACGCTCGCGAGGGATCCGACGGTCCGCTCCGATCCCTTGATCCCGAGGTTGAGGTAGAGGTCGCCGACGTTCATCGGTTCAGCTCCAGGTAGGCGGCTTCATAGTCCGAGCAGAACTCCTCGTAGGCGATCGCCTGGAGGACAGTCCTGGCGTCGAGCTCCCGGGCCTCCGCTATGCTGCGGGCGTACCCGAGCTTGCAGATTCTGAAGTGAATGAGGAGGTCGTCGTCGGCTGCCTCGATGCGCGGACGCTTTCGAGCGTCTCCAGTGCTTGAGACCACACGGCATAGAGGCTTTTCACGAAAGGGCCGATGTTCTCCTCTGCCACCTCCATGCAGACGGTGACGTAGTCCTGACGGTTCTTGACGGGCTCGAATGAGTCCTTGTCGATCTTGAGATCCCCGTTCCCGGAGTTGTAGATGCACCTCTGAAAGCAGACCCATAGGCACCTCTCGATCTTCTCAGACGCGAAGCCGGAAACAAGGGCATCCTTCAGGAGCCTGGGGATCTCGACCCCGGACCCCAGGTCGACGCGCTTGGATTCCTCGAGGACGGCCTGGTAGAGCGCCTTCGCGTCCGAGAACGGAGCGGGAGCGACCTTGAGGACCGCTCCGCTCGGCAGTTTGACTTCCCGAAACTCCATTGCTTACTCCTTAGGTCAAGACCCTTGGTGCATTTGAGAACTTGATCGTGTACATCGCGATCGACTGTTCCGTCTCGCCCTCGGCGCTGGACTTGCCTTCGGGGATCTTCGTAAAGACCCCTCCAGACATGATGTAGGTGTCCGAGGTGATGTTCCCCTTGCCGTCGCCGATCTTCTTGATGAACTGGCCGATCAGGAGGACCGTTCCGGCGAAGTTGAGCTGCTGCTGGGTGAGGAGGTTGTTCAGGAACTGGTCGTCCTGAGATCCCCTGAGAACCCGGATCTTCACCTCGCACTGGCGGCCCGTGGTGTTGAACCCGTAGATCGAGTTTCCGTTTTTGCCGGTCTTGACGTTCGCGATGTCGTTCGGGAAGGTCAGCTCGACGTAGTTCTGATCGGCGAGCCCGGTGAAAACATAGTTGTTGATCGAGATCGTGTCCTGACCGGACAGAGCAATCTGTGACATTCGTCAGTCTCCTTATGCGTTGATGTTCACAATGACCGTTGAACTCTGCACTGCGCCAGCCTGCTTGAGCGCGATCTGCACGAGCGGGGCCTGTCTCGCGGCGCGGGACGCCTGAGACTGGGACGCCACGGGTACGGAGTAAATGTAGTATCCGCGCTGGGCGACGTTCGCGACGAGCTGGCTCTGGTTTCCGAAGGTCGTCGAGCTGTTCCACGACCCCGGAGCGCAGTAGGCGTTCGTGACGGCCTGCTCGCAGACCGCGCGGTATGCCCCCTTGAGCCCGTCCATTCCCTGCTCGGTCTGGGGGATCTTCGTCCCCGTCTGAGCGAGGTAGTTGAACCCTGCGACCTGGAGCGCCCCCTGGAACCAGAGGACGTTGTAGACCTGGTCGAAGAAGTTGTTCGCTCCGGATGTGAAGACCGCGCTCACGCCCTGGAGACTGACGTAGCAGTCCGCCCCGCAGACGGTGGCCTCGTTCAGGATCGTCTGGGTCATGTTCGGATCCGGGGATACCCCGGTAAGGACCTTCAGGTGCATCGTGGTGGTCGTGTTCGATCCGTTGAAGTTCACCGAGAGTCCGAGGCCCGCGTAGGAGGCGGACATCACGAGGGCGTTCAGAACTCCGCTCGATGAAGTGTCGCCGTAGTAGAGCATCCGGGTCTGGGTGTAGCTCGCCGCCGTGAGGACCGCGATCATACCAGTCGTGGCAGTGAGATCGGTCGAGGAGTTCGTCACGAGGAAGAGGATCTTGATCAGTGCCTGGACGACGGCCGCCGCAGCGGTCACGTCCGCGCTGGGGATGATCTGACCCGTTCCGCAGCTCTCGTTGACGAGGATGCCGAAGTACTGGACCAGGCCCGCCGTCCGGGTGATCGCCGGGCCGAGGGTCTCGCCAGCGACCGGAGTCGACGGAGTGACCGTGATCGAGGCCGAGCTCGCGTTCTCGAGCGTGTTCGCCGTGACGCCGAAGGTATGTCCTGCCCCGTAAACGCCGTAGCAGATGATCGTGAGCGCTTCTCCGATGATCGTTCCGACTACCTGGACCTGGGCAAGCCCCGTCATCGCCTGGAGCTTCGTCTGGATCGACGGAGTCGAGTCGTTCCAGTTGATCGAGGCCGAAGTGTTCGCGTTGTAGGTGATCTCGACCGCTCCGCTCGCAGCGATGTCCGAGAAGGTCAGGGTCTGCTGGGAGACCTGAAGGAGGACAATGACGAGCTGTCCGCCCCCAGTGAGGATGTTCGGCTGCTGGGAGAAGACCGCGTTTGCCATCGCGTAGGTCTTGCTCGAGGAGCCGAAGTCCGTTCCGACAGTGGTGGGAGTGAGGTACTGGGCATATCCCAGGGTTCCGCCGGACCAGCCGGTTGATACGACGGTCGCCGTCGGGGTCACGCCGAGGGAGTTCGTCCCGAAGGTGATCGCTGGGATCGCGCCGTAGATACCGGGCTGCGTGAGGGTCAGGCCGCCGGCCCCTGTGATCGTCCCGCTGACGACGATCTTCGAGCATCCCGATACCGCGTTGATCGCGTTCTGGATCGTCTGGACCGTGGCGTTGTAGGCGATCGACGAAGTTCCGAGGCCTCCGAAGTTGATGACGATTCCACCTGTCACGGCCGTTGCCGAGAACGTGATCGTCGCCGAGGCTGCCAGCGGCGCGTCGTCGGTGAAGAGGGCCAGGTTGCTCGTGTTGTAGCTCCCGACCCCTGGGCTCGCCTGCGAGACCGAGATCGTCACGATATTTGAGAGTGGTAGTTGCGACATGAGTCCCCCTATTGGTTCGTATCGACAGTGACGGTTGAAAACGTATTAAAGTACGGCGTCGCCTGCGTGTTATTGACCGCGTACTGCATGTTGACTGAAATCTTGTACCGATAGGGTATAGCAGCCCCGTCGATTTGGGAAAGGTTCACGAACCGCGACGACGGCGGGATCCGCCCGATCAGGAACCCGTTGGCCTCCTGCTGGGCCTGGGCGTAGTCGCTCATCAGCGCGAGGACGACGAACTCCTTGCGGTCCCTGGCCTCGGCGTCGCGGCTGATCACGTCGATGTCGATCGTCGCCATGACGTTGACGCTCTGAACGGAGTTCCCGCTCGAGTCGTGGACGGTGTTGTTCGCGAAGGGCTTGCAGGTCGGGACGGAGACGGCGACGTACATCCCCGAGTCCGTGGGCTGCATGATCTTCTGGTCCCAGAGGTAGACCCTGCCTGCCGGGAGGTCGATATTCTCTTCGAGGTAGGTCTGAATGATGTCGCAGAAGAGGAGGAGCGGGCCTCCGACGAGGATCGTCGAGGTCGCCTTCAGGCCCGCGTGGTCGGTGACCAGGACCGTGTCGATCAGGGCTTGTGGAGAGGACCCCACCGACGATGGAGCGGTGTACAGGCCGGTCGAGGAGCTGATCGTTCCACCGGCACCGTTGGGGAGGACGGAATAAGTATAAGGCGACGATCCCCCCGTGGCAGCGAAAGAGGAGGTCAATCCGGGTCCGACCGCAGTGAGGGTCTGGCTGAGGAGGAGGCTCATGGGCCGCTCCCGAGCCAGTCTTGGACACAGTGGTACTCGACGAACCCGTAAAGGGCGTAGTCCTTCCGGGACATGACGCGGGTCTGGACCCCGTTCCACTGGACGACATCATCGACCTGGAGCGTGAGCACCGGCTCAGCGTAAAGAGTGAACCACGTCCAGGCGCGCTGGCCCTCGGACTTCAAGAAGAGCTGGCGCTCCGTATAAGGTTGTATAAGGCCACGGAAGTTGATCTTCGCCCCGGTCTCGACGACCTGGAAGCCCTCCAGGGTCTTCGTCAGCTTCTCGAAGACCATGGGCTGGAAGTAGTCCTGCATGGCCCCGGAGACGTCCGGGAGGGAGCCGGACTGGAGATTCAGCGGGACGGCAGAGGCGTTCCGGATCGTGCTCATCCGTTGAACCTCTTTCGGATGTCGCCCTCGACGTCAGAGAGGATGGAGTTCCGTAGCTGGGTCGTGTCGACGAGTAACTGGCCCGCGTTGTTCGTGTAATCGGGATTCTTCCATGCGGGCCACTTACCGTTCCCGCCGGTGTTGAAGGCGTCAGCGATGCAGGCCTCGGCGGAAATTGCGACTCGGTTCATCCAAGGGATCACCGAGCCCTGCTTGAGTACCTCGGCGAGGGCGTCCTTGTCAAAGAGCTGCGCGCTCTCCATCTCCTTCTCGAGGTTCTCGGAGACGGGGACGCGGAGGAAGGACCGTTGCGGGAGCTTGCTCGTCCCGAACTCGTGGGCCGCTCCGACCTCGGCGTTCGTCGGTCCGTCCCTTCGGGCGTTGTTGTCCCCGATGATCCCGACTCTGGCGACGGGGGGCTTCGCCTTAAGCGCCTTGAGGAGCTGCTCCAATCCCTTGACGTTGTAGGTCTCGATCGCGTCGTCGCTCACGGGTAGACGCCTCCCGGATAGATGCAGATCCCGAAGAGGATCAGGATCGCGAAGAGGACGAAGAAGAGCCTCATGAATGGGTCCCTCCGCAGACGGAGAAGACCTGGCCGGTCAGCGCCGGGAGGATCATCTGGAGGTACATCGCCCCGTAGTTCGTCTTGGTCAGGAGCATCAGCTCCGGGTTGTCGATGATCCGCTGGGGGATCTGGAACCCTTCGGAGACGGCACCGACTGACTTATTATTCTGAGCCCAGTTGAACTGGCCAGACATCCCCTGGGAGCTGGCGCGGATCGAGAGCACCATGAGATGGGCGGTCAGGTAGAGGTACCCGAGGGTGAACGAGGTCTGGTCTGGGAAGAGGCCCTGGTTGATCTGGTACCCTGCGAGGTTGATGGCGTTCAGGATGTCCTGGTCGATGATCGCGACGTTCGGATCCGTCCCGTAAGGGAAGTCCCTCACGAACTGGGCCTTGAAGTCGGAGATCGCTGGGACGTTGTAAGCCATTGGGTCCTCTTTATAAGAACGCCCGAGGAATCGTGTCCCTCGGGCGCTCTAGGAGATCCGAGGGACGCTCAGTAACCCATGTAGTACATTTCGAGCGGCCGATAGGCGAGGACGCCCGTGAACTGACCGTAACCGGCGTTCTGGAACTGGAAGTTATCCAGCGAGTTCGCCAGGGTGTTGGTGTAGTCCAGCGGGATGTCCATGCGGACGGACGACTCGTCGTACTTCAGTAGGGTGTAGAGCCCGGTCGCAGCGAAGCTCGGGAGAGCGCCGCCAGCGTTCGAGGCCGACGCGTAAGCGAGCGGCAGGATCTTGAAGTTCTTGTTCCGGCACATGACCTGGAACCCCTCCTCGAGGAGCTGGAGATTCGACTTCACCGGGAACTGAGGAGACGTCTGAGCGGCCAAGCCGTTGTAGTCGTCTTCCGGGATGATGAAGTGGGTCGGCCATGCGGTGTAGTTACAGTTCTGGCGATACTTCTTGATCACCGTCTGCTGGAACGTCGCCATGTTCGTGTAAGACAGGCCCGAGAGGAGCGCCGTGATCGTGGTCGTGTCCTGGGTGACGCCGGCCTGGTTCAGGAGGCCCAGGCAGGAACCGCCCGTGCCGTTCTGACCGCGAGCGCCGAGGAACGCGACGCGCTGGATGCCGAGGTCCCAGTTCGTCTTGCGTGCCTTTTCCTTCTCAGCGACGAGGTCCCAGTTGCCGGACTTCGCGGCGAGCTCGAGGTCGAAGATGTTCCAACCGATGCCCTTGGCCCAGTTGTTGACCTTGATGTTCAGCGCGTCGACCGCAGCGTCGGCCTGTGAGAGCCGGTCGCCGTTGGAGCCGGTGTTCACGATGCCGGACTCGAAGATATCCGCTGCCTGGAACGAGCGGTAGGTCGTCAAGTTCGATGACCAAGTGCCCTCGCCGACCTTGATCGGGAGGTAGTCGGCCGGAGCGATCTCGAAGAACTTCTGCTCGGAGATCTTCTTGACGATCGTGGTGAGGGTCGTGATGTTCACCTCGTATCCGAGGGAGTTGCCGAAACGCGCGTTCATCACGCGCTGCCAATAGTCGGCGATCGCCTTTTCCTTCTTGTTGAGGACGATCGGCTCGCCCTTGCTGTTCGTGATGACAGGCTGCCTGAGTCTTTTGAGAGACATGATCTGTGTTCCTTTCCTGTTCTTGAGAACTTATGCGGTTGAGAATGTCGCGTTCGGGAGGATCATCACTCGGATGAGTCCGGCTGCGCTGCACCCGTCGAGCGCCCAACCCATGACGGTCGCCGTGCTCCCTGTCGCCTGGACGCCACCGACGTAGGTGTAGTCGAGGCAGGCTCGGGCCATCTGCGTGATCGCGCCAGTCGCCCAGCACCAGACCACCGACCCGAACATCGCGACTTCGAGGTTCTGGCCAGCGGTGTACTGGACGTCCTTCACGTTGAAGACCGCGAAGCCGATCGCGGAGTCCGCGTTCGCCGTGCAGGGGGCGACCTTCGGGATTCCTCCGGTCGTTGCCGCTACGATCTTGACCGCCTGGCCTGGGTAGATCTGGGTCGTGACGCTTGAGTCCACCTGGCAGGAGATGATGTTCGTCGACCCCACTCTCATGTCGACGACGCCGACCATGGAGTTCTGCGCGAGCTGGTTTTGGGTCTGGCCCGTCTCGGTCGCGACCGTCAGCTGCGAGCTGTTCGTGGTGACGTTCGAGTTGCCGGTGTCGGTGACCACCACGACGTAGTAGTAGGTCGTACCAGGGGTGAGGCCTGAGTCCAGGAGGGTGAGGGCCGTCGCTCCGGAGACGAGGTTTCCGGCTCCAGGGCTGAAGCCGTTCGTCGTCGAGCGGTACCACTGGTAGGTGTAGGGGCTTGATCCGCCGGTAGCCGCCGCGCTCGAGAGAGAAGCGGTCGTTTGTCCGACGAGGACCTTGCTAAGTGCGCCTGCTGCAAAGCTCATATTCTATTGTCCTTTCCTTTTGTCCGTTGAAATTCGTTCAGGCCGAGCCGTACTTGGCCTTGCCTCGGGCGACCTGGTCCATCGATGTCTCGATGCGGATCGGTTCCTCTGCGTCGGCGCGGAGGTGGGCGTTCTTCAGGGCTGCTGCCTTAGCCTTCGCCACTTCCTTGTCCTGCTCGTTCTTCTTCTTCTTCTCGGGCATCGGAGCCTCGACGTCGTCCTCTTCGTTGTCTAGAGACTCGTCGCCACCGCGGTCACCGACGGCCTTCACGCCTTCTTCGATCGCCTCTTCGGCGTTCTCCTTGACGTCCTCGACGTCGACGGAGGGCTCGCCTTCGCCAGCGTTCTCCTTCATCTTGTTCTGCATCTCGATGTGCTTCTTGACGAGGTCATTGACGCTCATCTCGTCGTCGCCGACCTTGACCATGTGGTCGCCGTTGGCGTAGCCGTTCATGTTCTGTATCGCGTCGAACTGGGCGACGACGTCCGAGAGGAGCATCTCCTTCTTGGACTTCGGTAGCTCGATCATCATGCTCTCGAAGTCAGCCGAGTTCTCGACCTTCTGCCGCTTGAATAACTTGAATGCCATTTTAGTCTCCTTTTCCTTTGAGTTGGTCAGCCGACTGAGTTCGACTTCCTTCTCACCGTTGTACTTCTTGAACTCCTCGGGAGTCAGGATCATCGACTCCTCGTAACGGGGGTTTCGGACGATCGCGAGGTGCTCGTACTCCCCGCCCGTAACTTCTTTTAGGTACTCGACGCCGTGCCAGAGCCCTCCGCCGGAGAACGACTTCGGGACGTAGGCGTTCGAGAGCTTCCACCCCATGCGGATGGCTTCCTTCGCTCGGTCGCTGATCGCGACGAACTTCACCCAGTTCTTGCCGTCGGCCTTGTTGAAGAACGACTCAACGACGACGCCGTCCATCTGCTCCTGGAGGTTCTCGAGGTCAACCTCGTCGACGTGATCGACGTAGACGGGCTTGCCGGCGAACGTCGGGTTCATGTTCTTGATCGTGTCCTCGCCGATGAGGATCCGGTACGGAGTCTGGTTCGGCTCGGCGTACTCGGCGACGCCCTCGACCATGTGCAGCCCGTAGTAAACCTGCGGAAGTGAATTGGCGTTCGCGAACTTTCGGGTCACGGCAGGAGGCTCACCGTCAGGTATCCGCTCGAGGCATCCGCTCCCTCGGCGATCGCTGCGATCCGGACTCCGGACGGCGCGATGTTGATGCTTCCGAGGTCGACGACGATCGACGTTCCCTTGGCCGCGCAGACGAGGTCGACTTCAGACCCCGCCCCGCCGATAGCGATGGCGACGTTCTGGTCGCAGGAATTGGCGATCACGATCTTCGTCGTTCCGAACGGGGTAGCCGAGAAAACTTGTGAGTAGGAGCTGTGAGAGATTCCTGAGCCTGCTACCGTAGCGATTGCGGTGTGATTCGCTGCCATGTACCCTCGCGAGGACTATATCGGATGAATCTGATTCGACTATGAGGCACGAATTCACTTTTCGCTAGACAGTAAATATTGCCGGAAGATTCTGCCGGATCAGACGCGGTCGTCCTTGCGTCCCGGCTGGTATCCGACGAGGGGTCGAGCGAAGCAACGGCAGTTGTAGTCCTGCCCTGGGTTGTTCCTTCGGACGGGCGTTCCCGGCTGCGTGGTGATCGGAGGGTCGTCCCAGCGGAAGACCTTCCCTTCGAGGGCGCGGTGCCACGGGCGGACGGGATGGTTCTTCGATCCGGTCACGCAGCCCCACTTGTAGTATTCGACGCCGGCGGACTGGTAGCGCGTCTGCTTGAACTTCGTCATCAGGAGCGAGGTCTCCTGTCGCGCGAGGAACTTCGCCTTGTTCGCAGTGACCCCGTAGCTGTCCTGGATCGTCTGGATCATCGACTCCCTCCGGTTCCCTGAGAAGGCCGTTCTCATGACGTTCTGACGGAGCTCCTTGATCTCCTTCTCGGCGAACTCCTGGACCCAGAGCTGCATGTTCTCGCCCCACTCCAAGGCGATCCTCTGCCTCTGATGGGCGGAGAGCTTCGGGGCGATCGTGATCCCCTTGACCGAGGAATGGAAGTCCCGGTCCACCTTCCAGAGGGCGCGATCAAAGTGCTTTTCGACGGAGAGCTTTTCGGAGAGCTCCTTCGGCGAGAGCTGGGAAAGACGGGCATCGATCTTCTCGAGCTTCTCCTGGAACCGATGCTCGCTCGCCTTGACCGCGGATCGGACCGCGTAGGGGAGTTCGCGCTCGGTGATTTTGAACGACCCTGATGAGCGGTCGAACGTCGCGCCAAGACCCTTGAGCTCCTTCGAGAGCGTGGCGTTGAACGACCCCGAGAACCGGCCCTTCGCGTAGGTGATCCGACCATCCTGAAGCGCCTTGACGAGACTCTCTAAGGAATTCTTCATAACTTTCGAAGGCTCGGAGATCTCCCGGAGGATCGGGACGTACAGGAGCTTTCGGAACAGATCGCGGATCGCCTTCTCGACGGCGTCCCAGTCGTCAGGCGTTTCCTTGATGGGCCGTAGAAACGTAGCCATCGAATCCCCTCCTAATCTCTAAGTCAGCTGCGACCTGCTCGCTCAAGATCCGAGTGATGTCCTTCCCCTCGCGGACTTCTCCCTCGTCAATCCCCGGACAGATCTCCTTGAGCTTGCTCCAGCGATCGGCGGCCATGTTCTCAGGCCAGAACGGGAAGCTCCGGCACTGGAGCGGCCTGGCCTGGTAAACGCCGCACTTCCCGTCCTTGAGGAAGACGCAGCCCTTCTCGTTCGTCTTGAGGAACCACTGCGAGGTCTCCCCACGAGTGAACCTCGTCGAAGTGAAACGGCCAAAGCTCGCGAATTCGGTCGGGCTCTTCGCCCCGAGGAAGAACCCGAGGCGGATCATGTCCGACTTCGTCAGAAAGATGTAGGATCGGTCCCCCCCCCAGGAAAGCTTGCAGCACCGTCCTGCGCACGACTCTTGGCACTCGAATCTCATCATAACCTCTTATAGCTCCAGGTGAAGCCGGCGTCATCTTCTCCTGGATTGTGGATCAGCGCCATTCGGTCGTCCCAGTGGGAATGGAGCCGGCAGCACTCGAGGGGAACCCAGTTCCGGAGGTCCTCGGGATTGGGACGGAGCCTGAGCGTCTTGACGACGACGTCCGGATAGCACTTGGCGATCCAGCTCGGTCCGGAGTCGACTCCGATGAACATCCGTGCCTTCGAGATCGCCTCGGCGAGCTCCCAGAGCCCTCCGATCCCGATCCGGGGGGGGCGTGGGAGCGGGTACTTCCAGTCGTCATCAAGGCCGATCCACCGGACCGCGTCCCCGTACTTATCGAGGACGTGACGGACGACGTACTCGGGCATCGTCCCATGGCTCTTGCCCTGGGTATGCAGGATGATCTCTAACCTCTGATGGAACGGGAACTCCTCGAACCGATAGAGCCTGGGGCGGTTCAACTTGACCGTATAGGAGAAGTGACGGGCGTGGGCCTCGGCGTTGCAGAGATAGACGGTCCTCTCGCGGTATTGGGCGGGATTGTCGGTGCAGTGGAGCTGCCAGAGGTCGATCTTCCGCTCGATCTGGAGCTTCTCTTCGAGATCGGCTGCTCCTCGGATGACGTAGGGATTGAAGTCAAAGACCCAGTGATCGTTGAGGTCGACGAGCTTCTGTCCCGTGTGCTTGAAGTAGTTCTCCGGGACGCTCGTGAACTGGACGGCGTCTCCGATCCCGATCGTCTTCCTGACGGAGATCCCGATCACGTCAGGGGCACCGGTGGGAGGACCTGGACGATCCCGTTCGCCCGGAAGTAAATCGTGCTCCCGGACTGGACGATCTTCGTCAGGATGTCCTTGTTCGGCCCGACATTGCAGGCCGCTGTGTCAGTCGTCCCCAGGGCAAGCGTGAACTGGCCCAAGTTCGCCGTGACGATCGTGTGCTGGGAGTTCGGGAACGAGACGACGACTCCTCCCGGCCCGAGGATGTAGCTCGTGAATGTCGCCCCCGTGATGTCGAACGGCGCTCCGGTTGTCCCGTCCTGGGCCGTGAGGTTGAGGGTCGCCGTGTCGCCTTGGGTGAATGTGATCATGTTTGCACCAGAGTGGCCTTGAGGGACTGGCCGGTTATCACTGCCGATGAATAGACGTTCGTGATCGACGTCCCCGTTCCGGTCTGGAACGCCTGGAAGACCTCGCCCGCAGGAGCACGCGTCGTGTCGAGCGTCATGTAGGTGTTGCTCGTGTACGAGGCGATCGCCACGACGTACTGCTTGTCGAGCGTCCCCGAGTAGGACCCATAGTATACGCCCCCGAGGACATGGATCATATCGACCTGGGTGACGAGGCTCGGAGATCCCGAGGAAACATCGTAGACGCTCCCGGCGATGTAGAGGTTGCTCGCCAGGTCGTAAGCCCCGTAGTTGAACGCGAGAGTGGTAACGCTGGATTGGGAGTTGTAGCACTGGCCGACCGGTCCACGGGTCGTATCGACCGTCGAGTAGGTATTGTCCGTGTAGACAAGAATGACCGCGAGGTAGACCTTGTTCGACGCCCCGGTGTAGATCCCCGAGTAGACTCCGAAGGCGTCGTTCGCGAGGTTCACCGTCCCGAGGAGCGATGCCGATCCGGTCGTCACGTCATAGATCGTGGCTAGGACGTAGAGTCCTGTGTTCTGGTCCCAGGTCGGATAGCTCAGGCTGAAGGCATGTGCTCCATCGATGATCTGCATTTTACCTCGCGCTGTTCAGGACGATCTTGTGCCACCACCGATCGACGTCGAGCTGCTGGCCCGATCCACCGGCGGTCGCGGTCTTCACGATCCCTAAGTACGGGAAGATCGTTTGAGACGTCGTCGGCAGGTTGGTCGTGATCGCGTTGGTCTGGGTGACTCCAGCGACCTGGGCTGAGACGCTCGTATCGGCTGCGTTCATGGTCATCCCGAAACGAAGCCATCCTCCTGCCGTGATCGCCGTGCTCGTGACCTGGATCGAATGGCTACTGCTCGTCGACGCCTCGTACATGAGGTAGTTGCCAACCGTGAAGGTCAGTGTGTCCGAGGCCCCGCATCCGGATCCGTTGGTCACCTGATTGAGCGTCAGTGTCGAACCGGCACCGACAGGAGCGACCGATACCGTCGTGTTCGCCTGGAAGCATCCCTTCGAGTCGGTGACTGCCATTCCCGTCTGAATGCTCGATGTATCAAGAACCGTCGTGCAGCTCCCCAGGTTCGTTATCGAAGCCGAGCTGTTCGTGCTCGTGCTGGAGCAGGTGAACGTCTGAGGCCGGTAGTACCGGAAATAGAAGCCCGCGTCCGTGTCGGTCGCCGCCGAACCGAGCGATGACCTCAGAAGTCCGATGATCGCATTGTACTCCTCGGTTGAAGTCGAAAGATTGGGGAACCGGACGATCGCCTCCCATTGGAACGATGCCGCTCCAGGAAGAAAGGTCGACGGGCTCTTCCTGATCGCGATTTGAGCGTTCGTCGCCGTTGTTCCAGTGTCCATTCTGACAATGCCCGGATGATTCTGATCGCTTACACTCGTGCTGAATGCCGTTCCTGTACCGGCCCCCTTGTTAGTGACGAAGTTCGTATCTCCGACCGAGAATGTCGAAACCGTGTCACCGGTAAACTCATCGACGAGCGTAATGATTTGATTGTCCCCGTAAGGATCTTCCCATACTGGATTCTGCGAGCTATTTTCGGTGAGGAGCTGCCCTTCCAGTCCTTTCGCAAGCCGCGTCGGCGTTCCGCTTGCACCACCGTAGATCAGGTCACCGGCTGATGTCGCGACCGTCTCAAACAAGGTAATGAACGTATTCGCCACGGATGCGACGGACCACGTTCCCGATGATACGCTCGGGTATCCGGTAGACGCATGGGTGTCGATGCCGGTACCGCCATAGGTCGGAGCGACGGCGGTGCCGTTCCAAGTGCCAGAAGTGACGGTTCCTACGGTCGCGAGGTTCGATAGAGAAGTCAGGCTCGTATTGCTCGATGCCGTGATGTTCGTCGCGTTCCCAGAAAGTGCTCCCGAGAACGTCGTAGTTGAAAGAGTGTTGGTCGACGGGTTGAACGTCAGTCCGGTAGCGGTATCAATACCCTGATTGCTGCTCGAGGACGATCCAACGAACGTCGGATAGAAAGTCGAGTTCGTCGAGTTCGTCGCTGTCGTCGCGACATTGGTAGCGTTCGATGCCGTCCCCGTGAGGGCTGCCGTGATCGTTCCTGCGGTGAAGTTTCCGGAGCTGTCCCTTTCGACGAGAGTCGAGGTGGTATTCGCGCTCGCGTATCCCAGGCTCGCTAGATTGCTCGATGAGTCCGTGACGACGGCCTGTGATGCGCTCAGACCTGAGAAGTTGACGGTGCTCGTTGCGGATAGGGTTCCGGTGACGGAGAGGCCCGCGTTCCCGTACACAGCGCTCGACGGCATGTACCAGTGGACGTCCCACCCCCCGTTGGTCGTCGAGTTATCGGTGCAGGTGACCTCGAGGAACGATCCTGACTGCATCGTCGTGATTGCGCCCGCTCCGTTGTTCTGAATGGTCACGACGCCGGTGCTATTGTTGTTGAACTGGAATCGGCTTCCGTTGATGAGGGTCGTCGCGTCCGGGAGCTTGAACGTGACCGTCGAACTTCCCGTGACCTTCTGGATCTGTCCGCTTCCAGCGTTCATCGAAACTGTTTGGCCCGACGATACGATGGTCGTCGACGTCCCATCGACGCGGTTGAAGGTGCTGTTCCCGTTGCTGTCCCTCGAGGCGATGCTCGATCCGTTGTTGCTCGACGTGTAGAGCATCGATGCCGCGTTCTTGCTCGAGTCGGTCACCATAGCCTGGGATGCGCTCAGAGAGCTGAAGTTCGGAGCGGTCGAGAACGTCTTCGCTCCTGAGATCGTCTGGCTTCCGTTCGTGAGAAGTCCCGGATGGGTAGCGTCCTCGGGCTGCAACGTGATGACGCCAGAGGAAATGCTCGCGCCGTTCGCTGATGGGGATGACCCAACCGCTGCGAACGATATCGTCGACTGCTTCCCGTTGAAGGTCGTCCAGTCAGAAGATGACAGGCATCCCGCGACTGATCCGGTGGCTACGCTGCAGGAGACCATTCCTCCGGTATTAACCAGAGGTGACGAGAACGAGAGCGATGACTGTTTCCCGTTGAACGTGCTCCAGTCCGTCGATGAGAGGCATCCCGCCTGGGATCCGCTCGCAGACTGGCATCCGATGTTGATCCCGCTCTTGGTTAGCGGAGAGTTGAAGTTATAGATCGGAGGCGGGGTGTCCGCGTAAGCGAGGCATGAGAGGAGGGCGAGGAGCGCTGCGAGTCTTTTCATTTCCGTTTCTCCAGGAGTCCTTTCCTCTCAAGATACGCGACGATGAACAGGAGCACGAGCCCATTGCCGAGGAGGTTCGCGGTCAGGAATGCCATCGTCCAGTCGACCCATCCCATGTCGCTCATTCGGCGACCTTCCCGAGCTTCTCGTCAAGCTCTCGTTCCTTGTAATCATAGATCGCGGGGTCCGCCATTGCCTTGACGATCTCGCGGTTCTCGTCGTTCAGGAAGACGAGGTTCGGCATGTCCATCTGGGCCCGATACTGCTTAGCCAGATCGGACGGCACGGCCCTTTGGAGCTTGTCTCGGCAGCACTTTTTGAACTTCTTTCCGCTCAGGCACGGACACGGCCGGTTCGGCGGTAGCCGAAGCAGGGGATTCCACTCGCAGCCTGGCCTCGGGGCTATGAAGCACCGACCTTCGCTGGGCGTCTCGCTCCTCGGGAGAGTCATTGATGGCGCGGGTGACTCCGCGCTGTCGGTCAAGGAATTGTTGTTCCCGAGCTCGGTACTCTTCTTCTCTTCGCTTTCGTTCATTCGCTTCGGCCTCGTACTTTTCAAGTTTGCTGTCCAGGGTCCTGATCGCGATCCCGAGGGCCTGGGACGTCGCCGTCTTGTTCCCCTGGTAGAACGCGAACGCCTTGATGATCACTTGCTGCTCGATCGCCTCGAGCGTTACTCCTGGGGACCATAAGATCTGCTCCGTCATCCGAACTTCCCTCCCTGTTTCTTGTACCACCATGTCACGAACTGCCATCGGACCTCGCCGAGAGCGGCTTGGCTCGCGTCCTTCGCCTTCTTCCAAAGTGCCTCGTCGACGAGCCCTGGGTTCTCGAAGAGATGCTGTCTCCTGGGATCGATCCAATCATCCCCACCGTCGGCCTCGTAGGAGGCGCGGTCGAACTGGGAGGAGTTGAGCATGCGGATGAACTTCTCCATCGGCCCGTAGGCGTTGAACTTTTGACCCGTCTTGGCCTCGATGTCCGTGGGAACCCGAGGCGTTCGGGTATCGACACGGTTCGCCCCTGGATCGACGGAGTCGGTCGTATCCGTGGGGTCGTGGGTCCCTTCCTCGACGGCCTCCTCTATCGATGGGTCGGAGACGTCAATCGAGTCCTGAGCCGTGTCGAGCTTGATGTCAAACAAGTTTCCCTTGTTGCAGGCGTCCCGATACTCTTGCATACTTATGCGTCCGGCTGCGGCTGCGGCCTCGAGGCGGGCGAACTTCTTCTCCTTGACCGTCTCCTCGTCGATCGCCGATAAGACGCGCAAGGGCTTGAACTCGATCTCGAGGTCGTCCGGGATGAACCCGAAAAGTTTTTGACACTTGATCTCGATCACCCGGAGGATGTCGAACTTGAGCTTGTTCCTGACCTGGCTCTCGACCATGGAGTTGTAGTTCTCCATGTCGTTCTGGTCGGCGTTCCCGAGCCCGGTGGCCTCGGAGGATCCGAAGAGCTTGGTCGCGGGCATCCGGAGATCGGCGCAGACCTGCTTCCTAATCCCGGCCTGGGCCTCGGCGAGACCGGCGAACGAGAGCTGCTTGTGGTCCCAGTCGTCCTCGGTGTCCATGACGACCGCGTTCTGATAGTTCTTCTGCCAGTTGGCGAGCTGGATCCGTTGCTTGACCTGGTTGCTCCCGGCCGGCATGAGGAGCGTCGAGACGAGGTTCTTGATCTTGTAGACGTCGATCTTGAACTCGTCGAGGACCTCGAACGTGAGGTCGGTGGCCTTCAAGTACTGGTTGATCGACCGGACGAGGACTTCGACCACGGAGAATCCCCAGCCCCGGAGGCGGGGACGGATGAAGCTCGGTGCTTGGATCCCCTTCAGCCGCATCACGCGGGACTTGTGGACCTTCTCGGCGTAGTAGTCGTAGAACTCAAATTCCTCGGTCTGGATCTCGGGGTCGTAGCCTTCGGTGTTCTGCTTGTCCCAGAACAGCTCCCACATATCGACGGCCCGGAGCTGGAGCTCCGTGTCCCGTGTGATCGAGGTCAAGTCGAGCGGAGTCTCCGGGTCCTGGTCACCCACGATGATCAGGACGCCAGCGCCGCCGTAGAGGCGGTTCCACTTCGCGGCCTGGGCAAGCGTGCCGAGGTCGTCATCCCGGTCCATGGAGTCCTTCAGTTCCTTGATCTGGTTCTCGTCGATGAGCTTCGACTTGATCTCGACGCCGCCTCTCATGCCGTCATCGATCGGGACGTCGACGATAGTCTGGATCAGGCCGATCTCGACGTAGAGCTCCGAGAGGAGCTGGCGGAGGTTCGAGACGAGGAACCAGCGGAGGTTCTTGAAGAGCGTGCCGGTCTCTGAGACGGTCTCTCCTCCGCCGGCGACGTTGAAACCCGGGAGGCCGAAGGCGTTCTGTCCGAAGCCGATCGCGTCCGAGAGACCGTTGTCGATCTTCTCGTTCTCGAACTTCATGACCTCCGGGCGTTCGGTTCCGGTAGCCTTCGGTGTTTTCGCTCGTGCCATGGGTTCCCCTTACAGTACCGCCGCGATCGAGAGAGCGCAGCTCAGGTCGTTGAATGCTCCGGAAAGTACGTCGACGATATCATCGTGCTTGCCCTCGGGAAAGTTCTCCGTCTCCCCGAAGAACTCATCGTTCCAGTCCGCGCGCAAGACCCGAATATTCCTCGCCTCGCACTGCGCCGATACTGGCTTCGCTCGGGTGACCTTGTCCTTCGGCATCGTCTCGACGTGGACGTTGTACCCGGCGAGCATCCGGATGAAGTGCTCCGCCTCGGCCACGCCCGCGCTCCCTGGGTCTTGCTGGCTCTTGATCTTGCAGACCTGCCCGTCGTGAGAGGCCACGGCCTTGATCAGCTTCTCGACCTGGCCCGGCGTGTCGCGGATGGACTTGAGGTCGGCGACAAGGAAGGTGTTATCCGGATACCGGAGGAGCTTGAGCCCTCGGGTCCAGTCGGGGTCCTTGTTCCCCTCGTGGGGCTTCGTGGCGGCGCGGTCCCAGAACCGGATCGCCGAGATCCACCCGGAGGGGATCGCGTCGACCACGGTGAACCATTCTCGTTGGAACATCATTCCCGCGGTGGCGCGGACGTTCCAGTTCCCCCCGAGGAGGCGGAGCCTCTCGACCCGGGAGAGGGCCTTAAGATTCGCGAGGTAGGCCGGGTCCTTCTCCATGAGGATCTTGTTGTCGTAGACGGTCGAGGGGATAAACGTAAACGACTTCGGGAGCTCGTCGTCACCGTACCGGTCGATCAGCTCCTGGCGTGAGCTGCCCCAGATGATCGTGTCCTCCCGGCGGATGAACCAGCGGATGACCCCTGACCTCTCGGGGATCGGATACCCTTCCTTGTCGATCCACCAGTCGATCAGGTTCCGGACGAACGAGTCGACGTCGGGGTTGCAGGTCGCGCGGATGTACCCCGGGACGCCCGAGGTCGAGCGGTTGCGGGACATCATGTAAAAGAATTGATACTCCGTGAAGTGGGTCAGCTCGTCGAACCCGATCATCGGGATCTGAGCTCCATGCCAGTCCAGGACGGACTTCTCGTGCTCGAGGTGGGCGAACTTCACCCGGCATAGGGAGGGGAACGTCCACTCGAGAGCAGCCTCCCTGGGGTGCCCCCCGAGGTGGGAATAGATCCCCATGGACTCGTCCCAGAGGCCGCCCTGGTTCCTGACCTGGGTCGAGTTCCTCCGGAAGATGACGGCACCGAACTTCGAGTTCTCGTAGTGGCGGAGGGGATCGAGGAGGAGGCCGAAGCTCTTTCCGCCACCGGCAGCGCCCCCATAGATCGCGATGTCCGCGGGAGTCGAGAGGAAGGCGGTCTGCGGACCGGCCTGGGGCTCGATCCGGATGACTTCGGGCTCAATCTCCAGGGCCGCTCCCATCACTCTTCAGGAGCCTCGCGGCCGTTCGCCGGGAGAGTCACGATGACCTGGGCGGGGACGCTCCCGGAGTGGTGGACCTCGTCCTTCACCTTTCCGACGAGCCGGTTCAGGAGGACGTCGAGCGCGTGCATGTCGCCTTTCGAGATGATCTTGATCGCCACCGAGGCGAGCATGACCTGGATCACGGAGGAGTTCGGGGCCTTGGCCAGGGACTTGAGCTCCTCGACGTTGTTCTTGATGATCAGGTTGGCGACCTCGGAGAGCTCCTGCTTCGTCAGGTGCTTGATGCGCTTCAGGTCCTGGTCGTGGATCTTCCCACCGAGGGGATTCCCGCTCTGTCCCTTCTTGAACTGGTACTCCTTGGGCGGTTGGTTCCTGGGCACTATGACGCCCTGCGGTTTCGCTGAGAGGCAGGCATAGATCGAAGCTAAGCGCTCGGCCGGTCGGAGCGCAAGGGAATTCCTGCCGGTCGTTTCTGCCGGGTGGGAGTCGAAGCCCCTCCGATCCCGTCCTTGGGTCGGAGGCGGCCTATCAGGATCATTTCCGAGACATGGAGTGAGGCGCGGGAGAGAGTCCGGCCTCGAGGGTAGTGTGTCACCTTTGCCTGGGGATGAAAAGATCTTTCTGAGGGAGGGGGACCTGGCGGATGACGTCCTCAACCGAGGTAGCGACGATCGTGTTCCCACCGCAGGACTTCCAGGCGGCGAAGAACTCCTGCTGGCTGGGGCGGAGCTTCTCTCCGGGACGCTTCACTTCGATGAACCAGACGTCCCCTCGTCCGTCGGGCTGGCGGATGATCACGAGGAGGTCAGGGATCCCGGTAGAGGCGTTCTCCCGTCCGGGGATGACGTTGACGGAGATCTTCCGGACGTAGATCCCAGGGATCGACCGGAGGTGGGCGATGATCGCCCGTTGGATATCTGCCTCGAGCAGCTCGCCCGGTTGACGAAGAGCCCTCATGCCTGAGACTATGACACGTTTCGGCGAAGTTGACTATACTGCGTTGCGTTGGAGGAGGACGAACCAGCCGGAGGCCAGCGTATCGGTGATGATCCGCACGCGACGCTTCAGGACCCAGCACTTGAGGATCCGGGCGTACTCCTCGGGGCTACGGCCCCAGGTCCCGTTGTGGTGGGTCGGGTCGCTCTCCTCGCAGAGGAGGATCAAAGCGCTGGGCTTCGTGATCCGGAGGATCTCCTTGGCGGCGGAGTCCAGCTCAGCGTCGGTCAGGTGCTGGAGGACGGTGAAGCTCAGGAGCAGGTCGGCGAGCCCGTCGATCAGTCCCGTGTCCGCGAGGGAGGGGACGTTCCGGACCGTCGCCCTGGGCCAGCACTGCTCGGCGAGAGCGGCGAGCTTCGGATCCCGTTCGACTCCCGTCACATGGGCGGCGAACTCCATCAGGACCGGGAGGTTCCTCCCGTACCCGCAACCGAAATCGACCGCGTTCCCGCAGAACCCAGTGAGCATGCTCCGGATCTGCTGATGCTCGAGGTAGGTCCAGGCGATCATCCTCCGGGGGCGGTCCTCCCAGAGGCCGTCCAGGTCCCCTCCCGGTTCGCTCTTGTCGCTGTCGATATGACCCTGCTCCGTCCAGTGAACGGGGATCCACTCCGAGCCGTTGAAGATCGCCCCGTGGAGCGGCCACGCCCCGCCGCCGTCGAGCGCATAGATCCGGGCCATCCGCCCGTCCCGTGTCGCGTAGGTCTTCGCCTGGAAAAATAATTTCTTGTCCTTCATGTCGTGATGATCTCCTGCTTCCAGTCATCGGTTCCGCACTTACTCCAGACCGTCCCATCGTCGCAGAGGGCGAAGATGATCCCGTCGGTCTTCGACGTGTACGGCTTTCCGGACTCGATGGGTCCGGCCTCCGTGACGGAGCTGTTTCCGGGAATGAGCTGAATCACTTTTCTTGTCGGTGGCATGTCGTGGTCTCCTCGTTTAGTGCGTAACCCGGCTATCGCGATTCGTCCACGCGGTCTTTCGCCCCTCGTAGAGATCCTCGCGCCTTGCCTTCGACCGGAGCGCCCGGAGGTGCTCGGAGCACCGCGTCCGCCCCTGGTCAACCAAGCGGATGATCACGAACTCCCGCCCGCAGACGACGCACTTCCGCGTCCGGCAGGGCGTGCAGAACCCAGAGTTATGCCCCGTGACCTCGGCGCACCCCTCCCTCATGCATGGGTATTTCTCAGCCATCTCTTACCCCCTCTCGAATCTCAGTCCGGCATGTAGGACCGCTCAGCGCAGCACTCGCTCAGCCCGCACTCGGAACAAAACCCGGCGTGCTCCCGGCAGCTCAGACAAATATCGATGTCGACGTCCTTGTCGAAGACGCACTCGTGCTCGTCGTTCTCAGACACCGGATGCCTCGCTCTCTCGTTTCCAGTTCGATCCACCGTCGAGGAATCGGACGTTGCTCGCGATGATCTCGAACCCAGACGCCGCCTGATGGAGCCGCCCATCGACGTAGACCACCGACCCGCACTTCAGGTACTTCTGGCAGCTCTCGGCCGCCTTCCCGTTGATGACGATCATGTGATAGGTCGCCTCCGTTGCGACCCCGTCCTGTCTCGTCGTGACGACGACCATCCGTGCCGTTGACTTCCCGTTCAGGTCCTTCTCGATCACCGGATCACTGCTGACCCGCCCCACTAGAATCACTTGGTTGACCACTCGCCGCCCCCAATGAGTTCGTCGATGAACTCGTCCATTGCCTTCATGAAACGGGCGTGCGCGGGTTTCGCCTCGTCTATCGTTTTCGTGCATGTGTTCAGGACCATCGCGCGGTGAAGCTCTCGAGCCTTCTCCCTGATCCTTTTGGCGTGACCGAGGTCACCCCGCTTGATGGCCGCCAAGAGGTCGGCCCGCATCATCTCCAGGATTTGTCGCCTGAACTCCCTCACGGCGAGCCCTTGCTTGATCCCCCTGGAGGATGACTTTGCTGCTTCATCTTGAGTTCGTGAAAGACGACTTCGGGTCGTCGCTTGGATACGGTCGCGAGGAACTCCTCGAGATCGGTGGCCTTGAGCTGGCCTAATCGGTCGATGCCGAATCGGAGCTTCGCGTATTCGATCACCTGGGGGCTGCCCCAGTTGTTCCCGTTCGCCGCGATATGGATCTTTTCCGCTTCGATCTTTGAGATCGTAGCTGCTTGAGGTTCCACTCGAGTACCCCCGGAATCCCAGGGCTGAGGAGCCGGATCAGTTGCTCCATCAGCTTTTCGCGGGAGAGCCCACGCCGGGAGGGGGGGCGGGACCCAGTAGAACGTTTCGTTTTCTTTTGTCTTGCCGTAGCGTGCTCCTTTGGTTCCTTGCGGGACGATCTTCGCCCAGCCTTCTTCGACGTTATAGAGATAGCGACCGGGTCCCCAGAGGACGGCCGCGCGCTTCAGGGCTCCGGAGATACCCCCCTTGAACGGTTCGAAGTCGGTCTGCTCCGCGCCGTCGACCTTCTCGACCCATTCGTCGCCGAACTTGACTCCGAGCGCGCAGAGGACTCCGGAGCTATGAATCTCGTACCGGACGCGCCAGTGGGCCGGGCCGAAGACCTCGTCGAAGCGGTCCATGATCGCTCGGGCCTCAACGTAGGCCAAGCACTTGGCCCAGACGCCCTGTTGGTTCTTCCCGCATTGTCCGATCCGCCATTCGATGGCGTCCTCGGGGAACGGCGCTTGCAGCGCCTTCTTCAGATCAGTGCTCATTTGCGTACTTCCTTCCTCCCGGCGACGTGTGCCAGGATCGCTTGAATGGCCTTCTCCTTGGCTTGCTCCGCGTCTCCTCCCGCGCGGACGGGATTACACTTCGGGCAGGGCTCGATCACGACCTCATCGATCATCTCGTCGTAGACGAGCATGTCGAGGCCGAAGCAATAGGTGCAGCCCTGCTTCATCTCCGGACTCCGTTCATCAGGCAGGCCGTGATCACGTTCTGGGAGTCCTCGACGATCTCTCGGGTGGCCTCGGACTGAGGGAGCGCGATCGCCCGGATCAGCTCGCAAGCCACCCGGAGGAGCGCGTCCCGTTCGTTCCGGAGAAGTTCGGGATCGTGGATCCCGACCATGGAGTTCACGCAGAGGACGATCCGCTTGGCCGCTTCCCGGTCGCAGTCGAGCGTGATCTCGGAGGCAGGGACCTCGCAGACCAAGGCGTTGTTCCGGTCCCGGATCGCGATCGTCCCGTCATCGGGCCTCTCCTCGAGCGTCCAGGGCTCGGGAAGATAGAGCGGGATCGGATCCCTCGGGCGGAACGGGGCCAGAATCTGACGAACGAACGGATGGACGTTGTCGGTCATGACTCGAACCTTTCGCCCAGTCGCTTCGTCAAGGCGATCCGGACGGCCCGCTCGTAACTGAACCCCTGACCGCCAAAGGTCTGCGGGAGGTACTGGAGCGCGTCTTTCATCAGCTTCGATCCGCCGGGCGCGCGAATATAGCCGATAACTCGATCTTTCCCACCGAGGACCTTGAGCTTATCTCCGCGCCGATTGATGAAAAGCAGGAGATCCCCGTCCGTGAGTTTTTCGACATCGATCCCGAGTTCCTTCGCCGAGAGGGCGGCCAAGCCCTGATGCCCCAGCCCCATGTGAACCCCTTCAATCAGTTTCGCGATGCGGCTCATGAGAGACTCCGAGCGATCTCAGCGAGCACAACCGGCGTTCCGTAGAAGACCACCATGCGGGCCGTTTCAGGAGCGGCAACCGGGAGGGCCGTCACCCAGAGGGCGGTTCGTTTTTTCGCCTGCTTTCCGAAATGTTTTTTCAGCGTGACGTGTGAGGTCCCCTCCGCACTACAAGCTTTGCCGGCTGGCTCACCGTTCTCGATTCTCTTCTGGGCCCGTTTCAGGCGAGCCAGGACTTCAGCTTTTGAATTAGGCATGATCGTTCTCCTCTCTCGAAAACGAAAAGGCCCCGAACCGGCTTTTCAGAATCTGCCAGGACGCTAAGAAGCGCGGTTCGGGGCTCCATTCCCTTACGGGTCCGGAAAATTTGTCGTAAGCGCATCCTGGCTGATGACGGGCGTTTTATTCTCGTTTCGGCGAAAAGTAAACCGAAAAACGACCTCCTAACCGCGCGTAATGTGACGTCATTTTCAGGCGTCATTTTGTGATTTACTTTAATGACGCCACGCATTATACTGGTATCAAGAAGTGAGGCAATACGATGAAGAAGTTCATGATTTTCGAAGTGCATACTGAAACCGGCAAGCTCAAGCCGACGCACACGCTCGTCGGGGAATACCTGGCACTCGCCGTCGCGACTGAACAGTTCCTCCGGATGGCGACGCTCAACCCGACCCACGAGTTCGTGATCACCGTCGCCCTCGCCGACACGAGGAGGACCCATGGCTAAGATCATCGACTTCCGCACCCGGAAGGTCATCGCCGAGGACACGGAGCCCCAGACCGAGGCCGAGAAGAAGGCCCGCGACGAAGAGAAGATCGAGCACATCGAGCGCCTGCTCGCCGAGCTGTTCGGGCAGGAGGCCTCATGAAGCCAAAGAAGCCGGAGAAGCCGAAGAAGCCGGACCTCGCGTCCCTCGATCCGCTGAACAAGCCCGATGTTGTTCGATTCACGCTCCGGATCCCTGCCCCCGTCCTGGATTGGATCGAGGCCGAGGCCGGGCGACAAGAAACTTCCGCGAACCACTTGATCGTCCATCTCCTCGTCCGGGCGATCGAGGACTGGGAGGACGTATGACAAAGCTCGTCTATTGGGCCCACTGCCGTTGCGGCCGCTATCACTTGGAGATCCCGGAGAACGCCCGCATCCTGACCGGCGAGGACGAGACGACGTTCGTGTACTGGCAGTGCGCCTGCGGAAACACGCTATTCGTCCCCGTCGATGAGGTTTCGTTCAGCGATCAACCGCCGGGCAACGCCCCCCACTGATTCGACCCCGCCTTTGCACGCGCCGGGCGGAGGTAAGTAAACGTGCGGCGCGATCTGTCGGGCTTCGGCGTGCGTCATCCGGCCCTTCTCAACAGCCGCAGCGAATGCCGCTTGATGCATCGCCTTGTCGTGACCGAGACTCGGCGTCCAGCGCGGCCGCCGACCCTGATGACTGCGCGATTCAGCAAGAAGTCGTTTGTAAACTTCGCGGAAGGTCATGCGCGCGCCGACCTCGTCGGACTCAAGTAACTCCCGTGCCGCGCCGAAAGCTTGCGCCATTTCGTCCGTCCAGATCACGGACCCTAATTCGTCTTTCGGGATCATCGCCCAAGCTTCCTCGACGCCAGGATGCCCGTCTTCCAGGCGGTCGATAATTTCCGAAAGACTGGGAAACGTTCGTAATTCGCTTCGGCACTTCGCCAACGCTTTCACGACGGCGGCCTCCGGATATTTCCGCAAGTCCTGCAAAAGCATTTCCGCCCCGATCGCTGTGAGCTGCCGTCCGTAGATTTCCGCAGTCCCCTGAATCGCTTCGAGCAAAGTGAGGTTATTTTTCATTCATCGCCTCCCGTTGGTTGATGCGTTCCATCGCTTCTGCGAACACGTCCGAATTGTGTTGCATTCGTTCAACATCGCGCGCCGTCGTGCCGAGCATCCGGCGCCCCGTTGCCCATTCGGTCCTGAGTTTCTCCGCATCCCGAAGCAACGGGCCGATTGCGTGCATCGTCCGGAGATAAAAACTGTCGTTGTGCGTTAGGTAAAACGCCGCGACAAGGGGGGCTTCCTCCGCTCCGAGTCGCCGAACGAATTGCGCTAGCTGACCCGAAACGGTCGCGTTCCTGACCGGGGGTTCTCCGTATCGGGCTAAGTACGCTTCTCGGTAGGCCTCCCAAGTGGGAACCGTGACTCCCTCGGGGCGGACCGGAGCGGAAGCTCCGTCCGTAGATTTTGTTTTTTTCTTTGTTTTTTGAAAATTAGAAATTGGTAATTGAGAAGAAGAAAGAGAAGAGGGGAAAGTAGAAGGTAGAAAGAAGGTTGAACCTTGGTCAACCTGGGTTGAGCCCTGGTTGAAACTTTTCTTCAATCTTTTCGCGGCTGACGCTTTTCCAGCTTTTTCTGACCTCCGGAGCCATTCAAACTGGTCATTTGACCCGCAAACGTATATTCCATACTCAGTTTGACGCGCCAAGCCTACCTCAAGAATTAGATCCTTGGCTTCAACCTTGGACCACTCCGCCAACGGGATGGCCCGATGGGGTGAAACGAGATGCCAATCTTGAGCCAACGTCCACGCCGTGACGAGAGCTCCTATGGCCTGATATTTGCCGCCCATTTTAACCACCAATTTCAAAAAGCGATCGTCTGAATAGATCGATCGATCGATGACGAGAGCATTCGCCATTTTGACTCCTCTTCCCTCGAGCGCCGTCATGACACGCGAGCAATCCCCCCCGAACTGGCAGGAAAAGGTGCCCCCTGGGAGAGCAACTCCCAGGAGGACTTGAGCCGTTCGCGGCGCCAAGATAGAGCGCGAGCGGGCCTTTAAAAGTTCTTTGAACTCTTGGCTTCTCGAGACCGATTGCGAGGCGGTCAATTTCTTGATTTGGTCGCTCTTTTACCGCAGTGTCCCAAAGTTGAAAAGAAAAAAAAGAGACCCAATTCATTTTCCGATAGAGCCCGAAAAAAACAGGCTCTTGCCCACCAATGAGGCAGCGTGTTTAATGGGCCCGGAGGACCTCAATGGCAAAGAAGCTTGAAATCGTCTGGCGTGACCCGGGAACCCTCACCCCTTACATCAAAAACGCGAAGGTTCATTCCAACGAACAGATCGATAAGATCGCCGGCCAGATCGCTGCCTTCGGATTCGATCAGCCCATCGTCGTCGACAAAAAGGGCGTCATCATCAAGGGCCATGGACGGAGGGAAGCCGCAATCCGGCTGAAGCTCAAGAAAGTCCCGGTCGTCGTTTCGACGTTAGACCAGTATCAGGCGATGGCGGCACGTATTGGTGACAACAAAGTTGCTGAAGCGCCGTGGGACCCTGAGCTATTGAAATTCGATCTCGAATCCTTGAAGCTCGAAGAGTTTGACCTCGCGCTGACCGCGATGGACATGGATCAAATCTTCAGCATCACCAATCCGCAAAGCAGCGAAGATATTTTCAGCGAAAATGATCACAAGAGCGTTTCGGAGCGCAAAGAACAGTACGACTCTAGCGATCTTCGGCAGATGATTCTCGTGATGGATCCCGTGACTTTCGATGCGATGATGAACCGATTTGCCAGTTTACAGGATGCGTTCGGAGTAGAAACAAATTTGGAGGTCGTTGAAAAACTCATGGACCACTACGCCGAATCTAACCCTTCTGTTTTTGAATCCGCGGTTCATGCTTCGAATTGAAACCTCGCTCGGGGCGAAGGCGGATCGGGTTGATCTTTACCGGACATCGCCAAAGGAAGAGCACGCAAAAAATCTCATTGCTGAAAGCTGTGAGCTTTGGGTGGACGGCGTAAAAACGCTCACCTATCTGCAAAACTTTCCGATGGAGGACCTCCGAGGAGCGGTTCGCGCGATTGAAAAAATTGGTTCAAATAGGCGTCAAAGTGGGGTTCCGAGCCAGAGTCGGACCTTCGGATTCATGCCTCGAATGCCAGTTCAACAAAGGGATTATTGCTTCGGTTGTACATTGAATCGCGATTACCCGGCGACAAAGAATGTTCTCTTTCGTTACGCGGAAAAATTCACTGAACTCCTCGGAAAACATCATCCGGAAAAGCTCACTTTAAGCCGGCAAGCGATTTCAACAGTTCAACCGGACTGGGTGATTCCTCACAGCGTTTTTACCAGCGGAATCGTCAACCAGGACAATCCGCTTCAATACCATTACGACGCCGGAAATTTTGAAGGGACTTGGTCCGTAATGGCCATGTTGAAACACCAAGTCGCCGGAGGTCACTTAGTCCTTCCGGAGTTCGGAATTAAACTCGCTTGCGCCGATAGCTCGGTGCTGATCTTTGACGGTCAAAGCGAGCTGCATGGAGTGACGCCGATCCGTAAGATGCACGCCGATTCCTATCGGTTTTCGATCGTGTTTTACTCACTAGAAAGAATGTGCAAATGCGGAACGCCACGCGAGGAGCTTCGCCGGGCGCAAAAATCCAGGACCGCCACCGAAATGAAGCGCGCCGGAGTCACGAAATGAAGTTCAAAATCTATGTTATTTCACACCTCCGGCCCGCCGCCGTTGCAAAGATGACTCCCTTTGTCGGGGTAGCGACGTGGTGTGTGGGAGCGGGGGAAAAGCAAGCTTACACTTATGCCGGTGCCGAACGCGCAGTGGAGACCGGCGGTCTTTGTGAAAGCAGAAATTGGGCGCTCGAAGACGCTTTCAAGAGTGGTGCGGCTTGCGTTCAAATTTCGGATGACCTGAGTAAGTTGGCGCGGATCGTGGAGATCGGAAAGAACACGACCACCAAGATGACCGTTCGAGAGGCCGTCGAGCTTATGATCGCGCAAGCCGATGCGGTCGGCGCGAAGTACGCCGGGTGCGCTCCGACGGCGAACCCCTTCTTCACTCAACGGAAGGTCAGCACTGCACACTTTATCGTTGGTGATTTTATAACTGTTCTTCCGAGCGAGCCCCGATTCGACACCCGATTGAAACTCAAAGAGGACTATGACTTCACAGCGCAGCACTTCAACGAGTACGGAGCCGTCGCTCGATGTGACGAGATCATGGCAACGTTCGCTCATCGGACGAACGCCGGGGGTGCTGTCGCTTACCGAACGAGCGAGCGCGAGCAGGAAGCGATCCGCCTTCTCAAAGCGAAGTGGCCTAAATGGATCATCGATAATGGTCGTCGGAACGACGAAGTTCTGATGCGATTACCGAAAATGAAGCCGTCTAATCTATCGGTTTCATAAGGCTATTTTAGTCCTTTCGAGGTTCGCCCCCTTCAGGCAAATTGAAGTTAGGAGTCACCTTTATATGCGCCGCGTCGAAGCCCTTAAAGAATACGCCAAGAGTTATCACGGTCAACGTCTTTGCGACCGCTTGACCGAAAGCGAATTCGACGAAGTGGTCGCATTCATCGATGACAACGAGGACTTGGACCACCTCCAATTTGAGTACGCGGTCAACCGCTTTTACCTCGACCAACCCAAGCCGAAGAACTTCCCCGTAATGCAGGAAATTCTCTCTTCGGTGAATACGCGCGCCAAAGGCACCGGCCCCCGCCACCGAACCGCTTGACAGCCAGCCCCCAACAGCGGAAACCCGCTGGAATGGGCCATTCCAAACGTAAACGAATCATCGACGAAACCCTCCTCGAGTCCGTCCGTAAGCTCCCATGCCTCGCGTGCATCGGGGGATACGTCGACGCCCGCTCGTACTCGGGACGGGTCCATCCCCACCACCTGATCAGCGTGAAGGCCGGAGGACCGGACATCGCGACGAACGTCGCCCCCCTCTGTCCCGATCACCACCGCAAGATCCACGAGATCGGGATCACCGAGGCGTCGAAGAAGTGGCCCGTCTTCCGGAACTGGCTCGACGCCGCCGGGTGGGAGTATGATACCTTCAGGCGGAAGTTCACGCCGCCGTTCCAGTGGGGGACCGAGTGCTCGGATACGACCTTGACCGAATGAATTTCAAGCAAGCCCTCCTGATCGTCGTTTGCGCGCTGATCATCAGCGACATCGCGGTCCGGCTCGCCGATGATCCGCCGACAAAGGTCGTCCAGTTCAAGGACGTCCACGCGCTCATGGTCCAGACCGTGAGGGACGATCCCTCGCGGAATTTCGCGCACTACCATATCGAGATTGACTACGGTGCCCGCCTGAAGGATGACGGGAACGTCGAGTTCGCCGGCGAGCAGCGGATGAGATCCAATCACAGGTGACGGTGGGAAGTAGCTCAGTCGGTAGAGCAATCGGCTGTTAACCGATCGGTCGAACGTTCGAATCGTTCCTTCCCAGCCATCTCTTCGAAGGGCCCGGCCCACCTTCACCCCAGAACAGCGAGCCGAGCCCAACGGAGAATGGATCATACTGAGTTACTGCCCTATCCTGATCGTCCTCCGTGGCTGGGATCTTTAGGGTTTCTTCGGTATGGCGTCGAGCTTCACCGTGAACCGGGTAACGTCCGAGTCGCAGTTCACGCGCTTGCAGGAATCGAGGACGTACTCCGCCAGCGGTGCGTACGATTCGACCGCCGGGAGGAGGACGGAGCTCGCCTTGATCTGGGACCACGGCTTCCCGTTCAGGAGGTGATCTTTTCCCTCGCCGACGAAGAACTCCCTCCCTGAGACGACCAGGACGCAGTGCCCGCAGGAGATCTCCCCGACCTCCCGGGCGCACGTCGGGCTCGCCGTCTGGACGATGTGACCCGTCTCCTTGTCCTGGCTGAGCCGGGGGACCAGGTCCTCGCAGACGGGGACGTCAGGAGGCTTCGTCGCGCAGTTACTCAGCGAGGCGCACGAGGCGATCAAAGGCAGCCATCTCGTCTTGTTCCGCTTTCTCATATTCCTCCTGACTCGCCGCATTGGGGATCATGATCTTGTTGAGGACGGTGTTCCAGTAGTCCTGGGCCTCGCCCGACTTCCGGATCGCCGTGTTCAGGAAGAACGCCTGCATCTGGGTCGACTCCGATAACCGGCGCAGCGCGTTATCAAGGACCCACCGAACCACCGTCGAAACGACCGGCAGGGCGAGCCAGGACAGCCCAGGCGTGGCGATCGCCTGCGTGTACAGGTAATCCCCTCCCCAGCGGACGAAAGTGTCTCCTAGGGCGTTTACGACGCTCGTGAGATCGAGTTCGTCGGGCATTCTACTGGGACGGTTGAGAGGGCTGGGATCCGCCGAGAGCCCCCTCGACGACCGAGATGAGCTGGACGTAGATCGGGCCGAGTCCCGGGATCGCCTTGACGAGGTCGAGGATCTCGTGGACGAAGACCGCCCCGCCCCCCGCCGTGATGTAAGCGAAGACCAGCGGGAGGGAGAGCTTCACCGACCCCGCCCCGAGTCCCAGGATGCCAGCCAGGAGGCCCAGGACCGGGCCCGCCCAGATCTGAACGGGTCCGAGCTTCGACCAGACGAGCTTGTTCAGGACGCTGACCTTCAGACTCGCGATGACGAGCATGATCACCGCGGAGATCTTGAGCATCGTCGAGAGCCCACCGAGCTTCCCGATCGTCCCCAGGACCTGGACCGAGAAGGCGTCGAGCGTCGTCGGGTCCGATGGAACCACCGAGACCGGGATCGGGCTGGGACTAGGGCTCACCGCATGGGCGACGGCCGAGATCAGGGCGGCCAGGGCGAAGAAGAAGAAGAGCTCCAGGGCGTAGCGGATGTTTCTCATGGGATCAGTTTCGGTTAGGAGGAGGCCAAGAGCAAGAGCTTGTTTACGCGCGCGGTCCACCCGGCGCGGAACCGCTCGTCGATCGGACTGGCCTGGATGATCCCGTCGATCCGCCCGAGCAGAAGCGTCGATAGCGTCGAGAGGAAGACGGAGGGCGTCACGACGTTCAGGGCGTTCAGGCTCTCGGGGCCGATGTCCCCGTCGACCTCGATGTCCATCGCACAATCGCGGACGGCCTTCTGCGCATAGATCGCGGCCGTCCCCAGTCCGAAGAGGACCGCAACGTCGAAGATCGCCATCGCCACGGGGAGCTGCTTCATCCGGTGGCACCTCAGCGGAGCCCAGTATCGGCCGTAGTAGATTTCCTTCGCCTCGTCGACCGACAGGTTCCTGACGTCGATCGCCTCGACGGGGTGCCCGCGCCAGGCCGCCAACGAGTTGATCGTGATCCCCCAGCGCGTCGCCCCGCCGGCGTCGTCCGGGTCATTGACGAACCCGCCCTCGTTCACGAGCGTGTAGTGGAACGCCTGATCAAAGTTTGGGTCATCGGGGAGGTCGATCATTGGGTGGTTTCGTCCTCCATGATCTCCTTGCGGATCTCGGCCCAGTCAGAGCCGGCGATGCGCTTGACCGCGGTGAAGAGCCGCCGCATGTCGAGCTTGAACTTCGAGAACTCTCCGAGCGTCGACTCCAGGGACTTGATCTTCGACTCCAGGTGCTGGATCGCGATCGTACTCTCCTGGATCGTCGAGGAGAGCCTTTCGATCCCCGTCTCGGTGAGGCGGTCCTTCTTCTCCTTGAGCTGCCAGAGGAACTCCCCGACCCTGACGACGAGCTGGAGCGCGACGATCACGCAGATCGCCCCGAGCGTCCCGCCGGTCCCCTTAAAGAGCTCGTCCATCGCTCCTCCGCTTCGCGTAGAACGGATAGCACCGGACCCCCATCGGCTTGAAGATCGCCAGGTCGAACCGGTCCGAGAGCTGCTTGAACATCGTGAAGTCGTCGTAGCCGTGAGCTTCCCCAAGAATGTACTGTACGTCGTGGAGCTTGCGGTCGAGGCTGAAGAGGATCCCCTCCTCCGCTCCCTCACAGTCGATCTTGATCAAATCAACTGGGCCAATCCTCTCAAACTCGAAGGCGGCGTTCAGGACCTCGACCTCAAGTCGGTCCTCCGCGTTGGTTCCGAGATCGAAGAAGGACGATCCTCCGAAGTTCGTCGGATTGTCCGATCGGTAGAGGAACTCGGACCCTGAGAACTCTCCGAGTGCTGCCTGGACGATCTTCACGTTCGGGAGCGGAGCGGTGTTCATCGCCAGGATCTCGAAGTTCTGCGGGTCGGGCTCGTAGCAGTGGATCTCCGCGTGAGGCCATTCATGGGCCATCAGGAGAGCAGTGATCCCAATATTCGCACCGATATCGACGATCCGCCTCGGGGATATGTTCTTCGGCAGGTGATATTCCTGCCGTTTCTCGAGGATGATCTCGATCATGTCGGCGTCCGACGTCCCAGGTCGGTAATAGATCCTTCGATGGTTCCAGGTTTTGACTTCGAGGGTCATAGGGCCGCCTTGTCGCAGGCCCATCCCGCGAACTCTTCTGGATCGGGAAGCCACGATAGGAGAGCGATCTCAGGGACTCGTTCAGCGGTGACTTCGCTCGCCTTGTTCGGGCAGTTGTCAATGATATTCCAGATGCCCCCGCGTCCGAAGTTCTTCATTCGCCATCCCCACTCCCCTTTTCGCCAGTGAGTGATCATGTCCGGGTGCTTGCAGGTGGCGACGTATCCGATCCAGGCATTTCCAGGAGCAGCGAGGTGGAGCGGGCTCGAGTCGTTCGTCAAAAGAACACGAGATTTTGAAAGAAGAGTGATCGTCTGGGTCACGCTGAGCTGATTTCTGAGGTCGACGCAGCCCTCTGTCGAAACGTCGACCGTCCCCCGGTTGTCGTCCGTGTCCGCTCCGATCAGTACGGGTCGGCATCCGTGAGCGAGGATCGTCATCAGGACCCGGTTCCACCACTCGACTGGAAACGTCTTCGACTGCCAGTGACGACCGGCGTGGACGACGACGTAGTTAGGCTCTATCGCGAGGGCATCGAGAACGCTCTCAGGAAGAGGAACCCCAGATAGAGTGACCTCGCGATCCTTCACCGGGAGCTGGCACCGGAGCGCGCAGAGCGACGGGAAGTCAACGCAGTTGACGAGCATGTGAGAGAAGAACTGCCAGACGAGGTTCGAGTCATCCGGAGGAGTGATCGTCTCGAAGCAGAGGAAGTTCTCATAGACGGGCCGTTGCCATCGGAGGTCATAGACTCGGTCGAAGGTGAGGTGGGCGAACATTTCAGGCTGCTCTGATGCGAGAGAGATCGTGCACCCCTTGAAGGACTTCAGCGCGTACCTGAGCGTAGGCTCTGCGCACGCCTGGTCCCCGAGCCCTCCCCACGTCCGGAAGAGGAGATTCCTCTCGACGCCATTCTGGACGGCGATCGTTGTACGAGCATTAGGAATAAGACCGACTGGGATCTGGAAGTAGTCTCGATGGGGATCGACTTTTCTATTGGACATACGTCAGCAATAGCGAAGAGACGGGTCCCCACGCAACTGGAGTCGTTCCAAAAGTGCTCGTCGCATTCGAGAGCGTGATCGTATAAGAATTTCCAGGTATTACTGTGATCCTGGTCGATGAAGGCGTCGTCGCCGGAGCTAGCCCCTGCGGAAATGTGCTGAAGACCTGGGGACCCAGGACGAGGACTGGGGAGCTTCGCGGAGTCACGTCCCCGACGCCGAGTTGTCCATAGGTGTTTTGGCCCCATGCGTAGACGGCCCCGGCGCTTGTCAGTCCATAACACGAGTCGACGCACGCAGCGATCTGGATGAACGTCAATCCTCCAAGAACCGCTACAGGAGAGCTTCTCGGGGTGACGTCGCCAAGACCGAGTTGTCCGTTCGCGTTATTTCCCCAGGCGTAGACGGCTCCTGCGGCCGTGAGCCCGTAGCAGGAGTTCGCACCTGAAACGAGTTGCGTAAACGTCAAGCCACCGAGAACCGCTACAGGAGAACTCCTCGGCGTGACGTCGCCGACTCCGAGTTGCCCGTTACTATTGTATCCCCATGCATAGGCCGCGCCAGCAGCGGTCAGTCCATAGGCGACCTCAGATCCGGCGGCGAGCTGGGTGAAAACTAGTCCACCGAGAACCGCGATCGGAGAACTTTTCGACGTGACGTTGCCGATCCCGAGCTCACCGTCCGCATTATTCCCCCACGCATAGGCGGCCCCTGCGGCGGTCAGGCCGTACCCAGAGGAACTGCCGGCGAAGATCTGAGAGAATGTCAAACCCCCGAGGACGAGTTGTGGCGTCGTTTGGGTCGAGACGTTCCCGTTCCCGAGCTGCCCGTAGGTATTCGATCCCCATGCATAGGCCGCTCCGTTCGGAGCCAGGCCGTAGATATTTAGGTTTCCGGCGGAGATCTGGATAAACTGAGGACCCGACGTAATCAGGACCGGGCTGCTTTGCGTCCCGATTCCGGTTCCGGTCGAGATGCCCCACGCATAAAGCGCGCCCGAGGACGATAGGCCGTATCCGTTGGAGTTTCCTGAAGCGACTTGAACGAAGGTTTGCCCTCCGATCACCATGACTGGGGAGCTTCTCGGCGTGACATCGCCGGTGCCGAGCTGTCCGCTCGCGTTATACCCCCAGGAGAAGACAAGACCACCGGGGGTTCGTGCCATGGGAGTGTAGCCAGAAGATCCAGGAGCGAACAGCCCAGCGACCTGATACGTCGGCGTGACAACGATACTTGTGACTCCGCTCGGAACCGTGAACGACTGTGTAGAGGAGATCGTGGTGGAGATCGGCCCCTTCTGGAGCCAGTAAGTCGCGTTCGATGTCGCGTGGTTCACGTTCGAGTCGGACAATGACATGTAGATGACGCCCGCCGACTGGACGAAGCTCCCTGTATAATAGGTCGTCGCCGAGTCCCACTCCGGGATTCCCTCCTGGAACAGGTAAGCGAGCTGGTAGGCAAATAGGTAACAGAGGGCGTTCATGTCCTCGATGCAGGGGCTGTTCGACCCGACGATTGCGGACGTCCATCCACTGAGGTACTGAGAGAGGGTCTGAATGATCGTCGGAGTGATCGTCGAGCCGGTGTACCTTGCCGGAGTACCGTTCGCGAAGCTTCCGAATTCGGCCATCTGATTCGTCCCAGCTGTCGAACCAAAGATCAGTTGCGTGTATCTGCTCAGCTTGCTCATCGATCCCCCGAATCACTCAATGCCGTTTGAATAAGAGAGCCACGGAGTCCCCGTGTTGTAAACGTCGTAGGTGTTGAACGGACTGTTATTCGCCGTGTTAACATCATAGGTTCTGAACCCAAAGAACGTCGTGATGGTCGGCCCGTAAATCGTATCGGCAAGCGTCACCCCCATTGGCTTCGGGAGGATCTTCTCCGTTACGAAAAGCTGGACGAGGTTATTGCTCCCGACCGACGACGAAATGAGATAGCTCATCGTCATGTTCGCGTAGTCAAAGACCAGAATCTTCCCCGGAAAGAAGGTGTGCAAAAGAGACTGGATCGTCGACAAGGACGACCCCGAGCTGTTCTTGATCGCCGCCATCGTGATCAGGCTCAGGAAGTCCGAGTCTCCGAGGGTGATCGGAACCCCGGAAAAGCTATACCCGCTCCTCGTGACCCCGACGTACTTTCCAAGAATGTCGAGCTGCGCGCCGACGGCCGTGCTCGAGCCGGTGAGGTTGAAGCCGTTCTCGACGGCGAGCGGAGCGGGATCACCGGACGCCGCGACGTCGATTGTGATTGCCTGACCCGAGGAGAGGAGTGCGTTCGACGCGACGACGAGCATCAGTGGCTGGGTCACGCCGGTCATCGTGATCGTGATGGCCTGCGAGGCGAGTGATCCGGTGACCGTGACGCTAGAGAGTCCGGTGACCGCCTGAAGCGTCGTCTGGATCGCCGCATAGGAGTCGTTCCAGTTGATCGAGGCAGAGGCGTTTCCGTTGTAGGACAAAGTGAAGGTCCCGGAGGTCGGAGCTGCCGAGAGCGAGACGAGCTGGGTCGACGAGGTCCCCATGATCACCGGCGTGACGAGGGCCTCGATCGTAGCATAGGCCTTTGGCTTTCCCAGGTACTGGAGGATCAGGAGCCCGGCGTAGTAGCTGATGAGGTCCTGGGTCGTCGCCACTTAGGTCACCGTGATCGTCGCTGTCGCGGTGTTGCCCATGGAGTCAGTCACGGTAACGACGTCCGTGACGCTCGGGGTAGAGCCAGCCGTATAAACTCCGGTGGAGGAATTGATGGACCCGCCAGAGTTGTTCGTTGTCAGCGCGTAGGACACGGTTCCGTATCCCCCCAGGCCAGTGAACGTCTGGCTACCGGTATGAGCGACGGTGACGGTCGTCGGGGAGCAGATCATCGGAAGGATGATGATATTTGTCGCCAGGACGTTGAACTGGTTTTTCTTCGAGATCGGAGTCAGCGTGTTCGTGTAGGACTCATTATAGCTCGGTGTGATCGCAGCGGAACCACCGGTTTGCAGTGTATTCGACCCTAGCGTAATCAACCCCTGAACGCTGATTCCGGTGAGGCTGATCGTCAGCGTTTGGGTTGCGATCGATCCTGTCACGGTCGCGGTCGATAGTCCCGTCACGGCCTGGAGCTTCGTCTGGATCGTCCCGACCGCGTCGTTCCAGTTGACAGACGCCGAGGATGCACCGTTGTACTTGAAGACGAACGCACCGGATGCTGCGACTCCTGATAGAGTAATGACCTGGGAGGTCCCAGCGCTAAACCCAGCGCCAGTGACCAGGGTGTTTGAGTCGATTGCCTGAACGAGGCTCGCCAGTTCGTTGACGTTGACCGTTCCGTAGACCGCTGGCGCAAGTGAAGTCGCCAGTCCGGATCGGATCGCGGCGAGGTTCGGCTGGTTCACTCCGTCGATCGAAGTGGCGGTAAATGTGATGAAGAGCTCCTGCTGAACGACGGCGTCCCAATACACGAGGAACGTGCTTCCGTCGACCTGGGTGATCGAGTAGCTCGTCGATCCGTACATTCCGCAACCGGCGTTGCGCTTCGTGTAGATCGCGTTCGCGATGTCAGCCGATGCCCCGGTTCCGGCGACGATCGCCCAGATCGAATGCCCAGGAACCCCGTCCCCGTTCGTTGATCCGGTCGTATTCTCGTAGACGAAGGCGGAGGTCACTCCCGAGACGCTCTCGAGCGCGGCGACTAGGCCAGCGAGGTATCCCTGGGAGGGAAGTGATACGGATTGCTGCCGCCTTACCCTAAGTGCGGCATCGGACTCCTCGTTCGTCCCGAGGGTCGTGTAGGTCGTTGGGTTGTTGATCGCCGTTACTCCGAGGACGATCGTCACCGGGACCGTGATCGTGTTCGGAATCGTGAGAACCGCCCCGACGTTCGCAGCGCGGAATGCGAGGACGTGAGATCCCGCTCCGAGGCCGGTCTGGGTGACTTCGAGCTGCCACTCGTTCCCAGCGTTATCGGCGACGGTGTAGACTGGCTGAGGCGACTGATCGAGCCCATAGAGGTTCACTGACTGGCTGATCGTCAGTGTAACATTCGTGACCGTATAGGTTCCTGCCTGCCTCTGGATCCCGTTGATCGCAACGCGCTGATCAAGAACGGTTCCGACCGCCTGGTCCGGGTCGAACATGCTGTAGATCGTCTGGAGGAGGTCCTGGAGGTCGAGGACGGACTGAATGAATATATTCATCATCTGTCCGTCAGGAGTGCTCGACGAAAGGTTGATGTCCGATCCGTAAATTTGTTGAAAGACCGCAGTGTATGCAGCGACGAGCTCCGCCTGGGTCGCTAGCGTCAGTCCTGTCGAATCCAACGAGTTCGGCATCTCTTCCCCTTAGCTCGACCCGCCGAGGTCGTAACTGAATGCTCCCGTGACCGACGAGAAAGCTGTAATTACCTGATATTGAACAGATAAGTTTCGCGTTTGTCGATTCAAAACTACGGAGAGCTGTTTAAGGCCTGTAACCACGGGGTTTCCGGCTTGATCAGGCGTGTTGAGGATCGTGGTCGATATCGCGAGGTTGAGCGCGGTCTCGCTCCCGATTGCCCCGAGATAGGAGAACCACGCGATCCCAGCGCCCGTGTCGAAGAAGCAATCCCCGAGGAACGAGAGCACACGGGTCTGGATCATCTGCCCGACTGCTGAGCTACCCGAAAGATAGTCGTTCTCGCCCTTCCCGTAAGTCCAGTCACCCTGTGAGTCTAAGGCCCTGACGATCATCCGAGGAGATCTCCTATCTGGGTTGCGAGGCTCGAAAGCGATGACGAGACGGCCGTGATCGCAGCCGCGTTCACGGGGACGCCACTGACTCCAGGTCCAGTCGTCACTCCAGTGACGGTGATCGCAGCGACCTGAGTGATCAGCGTATTGATATCCGTGATGAGGGACTGGAGGAGCGTGTTGAGCGTCGTCGAGTTATTCTCGATTGTCACGACCGATCCGCACTGGACGGTCGTAGTCCCGTTCGTCATCGCGGCGTTCGACCCGAGCTTGACGCTCGAAGAGCCGTTTTTCAGGACGACGTTCGACGTATCGAACCCCGAGAGGACGTTCCCGAGTGAACGGACGCCAACGAGGATGATCCCATCGGAGACGGAATGGCACCGAGGAGTCGGGACCGGAGCACCGGGGCCGCCCTGGTACCAGTTCCCGATGTCCCGGTCGTTGAAGAGCACGAGGCACTCGTCTCCTACGGAGACTGGGAAGGTGAGGCATCCCGCTCCACCACCGAGGAAGATCACCGGACAGTCGGCGAGGAGTGGGTATTCGACCTGGACAGGGCTATAGAGCCCTGACTCCTCGTCGAGCTGGAAGTAGGTCTTCGGGTAGTTGATCGACACCTTCGCAGTCTGTTTCGTCGCATCGAAGCTCTCGATCGTCCCGATGTGATGGCAGTTGAGATTTAGGAAGACGTCCCGCTTGAGGAGGTTTAGGGCATCCGTTAGGCTCGGTTCCTCGGGAATGAAGTTGAACGGAATGGAGGGATTCGTCGTCATGAGAAGCTCCCGGCGATGCTCAGCTCGGACGGTCCATAAAACATCCCCAAGGAAGTGACCGCCTCTCCGCAGACCGCCCTGGAAATCATACCACGGTGCTTGATCGAGATGACCTTGTACAAGCCATTGAAGTTTTGGATGATCTCGTTCGTCTGGAGAAGAATCTGCTGGGCCATGATCACGCCGGGCTCGAAGATCATGTCAAAGTTAAGGATCGTCTGTTCGAGGACAGGTGTCCCGAGGAGCCCGCTCTGGGCGTTGATCACCGGGATTCCGCCGGGTACGCACTCGGCATTTCCGAGGCAGTTCGCCTTCTGGTTGTCGATGAAGAACCCTCCTCCGGTCAGCTCCCGGAGGATGTCGGTCGTCGATCCGGAGTAGGAGTTCGCCCGCGCAATCGATCCGGGATAGCTCCCGAGGTGACCCGGAGTGACGTTGAAAGGTGCGAGGTCCTTGACGACGTTCGCGATAACCGTAGACTGCGGAGTCCCACTCGGGACGACAAGAGAAGTCGTCGCGTTGGCAAATGCCGCTCCTCCATCGAAGCACTCAATCGTCGTGACGAAATTATTGCCCTCACGGACTGACCATGCCTGGGTGATGTTTCCATTGAAGATTGTCGGGAGGTTCTTCTCCCCATATCCTGCGTTCAGGAGGATCGGACGGAACTCCCCGGAGTTGTAAAAGTTGAACCGGATTTTGTTACGGTTCGTCTCCGAGAGGTTGTAGATCCGGATCTGGCAGACGTTCGCCGATGTGAGGATGTTCTTCGTGATGTCGAATTCGATCGTGAAAGGGAGGGCGATCGTCAGCGTCCCGCCGTCGTCCGTCCCTACCGCGAGCGAGTAGTTTCGATCAAACTTATCCACTCTACGCCCCTCGGAGTGCTTGCTGGTACGCCAGCACCTCCGCCGCCGTCAGGACATAGAGCTTCGCGTTCCCGGAGGAGAAGTCCTGGATGAGCGAGGGATCGCGGTTATCGACCGTAAAGCACGCAAGCCCGAACGGGAGCTGTGTCGAGAACTGAAAGAGCAGATTCGGCGAGCAGACGACGCGAATCCCGCATACCGTGAATGTCTGATAAGAGAGCTTAGTGATGACCCAGGCGTACTGCATCGGCATGAAGACGAGTTCAAGGTCGAAGGAGCTTCCATCCGGGAGTATCAGGGTCGTCTTCTGGGAGGGGTCGGGTGTGACATTCTGGATCAGGTTCATAGTCCGAAGCTCGAAGAGAGTTGAGTGTTGAGGCCGAGGCTGGGAACCGGGGTCTGGATCCCGTTGTTCACCTGGCCGAACACCT
>Ga0335069_10001219_pt1 | contig 41593 bp, 61 predicted proteins | sample Lox_Sample_11_FD_206714 | JGI IMG/M metagenome (GOLD analysis project Ga0335069, IMG submission 206714) | Soil microbial communities from Loxahatchee National Wildlife Refuge, Florida, United States - Lox_Sample_1.1 | ecosystem: Environmental > Terrestrial > Soil > Wetlands | place: USA...
CTTTATATTCCTTACGAAATGGATCCACCATATTAGTATTGCCACGTTATAGCTTTTACTGCCCACATCTGCGCGGACTGCGCATCTGTGATTGCTTCGGAGTACATACGACCCTTGTCTCCGGGGCCTGCCTGCGTGCGCAGGTCATTGAGCTGGTCAATGATGGCCGCAAATGCTGCCTTGATGGTGTTCACTTCTGCGTTGCCGCCGGGATTGAACGTAAGCCCTACTGCCTTCTCTCCAAACGTGAGTTCTCTTTCTGGCATGGTAATTTTGCTATTTGATAAATGCAATGACGTCTGCGTCCTCGAGGATCTTGTAGTCGACCTGCTTTTCGCTCTCGCGGGTCTTGATGGACTCGCCGGCGTACGCGCCGTAGATAACGCGGTCGCCCTTCTTCACGTCCTTGATCTCGGGACCGACCGCTTCGACGGTGCCCTGCGCCTTGCGCTCCTGCTCGATGTCGTCGGGGATGACGATGCCGTACTCGTTCACGCGGCTCTGCTCGTCGTCGACGCGCACGAGGATCTGCTTGCCACGCGGCACGATGACCACCTTCTTCTCCTTTTGCTTTTTTGTGCTCATGATGTGAGTTCGCTAATGTGAGTATCTCTGCCCTTCGCGCGGTTTTCTTCGATGACCTCCTGCCGGGCGAGTTCGTCGTCGTCGGGAGGCGTCTCTACGAAGCCGCGGGGAACGAGCGGGAGTTTTCCGATGACGGGGTATTCGCGCTTTGCGGCTTCCCGTATCGCGTTGCCTGCCCTATCGACGTACCGCTCGGCCTTTACGGCGACGATGACGGCGAATATGAACGTGCAGGTGACGACGCCCGCTATGTATCCCAGGGCGAAGATCATGTTACTGATCCGACCCCGTCACCTTCGCTTCCGGAGCCGCAGATGCGGCCGGTGCGTCGGATGATGCCGGCGCTGCCGGTTCCGGCTTCTTCTCCTGCGCGGGTGCGCGGAAGAGAGTCGGGCGCGCGCCGATACGACCATCCGGCGTGATGAACGCCGTGGCGCCGAGTCCGACGTTGAACTCACCGAGGAGCGGGATCAGCTTCGCGTTGAAGCCCTCCACGTCCTTTTGGAGCTGCTCTGCGTCGAGTTGCTCCTGTGTTTTTTCTTCTGCCATATAGATTATAGATTAACGCTTATAACTAATAAATTACTCGCCCTTCTTCGGTCCCCAGCGGGCGATTGCCCCCTTGGTACCGAGTTCCGACATGCCCTTTTTGCCGAGGCGTCGGGCTGTGGTTTTACCACCGGCACTACCCACTTTCGCGAACGCTTCGCGCTCTGCTTTGGTGAGTCGTCGTTTTCGTTTCTTTGCCTTCATGACTCTAGTATAGCAAGCCGTCGCCTATCAGTTAGGACGTGGTGTGGATAAATTATCCGTTGAGCCAGTCCGACTCCATGTCCTCAATGGCCTCGAGGACTTTCTGCACCGTCGCTTGCGGCATCTGCGCCGCGTTTGCGAGGAGCACGACGACCGCCTTCTTTCTTAGGCGACCGTTTAGGAGCGCGTGGACTTGGCGGGACAGCTTCGCTATCTCCTGCGCTATCGTCTCCACCCGTTCCTGTGCCTCCTTTTCCTCCTTCGTCTCTGGTTGTTTTGCCATGACTTTTTGGTTGTGCTTTTAATGGCGCGAGGTCGAAGTTCTCCGTCGGTGGCGCTGCCACGCCGGTCTCCTCCTGCACGTTCGCTATGAACTCGCAGAAGCCGCCGACCGTCAGCTCCGCCGTGCTCGCGCGTATGTAGCAGAGCTGGCCTTTGCTGTTGCGCCACTCTTTTATCGTGAGGAACTTGCGCGCCAGATCCTCGTGCGTCTCGAGTGCGCTGCCGCTGCCTTTGCCTGCCGCGAGTATTGCCGGCAGGTATACGCCCCACCAGTAGTTGTTCTGCGACTCGGTGCGCTTCGGCTTCCGGTTGGTGAGCGTGATCGACACCTCGTCGCCCACCTTGAACTTCGCCACCTCCGCGTCGTAGTAGAGCGGAGCCTTTATGGCGATCTTCTTCTTGCCGTTTACGAGCGTGACGCGGCCGGCGAAGTATCGACTGGTGTACGTGTAGGCCTTCCCCATACGGTTACTTGAGACGCGCGAACACCTTTTTGACCCCTGCCTCCACGATCTCTGTGAGGCGTTGCTCGTGCTGGGCTTCCTCGATTGCATCGCGCACGACTGCCATCACACGCTTCTCAATCGTCCGGTCCCTGAATAGTCTTGCCATGTACCTTTTACGATTAACTTTTAATGAACTTATTGTATAGCGAGTGGTCGCTATAGTCTACGCGGCACGTGTGGATAACAAAAGAACCCCGCCTTAGGTGGCGGGGCAGGTCTCCGGCTGCATTGGGCATTCGCCGGTTTTCAGTGGCGCTTCATCCTCCATTGGAGGTAGCACGAGTCCTCGGGCTTGTCGCCGGGCTCCATCTTGCAAAAGAACCTTGCACCATTGGCGGTGCTTGCGACGGCTCGCTCGTCGCCGAGCCACGCTCCGCAGTTTGCGCATTGCACTCCGAGCTCCGGATTGCCGCCGTTAACGTGGTGAAGTGGCGTGGGCTGTACCATTGTCGCCTCCGTTGGCTTGCTGTCTGCGGAAGGCGTGCCATGCGGTTTCGCTCGCCTTTTGCCGCTCGTATTCGATGACGCATTTGGATCCGCAGAGCGGTATCCCGTCGCGTACATGCGTAGCGTCCGCGAGGTCGAGCATCGTTCCGTACCTCGGGTTGCGCATATTGCACCAGCAATGCTCTTTCAAGGCACACCTCCTTTCCGGTTGGCCTTCACACATTCTACACCCAGTCGTTCATAGGAACTTTTGCACCTTGGCGATAGCCTCTTTGAGATGCTGCACAGCGTGGTTCAGTTCTCGAGTGTCCTCGGTTGGCTGGCGTGGCGCCTGCTGTACGCCGTTGCTCGCATGCACGAGCCGGAGGAAGGTGTCGAGGTATATCGTCACTAACGTGCCCTCGTACGGGTCGTGTGGGAGCTTGAACGCGAGGATAGGCTCGCGGCCGATGCTCTCCAGCTTCTTCGCCTGCCTCCACCATTCTGGTATCGCCACCGTCACCGTGTTCTTGCACTCGATGCCGGCGGCCTGCCCGAGCACTGTCATCGAGGTCGATATGTCGGCCTTTTCCCTGTTGCCGTTCCCGCTGCCGTTGCTGCGTCGCGCCTTCGGGTCGATGCCGAGCGCAACTATCTGGTCAGCGACGTAGTCCTCGAGTTCCTTTCCTTTTCGTATGGCGGAGGATGCTTTCATGACTTCACTTTTTTGTAGAACGATAGCAGGCTCGGATCTTTGATGAGTTCGATGGTCGGGCTGGTGTTGAGCCGGTACCCGTAGTAGCTCGCGCCGCTCTTGCCGCGGATCTTCGTGCGCTGCAGGAGCCCTGGGTTTTCCTTCATCATCGCGGAGCGAAGATCGCCTGCCGCATTGTCGGTTTATACCTCATAGCTTTTTTTGATGGCTTCGCGCAGCTCCTTCGCCACGTCGGGGTTCGCTTTCAGAAACTGCCGGCTCGCGTCGTATCCGCGGCCGAGCGTGCGGTCGTCGTACACGTATGCGTTGCCAGACTTCTTTAGCGCTCCTGCTGCCTCGCCGAGCACGAGCATCTCGCTCTCCGGAGAGATGCCCTCGCCGTAGATGATGTCGTATTCGGTGATCTTGAACGGGCTCGCCACCTTGTTCTTTACCACCTTCGCCTTGATGCGCGCGCCGACGACGTCCTCGCCTTTCTTTATCGAACTCGTGCGGCGCAGGTCGATGCGGATAGTCGCGGCGTACTTGAGCGCGCGTCCGCCGCTCGTGGTCTCCGGCACCTGCCCGTTGGGGCTGTACGCGCCAATGTTGGTGCGGAGCTGGTTCACGAACACGAGGCAGGTGTTGGACTTCGAGATCTTGCCGGTGAGCATGCGCAGCGCCTGCGACATGAGGCGCGCCTGCCCTGCCATGTGCGCGTCGCCAATCTCGCCCTCGAGTTCCGACTTGGGAATGATGGCGGCTACGGAGTCGAATACGACGACCGCGAGCTTGTGGCTCTCAATCATCGCCTCGGTTATCTTGAGCGCCTCCTCGCCGCCGGATGGCTGCGAGATGAGCAGCTTTTTTGTGTCGACACCGATCTTGCGGGCATATGCCGGATCCATCGCATGCTCGAGGTCGATGTATGCGCATGTCTCGCCTTCGCTCTGCGCCTGCGCCACCACGTGCAAGGCGAGCGTCGTCTTGCCGGTTGCCTCGGGGCCGTAGATCTCGGTGATGCGGCCGCGTGGCAGGCCTCCTATCCCGAGAGCGTGGTCGAGCCCGAGCGATCGCGTGGAGATTGCGCCGATGTCGACGGCGTTGTGGTCGTCGAGCATCATCACCGCGTCCTCTCCGAAGCGACTCTGCAGGTCGCGCATGAGTTCGTCGCCCACGTCTACTGTCTTTTTCTTGCTCATTTGAGTCGGCGGTCCACGCCCTCTAGTTTGATAATCTCGCACATCTCCGCGATGCGGCTCGAGATGCGGTCGCCGAGGCGCTCCGACATCTCGCCTAGCTCGAGGTTGCTGGTGATGATGGTCGGCAGCACTTCGCGGTACCGCTTGTCGACGATCTTGAACATGGTCTCGCTCACCCAGTCGCTCGCCTTTTCCGCACCGAGGTCGTCGATGATGAGCACGCCCCGGTTGGCCAGTATCCGGTCGAGGTTGAAGCTGTCCTTGTGGTCGAAGTCGTCGCGGATCATGTCGAACATCTCGGGAGCGCTGTGTATGCGCACGGTGATGCCCATCTCGTAGAGGCGCTTCCGGATCGCGTAAATCGTGTACGTCTTTCCGACGCCTATCGGGCCCCAGAGGTACAGACCCTTCCTCGTTTTGCGCACGTTCTCGATGATGTCGCGTATCTGCTGCGGGAGCGTCGAGAAGTCCGCATGCTCGAAGCGCTTAGGCGCGGGTGCTGGTTCCAACATTGTCATATTTCGAGTTCTTTTTCTGCGCCGGCGCGATCTGGTCGTCCCAACGCTCGCCGTTAATCCACGTAGCCGGGTGGGGTATGTACCTTCCGTCGTCCTTCGACCATTGGGGACTCTTTTTCGCGGCGTCGAGGGCTGTCATGATCTTCGCGATGAGCTCGGGGGTGATGTCCACCTTCTGCCACGCCTTCCATGCGGCCTTTTTGCCGACCTTGTTGGGGTATTTTTCCCAGAAGGCGACGAAGGCATTGTCAGAAGTGAGCGTATTTGTATTATCTTTACTTTTCTTATCTTTACTTATCTTAAGCGGCGTTTTGGAACCCGTTTGGTTGCCACTTGGTTGCCCGATGGTTGACACAGGCGGAAAGTCGAATGATGGAGCCGGAATATGGCTCTCCCGGCGCCTGTCCTCGCGTATTTGTTGGTATTCCTCCCATTTTGGGTGGAAGAAGTACTCCTCTCCGTCGACGTCGTACTTTACGACCAGTTTTTGTGCCTCTATTTCCTTGAGCCAGCGTGCCACGTCGGCTACTTTCACGTCGTCGTCGTAGGGGAATATCTGGCTGCGGATTAGCGCAGCGCTTCCCTTAAGACGCCCGTCGTCGTCGCCGAGCGTTATCATGCCGATGTAGAGGAGACGGCCTTCCTTCGAGAGGCGGGAAAACTGCCCGCTGGCCCATATCGTCGTGTGCACCATCCTCTTTTGTCCTGCGTTCATAGTTTTTTCATTATACCAACCCGTCGCCATTCGGCGAGTTGGAATGTGTGGACAACCCCTAGAAGGGGATGTCGTCGGGGTTTATGTCCTCGGGAGGGTAGTCTGCCGCCGGTTCTTCCTCCGGCGCTTCTTCCTCGTCTCTGCGCTTTGGCTGCCACGTGTCGAGCTCGCAGTAGATCTTGCCGCCCTTGCTCTCCTTGATCTCGATGTTGATCCACTCCTTCTCGCCCTTGTGGTCGCCCAGCCATACGATGAACTCGTCGACCTTTATGGATAATGACCCCTTCACGTACGGCGGAGCCTTTGCCCTTGGCTCTTTGAAGATCAGGCCGTTGGTAAATATCTTTTCTGCCATGGTTTTAAGCTAGTCTTTTAAGTTGATGTCGATACTCTGCGTCAATCTCCCGGGCCACCCTATTGGCTAGAGACATATACTCAAGCACCTCGGTGAGGCCTATTTTCACGTGAAAACTCTGTATGTTTCCAGTGAAACGTACCCCTTCATCTCCCTCCTCGGTCTCTATGCAGTCCAGCCAGCACTCCGTAGGAAGTTTGCCGTATTTTAGATAGATCATTGTGGCGTAGTGGTGGAGTTGCGGATGTCGTTGCGCTTGCTTTTGCGTCCACATGTTTCTTGAAGTCTTGTACTCGCGGATCCGCAGCTTTTTCGGGTCGAATGTGTCCAGTTTTCCCAGAAGGTCAACCTCGCCATCCTTGGTCCGCATCGTGACCCGCATTTCATACTCACGCTCGCTGTAATGAGGCAGCAGTGCTAGTACGGCCTCCATGATGGCATCTCCTCCAGCTTCGCCTGTTTCGAGCGCCTCCGAGGTCTTTTTGCCGTGTTCTATGCCACTATTCGTGAAGGTTCGATCCTCTCCCATGATGTAATTCGCAATATAGCGCTGCTTGTTGCGACGCCACATATCTATTTGCGTATACGAGAGGTAACCTCTCGGGTTTTTCAGCTTCATACGAATTGTCCTTTTTTATTCTTTTCCCGGCCACCGTAATGGAGTTTTGCGTGCTTCGCCTGCGTCGTCACCTCGAGATTGCTAGGGTAGTTGTCCGATCTATCGCCGTTTTTGTGGTGCACGACCTCATCACGGCGCAAGGGTCGGCCGAGCATGTGCTCTGCGATAATGCGGTGTACGAGTTTGTAGCGAGCGCCCTTTGCGGATCTCGGTATAACGCCGCACCGCATCATGACGTAGCCGTCCTTGCGCCAGATGAAGCCTTTCATGCGTTCTGCAGTTTTTCGATGCGCTCCTTGACCAGCGCCAGGAGTTCCTTCTTTTGGGCGGCGTTGAACGACCCTTTGCCGCTCGCGAGGTTTTCTTGGTACTCGAGCAGGCCGTCGACGTTGCGCGTCTGCTGGAGCATGCGCTTCGCGGTCTCAAACTTCTCGTCTGTGCTCCCAGCCGACTTGCCCTTCCCCTTGCTACCGCGCGTCTCCTCCGCGTCATCGCCGGTCTCGACGAGGAACTGCTTCGAGAGGACGTACTTGAGCGCCATCGTGTAGGCCTTCGGCGCGCCCTTGTCCTCGCCGTCTTGGCCGTAGCCGATGCCTACAGCGATGAGGAAGTCGGTCGGGTCCTTGATGTTGGTGAAGCGGAACTCGAACGTGAGCTTGGTGAGGAACTTCTGCGAGCCGCTCGAGCTCTGGCCGTGCGGTACCTCCTCCTCCTTCACGAGCGAGTGGGTGATCGCGAGTCCCTCCTTGCCGAGGAGCGGCTTCACCTCCGCGACTATGTCGCGCTCGCGCGCGAACTTGTACTTGAAGTGGTCGTTGTATCCGCCCTTGATCACCGTGTGGATCGCCTGCTGGATGTTGAACACCTTCTCGTAGACGTTCGCGCCTTTCGTCTTTTTTTCTTCTGCCATGGTAATTTGATTAGTTTTTAATGAAGTCATTGTATCGCGTATGGCGAGCCGTCGCCATGTGGATAACTACCACTTCCTGAACCGGACCGTCACGTCCGGCGCGGCGAAGTACAGCACCACCCACGAGCCGCGTATCTTGACCCCGTCGGCCTTTCGGCCCACTAGCGTCTCCACGTCCGCGATTGTGAGTCGTCTGAACGACACCGCCCGTTCCTTGCGCTCGCGAGGAGGCCTTGTCATTACGACGGTCATATCATCGCGCGCTTATTACCTTCTCCTCGTAAACCTCCGCGCCCGGTACGCTCACGCCGGCCTTGAGGGCTTCGGTGATCTTCGCCATGTCGGGCATGAGGAACTCGCGCGGCAGCTTCGACTCGTCCGTCACGCGGTACTTTTTGATGATCTTCGTCGACACCTGCCCGACCTTGCCTGTGGTCGTCGTAGGCGCGGTGCCTATGTCGTCCATCTTCTGCACGGCCTTCTCCGTCGAGATCTTGCCGCTCTCGACCTGGTCGACGACCTTCGCCTTCGCCTTCGCGATGCGCTTGTCCTCGGCATCCTGCCAGTCGAGCATCTTGCCCTTGATGATCCGCTCTGCGTCTGCGAGATCTGCTTCCGGCTTCCGGAATAGTTCGCGTGCACTCGCGAGTGCTTCATTGAGCGGCTTGGTGATGGCCTCCTTGCGCTCCTTGAGGAGCTTCGCCACCTGTTTGATCTTCGACAGCACATCGGTCGCGTTCGTCATGTCTTCTTGCGATGCAATAGTGACACCAGTTGCAGTCGTGAGTGCTTTCGACGCTTGTTGCTTTACTATCGCTACATTTTTATCTTCGGACATATTTTTCCTTTATTCCACGGAGTCCTGCCTTTGTTTGAACCGTCGTACAGCATGTGGCACGATCGGCAAAGTTGCCAGAAGTTTCTCCGCAGACGCTTATAATCTTTTCCCTTTCTAAGTGCCCAGTTGAAGTTTTTGCTTCGACCTGTGCACTTTCTCCTTTCGCACCGATTCGCCTTTCCATAGGTTCTTTGGAGCCAGAGATGTATACCGCCATATTTAATTTGGTCGCCATTCCACCGATGGTTTCGTTCTCCGCTGATCTTTCGGATCGTGCTAGCGGTGTGCCTTTTACCGACGTGGGACAAACTCATCTTCAGTCTAGTTGCCGCAGAGTGAGATTGATGTTTGTACATTCCAGTCGTCATAGGTCTTCGTCTTCCTGTCATTCTTCCTCTTCCTCAAAGTCGTCCTCCTCCTCGTCCCATTCGTTCTGGTCCAGCTCTCTTAGGCCTGCCATGTTAGTTGATGCAGACCTTTCCGGCCGACGTCATGATGCCGCTGATGCCGCATCCGCTGTCGAGCCAGATGAGGTACACAATCCCGAGCACGAACAATGCAGCGAACACCAGAGGCGCGAGGCTGGGACGAGACCGACGCTCCGTTTTCTTCTCTCTTAGATCAAGTACATTCATATGGTTTTTATTTAAGCTCTAATATATCGACCATCGTTATTATAGCGACCCCTCGCTATCTGTCCATAGAGTCATGTGGATAACTCTGATACGCAGAAAAGCCCCATTTTTAGGGCTTATTCTGCTTGGTTGACGTTTGGTTGCCGCTCGGTTGTCATTCTTTTGGCGGCATCCCTATGTGTGCGACACATGCTGGGAATTGATGGTGGAGGTTCACTCGGTTGTCGATAATCATGTGCTCGACGATCTGGATCTGCTCTATCGGGTTCATGTAGTCTGTTGTCGAAGCGAGGCCGTACAGCTTTGCGAACTCTGCGTATGTCGATGGTTTGAACTGCAGGAGTCCGTAGCTCGGCGTTCCGTCGCTGTCGCGAGGGTTGATCGCCTTCGGGTTTCCTTGGCTCTCGCACCACTCGAGTGCTCCGAGCCATGCGCTGCGCTCAGTTGCTATCGCGGGATCTTCCTCTCCTCTCTGATAATAAACGTCGTTTCTATCGAGAGCGGAAGCGATTGTGGAGAGCGATGCGAGCAACACCACAGCCGCGACTGCTATTTTTGCCACCATGGCTAGCCCTGCGAGGCGGGAGTCGTCGGCGGAGTTATGCCGAGCAGACTACCGTTGTTCGTAGAGAGGAGATCCTTTCCGAGCGTGAGCACGGATGCAATGATTGCGAGGTTCAGCATGTTGTGTCCCACTTGTTCCCAGTCGAGCGAGAGGACGTCGAAGTTGGGGGCCGACACGATAGATACCGCTGCTGTTCCGACCGCAACGACGACCGACATAAGGACGGCATCTGCGATGCTTCCCCAGTCGAGTTTGAAGAGTCCGTTGTTCATATAGTTGGTTGATATTTAAGCGTCACTTATAAACTATCTCCGCACTTAGTTCGGATGATGCGCACCGGGGTCGAGAGGACGAGGAAGCGGTGCCCCACTCGCGCTCTGCGCATTGTCGAGGAGTGCCTGTGTGAGCGCTGCTCGGCTCTGCGGACCGAAGTCGTGCCCCTGCGGTTCGTCCGCTATCCCATGGTCGACCTGGAAGCGGCCAAGTGCTGCTGCGGTCTGCGGACCGTACGGCCCGAATACCCCGCGCATCATGTATGGCTTCCCGTTCTTGTCGAGAAGCGTCTGGAGACCCTCCTGCAGCGCGTGTATCTCCGAAGGAGCGCCGACGCCGAGGGCGAGGTTGACCTGATAGTCGTAGGTGAATGTCTGAACCGGCGGGGGAGCCTGCACGTTCTGCGCCTTCGACGTGATCACGCCGCGCATCGCGTACGTGATGCTGTAGCTCGGCGAGAACTGCTTCATCCACGGGTTGTAGTGGTCGAGGATGTCGTAGTCGTTCGTGCTCGGGTCGACGTAGAGAAGCGTCGTCGCGTGCGCGCAGCCCGGGCCGCACGCCTGTATCGGGTCTGCCGTGTTCCATCCCGCGCATACCGCCGTCGCTATCTGGAGCGGGGACACAGAGAGCGCCTGCGAGAAGTCGGAGGGGCTCTGCGCGCCGCCTCCCGGCCACGCCACCCATTCGTATTGGATGTCGAACCACGAGGCGAACTGCGCGCCGAGGTCTATGACATCCTGCGAGATTGGCGCGTAGTAATCGTTCCAGAGTGCCTGTATGCCGCCTCCGGAGTCGAGCGTGGTGGAGAACGCTGTGGTCGGCATCGGCCACGCAGAGTCTGGCACCACGCCGTTGTGGCGCATCGAGTGCCACACGTTCGGCAGGCTGTTACCGTTCTGCGGTGTCGTTCCGCTCATGACAGCGGTGAAGCGCGGCGAGAGGTTGATCTTGCCGTCCTCTCCGACGTAGCCGTTGTTCTTGAGGAAGTTGAGACCGTTCGGGTCAATCTGCCCGTTCTTGATCATGTAGTCGAGCTGCGTCGCTACGTCGTTCGTGCCCGAGAAGTCGGTGCACGAGTTGGTGTCGCCGTACGACACGCCGTTGACCTTCATGAGCTGCCCTTTGGGGTCTGGTGCGCTCGGGCGCCAGTCCATGGCGTTGTTGCGGATGACCGCCTTCACTCCGGTCTCGCCGCCGAGTACCCAGTCGCTGATAAATGCCGGGAGCACCTCTTTGAGGCCTGAAAATACGCCCGGACCTTCTTGTGTTTCTTGTGGCATAATTTTATTTAATACTCTTTATAATAAGCGAGCGCCCTATCCGCTTGCTCTGCTTTAATAATAAGGTAGGGTCGTATATCTCTAAGAAGTTGTCTCGCATTTGCAGCAGTCACTCTCCATGCCCAACTTTGGTTATGTTTCGGGCTTAGCACTTTTCTTTTGGTAAATGCCCCCTTATAGTTTTTCTTCAAAAATAAGAGCATTTTGTAATTGGTATTTACCACTACTACGGTTGCTGTTTTATATTTTCTCCGTCTTTTTCCCGCAGATGTCACCAGAGATACCCACCCTTCTCCATCCACAATTCCCGCTATATACGCTTTTGTAGGTTCGCTTGTCATGCTATAAAGAATGGCATGAAAGTGAAACATCCGCTACTGGCAGCCTGTGTATATTTCGGCATCGGCTTGGCGCTCTTTTGGTGGGGCGTGCACGACGGCACATTTATTGTCGTCTGTATAGCTTGCGGTGTTGTCATATATGCCTTTTTATCCTCTCTAAGATGACTACTGGTTCGTGCCGAACACGGTGGCTGGTGCCTTCATGCGCGACATGCCGCGGAACACGGTCGGTGGCGGCAGCTTTGCCGGCGCGTTGTTGATCGCCGACGCACCTTTTTGCAGGTACGTGGCGACCGCTGAAAGCAGCGGCTTCGCGTTGCCGTATGTGCGGATGATCTTCGTCGCGACGTCGGGGTTTGAGAGGATCATCTCTCCCAGCGATGCGGCAATGATTGGCAGGTTCATACTCGTAATGCCACCAATGAGACCTCCCGCTCCAAGCACTGATCGCGTGTACGTTCCGGTCTTTGCACCTGCGGCGCGCTCGAGATCTTCCGAAGCCTTGAGGATCTGTATCTTCTTCGTGATGCCCGGCGAGATCTGCTCGAGTCGGTCGAGCACCTGTCCCTTTCCTTTGCCAGTCGCATTTGCAATCTTGTTGACCGCGCTGTCGGTGAGGTTCCCGTCTTTGTCGACGAACCCCTTGCGCAGAGTCTTGAGCTCCTGTATCTGCGAAGAATAATCGGCGTCCTTTTCCTCGAGACCGTCGATGCTTGGGCGGTACTGTGTATTGAGCGACCCACGGATCTGGTCTGCGACGCCCGCAACGTCTCCGCTCTTTACGCCCGCATCGTTGTACGCAATCTTTGAGAGCTCACTGCGCATCGTGAGGAACTGGTCGGGAGTCATCTGGCCGCCATCAAATACTGGCTGCCATCGGTTATAGAAGCTCTGGAGGCGCGACACGTCACCCGGGTTGCTTATTCGAGAACCCGCTGGCGCGGTTATCTTCGCCTGCACGGGAGGGTTCTCGCTCTCGGGCTCCATCTGTATCACGGGCTCCGCTCCCGGCGCGGGTGCGGCCGGAGGGTTGGCGTCGCTGATCTTCACGCCTGCGGTGCTTTCGATTGTGTTTTTGAGGAACGAAGGGTCTACCTCGATTGGTTCCGTCGAGTTGCGTATCTCTTGGTATCCGGTGCCGGACTCGCTCAAGTTGTCGATGCGCTGCTGGAGTGCCGACCCCACTATTGAGCCGAGGTTTTCGCGAGTGATAGACCCCGCGTTCGCCTTACTAAAGGCTTCCGGATTGTCCGCGATCGTGCTAATGGTCTTGGGCTCGAGGCCAGTTGCTTGGCCGAAGGCGTAGCGCACCATCGAAGGAACGGCGCTCGCGACTCCTCCTGCTGCCTTTTCTGCCAACGACGTCACGGGGGACGCTATCGCTGTCATTCCTTTGTCGAGCGCATCGCTCACGGGTGTGGTCGCTGGCGCACCTTCCTCTGCTGGGGCACCGAGTCCGCTGTCCGCGATCTTAGCGCCTCCTTCTGCGGCGAATACAAAGGGCGCAATCGAGCCAACAGGGTCATTGGTCACGTCTTTTGCTGCGCCCGATATGTTGCCGGAGAACAAGTCCTTTCCGAATTGCGGCACGAGTTCCTGATATGCCGAGGGCAGTATGCTTGAGAGCGTATCGGTGAGCGTGGATCCAATGTCGCCGTTGTGCGCGGCGAGCGCCGCGTCCCATGCACCTGGGATCTGGGAAATTGTCTGGATGATTTGTATCGGGTTCATCGACTCCAGTACGCCCTTTCCGAAATTGAGCGCAGAGGGGATTGTGTTGCCCGCAGTCTTAAGGCCGGCAACCGCCGGGGAGTCCGTTGACGATGCAGGGAAGGGTACGCCGAAGTTCGTGCCCGATGCGCTTTGTAACGTATCCTGCGATCCATCAGAGCCACCAGAGGGTGCTTGGTCAGGTGTCGCGGATGCAGAAGGACTGGGCGGTGCTACCTGCCCGTAGGGCACCTGCTGGCTGCGCAGCTTAGTGAATGTCGCCATGACGTTCTTAACGTACGCTGGCGTATTGTACGAGACCTCCTGTCCGTTAATCATGGTAGTGCCTTGGTGGCTCCCCGGTTGCCAGTTATCCGGACTACCGCTGTTCCATTTCGATGCGATCTGGTAGGGCTGCAGACCCGCGGCCTTGTCCTGGGCCATCTGCATGTACGCGACCTTGTTTTGGTTCTCCGGAGAGAAGTCGGTCGGATCGAGGCCGAACTGCTTCGCTGCGTTGACGAAGTTCGCGGGGATCTGCCCAGCTTGCAGCGGCTTGCCGCCGTTGTTCCACTGGTAGGCACCAGAAGAAGTGGCGTTATCGCCCATTTTCGTGAAGTCGCCGCCGCTTTCCTCCTGGCGGATTGACTGGGCGAGCGCGACGAGAGACGGGTCTGTCGGGTTCCCCTGCGCGTCGACGTATTGTGAGGGGTTGAAGTTTGCCATGGTGTTTTACCAGTTCCAGCCGGAGGGTACGGCTCCCGACGAAGAGCCGCCTGTACCGAAGTTGGAAGTGGAGGGTGGTGTGATGTTTTGCTTTGCGGTGTTCACTTTTTGCGCTTGGTTGGTGAGAAGCGTCTGTCCTTCCTGCTGGATGCGATCGAGCGTCGCCTGTAACGTCCCCACTGGCGCACTGCCGTTGATGATGCTGTTCGCGTCAGTTGTGAGCTGCGTCGGAGTCTCGCTGCCTCCGATGGAGAGCATGCCGGACACTTTCGCGCGGAGCGCCGCGAGCGTGCTGTCGAACTGCGCCTGCGAAGGACTCGAGAGTTCGTTCCTAAACGCTGCGATGGTCATGTTCGTGTACTTGTCAGATGTGGGGTTTATAGCGTTCCCGCTCGAGTCGGTCATGCCGCTTGTGAGCAGTTGACCGAAGCCGTCGACATTTTGTGTGTAGGTCTGGAGGTTCGAGTAATCGGACAGAGCTTGCTGGTAGATAGAACTCTCTGCCGTCGGCGTCGCAGTGCCTGAAAGCTCCGTATTGCTCTCTGTCGCTGCCGCGCTTCCGGTGGCTCCTGGGATGCTGAAATTGGCCCCGAGAGCCTGCTGCAGGGCGTTGATGCCCGGCTGGCCGTATGCGGCGAGCGCTGCGGCCGCGCTGGCGGGGTCTGTGGTGCCGTTTTGGAGCTTTTCTGCTTGCAGGGCGACTGCGGAGGCCATGTCGGCCGATCCGGTGCCCACCATGCCGCCCGTCTCGGGAGTTCCGAAGAACGTGGCGCCTGCGACTGGCTGCGTCGCTGCCGCCGCTTCCTCGAGGGCGTTCTGCTTGGTGGTCTGGCCTGCGTTTGCGAGGGTGCCCGCTTCGTTGAGGCCGGTTTCCTGCAGTCCCACGCCCGTCTCTCCGAGTTGTACGCCGGTCTGCGCCTGCGATACGGCATTTGAGAGCGCGGCGAGGATGCCTTGGTTCTGCTCGCCGATGACCTGCTGCTGGCCTTGGATGAACGGCATCGGAATGGGCTGCCTTCCGGTGTTGCCGAGCTCGGTCTGCAGTCCGCTCTCGAAGTTGGCGAGGTTTTCGACTGCGGTGTCGTATCCGGATACGCCGGGGCCGCTGTTTGCGGGGTTGACCGCAGCGAGGCTCTGCAGCCCCTGAACGGACGGTGCTACCGGCGACGTTCCCTGTCCGGCGCTCGAGAGTCCGCTTGTCGCAGTTCCGAAGATGCTGTTGGGGACAGTCGGCGTGCTGCCGAAGTTCGAGGACGAAGGGGCCGGAGTGACGAGCGCGCCCGTGTACTGGTTGACCTGCGCGCCGGACGGCGTGGTCACGATCGCATTGCCCGAAGTGCTCGGGTTCTGCGGGAGCGCGGCGGGTGTCGTCGCAGGGATGACCGGCTTGGGCTGCACGGCCGGGGTCGTGGCAGTGACTGGAGGAGGAATGGTCGGCTTCGGCATCTGCGAAGGGATGGTCGCAGGCGTCGATCCGGACATGCTCCCGAACGCGCCAAGGTTCGGTACGGCGGGGGAAGTCGGTATGCCGAAAGAGAGGGGCGCGGGGGTCTGCGGCACCGCGAGGTTCGACACCATCTGCGGCTTGGGCAGCGTTGGTGCGACCGACTGCGGCGTGCTTCCCGACATCGAGCCGAAGATATTCGGCACGGTCGGCGACCCGGACTGCCCGAGTGATGAAAATATAGAACCGATAGAGGTGTTTGCCATATTGTTAATTATAATACTGTTAATCGCGTGCGACCTGCGAACGTCGGCGTCGCTCTGTGGCACGGAACACAGAGAGTCCGACCGTTGGATAACTCAAAACGGAGTTCGGGGAACAAAGCGAACGGCTTGATGTGGTCTGCGTGCAGTTCCACTCCGCGGGCACCGCACTCTTGGCATGTATAGTCGTCCCTCTCGAATACCTTGCGACGCCATTCTCGGTATTCAAGGGATCGTCGGATTGCCACATGTTCTTTCACTAATGCGCCACGAAACGCGGGACATAGTTCTCCACGTCGTCCGAACATCGGATTATTCTCTCCTCGTTGCGCTTGGCTTTGGCGCTTCTTCGTCTTTTCCGAGAGCGTCCAATGTTTGCCGAAGCATGGATTGAGAGCTCCGACTCGTTTTTTCATCTGCTCCGCGCGCTTAGTTCGCAATGCAGGAGTGTAATGTGCTTTGGTTAGACTCATAGACGTATGACTAAATTTGGATTTATGATCTGCGGGTCGTCTCCGGTGTCGATGACGAAGTCGCCGCCCGGCGCGCTCCACGTGCGTATGAGGTCGCCCTCGTCCTTGTCCGCGGCCGCCTTGAACTTGTCGTAGCGACCCTCGTCGTCGGACTCCTTGCCCCAGTAGCCCTGCGCGGCGCGCTTCCACGGCGTGTCGTGGAAGTCCTCGGGAAGGAGCGGCATCTGGGCGAGGATGTAGTTCGCGCTCGCTCCGGAGAAGTCGGCGCTGTACTGGTTGGCGAGCACGAGGGTCGTGCTGTTGGTCACGCCAGTGACGAGATACCATTGGCCGTCGCCTGCGGAAGAAGCAGCGGTCGGCGTAATCTGCATCCAGAGACCAGCCTGTCCGGCGGTCCAGCTCGTGCCGCTTCCGGTAACGGTCGTAAGGCCGCTCGCGCTCGCGGCGGTGGTGATGGTGCCCGTGGTGTAGTCGGCGAACTGCAGGTCGACGACCCGGCATTTCTGCGTGACGTTGATGGTGTTGCCGCTACTCGCCGGCGTCGGCCAGAGGCCGATGCGCATGCCCGCTCCCGAGTTGCCGCCGAATATGAAGTACCACTCGGGGATGTCGGAGGTGAACTTGGAAAGATTGAGCTGGTCCCAGTGCTCGCGGCTCGGGGAGAGCTTCGGCGTGTACGTGATGTTGTTGACGAGCACCGAGATCTCCTTCACGCGCGCGCAGTCCCACGGCGCGGGGTAGAACTGCTGGTTGCCGATGGTGGAGATGGTGCGGAGCTGCTCGAGGAAGCTCCAGTCCTTGAGGGCGCAGAGGTGGCGGTACGCGTCGTTCGCGGTCTGGTCGAGGTAGGAGAGGTTGGACGTGTTGGTGTTCTTCGTCCAGACTCCTGCGAGGTTTCTTCCTGTGGTGTAGCTTTTCATATATTTATAATTTTACTATTAAATTAGGTGAATACAGCGAAGAAGAAGTCGTACGACCCTGCCCCCGTGGAGCTAGAGTTTGCATAGATGCGGAACGACGACGAGCTGTCGGGATACCATTGCGCCGTGATTGGCGTACCAGCCGCGCTCTTTATCGTCGCCAAAACTACGTAGGGGGTGCTTCCAAGTGTATGATTTATCTGGTAGTAGGGAGGGCCACTCACATACGTCAGCGACCATCCCGATGGGAATATCGCACCGGCGGCATTGCTTGTAACTTGGCCGATATAGTAGGAGCCACCGCCAGTGCCGAAAGTGAGACCGGTCGCCGTGGAGTTGACTTTTACTGTCGCCCCAGCGTAGCTAGTGTTAGCATCTTGGTAATAAGAGTCGGGTGTATCGAGCAGAGATAGAAAACGGACACGCAACGAGTCGACCCCAGTGTGCCTGTGAGTCTCCAACGCGGAAACTCTTGCTAGGAGGCTCTGATATTGTTCTTGTGTGATTGCGCTTTGGTCAGTCATATTTTTATGGAAGGAGGCGCACCTCTCGCACGCGAGCAGCCGACGTACCGCTTGCACCGTTTGCGACGGAAGCCACCTCGACTTGGATCTGGATGTTTTCTATATCTATGAGGCCTACGTCGCTGTCGAAGGAAGTGGTGGTGCCATCGAGCGTGTAGGTCGCAAGCGTTGTGAATGAGCCCGTCACGCCGGTTCGATATGAGATGCGTATCTGGCCACCCGAGCCGCCTGGTTGATCGAGTTGGCACTCGAGAATGGAGTACGTGGTTTTCTCGAAGCGCGTGCCGACGTTGTAGAGACGACTTTGCACGAGGCTGTTGCCGAGCGTGTCGTAGCGGTTCGTCGACACAAGGTCCACGCCGCCTGCATAGCCGGAGAAGTAAAACTCGCCCGACTGGTTGCCGAGGACGCGTGGAAGGAGCTGCCCCTGCGACGGCGTGTTCTCCCAGATGAGGCGCCCGTCGGGATAGATCAGGAATATCCCAGCCGCTCCATTGAGACCGCTCACACCAAACATAAATGCGCCGTTCTTGGCGGCAACACCGCCCCATGTGATTAGGTTTGACCCACCGCTCGTACTCTGGAATAGATGCTCGGGGAGCTTGCGCACCTGCGTCACGAGGTAGCCGGTCGTGCTGTACACGATGCCGCGGAGGCCGGCGAGTATGTATACCTTGTTGCCGATGTTCTTCATGCCGTAGATGCCGACTTCCGGCGAAAGGAGCGGTAGGTCGAAGCTCGGGGAGATGCGGTCCCACGGATAGATGAGGTTGGTGTAGCCTCCACCCACGAGGAGATCCTGCCCGAGCTGCTCAAGGCATTGTGCAATGTCATTGGCAGGAAGTGTGAGTGCCTTCGAGTTGTACGAATACGTGCCGCTCGAGCCGGGCGCGAACACCTGGCCAGGTACTTCCTGTATCGAGACTATGTAGCGCGAATCGCACGCGTAAACGATGTTGTCATATCCGAGGAGTGCTTGGTGAACGGCATTTGACCCAGCCCCCGAGTTGAGACTTTCCCATGCGGTCGTCCAGCATGAATTGCCGACTGGATCGCGACGCTTTGATTGCGTGCTCACGTCGCACACGTCGATGGTCGCGTTGCGGAACACGAAGAGGTAGATGGCGCTTCCGTCGGAGACGGGGAATAAACAGAGTCCTTGCCCGTCGCCGTTCGTTATCGTGTTGCCGTTGAGCAGGTACGTGCCAGTGGTTCCTTCCGAGTACCACACGCGACCGTTGCTGTCGCCGAAATACGCGACGTTGGTACCGTTCGCGTCGTTGCCCTGCGCGTATGAGTTCACCGTGCCGATGTCGACGGTCGTGACGGTGCAGGTGCCGGAGCCGTTTCCGGCGAGCGAGAGGTTGTTGTGGCTAAGAGCGTGCCCGAGTGTGTCGGCTATGATTACGCGGCCGGAGGCGAACTTGTATAGAAAATAAATCGTGCCAGCCGTGATGTTGGAGTCGAGCGTGCCGCCCCCTGCGGTCGAGAACGTGACGGCGACGCCGTCGGTCTGCAGCACGGTGTCGGGAGAGGTGAGGTCGCAGGTGCCCGAAACGTTCCACGTGAACGTCTGCGAGTGGTTCGTCGGGAAGCTGTTGAGCGCCGGCATGTAGTTCGGCTGCACAGTTCCCGGCACCGCATCGATGGACGCGTTCTGCACAAGACCCAGCCCGACGTTCGGGCTGTCGCCCATCGCGTCGTTCCATTCGTTGATGATGAGTGGTGTAGTTGCCATATTATTTTATGTCGATGTCCGGCTCCGTGGGGGAGTCGGCAACGATGACCTTCTTGAGAAGGTTGCGGATCGAGCGGAGCACAAATGCCACTGCGTCGAACTCGGTCTGTATCTGTCCGGTGCGGATCGAGTATATGTTTCCGATGACGCTGTACGCCTCGGAGAGTATCAAAAGATTGAGGATGCCCTGCGCGAGAAAAGCGAGGTCTATCTGCACGCCCTTGCCGGCGAGTGCTAGGGTCGCGGGCACTGCGATGAGCAGCCCCTTCGCGACGAGGCCACGCTGCAGAATGCTCGAGCGTATGCTATGGCATCCGTGTATGGTCGCGGACTTGAGGATGCCGGTCACCACGTCGGCGACGATGAGGATAAGGAGCACCTCCACGCTTATCGGGACGAGCCCGAGGAACATGGACGAAGAGGCGAGAGCCGCGATGTAGCTCCCGTTTTTGATCCATTCCCAGAATGTGAAGGCGTGGTCTTGCATAGTATTATGCTCCGCTTCGAGCACCTGCTGTAGAACGTCCCGATGCGGCAGAGCGTACGGCATTGGGGACATCCGTCGTGTAACTCATGAGACTGATGGTGCCAGTGTGACCGTTTCCACTGGTGTCATTGGCAGTTGAGCCGCTTCCCTCGTCGAATAGGTACTCGGCTATGCAGGATGTCGCTGCGTCGGCCGGTTTCGTATTCAAGTTGTATAGGTTCCCGAGTTCTGTCGATGTGAGCACACGGTTGAACATACGCACGACATCCATAGCGCCCACAATCTGATTGCCCGTGGAGTTCGAGTTACCAAGAAAAACGTGCGTAGAGCCTGCGACGGGTGTGCCACTTGATTGGTTCGCTGTGCCAGATAGGACATTATTTATGTAAAAGTTGCATGTACCGCTCGCATCTCGGGTCACGGCAACGAAGGTCCACTCTCCCGTCCGCAGACTGTAGGTAGCGGAGGTGGGACCAGAAGACCCGTCGGATCGGAAGCGAAAGTGCCCCTCGCTTTGGCTTGTTGGCGCGAAGTTCAGTATGGTTTTCCCGTTATCGACGATGCGACCAGCGGATGATATCATTGCTCCCAGCGTGACTTTAAACCACGCCGAGATGGTGAAGGCCGTCACGCCGATAAAGTCGGTTCCACAGTCCACCTTTCCAGAGGTTCCTGGAGCTGCATATATAGCAGTCCCGAACGCGCCAGGTGTCACTCTTGCTCCTGCTACAAGTCTTGTCATACTTTCGTTGTTATGTTGTTAAGAAGCGTCTCCCTCCTGGGTTCACGAGAGCCTGTATTGCGATATTGACGTCCTGCAAATAGACTCCGTTCTCCGTTAGGAAACTCTGCCCAAAGGTCGTGCTGTGGCTCCTCCACTCGAACGCGTACGACCTCGAAACTCCCGCAGTCTGGATGATGTTCACGAGTCTGCCCATTTGCACGCACCATATATCTTGGTCGGAGTTCGAGTCCGTCTCGAAGCCGTGTACCGTCGAGAACTCGCCTATTTCTGCGCTCGATCCGAAGGTGGTGACCATCGTATGGCATTGGCTTTTGAGAGACGATTCGGTGGAATAGAAGTTGAACATGATCTTGCCCATGCTTCCTATCCCCTCCGACACCCATGAAGTGAGCTCGCTCGCCTGCGCCTCGTATCCGATGACTCCTGGAAACGTGACAGATGATGCCAGCGTTTTGATGCGTGCTGGGAGATCTGCGAACCCTGGATCTCCGTTGTTGTGCGAGTATATCTCGTTGCCCACATAGAACTCCGATGCTCCTGCTTGCGATGCCGTTATGGCGTCCGCCTGAACGAGCGAAACATATGTCGGCCAGTTTGTATCCGTGAGATACCCTCCCGAGTTGTCGACGTTCTCCACCCACGAAACGGGAAGGCCTGCTGCGAGCGCTTGTTGGCATATCATCTGGCATGCCGCGAGCGACACCGATGGGTCGACTCCTCCGTTGTTCGTGAACGGGTTGTGATAGATCTTTACTCTGTCGGCGTAGAGAGCGATGCTCTGCATGTCCTGCAGGGTCTGCGCCACCGTCTGGGTGTTGTACCCCATGGACTCGTGGTAGTAGTCCATGCCTATTTTTAGTGTGGTGAGCGCCATACATACGCTTTAGCGGTACGCTACTGTGTAGTCTGCGCCAGTGCCGGTCGCAGATACGATAGTGAGTCCCGTTGCGAAGGTCACATCGTAGAAGAGCGACTGAACCTGCGCGGTCGTGTCGATCACCGCTATCACCGTGCCAGAGCCAGCGGTGTTGTCGTATACCGTGAGCGTATTCGACGAAGCGCCCTTTGTGTTGATTGAGAGGCAATGCAGGAAACCTGCACCACTCTTGACCGTCGTGGTCGCTGTACCTGCAGCGACATGCGCATAGCTGAATCGCTCCTCGGTTTTGAGTACGTTGTTTGTCAAGTCCTCTCCGGCGATGAGCGTAGCCATGGTCACCTTGCCGTTGGCGTTCACGTCGAGCGCAAGGCCTGCGCCTTCGCCGTCGTTGAGCGTGATGGCGTTGGCGTTGTACACGCCTGTGTAGCCGAAATATGTTCTTGCCATAGTGCTTAATTGCTATTTTGTAATCGCTCTCGGCGGATCTTTTCCGGAACGAAAGCCTCGTAGTAGCGGTGGACCAGCGCCTCTTTTTCGTCGAGAGCAGCCTGCCGCTTGTCGAGTTCCTCGCGCTCCTTTTCGTTCTGCTCGCGCTCGATGGTGTTGCGAGCCGCGATGCCGGAGAGCCTTTCATTATCAGCGGTCACTATCGACTGGTGCCGCTTTCGGTCCGTGTCGAGCTTCGCCTGCGCCTTGGCGAGTTCGACGCTCTTGGCGTTGTTCTCGGTCTCCACGCGCTTGACGACATCCTCCCTCTGCGAGACGTTTTCTTCGCGCTTTTTGAGCGCTTCGGCGTCTGCTTGGAGCTTGCGGTTGCCCTCGGCAAGGATTGCCTCGTTCTTTTCGAGGTTCTCCTCGCGTTTCGCCACCGCCACCATGCGCTCGTCTACATCCTTGCGGTCTCGGTCGATTGACTCGGCGAGAAGGTTGCGCTTTTTTGTGAGCGCGTCGATCTCGTTGTTGATCTCGAGCTTCCGCTTCTTTGCCGCCGACTCCACCTTGTCGAGATTGGCCGCGAGTTCCGCTTCCGCTTCCTCCACGGCCTGCCGTGTGAGGTTGAGGCTCTCGACGATGCGGGCTTCCACGGCAGCCAGTCCGATGGTGCGGCGCTGGCTGTCGAGCTGCTCGTCGCGGCGGTCGCTTGAGACCTTATTCGGTGTGAGCAGTTGGATACCCATATCGTTATTCGGCTGTTACCGGAGCCGGCGCAGACGACGTCGTCGGGGCTGGGGTTTCCGGCGTGCCCGTCACGGGAACGCCCTCGAAGCCGTCCTCCTCGTCATCGTTGAAGTCTGGCGGAGTCACTATCTGCGGAGCGTTGCCCTTGCCGAGAGCGCCTGGTGCGCCGTCGACGGGGACAGTGTCGCTCTCACGGGTAAAGTTCGGATCTTCCTCCGGCGCGGGCACACGCGGCTGCGGCTTCGCCTCGACGTCTGGCCCGAGCTCGCTCTTGGGAGAGGAGACTCGGAGTCCGGGATCGCCTGCCGTGCGGTTGAGATGCACGGAGTCGACCATGTCCTTGAGGGTGTTGCGCTTCTGGCCCGGCAAATCGCGGTCGCGTTGGTACGCGATGCGGAACAGCTTGTCGAACTCGGGCTGGTCCTCGGGGTTCTTCGGCGACGTTGCGTAGTCGAGACCCTGTCGGTGCAGCTCGCGGTTCGTCAGGTGCTTTGCGAAGTGCTGGGCGAGGAACGCGGGCATGTAGCGTTTCTCCTTGGGAGCAAACGTCATGTCCTCGCTGTTCCAGCGGCCGGTGAACGGGTAATCGGAGAAGTTGTAGAAGAGTGCTGTAGGCATATATTTTTGTGGAGGTTGGTCAATCCGCTCCAATTTGGACCACACGGGCTGCGGCACTTCCCGTCTCTAATTTGTTAACCGCGATATTAAGGGCCTTCTCGGGCTGGTCCCCGCTCCCGTGAGGAAGCGGAGCCAGCCCGCGAGGGCTATCCGAGCGTGAGGAACACCGGAACCTGGTCGGTCGAGGTGCCCGTCTGGTAGAAGTTGCCCACTACCGCGGCGGTTACCGAGCTCGAGCCAGCCGGTTGCGTCTTGACAGCACCAGCGGTGCCGGTAGATGCAACTGCGGACGTACCGACGGTGCCGGTCGTGTCGCAGAGTACGCTTGCGACGCCGCCGACCTGGATCCAACCGTAGTTGGTGGTCGGGAGGGCGTTGATCGCAACGCCGACCGGCGCGCTGGTCGCCGTGGTCGGGTTCTGGATGACCCCGTAGTAGGGGTTCATCACGAGAGACACCTTCGACGAGGTCGTGAGAGCGACGTCGATGGGGCTGTTGAGCGTGATCGTGACGACCGCGGACGTGACAGCCGGGTGGCTCTGGATCGGGTAGATGCGGCCGATGTCCGGAGTCACTACGACGTGCAGGTAGCCGAAGGCGTACTGGTTCGCGGTGAGGGTCACCGTCGAGGTCGTCGTGATCTGGTTCGTGCCGATTGCAGCCGCCGCGACCGAGAGCACTTCGTGCGCCGTGGTCTCGGCCGGAGCCTGGAGCAGGTTGCCCGCGACGAGGGTCACGCCGCCAGCTTGCGCATAGCGGAACGTGCGGCCGTCGTTGGTGCGAGCGAGGTCTCCAAGCGTCTGCTGCCCGGCAGTCTCGGCGACGTCGTAGAGGCCTTGGGAGACCATCGTCGGGTGACCGAGGAGCTGCTCTTGAGCGAGAACGGGTTGAGTAGAAACCATATATTTTTAATGCTAAGTGAATAATGTGGCTAGTTGCCTAGCGGAACGACTGGTACGCGTACGACGTGGAAGCGGTAGCGCTCCACGTGAACGTGGCCCCAGTCTGGTTGAACACGTTGATGGTGCAGTAGCCCGCCGTGGTCGAGGCGTATGAGCCGATCACGTCGAGGGAGCCCCATGCGCCCACCGTGGTGGTCGCGTACACGTCGCACTCGCTTGTCGGGACGATGCCCGGAAGCGTGCCGCCGACCTGCCCCGTAGAGCCGATGTCGACGCGCGCCGTGGAGGACCCCGCGATGGTGTTCGAGTAGGCGATGACATCTCCAAAGCCGTAGTTGACTTGGTTGATAGCCGTGCCGCTCGAACCGATGGTGACGCCGCCGGTCTCCGTGCCGCCGCCAGACTCGGTCCAACCGTTGGTGAACTGCACCGGATAGTTGGTGTAGATGCCTCCGTTGTCGCGAACGTACGGAATGTAATTCTCGATCGGAAGGTCGCCCACGCCTCCTATGCCGCCCAGCGAAGGAGCAGGGACACTTTGGGTGCCCGAGATCTTCGCATAGATGAACAGCCCGATGACGACGGCCACGATTGTGACCGCTACGCCGATGAGGATGTCCTTGAGGTTTTGGTTCATGGTTGCCTTTTCTTAGCTGGTAATGCGGCAGGGACTAGATGCCCGTGATGACCGTCAGCTTGCCGTGGCGCTTCGGGTTGGTCGTGATGAACTGGCCGCCGACGTAGATGTGGCCGACCACCGATGCGGAGTTCGCAGGGATGATCCAGTCAGACCACGAGAAGCCGAGGCCGAGGGGAGCTTCGTAGTCGTTCCCTTCGATCTGGTTCTTGTACGCGACCGGCTTGGCGTTGTAGTACGGCAGAGCGTACCAATCCAGGAACGGCTCGTTGAGCATGATGAAGGCACCCGTGGTGCACTTCTCGTCCATGAGGATCGGCTTGCCGTTGTAATGCAGCGCCGTGTAGCCGGTGCCCGACTTCATCTCGCCACCATCGATCGGGATCTCCTTGCGCTCCGTGGGGCGCAGAAGCTGTCCGTAGAAGTTGTAGACCGATTGAGTCGTGAAGATCGCCGTCGGCCGGATGTTGCCGGAAGTGACGTTGATCCACAGGGTGTCGACCTTGGAAAGCGCGAGCACGCCGCTCGAGCTGGTTACGACGCCAGCAAGAGTCGGGTACGTGGAGCGCGAGAGACCGCCGATGGTCGAGACGTTCGTGCCGTCGTCGACGAGGGCCGCGAGGCCCAGCGGGTCTTTCGAGCCGTTGCCCGTTCCGTCCGCGTACCAGATGGTGCCGAGGTTGTCGGCCATGTCTTCTGTGTCGGACTGGATGGTGAGCTTCATCAGGTCGAGGACCTTGTCCTCGGTATCCGCCACGGAGAGTTCGTCTCCGGGGAGGGCGCACGTGATCTGATAGAAGCTAGGGGTGAACTCCATGAACTGGCGGTTGTTGGTCGCCGCAGTCGAGAAGGTGTCGAAGCCGCGGAACGAGGTACCCGTGTTGTTCTTGGAGATCTTGACCGGCACGCGGAGCGTGCGGCCGTTCCACTCCTTGCCGGCGCGCACGACGCGCTGGAAGAGGATGTTGGAGTTGAGCACCGTGTCCACGACGAACGGAAGGTATTCCGTCTGCACCGTGGTCTGGATGCGTTGACCGTATAGTTCAGCCATATATTTGTAATGCTATGAGTAATTTGGTAATGGGGTGGTGCTACCAGGGCTTCTTCTTTCGGAAGTCGGCCGGCGTCCGGAAGTTCTTCGGCGCTCCGCCTCCGGTGCCTCCGCCCACTCCGTCGACAGTGGCTCCTGCGAGCTTCTTGTCTCCGGTCTTGGGGGTGTGCACGGTGGTGGAGTGCGAGTTCATCAGACGCATGCCAGCCCGGTAGTTCCAGCGGCCCTTGGAGTCAACGAGGTCGTTGTCCATCACGACTTTGAGGAGCTTCTCTGGGTCGATTGGTTTGCCGCTGGGGTTCAGAGTTTTGTCGGCAGTGATTGCCGCGAGTTCCCCTCGGAAGTATTCCGTCGCCTCGTCCACAGCCTTTTTTTGCTCGTCGGTCTGCGACTTGGCCTTCTCAAACGTGCGGTTGATCGCCCGCTCCTCCACTCCTTGGAGCTGCTGGTCGATCCACCCACGGTACTCGTCCCACTGCTCTTGGTTGCCGCCGAACCACTTGGGGATCTTGGTCTGCTCGGCGTTTTTCTGCCTCTGTTCGCCAATCTCCTTGCGGATGCCGGCTACGTTGTCCCCGAACTCCTTGCGGAGTTTTTCCTCGATGCTGGCAGTGCGGCTCTCGACTTGGCGCTGGATGTAATCCTGCACCTTGGGGTCTTCGTTGAAGGGGACTGTGGGGGCGGCACCGCCGCCTTCTCCACCTCCGCCCTCCGTCTCGGTTTCGGTCGTTGACGAGGCGCCAGGAGTTTCCTTCTCCTCGACTTGGAAGGCTGGATCGCCCTCCCGTCTTATCGTCGTTTTTATTTCTGTCATATCGTGTTCCGCACGAGTACTTGCTATGGCGGCCCCGCTGCGATGCCGCAATTATTCTCTAATGCCTAATCTTGTCGTTGAGCGTCTTTCGCATGTGGCAGTTTGGGCAAAGTGTCTGTCCGTTATCGACTTCCCACATGAGTGCCTTATTTTCACACTTCTGGATGATGTGGTCTGCATGCATGAACCCATCGAGTAATTCTCGGAGTCCGCACATTTTGCAGGTGAAGTCGTCTCGGATGAGAACCTTCGCTCTCCATATTTGCCTCATGCTGTGACGTTTTCTTCCAACTGTCAGTCCGTGTTTGTAAAAGGGGTTTTTAGATCCGCGCATATTCTCGGATCTTTTCCTTCTCCATTCGGCTGATTTGGTTCCTTTCATGTTTCAAAGATCTACGCTGCGGGCGCATCAGCGGCCGGAGCTGCTGGGGCGTCTGCTGCTGGCTCTGCGGGAGCTTCGGGAGCCGCGGGCGCGGCCGGAGTTTCCTCTGGCGCTGCTGGTGCGGCGGGAGCGTCCGCAGGGGCTGCCGGTGCCTCGCTAGGAGCCGGCGCTTCCGGCGTCGCTGGTGCCGTTTCCTGTGAGGGCTGCGAGGACTCTTGCTCCCCACCATCTTTTGGGGACGGTGCGGGCGCTCCAGGAGCCTCCGGTTCCGGAGTCTCTGGGGTCTCGGGAGCGGCTTGGTCGGCAGCGGCTTCCGCCTCTGCGACTTCGTCCTCCACGACCTCCGCGATGTATCCGTTGGTGAGGAGCGGAAGCACGCGCTCGTGCTTGTCGTCCATCACGAATACCTCGCCTCCTTGGCACAGGACGCCCTCTTGGTTGAGGACCTCGTGGCCTGCCTTTACGACGTACTTTTTCTTTGCCATACAGTTTTTAACGATTAACTAATAACTACTTTTTGTCCTTCCCGATGCTTGGAAAGCGTCGAGCCACTTCCCTGCGCACCGCCTCCTTCTCTGCCGGGGTGCCGTTCGCCGATACCCGCGAGAGGGCATTGCGCGCATGCGCCTTGTCCTCTATCGGGTACCGACGCCCTGGGAGAGCGAAGTCGGTACGGGGGATTGCCTTTCGGGCTTTGGTGGTTAGTTCGGCCATACGATTATTCGTTTTCTTTATCGCTATCTTCTTCCTCCATGTCGCGGTGGTTGCCCTCCTCGCCTTCGTTCTCTGCGGAGGGGCGCTCCTCCTCGTTGCAGAGCTCCATCTTGTGCACCTCGAACTCGGCGTCGTTCTGGAAGCGGCTCTGCGATACTCCGGCCACTTTGCCGTGGACGCGCATTGAGTATTTGTCGCCTACCTTCATGTCCTTGGCCTCGGGAACGTGCTCGAGGTCGAAGCGGATGGTCGGGTAGACCTTCTTGCTTCGCGCCTCCTTCGACGGGGCGGCGAGTCCGTTGTCGTACGATTTTGGTTTTATTTTTCTCATTGCCATAAACTTTTTTGTTGGTTGATAAATTACTGCGGCGTCGGCGTCACGCCCTTGTTCAGGTCACCCGTCGACCCGGGGATGGTGTCCTCGAGATTGACCTTGTTTTCGTGAGCCGCGATGCCCTCGGGATGGAGGGTGATGCCCGCTTCCGCTGCGAGCTGCGCCTTGCCGTCCGGAGGGAGGTCCTTGAACGAGATCGAGGTCGTCGGTCCCTTCTTGCCTTCCGGCGGATGCTTGGCCTGTTCGAGCTGGAGCTGCGCTTGGTGCGCTGCGGCAGCGTTCTGCGCCATGCGCTGGACTGCGGCCTGCACGCGCGGGTCGTCCTTGTAGAGAAGGTCGGGCGCGTTCTTCTCGAGCCATGCGTTGGCCGCGAGTTCCTCTGCGTTCGGGTATTCGAGCGCGGTGTAGAGGTCGAGGAGCGACATCTTCTCGCCGCCTGCAAGCTCTATCGCTTGGTTGGCGAGCGTCACTTTGTCCTTCGGGAGGAGCGAGCCCTCTTTGATGGAGACACGTATCTTCGGGAGCGGACCCTGCGCGGCGAGCGCGACGTACTTCTCCTCGTAGACGAGCTTGAGCTGGACGGCGTAGTTGTAGAAGTCGTCCGCGAACTGCTCGAGGATCTCGGAGATGCCGCCGCCGATGCGGTCAGTGTCGAGCGTGCGGTTCATGATCTTGCCGCGCACGGTGTTGTCGGGCTCGATGCCCGCAGGAGAGCTGCCCTGCACGCCCATGATGCCGCGGACGCGCTGGCGCAGGTCTTGCATGTTTTCGTATATGAAAGCCGGCATCTCCGGCGTGTCGGGCCGGTAGACCGCCTCGTTCGCGGGGCCTGCGGGGATGCCGACGACGCCGCCCTTGCGGAGCGCCTCGGTCACGCCCTTGGCCTGCTGCGCAGTGAGGCCAGAGCGCTCGAGCGAGACCACGAGGCCGTTGTTGGTCGTGTCGGCGTACTTGTCGATCTGCTTGTTGCGCTTGTTGATGAGGTCTTGGTTCGCGAGGTTCTGGGTGATGAGGCTCGTGTTGTCGACCGGCTGGTCGAGCAGATTGAACATCACCAAGAAGAAATACGGCTTGGTCGGCGCCGGCAGGTGGTTCTGGCCGGGGCGCTTGAGCGGTATCGCCGGTTCCTCCTCCTCGTCGTCTGCGGGGATCGGGCTTTCGTCCTCGTCGGCTTCCTCGCCGGTCGCGGAGTCCTTAGTGGCGATCTCCGCAGGAGGCTCTGCGCCTGTCGTGTCAATCTCGGTCTCGTTCGAGCCTCCGCCTTCGTTGCCGAGGCCGGAGAGCTTCATCGAGGGAACGGTCGGGCGGCCGGGCGCGCTCGCATCTGGCGCCTCGGACGCTTCCGGAAGCTGCGGCACGGCGGGAGAGCCCTCGGGCGCGATGCCGACGGGCGTGAAGTCGCTCTCGTCTGTCTGGTCCTCGTCGCCTTCCCAGTTCCAGTGCGGATTGCGGCGCTTCATGAGCACCGTCTTGCCGCCGAGCGTCCAGATGAGCGTGGTGTCGGTCCACCATTCGATGAACTGCACCTTGGTCGCGAGATCTTCCTTTACGAGCGCGCGGAGCACCGACTCTGCCTCGCGTTCGGTGCAGAACGGGAGCATCTTGTGCGCGGAGAGCGAGCGGTACTCGCCCACGATCTCGCCGGTGTAGCCGTCCTCGTCGTTGGCTGCGAGCGGGTCGAGGATGATCTTCTTCGGGCGTACGGCCTTGAGGGTCGGCATGTCGCGGCGCGTGTCCCAGCCTGCCTTGCCGATGCCGACGAGGTGCAGGAGCCAGAAGCGCGCGACCTTTTTCATCTTGGCGCGCAGCTTGATGTCGTCGCCGAGGTCGGCGAGCTCGTCCTGCAGGGAGGTCACGTACACCGTCGCGATCGGGTTGGTCGGCTTGCCGTCCGCGCCTATCTCGCTGCGGCGCAGCTCGACGTCCGGCTCGGGGTTGCGGGAGATGTACTGCGGGATGGAGGTCTCGATGCCCTCGAAAATGACGTTATCGACGAGCGCGCGCGTCTTGTCGGTCTCGGGGCGCTGGAAGTGCTTGCCCTTCCAGTAGTTCTCGTTCTCGTCGGAGCGCTTCACCCACTCGGCGTACACGTCGCTCTCGAGCCAGCTTTTTTCGTACTTGGCGGTCACCTTGAGGATGTCCGCGTTGTCCATCTCGACCGAGATCTCGGGCAGCTTCTCGGAGACGACGCCCTGCTGCGTCTCGAGCGTGGTGTGGCCGGGCAGCTTGTTGATGTCCCGCGAGAGCGAGTTGTATGCGTCGACGATTATGTTGCGCGGTGATGTTGCCATGATGGTTGTTTTTGCAACGCAAAACGGGCACACAACCGTTAGGTCGTATGCCCGCTGGGATGTCCAGTTGGAGCGTTGGTATGTAAATGCCGAAACGGCCGCGCGGCGCGAAGTTCCCGCAGGGCTTCATCCAATCTTAAGGCATAACCGTCTTGCGCGGAATGGGAGCGGGTGTGGACAACTCCCTTGACCGCTGGTAGGTCCATGTCTCGAGCTGCACGCCCATGACGAAGCCACCCTTGAGGTGCACGGTCGCTTTGCCGTCGGTCGCGTCGAACATGCCAGCGGCCGCGAGCGCCTCGATCTTCTCGCGGTTCTTGAGCACCAGCTCCACGAAGGAAGCGGGCACGGGCACTATCTGGAATGTGGTGAGTGCGTCGGTCATGGTTTTATCGCCAGTCGTCATCCTCCGGCTCCCAGCCGGGCGGCGTGTCGGGGGAGTTCCGGAACATGTCGTCGGGATTGAAGCTCACACTCTTGCCGTCGGGGTTGAGGAGGTAACTGTTCGGCGTGACGGGTGTCTCTGCCTGCACGATCGAGCCGGTCTGCCCGTAGCGGGAGAGCCCCACGCGGAAGTAGACCGTGGCGTGCACCCAGTCGTCACGGTCGTTGCGCATCCACACGTACTGGTCGACGCCCAGCGCGTCTTTTTTCCACGTGCGGTAGATATGCGACCAGTGCAGCGCGTACGGCTTCCAGTCCTCCTTGCTCGCGCCGTTGAATATCTGCAGGCCTTCGATGTGTATCTCGTCGGCGAGGAGCTGGATCATGCGGTTGCGGTCGACCACCACGCCGCCGTAGCTTTCGCCTTCGCCCCACCGGATGAGTTCCATGTCCTTTTGGTCGCGGCGGTAGTAGCAGAGGAACACGCGGCCCGGGTATTTCTTCTGCAGCGCGCGCACGCCGACGATGTCGCCGCCTTGGTCGATGATCATCACGCTGTCGGGGAACTTCACGAGGAAGTACTCGAGGCTCTCCTCCAGCACGATGGATGGTCGAGGGTCGCCCTCCTTCTTCTCGCGCGGCTCGTACGCTTCCATCTGGCCGAAGCCCACGAGCCCCTGCGAGTTGCCGATGACGTAGCGGAGCTTGATGCCGGTGTCGACGCCGATGACGAGGCGCCCTTGGTATTTGTTCTTGTCGGGCGTCCAGCACTTGAGCACCTCGTCCTCGCTCACGTTGTTGCCGCCGCCGGCGTACGGCAGGCCGAGCACGCGGGAGTAGAAGAAGTCCATGGACTGCCTGCCCTCGAGCACCTCCTGCCACTTGTCGACGATCTCGCCTGCGGTGGTCTGGATGCTCATCATGAGGTTGATGTGGTAGCCGCTCCACTTCGCGCCCTCGGTGCCTTTCTTGCGGCGCCAGTGGCCGTACGCGCGATCGTGGTCGTTGAGCGTGGCGTCGCATTTCTTGCAGCGGTAGCGACGCCCTTCGATGTCGACGCTCATCTTGCGCGGGTCCTCGGTGGACCATGAGAGCGTCTGCCAGCGCTTGCAGGTGTGGCACTGGATGAACCACTCCTTTTGGTCGGAGAGGAGCCAGTAGGCGTGCACGCCGTTTTTCGGGGTCGAGGGGTGCGCGAACACGTGCGTCTGCTTGAGCTTCGAGTGCTGGAGGCGCGCCTGCAGGCCGCGCACGTTCTCGATGCGCGAGGTGTCTATCTCGTCGTGCACGAGGCGGTCGGCAGTGATCATGTCGGTGGTGCGCTCGCCCCACGTGCCGCGGAAATAGATCGTGCTCTTGCCTATCTGCTTCTGCTCGATGGAGTCCTTGTCGCGGACGTCGTGGAGCATCGTGTCGTTGTTGGCGATGATGCGGTTGACCTTGCCGCCGACGAACACGGTCACGTCGCTCGCGGTCGGGAGGGTGTAGATGATGTCGATCTTCTGGTGCTTGGCGTCGAAGTGGTTCTTGAGGCACGCGCAGGTGCTCATGCCACACTGGGCGCACTTCATCACGCAGAGGAGCTGGCTCTGGTCGAGGTAGATGTCCCAGAGGTAGAGGTGGTCGGTGAAGGTTATCGGGTCGCCCTTCTCGTTTTTGATGCCCTCGCGCATGATCCACCCGTGGATGCTGTGCTCGGCGAATACCGGGTCGATGTCTGCGGTTTGCATAGCTTCATATTACTCCTCGTGGTCTGGCAGTCCCTCGCGCACGACAAAGACCTGCCCTTCTTCCCATTCGACGTTGGATACACTGCTAGTCGTGCTCTCTGCCACGTTCTGGATGCGGTGCCGCGGGCGCTTCACGGAGCGCGAGAACACGTCCCGAGTCTCCGAGCATGCAGGATCGGCGCAGACGATGCGGATGCCGGGCACGCCCACGTGGCGCAGGTCGTGCTCGACGGTCACGAAATGGTGTTTGTGTATCATAGTGCCTCTTTTCGCGGGTAAAGGTTCGCTACTTTCTCCACTGCATCGCACACGCTGTCCCAGTACTCCTGTCCGTGACCGCTCTTGCGTCTTGAGCGGTTTTCGGTGAGAGCCTGCTTGAGCTTGTCGCGGTCGTAGGGCGTCTGGCCTTTTGCCTTCGCCCAGTGGTGCCGGAGGAGCTCGTCGAGCTTCTCGCCGTGCGACTTGTGGTGCTCGGTCTGTGTTTTTTGCGCCACCATGATGATGGGCAAGAGGACGAGCTGGATGACGTAGGAACTCACGGCGCCGCACACGAGCGCGAGTGTGGCGTTGTTGAATATGACGCCGACAAGGCTACCTATGCCGATGACAAGAAACAGGTACGCGCACCACATGGTGGCTACGCGGTCGGTGATCCATTGTGCGATGCGCTCGTTCATGGCTATTGCTCTGGGAACTTGTAATGCTGCGCGAAGTAGTCGGCCGCGTGCTTGCACTCGGTGAGCGTCGGGAACTTGCGACCTTCTCCCTTCATGGTCTCGAGGTCGATGACGAAGCACACGAACTCGTTGCGGCGCACCGTGGTGTAGATGCGCTTGTCGCCAGTATAGACGTCGTAGCCGGGGACGCGGGCGAAGGTGTAGCGTGGCTGGCTCATATCGTCTCGAGGCGCACGAGCTGCGCATTGGGGAGGGTAATGAGATGCGCCTCTGCGACCTTGAGGGCATCGGTGAATGACGGCGCCTGATACTCGACGTAATCGTACCGGAGGATGCCTTTCCGATCGCTCTGGTGGTGCCACTGGATTGTTGCTTTATATTTTTTCATCGTTTTGTTTTGCTAAATCGTCTAATAAGGTCGACCGCTCCCGACTGCCCCACGACGCTGCCGTACATCGGGCTGGCCAGCGTTGAGGCGAGCTGCAGGAGCTTGCGGTTGCGCTGGTTGCGGTCCTTGTGCTTCTTGCACCAGTAGTCGTACTGGTGCGCGTAGGCGCGGGCTTCTTGGTCGATGCGGAAGTAGGGGTCGGAGAAGTAGCGCGCCCACCAGCGGCCGGCACCTTCGGGGTTGTGCCCCTGCTGTTCGGCGTGGAGCTCCTCGTGGTGAACGTAGTCGTCGGGGGTCTCTATCTGCTGTGGATTGTATATCACGTCGCCGAAGGTGAAGAGGGTACTGGCGATGTTGATTTGGAAGTTGCGCAGCACCTCCTCGTACACCGGCGGCTTGGCGAAGCACTGGTGCATGAAGCTGCCGGGGAGGGGGTAGAGTATCTCTATCGGGCGCGCTGCCTTGATGGCGGCAATCATGTGCTGCTCGAGTTCCTTCGGGCTTTTTATGTTCGCGAGGATGTCGCCACCTAACGCAGCTCGGTACGTCTTTCCGTCCTCGTCGAAGATGCACTCCACCTCGAGAGCGTTGGGAACGTTGCGCCAGTTGGTGGCGTCGTATGCGTCTTGTCGGGTAAGGGTTTTCATGGCTTCTTTGTCGCGCGCTTCTTGCGGTTAACGTCGTCGAGGAAGTCAGCTATCTTCCGCATGCAGTCGGAGTCGAGCGCGACCCACGCCATGCCGTCCACGTTGATGAAAAATGCGTACTTGCGCCACCCTCCGTACCAGCGGATCTTGCCCACCTCGTCGTTCGTTCGCTTGTTGCGAACCTGCCAGACGAACGTCTTGCCGGTGTCGCTCGGCGCGTATTCGATTATCTCTATGTACTTGCTCATACCTGTTTGTGGGGCGCTGCTACGGCCTCGCGCAGGGCTTCGTTTGCTTTTGCAATGCCGGCAGCCAGCTCGGGCGTCATTGGTGTGTGGGTGATCACTTCGCCCGACATCTCGACTTTGCTCTTGTTGGCGAACTCGTCGGTCATCTTGTGCTCGGCCCACCAACGAGCGCTGGCCTCGTTGTCGAGGTTTGCGACGAGCGTCTTTTGCGCGCGCAGGTCCGGCGTGAGCTTTAACATCTGTTTTCGGTCAATAAACTCTGGATGCTCTTTTTGGTAATTGTAGAGCGTTTGTTTTGAAATACCCGCGTAAGCACATGCTCTTTCGTCGCTCATTCCATAGCTAAAAGCGTCCTCGAGTTTCTGGACTGTCGTCGGCGTCATTACGGTGGGCCTGCCCTCGGGTCGCTTGGGGATTATCTCCTTGAATGCGATGCCGCGCGGACCCATGAAGTCCTTGACTCGTGATGGTTGTCCTGTTGTTATTAAGAGGTCTGTCATAGAGTTTTGATGCGCTCAAGGACGTCTGCGGCCGTGTGGCCGTCCCACTCGGGTGCGCGGTCGTAGACTATTGCAAAGTCGGTGTCGTCCCATTTCTCATTGGAAAGGTGGTAGGTGAGCTGCTCACCGGCCTTTTCGCCTATGCCGAGCACGAACCACCCATCGAACGAGCTGCCGTCTGCGTGCTGGCGCGCGCGCCATATCGGCCGCTTGAAGCCTCCGTATGCCCCGAACGAGGCCTCTGCGAGGGTACGGCACAACGCGATCCACAGCTCGATGCGGTGCGCATAGAGCTCGTCCATCGTGTGGTATCCATCACTCACCTGCATGTCGTCCTCTCCTTCACACTTCTGGTCGATCAGGCGCCGTTCTCCCACTTTGTAAGGAGTTGTGATTGATGTCTCGGCTGTGGTGATGTGGTAGGTCTTACTCATGGTATTTTCATGATAGCACGAAGGCAAGCTGTCGCCATTCTTGGGGTGTGGATTACCAGAGCAGGGGCTCCCCGTTGCATTTTATCTCTCGGTTGCCAGTGTATTCTACCCATCGCTCGATGATGACGTCGACGTACTTCGGGTCGAGTTCCATGCCGTAGCAGAGGCGGTTGGTCTTTTGGCATGCGATGAGTGTGCTGCCGGACCCGAGGAATGGGTCTAGCACTATATCTTCTACCTTTGATCTATTGGCCAGTGCGTACATGATCAGCTCGACGGGCTTCTGTGTCGGATGAACGTAGTCGCTCACTGGTTCACGCTTCATTGTCCACACCGTGGTCTTGCCATTTTTCTCTGCCTCCTTTTGCTTTTTGACCCACGCCATGAGCTGCTGCTCTGTTTTAGTGAAGTCGATGATAGTGGTGTTGGTACGGTCACCGTAGAACAGCGGATCTTGTCCCTCTGCGCTGGCGTAGAGGAATGGCTCGTGCTTGCTGCGATAATCGCCAGCCCCAAGACCGCCCGAGGGTTTATTCCAGATGAGTTGGGAGCGGACCCGTATGCCGTTTTGTTTGAGGGCGAACTCGAATATCGCCTGTGTTTTGTCCGAGTGGAAGATGTACATGCCGGCGCCAGCTTTTGTGTGCGCTTTCATGTGCCGGAAGGCATCGACGAGGAAGTCTGCAAACTTTGCCGACTCCATTTTGTCGTTCATGATGCCGTTCGAGGTGTTCTTGCCGCTGCCACTGTAGTTTACGTTATACGGCGGATCAGTGAATATCATGTCGGCCTTGGTGCCGAGTAGGAGGACTGCGACATCTTTTTCGTCGGTCGAGTCGCCGCAGAAGATGCGGTGCGCGCCGAGTTGGTAGAGAGAGCCCCTTGAGCTCCTCGCGGTTGCCGGCACTGCCGGCACGTAGTCATCGCGCTCAGGGTTTTCGAGAACGAGGGAGCGATTGAAGCCGGTTAGGTCGAGCATGGGTAGAGAGAGCCCCTTGAGCTCCTGTATAACTAGGCTCATGTCCCAATCGCTCTCGTTGAGCTTGTTGTCGGCGAGTCGGTATGCGCGTGCTTTTTCTTCGTCGAGGTCAAGTTCAAGTACAGGCACTTCTTCGAGTGCGAGATAGCAGGCGGCTGCGTAGCGGCCATGCCCTACGATGATAACTCCCTCACCGTCTACCACGATGGGTTGGTTGAAGCCAAATACTTCGATGGAGGCGGCTATTTTCTTTATCTGGTCGTCTGGGTGTTTTTTGGCATTCTTACCGTAGGGAGTGATGGTGCCGAGTTTTCGTTGCTCTACCTTCATAGTGCTTTAATGATACCACGTAAGCGACGGGTCGCTACGCTCTAATTGTGGATTACTGGCTAGAAAAGAGGGTATGGAGTGCCTGCTATTCGCCTCTCTGCCAGCTTGATATACTCGGGATTGAGTTCGATGCCTAGGAACTTGCGCCCCATCTTTTTGGCTACGACCGCCGTGGTACCGGCGCCCATGAACGGGTCGAGGATGATGCCACCTTTCGGACAGCCGGCGAGCACCATGGGCTCTATCAGCTCCTCGGGGAAGGTGGCGAAGTGCGCCTCTTTGTACGGAAATGTTGGGACACTCCACACGCTACGCTTGTTGGCCAGTCCGTCGCCGATGAGTGTGCCGTCCGGCCGGAAGTCTCCGCTGTGGCCGTGTAGACCGCTGCCGGTGATTGCAGCTCGCTTACCGGTTTTCATGGCCTTACGTCCTTGGTTCTTTTCGTTCGCCCATCCGACTGCGGTGTGATCGGCGCCGTCGGCCCAGCCAGCAGGACGGCCGAGCAGATACCATCCAGCATTGCGTAGGCTGAATGCGAGCATCCATGGAATGCCCACGAGGTCTTTTGATTTGAGTCCTCGCACTTTGTTGTTGAGCGCGGTGCCTTGGCCATTGCGGCCATTTTTGTATTTCGGATCGCGGTACTCGGCATCCTTCGTTGTCTTGTTGCCCGTGCCGACGTAGCTATCTCCTATGTTGACCCAGCACGTACCGTTCTTTTTGAGCACGCGGCGGCATTCCTCAAAGACTGCCACCATGCCGGCTATAAACTCCTCCGGCGTTTTCTCGAGGCCGAGCTGGCCATCAATGCCGTAGTCGCGCAGTCCCCAGTACGGCGGGGATGTGATGATGCAGTCGACGCTGTTGATCTCCAGAGTTTTGAGCGTTTCGAGTGCGTCGCCTTGCAAGATCGTATCCTCCGTCATGATGCGAACTCTTCGACTGTCACGCCGCAGGCATTCCCGATGCCGATGCGGCTGTAGTGGACGTCGAGGATGTTGTCTCGGTGCTCGGGAGAGGCCATGAGTGCGGCATTGGTGCTGGTCGCGTCCGGAAAGCCCTCCGCGAGGTTTTCTCCGATGTAACCGGATATGCCCTGCATCCAGTTGGTCCACTCCGATGGCGTACCGTAGGTGCCGTGCGAAAAGGGGTGCGTGCAGAGATATTGCGCCCTGCTCTGCGCGCGCTGCGATATATCCGCGCTGTACACGAGGGGCTGCAGATGCGGCACCGTTGCCCTATCCGCGTTTGTAAGGAGGAGCATCGCGATGATTATTGCCGTGTTCATAGTATCTTCATTATAGCGACGGCTCGCCATGTGTCCAGTCCCGCTTTGTGGATAACTTCACACCTATCCCTTCACAGCATAATAGCGTCCATTTCTTGTTCCGCGCCCCTGAAATTGCTCGGCTAAATCCTCAATGTCTTTCTGTGGAAGTTCCACTGGATTGATTTTGTTGATGAACGCTTTTGCTGTTCGGAGCGACAAAAAACCGCTATTCCAAGCCACCATTATGCCTGTCATTTTTCGGCATACGCAATACTCTCCCCACTTATTCAGGTAGATGCGGAAATTGTTGTAGATGATTTCAGTGTCGGGCTTCATAGGGTAATTATACCAATTAGGTTGTCAGGGGATAGGCATGGATAACTTGTTGCGCCGGCAGAATCGAACCCGCCTCTCCGCCTTATGAGGGCGGCGTGGTCACCAGACCACCTCGGCGCGCGTACACTATACCTTATTCCCTTTTCGGCTCCGGCGGCGGCTCTACAATCATGCCGGACACCGTCACTAGGATGCTTGCGATGGATACTGCGCTCTCGACGGCCGCGACGAGTACGTCGACTGCGTCGAGGACGCCGACCTTGAGCCACGGGCCGGTCTGGCCTGTGACCACGTTGAGCGCGTCGCCCTTTTTGAGGACCGGCATCGTGTCGATGCCCATGTTCTCGAGAAGCTGGCGATGCGGGCGACGGAGCGCCTTGTTGAGCAGTTCGCTCGAGGTCGTAACATTGGCGAGTGCGATCCCGCCTCCCGCAACCACTCCGCCACGATACGCTGCCTTCACGGAGTTGACGGAGTCCTCCACTTTGTACTTGCGCGCCTTGCGCTCGTTGTCGGTCTCTGCGCCGACTTTGATGACAGCCACTTGGTTGGTGAACATGCCGAGGCGGCGCTTGAGCGCGTCCTTCTCCTTCTCGTCCTTCGCCTCGTCGATTGCGATGCGGAGGTTGAGGATTGCCTCGGTGACCGTCTTGCGGTTCCCTTTCGGGCGCACGATGACGGTCTGGTCGCGCTTCGAGATGACGCGGTCGGCGCGGCCGAGCTGATCAATCTCCACGGTCTGGAGCTTGTCGCCCTTCTTCATCGAGAAGAAGCGGGCGCCAGTCATGAGCGCGATGTCTGCGAGCACCGTCTGCATGCTCTCGCCGGACGGTGCCGGCACGGCGATTGACTGCACGATGCCCGGCTGCCGCGTGTGCGGGTTCATGATATTCGGATGGTTGATGAGGAGCGTCGCGAGCGCGGCATCCTCGATGTGCTCGGCGATGATGACGAGCTTGTTCTTGCCGGCCGCCGCCATCTTGTTGAGGAGCGGGAGCACGTCGTCGGAGTTCGTGAGCCGGTAGTCGGTCACGAGGATATACGGCTGCTCGATCACTGCCTCCATGCGCTGGGGGTTCGTGACCATGAACGGCGAGAGGTAGCCGCGGCGTATCTGTACGCCGTCCGCGAGCTCGGCGGTTACGTTCGGGAGTGGGGAGTCCTCGAGGGTTACCTCTCCGTCCTTCCCGATTTTGTGCCACGTGTCGGCGATGACCTCGGCAATCTCTGGGTCGTCGTACGAAACTCGGGCGACCTTGAGGAGTTCCTCCTTGGTCGTCACTTTCTTCGCCATGCCGCGGAGCTGCTCAACGGCCTCCTTTGCGGCCGCCTTGAGCTCGCGCTCGATTTTGTGGCCGTCGCGCTTCGTGAGGTCGGCTACGCCGGTGATGATCTCCTGCACCATGATGGTGGCTCCGGTGGTGCCGTCTCCAACGCGGTCGTTGGTCTTTATCGCGGTCTCCTTGATGACCTTGAGCACCGCGTTCTCGTTCGGGTCATCGAGCTCGAGATCGCGCATGATCTGCACGCCGTCGTCCACGACCATGCGGTATATCGGCTTGTCGATGATGACCTTGTTGCTCGACGGGCCGTAGGTCGGGCGCACCGCAGCGCCTGCCTGCTTGACAGCATTCACAATGATGTCGAACGGGTCTTTGGTAGTGATTAAAACTTTTGTCATACAACCGAGTATCGAATTACTTTTGTTAATTTTTTTGAGTTGCACGGCCCGCAAAGATGAGCTATACGCCATTCACGAGCTTTTACTTTTGCTCTTGCTTTTACCTCTGGCTTTGCTTTACACTTTGCAACAATTTCCTTTCTTCTTTCAGGATGCGCCAGAGCCCATGCTTTTGATCTCGCCTTTGTCGCCTCTTTAGAGAGTTGATACCGTGCTGGGTTTTTTGCTCGGAGACGTTCTCGGTTACGAGCATAAAACTCCTTCCAATATCCAGGTGGCATTTTCATAGAACAATTATACATCTTTCTGGTTCGTACATTCTCATAAAAAGTTGATGCGTAGCACCATCTTTTTGAGCAAAATTACGAATATGAGCCTTGAGGTACTTCACGTTGTTCGTGCGTCCCTTGTGCCCTTTCGGCCACGAGAACTTGCGGTTGCAGATGGTGCAGCGCTCCACTTTGATGATGCTCGTCTCGCCGACGGGCACGAGGTCGTGCGGCACTCCGCTCCATTTGCAGCCGTAGTCCTTAGCCATAGTTATGCCGTTATACCGTGGACGGCCCACATGACCGCCTCGATGACCTTCTGCTTCGCGATCTCGATGTCGAGGCCTGCAGTCCCGACGCTCTCGGCGGTGCCGATGAGGTCGTGGAGCTTGAGCGCCGCATCCTTGATGTCGGTGATGAGCTGGTTGCCAGCGTCGCCGATCTCCTTGTACTCCTTGCGAAATGGATCTGTCAAATTAGTTCCTTTGATACTGACACTAGAGCCTGAAACTCAGACTGTAGCCGTTTCTCGTCTTCCCGCCTTTTTGGATGGTGGAAGTGGCATAAGGTAATGCCATTGTTTACTTGATAACGAAGCTCTGGATACTCTTTCCATCCGAGTATGTGGTGAGCTTCAATACGCCCCTCACAGTCTGGATTGTCTATCTTGCATTTGAAGTTATCTCGTAGCCAGACTTCCTTTCTCCACTCTCTGTAAGCACCGCTTCTCCTATCTTTTGCCTCGTCATTATACCTCTGCAGTTTTGTACGATCCTTTATCCATTTGTAATGCTTCTCACCCCTGTTGGGTGTAGGCTTCGGATTTGAGACTTTCCATCTCTTGCCGAGAGTATGGCCGGGCTTACCTCTTTGAGACTCTGAAATGTGGCGTCTATGTTCTTCGGTGAAGACAAACTTTTTACCCAAACGAGCACTATTCTTCCTTATTTTTTCTATCGCTTCTGGGGTTTGTCTCCATCCTTTTGCCATATTTCAACGAATGAACGCGATGACATCCGCGTCCTCGAGGATCTTGTAATCGATCTGCTTTTCGCTCTCCCGGGTCTTGATGGACTCGCCAGCGTACGCGCCGTAGATGACGCGGTCGCCCTTCTTTACGTCCTTGATCTCGGGACCGACCGCCTCGACGGTGCCCTGCGCCTTGCGCTCCTGCTCGACTTCGTCCGGTATGACGATGCCGTACTCGTTAACGCGGCTCTGCTCGTCGTCGACGCGCACGAGTATCTGCTTGCCGCGCGGAACGATGACCACCTTCTTCTCCTTTTGCTTTTTTGTGCTCATGATGTGAGTTCGCTAATGTGAGTATCTCTGCCCTTCGCGCGGTTTTCTTCGATGACCTCCTGCCGGGCGAGTTCGTCGTCGTCGGG
>Ga0335069_10001220_pt1 | contig 41580 bp, 19 predicted proteins | sample Lox_Sample_11_FD_206714 | JGI IMG/M metagenome (GOLD analysis project Ga0335069, IMG submission 206714) | Soil microbial communities from Loxahatchee National Wildlife Refuge, Florida, United States - Lox_Sample_1.1 | ecosystem: Environmental > Terrestrial > Soil > Wetlands | place: USA...
CCTCGCCGAATCCGCTTACTGGTACAAATACCTGTGCGAGCAATACCCGGACCGGCCGCTGCTGGATGGCCGGGGCAACTCGATCCCCCGCAATCTCACCCTCGCCGAATACGTGCTCTCGCAGATCGGCGTGGACGTGAACGAGACCTCGCACGACAAAGTGACCTCTGCCATCGAAGGCATGCTCCGCAATGCCTATTACAGCCTGGTCATGAACCACGTTGACCAGTATGAGGGCTACAAGGCCCTGGCACGCCGCACGTGGGAGGTGTACCAGAGCAAGATGCCCAAAGAGAGCCTGGCGCGCGTGGGCCTGAGCCCGCTGGAGGACATTGACCGCGAGGTCCTGCACCGCTTTCTCGACCCCCAGGAAGGCGTCCCCTGGGAGCAACGGGCCATGCTCCGCACCAAGCTGGGCCTGGGCCCCGAGCCGGCCGTGCCGGCAACCACCAACACCCCGACGGCCAGGGCGGAGAGCAAGTAGGCCATGCCCGCCCAGGGGGCCATTGGAATTAAACGCAAAGGCGCAAAGAGGCAAAGACGCAAAGCCTGCAAGCCAATACCCCAAACAGGCCGACAGCCGGCAGCCTCCCTTGGACGTTCCGTAGCTTTGCGCCTTTGCCTCTTTGCGTCTTTGCGTTAACCGTCTTCGGCATACCTGCGGTTTAGCCTTTAGCCTTCAGCCTTTAGCCTTTAGCTTCTCCCCCCGATGAAAGCCAAGATCATCATTACGCCCAAGAAGGCGGTGCTCGACCCGCAGGGCAAGACCGTGCAAAGCGCCCTGGCGCACATCGGCTACACCGGCATACGCGACGTGCGCGTGGGCAAGTACCTGGAGATTGAACTCGACGGCGCCAACCCGGATGCCGCCCGCAAGCAGATTGATGAAGCCTGCCACCGGATATTGAGCAACCCCGTCATCGAGGACTACCGCTTCGAGCTGGAATGACAGTCAGGCATACGCCGGCAGGAGCGCGGACGCCTACCCCTTCTGGCCCGGCACTCGTAAATCGTATATCGTAAATCGTATATGAACGTGGCTGTTCTCCAGTTCCCCGGCTCCAACTGCGACCAAGATGTCGTGCACGTCGTGCGCCACGTGCTGGGCCATTCGGCGCGGCTGCTCTGGCATAAGGAAGCCTCCCTCGGCGCGGCAGACGCGGTCGTCGTCCCCGGCGGCTTCAGCTACGGGGATTACCTGCGGACCGGCGCTATCGCCCGCTTCAGCCCCGTGATGCAAGCCGTGCAGGCCTTCGCGGCCCAGGGCGGCCTGGTGCTCGGGATCTGCAACGGCTTCCAGATTCTATGCGAGGCCGGCCTGCTCCCGGGGGCGCTGATTCGCAACCGCTCCCTCCAGTTCCGTTGCGAACACATCTTCCTGCGAACGGTCACCGCCGAGTCGCCCTTCACGAACCGCATCCCCCCGGACAAGCTGCTGCGCCTGCCCATTGCCCACGGCGAGGGCTGTTACTTCGCGGAGGAGGCGACCCTGGCCAGGCTCAACGCCAACAACCAGGTCCTGTGGCGCTACGTGGATGCAGACGGCCAGCCCGCTGAAAACGCCAACCCAAACGGCTCGCTTGATGCCATCGCCGGCATCTGCAACGAGGCGCGCAACGTGGCCGGGCTCATGCCGCATCCCGAGCGGGCCAGCGAACCCATTCTGGGCTGCGCCGATGGCCGGCTGGTTTTCGAGAGCATGATTCACGCGCTGCAAGCCCGCCCCGCGGCGGCGGCTGCCTGATGTGGCCCTCATGAGTCCGTTAAGTAGAATCCAGCAGGCAAGCCCGGATACCGAAATCCGAAGCCCGAAAGAAGGCCGAAGGTCGAAACCCGAAGACCCCTCGTAGCCTATGTTCCTTGTGAGAGCCGAATGCTTGAAGTGCCGAACGCCGCTGATCGTGCCTGACCTCCAGGCGCGTGGTTTCGGGCTTCGGGTTTCGGCCTTCCTTCGGCCTTCGGATTTCGGCCTTCGGATTTCCGATTAGCCGCTCAGGCTGCTCCCCGCTGAAACGTCATCGAACCCGATATGACCGCCTCCCCGACCGAGCCCGCCATAACCCCCGAGCTGGTTCAGAAGCACAACCTCACGCCCGAGGAATACGAAAAGCTGAAGGCCACGCTGGGCCGTGAGCCCACTTACACCGAGCTGGGCATCTTCTCCGTCATGTGGAGTGAGCACTGCTCCTACAAGAACACCCGTCCGCTGCTGCGGACCTTTCCCACCAAGTCACCGCGGGTGCTGGTCGGCGCCGGCGAAGAGAATGCCGGCATCATTGATATCGGCCACGGGCTGGCTATCGCCTTCAAGATCGAGTCCCACAACCACCCGAGCGCCGTAGAACCGTTCCAAGGCGCAGCCACCGGCGTCGGCGGCATCATCCGCGACATCTTCACCATGGGTGCCCGGCCCGTATGTTCGGTCAACTCGCTGCGCTTCGGCCCCATCGAAAGCGCGCCCTCGGAGGCAGCGCAGGACGCGCCCGCATCGGCTGCGGCGGCCAACGGCAAGGCCATTGCCAACAACCGTCGCTTGTTCGGCGGTGTGGTGGCCGGCATCGCGCACTATGGCAACTGCTTCGGCATCCCGACCATTGCCGGTGAGGTCTATTTCGACAAGTCCTATGAAGGCAACCCGCTCGTGAATGCCTTCTGCCTCGGCGTGTTGCGCCACGAGCAAATCGTGCGGGGCCGAGCCAGCGGCGTCGGCAACCCCGTCTTCTATGTCGGCCCAGCCACCGGGCGCGACGGCCTGGCCGGTGCCGCCTTCGCCTCGCAGGACCTCACGGAGCAATCCGCCCAGCACCAGCGCGGCGCTGTGCAGGTCGGCGACCCCTTCATGGAGAAGCTGGTCTGCGAGGCGTGCCTCGAACTGCTGGCCACCGGGGCTGTCGCGGGCATCCAGGACATGGGCGCCGCGGGCCTGACTTGCTCCACCTGCGAAACCGCCGCCCGTGCCGGCACAGGCATCGAGATCGAATTGGACAAGGTCCCGCAGCGCGCCGCCGCCATGAGCAGCTACGAAATCATGCTCAGCGAGTCGCAGGAGCGCATGCTCATCATTGTCCACAAGGGCCGCGAGGAAGAGGTCAAACGCATCTTCGACAAATGGGACCTACCCTGGGCGGAGATCGGCGTGGTCACCGACACCGGCCGCATGGTCGTCCGGCACCACGGCCAAGTCGTGGCCGACATCCCCGCCCGGAAGATCGCCGACGAGTCCCCCGTCTATCAGCGCGAAGCCCGCGAGCCCGCGTACCTGGCGCAAGTCCGCGCCTTCACCCTCGCCGGCGTGCCCGATACCCGCGACGCCGTGGCTGACCTTAAATCCCTGCTCGCTTGGCCGACTATCGCCTCGAAGAACTGGGTTTACCGCCAATACGATCACATGGTGCGCGACGGCACCGTCGTCTGCCCCGGCTCCGACGCCGCCGTCTTGCGCATTAAGGAAGATGCCCTGCCCATCGCCGCCGACCCGCAGCCCGCCACGCCCGTTCCCGAGAAGTACATCGCCGTCTCCGTTGACGGCAACGGCGCCTACGTCCTGCTCGATCCCTACGAGGGCGGCAAAATCGCCGTCGCCGAAGCCGCGCGCAACCTCGCGTGCTCGGGCGCGATGCCGCTGGGCGTCACCGACAACCTCAACTACGCCAACCCGCATAAACCGGAGCTTTTCTGGCAGCTCAAGGAAAGCGTGCGCGGCCTGGCCGATGCTTGCCGCGCCTTCAACGCCCCTGTAACCGGCGGCAACTGCTCCCTCTACAACCAGCACCCTGCCGGCCCCATTGACCCCACCCCCACCGTCGCCATGGTCGGTCTGATCGAAAAACAGGAGCACATCACCACGCAGTGGTTCAAGGACGAGGGCGACGCCATCATCCTGCTCGGCGAGCCGGTGGACAGCGCCGCCCCGCTGCTCGGCCTCGGCGGCTCGGGCTACTTGCAGCGCATTCATGGCCTCAAGACCGGCACGCCGCCGCGCTGCGACCTGGCCCGGGAAAAGGACGTTCACCTCGCCTTGCGCGCGCTCATCTGCTCCGGCGTGGTCAAAAGCGCGCATGATTGCAGCGAAGGCGGCCTGGCCGTAGCGCTCGCCGAAAGCTGCATCAGCCAGCAGCTCGCCCGCAACACCCCCCGCCTGATCGGCGCCCGGATTGACCTGACACCCATCGCCTCGCCTCGCCTCGACGCCTTGCTCTTCGGCGAGACCCAGGGCCGCATAATCATTTCCGTCGCCGAACTGAACGCAGGCAAGGTCTTGGCCCAGGCCCGCATCCTCGGCGTCCCCGCCACCCTCCTCGGCTCCGTATGCGGCGACACGCTCGAAATCAAGACCGCCCAGGCGCCTCCGCTAAGCTGCGACGTCAGCGCGCTTTACGAGCTGTGGTGGGACTCGATCGCGCAAATCATGCGCTAGTGCCAACGCCTCGCGCTGGCAGAACTCCAGTCCCGAAATCGCCCGGTGGGGAAAGCTCTTGATCTCCCCGACGTTTTCAGCAGAACCCGACAGTCAAATCCGAAGCCCACACGCCGAAGGCCGAAAGAAGGCCGAAGCTCGAAACCGGAAGGCGCCTAGCCATTGCGGAATCCAATCCCGGCGCGTAGCTTGAGCACGGTTCGGCTCAGGCAATGGAAGGGTCCGGTCGATGGAGTCGGTAAGGTGGTTATTGAGCGCGGACTGAATCGGCTTTATGCAACCATGAAGACGCACACAATAGCAACGCCCTTACCGTTGTTTCCCATTCGCCACCTGGCGGGTTGGGCGCTCGCCGCCGGCCTCTTGAGCGGCCTTTCTGTTCAGGCGGCAACCTACAACTGGACGAATGCCGCCGCCGCTGCTTACGGCCTTACGACCGCCTGGTCGCCGAACGGACTGCCGGGCTCGGCGGACACCGCCACTGTAGGCAACAACACGACTGCGAACGGTTCTGTTCTTTACAACAACGCAGCCTATGCCTACGCGCTGACGGTGCTCCAGCTCGGCGAGGTGGGCGGCAGCAGCGGGACGTTCATTATGAGCGCGGGCGCCTTGGCGATCACGAACAACAGCACCTACGGCCTGCTGGTCGGCAACGCCAATGGCAGCACGGGCAACTTCACAATAGGCGGCGGAACCTTCACAATTCAGCGCTCCGCCACGGGCGAGACCTATTACCGGGACGTGCTGGAGCTGGGACCCACCGCGGGCGGCAACGGCACCTTCACGTTGAACAACGGCACGGTCTATTGCCTGGGCGGCCTTGAAATAGGCGCCGGCGGCATTGGCACGATTTCAGTCAACGGCGGCACGCTGATAGACAACGGCTGGTTCGGCCTGGGCCGCGGCGGCACCGGCAGCGGGTGGGGCACTTTCAACCTGACCGGCGGGACGGCCTACCTCTTGCGCAACCCGAGCACGGACTCCGGCGATAATGGGATTTCCTTCTGCCAGGGTGGGACAAACGGCACGGTGAACATCAGCGGCGGGACCCTCTACTGTTATCTCTTCCGCCTGCACACCGGGCCGGGCAGCGGCTATACCGACTGGGAAACCATCAATATCTCAGGAGGCACGATTTATCTCGGGAGCAGCGGCGTCTATGACGGGGGTGGAGGCGGCACGCACAACACGGCCATTACGCTCTCGGGCGGCACCTTCCATACAGTCGACCTGGGGGCCAATACCGGCGGCACCCAAGGCACCAACTCGGTGCTGACGGGCGGGGCTGACTGGGGGTGGGCGGCGACTCTCCCGGCCACGCTGGCCACCAGCCCCGGCCCGGGCACGGTCACTTTCGCCCCGGAAGCCACGCACACCATTACGCTGAGCGCCGCGTTTTCCGGCCCAGGCAATATCCTCCTGGCCGGCCCCGGCACCCTGGCGATCGGTGGCGCGAACACCTATACCGGGAACACCACGGTCAGCCAGGGTACGCTGGCCATGGTCGGGGCGGGCGGCCTTGCCAGTCCCAGGATCATCCTCGCGGCCGGCGCGACGCTGGACGCCTCAGGGGAGGCCTCCACCTTCACCCTGGGCGCGAACCAGACGCTGACCAACAGCAGTTCGACGGCGGGCCTCAATGGTAACCTCAGCACGGGCGCCGGAACTGTCTCCTTGCTTTATACCTCGGGCGTGCCGGCGTTTACGTTGACAGGCGGGGCGCTGGCGTTGGCCACCAACACCCTGTTCAAGGTCAATAACACCGGCGCGGCTTTGGCGCCGGGCAGCTACAAGCTTATCTCCGCCGGCACCGGCGGAGCGGTATCCGGTGCGGGCCTGCCGTCCGTGACCGTCGGTGGCGGCGGAGTTGCCGCCGGGCAATATGTCTCGCTGAACGTTTCGGCCGGCGACTTGTATGTGGTGGTGACCAACGACCGCCCGCCGGTCATTGCGAGCAGCGTGATGACCAATGCGATGCTGGGCGCGAGCTGGCAGATCGGCATCACGAACCTGGCGGCGCTGGCAGGGTGGAGTGATCCCGACGGTGACACGGTCAGCTTCAGCGGGGCGGGACCACTCAGCGCCGACGGCGTCAGCGTGACCAGCGACGACACGTTCATCTACTATCATGGCCCCCTTCCCTCCAACGATTATTTCCAATACACGATCACGGATGGCAAGCTGAATACCAGCGGGCTGGTGTTCCTGAACGCGGTTAACCCCACGGCGGTGGTGCCCAGCGAGACCAACCACGTCATCTCGCTCGACGGCACCTGGCGATTCTACCTCGAGCGGATGACCAGCTATTACTCCGGCTCCGTGCCGAACATCTCGCTGGTGAATTCGACCCAGTCGTTCCAGGAGCTGAACTACGTGGAAGCCGCTGGCTGGACCAACCTCAACGTGCCCGGCAATTGGGAAATGGCTGGCTTCTCGCCCTGCACGTATTACGGACCGGACACGACCTCCGGGCTCTACCGCGATTGGTTCCAGGTGCCGGCCTCCTGGGAAGGGCGGCAGGTGTATCTGTCGCTGGATGGGGTCCAGGACAGCGCGCAAGTCTGGGTTAACGGCCGGCCGGCCACAGTGAACGAGCCAACCTGGGGCATCAACAATTACCACGAGAGCGGCTGGACCGCCTTCCAGGTCAACGTGACGCCGCTGGTGAACTTCGGCACGACGAACCTGCTCGCTATACGGGTCGTGAAGAACGCCGCGTCAATGGACCTGGACAATGGCGACTATTTCTTCCTCGGGGGCATTTTCCGCCCGGTGAATCTGTTCTCTGTCCCGCAAACGAACTTCGCGGATGTGGAAGTGACCACGCACCTGTTGCCGAACAACCAAGCCGAAGTGGACGTGGTGGCGGACGTAACGCAGGGGGGCGCTTCGACGCCGGTCCTGATGACGCTCAATGGCGTGCAGACGGTCACCAACGCGGCGAACGGGCAGGCTGCCTTTTCCCAGATCATCAGCCAGCCCAATCTCTGGTCCGCGGAGTTCCCCAACCTTTACAGCCTGACGCTGCAGTTGATGGACGCAACGGGGCAGATCAGCGAGACGGTGTCCAATCGCATCGGCATCCGGGAGCTGACGATCACCAACGCGGTCCTCTATTTAAACGGCGTGCCTGTAAAGATGGCCGGCGTCTGCAATCATGACTCCTGGGCCACCAACGGCAACGCCATGGGGCCGGATAATTGGCGCCAGGACATCCTGATGATGAAGGCCGCCAACATCAACGCCATCCGCACCACGCACTACAATTTCGGCTCGGGCTTCTTCGACCTCTGCGACGAGCTGGGCATGTACGTTGCCGACGAACTGCCCTACTGCTGGGTAAGCTCGGTCGGCAACCTGGGCATGACGCCCGCCTTCCAGCAGCGGGCGCAGGAAGTCATCCGCCGCGACCGGAACCATCCCTCGGTGGTGATCTGGGCCATCGGCAACGAGAACAGCGCCGGCACCAACCTGCAGATCGTGGCCGACCTGGTGAAGTCGCTGGACCCCACGCGGCCGCGCCTGGTGTCCACGTTCCCGGGCTCCCAATACAACGTGGAATTGTCGGACCGGCACTACCCGACGCCGGCGACGATGGCCAGTGATGGGGCCGCCGCGACTGTCTATCCTTATATCTACCTGGAGCAGCCGAACACGTGGGACGTCCGGCTGGGCGCGGATGCGAGCATGTGGGAGCGCTGGGGCATCGCCCAGCAACGCGTGTGGAACGTCGTCCTGCAGTATCCCACCATCGTGGGCACCTTCCCCTTCGAATGGTCGGACCGGGCCGTGGCCGACCCGAATTCCGACGCTAGTTATTTCCAATACCAGAGCACCGGCGTCCAATTGCTCTACTACTACCCGGCGACCGGCGTCCACCTTCTCAAGATGAAGGGCATGGTGGACGGCTTCCGCAACGAACGCCCCAACGTTTACGAGGCGCAGATGATCTACTCCCCCATCCAGGTCAGCAATGTGATCACCCTTTCACCGGGCGAGGTGTCGTTCCCCATCACGAACTGGTACTCCTTTACCGACCTCTCCAATCTGACGATGGCCTGGCAGCTCCAACGGGCGGGCGCAACGATTGCCTCGGGCAACGCCAACGCCGGCCTGCCGCCCCGAAGTCATGGCATGGTGCAAATCGCTCTACCCGAGAACGCCCTGGCTTACGCGGACACGCTCCAGGTGGACTTCATCCACCCGGATGGCCGCGACATTGTCGCCAACGCCTTCACGCTGACCAATACGGTACCCGGGCCGCAGTTGAACCCGGCCCTGCCGGCCGGCTTGCCCATCCCGACGCTCAATCTCATCACGCGCAAAACGGTCAGCGATCCAGGCTACTGGGAGACGGTGTTGCGCTACCCGGCCACGCTGACGAGCATCTCGCTGACGCCGCCCACCGCCACCACCCTCGCGCAGTTGCAGTCCCTCTCGGCCACGGTCATCGGGGGGACGAACGGGACGCAGGTGCTGGGCACTCTCCAGGCCCAATATGCCGCCAACCAGTTCTCCTATAGCCTTCAATGGAGCGGCAACTCGTGGGAAGTCCAGGAGCTGGGCTGGACGTTCCAGATGCCACCCAACTGCGTCCAGTTCTCCTGGAACCGGGCCGGCCGGTGGACGGTCTATCCCTGGTACGACATCGGTCGTGCGAGCGGCACCGCGACGCCCGACTCGACCAATGCCGATTACACCCGCATGGACATGCCAAACGCCTTTGATTTCAACTCCACGAAGTACGACTGCAACTGGGCGAGCCTGGCAACCGCAGAGGGAACTGGGCTCATGGTGGAATTTGCTCCGTCGCAGCGTTTCCATTGCCGTGCCGGCGCGGCGACTGGGGGCGGCTATGTCCTGTACGTCAACCAGCAGGTCAGCGTGCCGAATGACTTCACCACGCAGGTTGTGCCCGACTTAATCATGACGCTGAACTCCGGGAACATCGTCCAAGGCAGTTTTACCGTCGGCTCGCTGCTCACGGTCAACACCAGTTCCAATGCCATCGCGAGTATCACTGCGCTAACTCCGGGCTTCTCCCCCGCGGGCGGCGGCGCCCGGGAATTTGCGCTGACGTTTAACGGCCTCACCAACGCCAGCTACAGCGTGTGGTCCTCCACCAACCTGGTGACTTGGCAATGGGATGGACCGGTATCCCAGATTGCTGCCGCGCAGTACCAGTTCTTCGATCCCGCCTCGACCAACTCCCCCTGCCGGTTTTACCGCATTTCCGCGCCTTGACGCATCGGCGGCCGGAGCCGGTCGTACATACTCCTGCCATGAGTGGGGCAGCCGCCCGGCCGCTTAACAGCTTCCATCTCCCGGTGGAGTAGTGACGGAACCCGAATGGCGCCCAAATCACCTGACGCAAGGTCCGCCTCCGGGCACTGGCCGGATCGTGATCGCTACGGCGTCAACACGACGCGGTAGAAGCGCTGGGCGGCGGCGTTAAGGTTGTCGGAGGCGCTGGCACTTGAACTGGTAGCTACGACGCTCGTCAGCGTGGCCCAGTTCGTGGCCGCCAGGCTCGGCTTGTATTGCAACTGGTAGGTGTTCCCATCGGCGGAGCTCCAGGTGAGCGTGAGCAGGCTGCCGGCCTGGGTTATGCCTTCGAACAGAGGCGGCGGCGGCGCAACGCTGAAGCGGAAGATCGTGCCGCCGTCGTTCGTGCCGCCTACGGAGGCCGTGCCGTAAAGGCTGCCGTTGGCTGCCGCGAACAGCCGCGCGGCCGGGGTCGAGCCGTAGATATCATAATCAAACAGCACAAGCGTCGTGAGCGTGCCGCCCGGCGTGAACTGGAAGACTGTCCCATTGTCCTCGAAGCCGCCGGCTGTCGTCGTGCCGTAGAAGTTGCCATCGGTGCCAATGGTTAGCGGCGCCTGGGGGTACGCGCCGTCGAGCCCGTCGGTGAAGGAATACAGGGCCGTGAGCGAACCGTTGGTGCCGGCCCTGAAGATCGTCCCAAAGCTGGTGTTGGTGCCGCCGATATTGCCGCCCTCCTGGGCGGTACCATACAGGTAGCTGTCCGCGGCCTGCACCAGCGCTGCGACGGGATAGGCGCCGTTGGTGCCATCGAGCGATGCCAGCGTCAGCAGCAGGCCGTTGGTGGTGATGCTGAAGACCGTGCCGTCGCCGCCGTTGGTGGTGTCGTAAGCCCCCCCGTTCTCGGTCGTGCCGTAAAACTTGCCATCGGCGGCCAGCAGGAGCGGAGCGGCGGGGTTGGCGCCGTTGGTGCCGTTGAACTCGGCCAGGGTGGTCAGCGCGCCGCTCGAGGTGATCTTGAAGACGGTGCCATCGCCGCCGCTGGCAGGATCGTTCGTGCCGCCGTACTCCGTCGTGCCGTAGAGCAGGCCATCCCGCCCGAGCGCGAGGCCCGCGGCAGGATTGGTGCCGCTGCTGATATTGAACGAGAAGAGGGACGTGAAGGCGCCGTTGGTCGTGATCTTGAAGACCGTGCCGTCGCCGCCGTTGTCAAGGTCATTGGCCCCGCCGTCATAGGTGGTGCCATAGAGCTGGCCGTCGGGCCCGAAGACCAGGTCGCATTCAGGGTGCGAGCCGTTGGTGCCATCGAAGGAGTAGAGGACGCTAAGCGCTCCGCCGGGGGTCAGTTTGTAAACGGTGCCATAGTTATAATCGCCGCCCTCGTAGGTGGTGCCGTAGAAGGTTCCATCCGGCGCCTCAAGGACTCCCGATTCGACATTCGAGCCGTTGGTGTCTCCGAACGAGACGAGCGGCGTGAACGTGACGCCGCTGCGCGCCCCGGGCGTCATGAAGCTCATATCCGCACCGTAGTTGGTCCCGGTCGCGTTGCCTGCCGCCGCGGCAAAATGATACGTGGTGAACGGCAGCAGGCCCGTTACCTCCTGACTCACCAAGACGGCGTCTCCGCCGCTGCCCGCGCTGGTGCCGGGGGTCAAGTTGCCGTAATTCGTGGTCAGGCCCCAATAAAACCACGCGGTCGTCGCGGCGCCGTCGGGCACAACCGTGCTGTTGAAGGTGGCCCCACCCACGCCAACATCCGAGGCGGCCTCGGTGGTAACGCTCGGCGGGAACGGGTTGGCCACGGTCAGCGTGGCCAGGGCGCTGGTGGCCGCGCCACTGGTGTTGGTTACGAGCACCGCATAGGTGCCGGCATCCGCCTGGGTCATGTTGCTCACCGTCAGCGTGCTGGTGCCTGAGCCGGAGATGTTGCCGCCGTCGGCGAGGTTGGTCGCGCCGCGGCGCCAGTGGTAGGTCAAGGGTGGCGCCCCGATTGCCGCCACGCTGAACGCGGGGCTGGTGCCGGCGAAATTGGTGACACTGACCGGCTGCGTGAGGATGGTTGGCGCGCCGGCGACGCTCAGGCGGAAGGCGGTCCCCGCGCCGTCCGCGCCGCCTGCAGACGTCGTGCCATACAGGCTACCGTCACTCGCCAGGAGCAGCGCCGCCTGGGAACCGGCGCCATACAGCGTGGAATCAAACAGCACCAGCGTGGCGAATGCGCCCCCGGGCGTGATGAGGAAGACTGTCCCGTTGCCGTCCACCCCGCCGTCCGAGGTTGTGCCGTAGAGGTTGCCGTCGGCGCCCTGGACCAGCGCGGCATCCGGGCTCGAGCCATCCGTGTCGCCGGTGAAGGAGTACAGCGTCGTCAGCTCGCCATCGGCGGTAATCTTGAAGACGGTGCCGGCGCCGTAATCGCCGCCGTCGTAGGTAGTGCCGTAGAAATCGCCGTCCGCGGCCTGCACCAGCCCGGCCTCGGGATCATCCCCGTCTTCGTAGCCGGTGAACGAGTAGATGACCGTGACCGTCCCGTTGGTCGTGAGGCTGAAGACGGTGCCCGAGCCGTAATCGCCGCCCTGCGAGGTGGTGCCGTAGAGGAGGCCGTTGGTTCCCAACATCAGGGCGCCCGTGGGGTAGGCGCCGTTAGTTACACCGAAGGACAGGAGGCTGGTGAAAGCGCCATTGGGGCTCGTCTGGATGCGGAACACGGTGCCGTCGCCGCCCGCGTCCAGGTCATTGGCGCCACCGTCCTGGGTGGTGCCGTAGAAACTGCCATCGCGCCCGAGCACCAGCCCGGCGGTCGGGTTGGCGCCGTTGGTGGCGTTGAACGACAGCAGGCTGGTGAAGACGCCATTGGTCGTGATGGTGAACACGGTGCCATCCCCGCCGTTATCCACATCATTTGTGCCGCCGTCGTAAGTCGTGCCGTAGAGCAGGCCGTTTGTGGCGGGCGCCAGCGCCGCGGCGGGATGAGACCCGTTGGTGCCGTCGAAGGAGTAAAGGACGGTCAGCAGGCCATTCGTGGTCAGCTTGAAGACGGTGCCCAGGTCGTAATCCCCGCCGTCGTGCGTTGTGCCGTACAGGACGCCGCCGGGCCCCTGCCATAGCCCGGCCTGGGGGCTGGATGCATTGGTGCCATCGAAGGAGACCACCGGCGTGACGATAACGTTGGTGCGGGCGCCCGGTGTCAGGAAGCTGACGTCCCCGCCCATGCTGAGGCCCAGCCGGTTCGTGGCGACCGCGGCATAGTGATATTCAGTGAAAGGCAGCAACCCGGGAAGGTCCAGCGCGACGTCCAACACATCGCCGCCGCTGCCAAGGTTTGTCATCACCGTGGTGTTGGCGTAGTTGGTGGTGTAGCCCCACACGAACCAGGCCGTAGTGTCCGCTCCGTCCGGGTTGAACGAGCCGGTCAAGGTCGCACTGTCGATTCCGACGGCCGCCGGGTCCCCCGTGATGGCCTCCGGGGCGAAGGGCAGCACCACCGTGAGCGTAGCCACGGCACTCGTCACCGCGCCGAAGGAATTGCTTACGATGACGGCGTAGCCCGCCGCGTCGGCCAGCGCGAGGTTAGTGAGGGTCAGGGTGCTCGTCCCGGAGCCGGAGACGTTCCCCCCGTCGGTCAGGTTGGTTGAAGCCCGCCGCCAGCGATAGCTCAGGGGCGCCGCGCCGATGGCCTCGACCGAGAAGCTGGCTGTGGCCCCTTCGAAGTTCGTCGCGCTATCCGGGTCGCTGAGGATAGTGGGATACGGATCAACAAAGAGATGGAACAAAGTGCCGCCATTATTGGTCCCGCCGAACTCAGATGCGCCGTAGAAGTGGCGCGGGAGGCCTTCTGCCAGGCCGGCCGCGGGCGTATCCCCGTCATCTCCGCCGGTCAGCGAGTAAAGCGGCGTGAACACCCCGTCCGGCGTGAGCTGGAACGTGACGCCGCTCTGGTTGGTGCCCCCGGAGGTCGTGGTGCCGTAGAAGTTGCCATCCGACGCCAGGGTTAGCGGCGCCGCGGGGTAACCCCCGTCAACGCCGCCGCTGAAGGAGTAGAGCAGAGTGAAGGCCCCATTGGTGGTGATCTTGAAAATGGCGCCTGCGTCGTTGGTGCCGCCGGCGTAGGTTGTGCCGTAGAGGAACCCGTTGGTGCACAGCGCCAGCGCTGCCTCCGGGTTGGCGCCGTTCGTGCCGGCGAACGACACCAGGCGCGTGATCGTGCCGTTCGTGCTGCAACGGAAGATGGTGCCATTGCCACCGTTGGCCGTGTCGTTGGTACCGCCGAGTTCAGCCGTGCCGTAGAAGTTGCCGTCCGGCGCGAGCGTCAGCCCGGCGGCTGGATTCGCGCCATTCGTCGTGCGCAGCGATGCCAGGCGGGTCAGCACACCGTTGGTCGTGATCCTGAACACGGCGCCGTTGCCGCCCTTGGCCACGCTGTTGGTGCCGCCGTTCTGGGTCGTGCCGTAGAGGTTGCCGTCAGGGCCGAGCGCCAGCGCGCAGAGCGGGTTGGCGCCGTTGGTGCCGGCGAACGAGGCCAGCACCGTCAGCAGGCCGTTGGTGCTGACCCGGAAAACGGTGCCGTCGCCGCCGTTGGACGTGTGATTAGTGCCCCCATAGGAGGCGGTGCCATAGAACGTGCCCGGGCCGAGGGCCAGCAGCGCTCCCTGGGGATACGCGCCATTGGTGCTCCCGAATGAAGCCAACGTCGTGTGCGCGCCGTTCGTGTCCACACGGAAGACTGTGCCGTAGCTGCCGTGGTTGGTGCCGCCGAGCACCGTGGTACCGTAGAATGCCCCGTCCGGACCGAGCGTGAGGCTGGCGGCTGGTTGCATGCCCAGAGGGTTGGGGTCGCCGAAGACGTACAGGGTGCTGAGGACGCCGTTGGTGGAGCACTTGAAGACCATGCCATTCCCGGCAGCGAAGCCCGCCGGGCCATTGACCGGCGCGGTGCCATAGAGATTGCTGTCCGCGCCCTGCACTAATCCGGCGGTCGGCTGGGCACCGTTAGCGCCCTGAAAGGTGATGAGCGAAGTGAACGTGCCGTTGGTGGTGATTTTGAACAGGGTGCCCAGGTCATCCGCCCCCCCAGAGGGCGTTGTGCCATAGAGCAAGCTGTCCGCGCCCTGCACCAGAACGGCGCCAGGATAGGCGCCGTTGGTGTAGTTGAACGAGGCCAGCGTGCTAAGAGCGCCCGCGGTGGTGACCTTGAAGATGGTGCCGTCACCCCCGTTGTCTGGGTCATAAATCCCTCCGGCTGCCGTGACCCCGTAGAGATAGCCGTCCTTGCCCTGGATCACTCCAACCGTAGGGGTGCCGCCGTCGTTCCCGCCGGTGAAAGAATAGACCGTTGAGAACACCCCGTTGGTGGTCACCTTGAAGACCGAGCCGCTGTAATCCTTTCCGCCGTAGGGCGAGGTGCTGTAGAGGTTGCCATCCTTGCCCAGCGTCAGGGCGGCATCCGAACCACCACCATCGGTGTCCCCGGTGAACGAGTAAATGCGGCTCAGCAGCCCGTTGGTGGTGATCTTGAAGATGGCGCCGTCGCCACCGAAGTCCAGGTCATTGGTGCCGCCGGATTCCGTGACGCCGTAGAGGACGCCATTGGGGGTCTGCACCAGGCCCGCTCCCGGGTAGGCGCCGTTGGTGGTGTTGAACGAGGCGAGCGTTGTCAGCACGCCGGCAGACGTGATCCTGAACACCGTGCCCACGTCGTAGATGCCCCCTTGGTAGGTTGTGCCGTAGAAACTGCCATCGGCGCCCTGGATCAGGTTGGCCGACGGCTGGGAGCCGTTGGTGCCGTTGAATGAAACCAGGGAGGTATAGGCACCATTGGTGCCCAGGCGGAAGACGGTCCCGAGATCGTTGGTGCCGCCCGAAGGCGTGGTGCCGTAGAGATAACCGTCTTTGCCCTGGACCAGCGCGGACGAGGGGCCGGTGCCGTCCGTGTTGGTGTAGCCGGCGCCGAAGGAAAAGATGGGCGTGAGCGTGATCGTCCCGCGGGCCGGGAAGGCGACGAAGCACAGCAGTGCGAAGCAGAACGATAGTGTGGCGTTCCTGGTCGGGGTCATGTGGTGTGGGGTAGTCTAATTGACAGGCATAGGCCGATCAACCTGCATGGCGAGGCGCAATATCCGACACGCCGCAGGGTAGGGACCTCTCGCCGAGGCGTCCCCCGCCGCCACCACACGGACGCCTCGGCAAGGCGTCCCTGCGACTTTGAAATGTTCGAGCTACGCCCCCATGCCGTCCTCGAAGGAGCCGGCGGCGAGCGGGAAACACAAATGGTCGCGCACGTACTGGATGCCGTTGGCGCTGGTCGCATCCAGGTCGCGGTAGGCGCTCTCGGCCTCGACCACCAGCGGCGCGGTCCGGGTGCCCATCACCTGGCAATAGCGCTGCGGATAACCGGTGTGCACGAGCAGCTCCGCGTAGCGCATCATGTTGAGGTCGCCCGACGGGATGTCCACAAACTGCATCGCGCGCTTTTGCCAGCCGGCTTCCATCATGCGCAGCGGCAGGCCCGAGCGCACGACGTAGTTCTTCACGTGGCAGGCGTAGATGCGCGGCGCCACCTTCAGGAAGCGCGTCTCCCAATCCTCGCCTTCCCAGCAGTGCGAAGGATCGGCATTGACGGCCAGGCATTTGTCGCCGTCGCAGATCTGCACGAGCATGTTGAAGTCGTCGGCGCACATGGCCGCCGTGCCGGGATGGATTTCATGCCCGAGGTAAATGCCAAGGGCCTTGGCTTGCTTGCGGATCTTCGCCGTCTTCTTGACAAAGCGCTCCTGGCCTTCCTTCAGCAGGTCGTAGTCGCCGCCCTTCCAGAAGCCCCACGGATACCCGGTGGCCAGCTCCCAGCCGAAGGCAACGCCCCAGAACATCGGCACGATCTTCACCTTCAACTCCGCGCACAGGTCCAGCAGCTTCAAAATGTAGTCCTCCGCCCACTTCTCGATCTCGTCGGGCGCCTTCTTCGCCACGTCCGCCGGGATGAAGGGACGGACGCTTGGGCTGCCGGTCCAGGCCGTCGTGTGCACCCAAAACGGGCAGTGCGCCGACACGCCATCGAGGCTCAGCTTGGCCTTGCTGAAGGTGTCCTTGATCTCCTTGGCGCTCTTGAAGCCCTTGTCCGCCTGGAGCATGAAATTGGACGGCTGGGCACCGGTCGCGCCCGACTTTCTCGCGTAGTCCAGGAACTGCGCGAGGCTCTTGGCGCCGTGCTGGGCGCCCTCGATGCTGGGATGGTAACAATTCTCTGCCATAGTGTGTGAGGAGTTATAGAGGTTAATTCATTTGCCGACGGGCAGGAGCTTTAGCCGTGGGTCCGGATCAATGCAATCTCAAATTTCGCAAGCGGTGCCTCCCACAACACGGGCCTCATTCAGGTAGGGACGCCTTGCCGAGGCGTGCGGCTCCGCCCGAAATGCAAGCCTCGGCCAGGCGCCCCTGCCTCTGGGACCTCGGAACCGACGGGCGCTCCAGCGGGCACGTTCCGCAGGTATCTCCCCAGTCTCTCCCTAGTCCCTCCCACTCCGCGCCGTCACCCCTCGCTATCCTCACCGTCACCTCACCGTAGAACCTCTAACTTGAAGTTAGAGGTTCTACGGTGAGGTGACGGTGAGGATAGCGAGGGGTGACGGCGCGGAGTGGGAGGGACTAGGGAGAGAGTGGCTGGCGGCGCGGGAATTGAGGGGGGAGCACTGTCTAGAAATGAGACACTGTGGCGTGCAGGGCGCGCGTGGGTGGCTCCTGTGGCGAGATGCTCAGGTGCGCCAGGTAGATGGCCCCACAGATTGCCCCGATGGGCCAAGCCTCGAACCTGCGCGACTATTCCCAATCAGCCAGAGGTTGCGTTCGTGAATACGTCACGGGATTTCCAGCAGGGACCACTTATGCCGCTCTAGCCAAAAGGAGCGTCGCGCTGCGCTTGCCGCCGCACTCCATATCGGTGTTGCGCCCCCGGGCGCCTCAACGCAGAGTTCTGTCGTATGGCGATTTTCTACGACACGCATGCCCACTTGACCTACCCGGACTTTGCGGATGAGCTGCCGCAGGTCCTCGCCCGCGCCGAGGCCGCTGGCATCGCCAAGGTCATCACGATCGGCACGGACCTGGAGAGCAGCCAGCGTGCGGTCGGTCTGGCTGAGCGTTTTCCCAATGTGTTCGCCGTCGTCGGCTGGCATCCGTCGGACGCGCTCGAAGCGCCGGATGACCTGCGCCCTGCGTTGCGCGAACTGGCGCGCCGCCCCAAGGTCGTGGGCCTGGGGGAGACCGGCCTGGATTACCACCGCCTGCCCAGCACCAAAGAGGGGGGCTCGGCCGAGGACGATGCGCCCATCAAACGGAGGCAAGCTGCCCTATTCCGCCAACACCTGGAAGTCGCTGCCGAGACTGGCCTCCACTGCGTCATCCACCAGCGCGATGCTTTCGAGGACACCCTGGCACAGCTCGAACCGTTTGCGCCCCGCGTGCGCGGCGTGTTTCACTGCTTTGCCAATGACGCCTCCGCTATGCGCCGCATCATTGGCCTCGGATCTCTGGTCAGCTTCACCGGCATACTCACGTTCAAGAACGGACAGAATATCCGCGATACCCTCGCGGCGACGCCGTTGGACAAGTTCATGCTGGAGACCGATTGCCCGTTCCTCGCGCCCATGCCCTACCGGGGCAAGCGTTGCGAGCCCGCCTATGTGAAGGAGACCTCAGAAGTCGCCGCGCAGGTCAAAAGCTGCTCGCTCGAAGAGCTGAGCGCGGCGACGTGCGCTACAGCCGAGTCGTTTTTCCGCCTGTAACGGCCGGGACGCACAGCACGGGCGTCATCGGCCGCAATGTCTGCACCGGCTGCCGCTCGCCGAGGCTGAGCAAGTCGGCGCCCGCCACGGCGCGATCACCCCGCCGGATCTCCACTGACACCGGCTGGCGCAAGAGGTTCACCGCGTTGATGACCGTTCGCCCGCCGACCTTCACCGGCAGCCACTCCACACCCCAGCCGGGCTGACCCGTCGCGGCGTCCACGATCTTCCACTTCGGCAGTGCGCCGAGCCGTTCGAGTTCACGGTACAGGCCCGGTTGCATCTGTCTGGGCGGCAGCTTGGCCTCGAGGTGTAGCGCCTTTGCTTGCAGCGACGCCAGCTCGCCCGGCGGCGTATCCTTGCCGTAGCAGTCCTTCGCCAGCGCATTGCCGAGCAGCACCAGCCGCACCCCGCGCAGTCGCTCCAATGCCTCAGAGGCGCCGGGCAGCAACTGGGTCGCATCCGGCACTACGATCATCTGGTAACGACTCCCCCTGCCGGCCATCAACTGGCGCTCGGAAATGAAGTCTATCCTGATCCCGCTGAAGTTCAGTGCCGTGTAGGCGGCTTCCACTGAGTTTGCATAGCGCCTGTCGGGCTTCATGGATGTGCCGGAGTAAACGATGGCGACGGGCGCCCGGACGGCTTGCAGCGCGGCCACCTCCGGCGCAAAGCGATTCAGGTCGAGGCACGTCACGCCTACCGCTTGAGCGCAGCCAGGCCGGTCCATCACGTTGCCATAGATATCGCTCGCGTGGTCCGCCGTCCGCTCCCAGACCCAGATCGTGGTGGCGCCCTGCCCGTGGATGGCTCCCTGCCACAGCGCTGTGCGGAAATGCTCCGGCGCTACATAGCCGCGGTAGCCGTCCAGTGTAGGGTGGTTTTCGGAGTTGAAGATGGGCTTCGCGGCCATCGAGCGCTGCAGGTCGTAACCCATGTTCTGAAGCTGCCAGCGCAACGCCCATTCCGTGCCCGCGTCCGGCTCAAGGATGATGCAATCGTTCCCATTCAGGTCCATGTCCCGCGCGAACAGCTCCGGATCAATTCCCCACGAACCCTTGTGATACCAGCGCGAGAGCACCGCCATCTCCAACTGGATTTTGGCATGAACCAGTGCGTGAGGGGCCATCCAATGGATCACATCCCCCATCCACTTGTGCCAGGCAGCGAACCGCTCCTCGTTGAAGATGCTGTAGTCGTAGAACTCGGGCCGGTCCATGCCCGGCACCGGGACGTCGGCGAAGGTGGCATAGTGCGAGCCGTAGCACGCGTTGAGTGCCGCCACGGTTTCGTGCGTCCGGGCCAGGTATTCCGCCCAGAGCTTGCGCGTGCTTGGGCAAGCCTGCGAGCCGCTGAAGTTCGGCTCGTTGGAAAGGCAGAAGCTGTGCAAGGCCGGCTTGTCCTTGAACATCGGCACCACGATGCGCAGGAACTTCTCCAGCACCGCCTTGGCCTGCGGCGCGTCCACGCAATAGCCGAGACCCGCGATGCCCTGGCCCAGCTCGGGCCACTTCGCATACGCCCAGCCCGGGAAGTAGTGCGGCGACAGCAACACGTTGACCATCACGTTCTGCTTCGCGGCCTCGTCCAGGACCCTCACGATGGCCTCAGCCTGCTTTAGCGAGACCTCGTTCTCTCCCACCAGCGTGCCCGCCGGGCCAAGCTCGATCTGGATGATGTTGACGCCGTAGCCCGGCCAGCGCGGCATATCGGCGCGCACCTGGCCGAAGTGCCCGTAGCCGCAGAAGAACACCGGGCCGCGCTCATGGCGCCCGCGGCCGTCCGCGCGTTCCGCCACAAAGCCCAACCCGCGGACGTCCATCCGGCTGGTTTGGTAGCGCCAGGTGTTCGGCGCCAGCTCGGGTTGGTCCAGGTACCCGCGCAACTCGGCGATGCACTCATCCAGGATGCGCCGCAAATCCTTCACCTCAAATTGCCCACGCTGGACATCCGTGCCTGCGGCGTCCTGCCGCGCCAAAGGGATGAACTGCTCGAGCGTCGTCAGCGCCACCATCGGGTAATCCACCGGGATGCCGCCCGCCCGGCACTGGTCGCAAAGGCGGCGGACCTCAGGGAGACGGGCTTGCAGGCCGTCAAGCTCCGCCAGGGACGCTGCATCAGGCGCCGCCGAGGCTGCGCGGACCGGTAGCGCGGCGGCCAGAGCGAAGCCACAAAGGAAGGAGAACGTGCAGCCAATGAAAGGAGAAGGTGGTGGAGGCACACGTGTTTGACGGCGCGCTCAGGCCGGCATTCAACAAAAGGGGGCCACCCACCAGCCGGAGCGTGCCCCGGCCCTCTGAATCTCTAACATTCCTCCGCCGCGGACTAACGGCACCGGGGCGGTTGCCTTCAGGGGCTACGAATACGGGCAAGCGGGCGACGGCACCGGCACCTCACTACCTCGACCTCACCGGACTTGGAGAGGAACTCAAGGCAAAAAAGTCCACCGACACCGCCGCCCATCAAATGCGTGCGAACAGACGCACCCCGGTCCGATACACCATTTTATGGTGCATTTGCACCTGCGTCTGTCGGGCTAGCCCCTGATTCCTGTGTAAGGCTAAGCCTTATACGGTCGCCGGGGACCACTGCGACCTCGGGAAGGAAGCGGCCCTTCTCACATCTTATTGTGGCATGAATGGTGCTATAGAATGCCCGGACTTGGAGAGGCTCGAGGTAGTCGTATGGCCCGTACAGAGAAAATCATTCTATTCGTAGAAGACGATTCGTTCGTGCTGACGCTGTACCAGAGCCGACTCCAGGGCGCAGGTTTTCGCGTGGAGTCGGCCGGGGATGGTTTGGCAGCCATCGAGTTGCTCCCCCAACTACGGCCGGATGCGGTCGTCCTGGATCTCATGTTGCCGAAGTTGCACGGGATCGAGGTGCTCAAATTCATCCGAGCAGATGTAAACCTGAGGGCCACACCGGTCGTAATCCTATCCAATGTTTACATGGATGGCCTGGCGACCAAAGCCATGGAAGCAGGCTCCAATGCGGGGATCCTGAAGACGCAGTGCACTCCGACCAAACTCGTCAAAACCCTTAACCAGCTACTCAGCAAATCCATGCCGCCGGCGGACCCGAAGAGCAAGGGCAGCCCTGCGAAAGCCCCTCCATCGGCGGCCCGGGACATGGTGATCGAAGAGGCCTGTCGCCAGAGTGTCCGGATTGACCTCCTCAGGGACGCGCCGCAGGAAATCTCGATGATCCGTCAGGATTGCCTGGCGTTCCTGAAGAAGGGCGGGTCGAACGAAGGCCTGGAGCACCTGAGCAGCATGTACCGCCGGGTGCGATTCCTGAGCACGCGCGCTGGCCTGGCCGGCTGCATTAGCATTACTGAATTGGCCAGTGCGCTGGAAGCCGTGTTGTTCGAAATCGTGTTCAATCCGGCCCATCTGACGCGATCCGTCCAGCAAACCGCCGTCCAAGCGGTGGACTGTCTAGCGCGCCTCGTCCAAAAACTGGACATGATGTCCGATGGGGCGCACTCCTCGCACAAGGTGCTGGCCGTGGACGATGACAAGCTGTGCAATTACGCGGTCGTCAAAGCCCTGAGGCGGGCCAACATCGAGGCAACAAGTTCTGAGGACCCCAAGGCCGCGCTCACGCTGCTTGAGGCTGAGCACTTCGACCTCGTACTGCTCGACATCAACATGCCCGGTCTGGATGGATTCCAGGTTTGTGAGGCCTTGCGCCGAATGCCGCACCACAAGACTACCCCCGTGGTGTTCCTGACCATGAACGGTGAGTTCGAAAACCGTACGCGGGGCATTCTCGCCGGCGGCGACGATCTGATCACGAAGCCCATCTCCCCGTTGGAGCTGACGCTGAAGGTCACCACCCGTCTACTGCACCCGACCGCCGCTCAGATGCCCGCCGCTGGCAACGCGAGTCAGGATCAAGAAGTTGACTCTTCCAAAGACCAAGCGAAAGGAGAGCAGGCAGCCGTTGCGGTCGGCACATCCAGTGTCGGCGCAACCCCTGAGCCTCTGGTGGCGCTGCAGGATCCCCCACCGCCAAAGCTGTCCCAGGCACTACCTCTGCCGACCCCAGAGCGCGTTAACGGCTCTGCCCGGAGCGGTCTTGTGACTTCCTCAGTCGCATTGGGAGGCAGCCGTTTGATCCCGCCGCTGCCTCACGGATCCTGTGACGGGCACCGCCTGGACGAACAACTCACCATTCTGCGCGGAGCGGCGGACGACCTGCACAAAAAGTCGCGGGAGCAAGAGGATACGATTGAGAAGCTGCGCCACGAGAATGAAGATCTTGCATCCGCCCGCAGACAGGGGCTTGAGGACATCGCACAGCTCTACGCGCGGATGGAAAAGCTCCAGGCGGAGAACCAGGCCTTAACGCAGGAATTGGCCCGTATCAAGGAGCAGCAGGATACGAATCAGGTGGAGCACGCCGGTCACAAGGGGGCCCTGGACAAGCTGCAGGCGGCCAGAGCGAAGCTCGAGGAAGAGCTTAAAGGAAAGGCGGGAGAGCTGGCGCAATTACGCACCACGCTGCAACAAGAGCTGGCGCGCCGGAAGCAGGCCGAGGAGCAACTTCAGCGTGAAATAGGCGAGGAGAAAGCCCGGGCACAGGCTCAGGCACAGCGGCTTACCGAGGAGCACGGGAAGCTCGAAGCGACCCGGCAGGAACAGCAGGCGGCGCGAGCCGAAATGACCGCCTTGCAAGATCAGTTTACCGCGGCTCAGCAGCAGCTCGACGCTTTGAACCGTTCGCTGGCCCAGCAGGTGGAGCTGCGGCAGACTGCCCAAGCCCAGGCGGGAGAGCTAGGCAAAGCACGCAGCAAGCTGGAAGAAGCCTTGGCGAAAAGCAAACAGGCCGAGGACAAGTTAAAACGGGAGGTGCAGGAGCAGCAGATCCGGCTGGAGGCGCAGGCTAAGCGGCTCTTACAGGAACAAGAAAAGCTCGGAGCGAAGACGCAGGAACAGGATGTGGCGCGCGTTGCTGTTGGCGAGTTGCAGGCGAAATATGCGGCGGCCCAGCAGCAACTTGAGGCGCTTAGCCGCTCTCTGGCCCGCGAGGCCGAATTGCGGGAGGCTGCTCAAAGCCAGGGGCGAGAGCTGGCCAAAGCGCGCGGGGCGCTGGAGCAGGAGTTGGCCAGACACCAGCAGGCGGAAGAGCAATTGCGGCGGGAATTGCAGACCCAGAAAGCTCTGTTGGCGGACCAGGCTCAGCGGCTGTCGGAGGAGCACGGCAGGGTAGAAGCCAAGACTCAGGAGCAGCAGACGGCTCACGCCACCATCGGCGCCTTACAGCAGAGGCTCGCCGCCCTGGAGCGGGAGTTCCAGGCAACGAGCGAATCGCTGGCTCGCGAGGCCGAACGGCGCGGGACGTTGGAGAAGCAGACCGGCGAGCTGGCCGGAGCGCGCCGTTCCCTCGAACAGGAGTTGGCGCTCCGCAAGAAGGCCGAGGAGCAGTTGCAGCGTGAGGTTCAGGAGCAGAAGGGCCGGCTGGAGGTGCAAGGGAAACGGCTTTTGGAGGAACAGGGCAAGCTTGGGGCAAAGGCGCGGCAGGAACAGGCGGCGCGCACGACCGTCGCCGAGTTGCAGGAGCAGTATGCCGCGGTCCAGCAGCAGCTCGAGACTGTGAACGGATCGCTGGCCCGGGAAACCGAACTCCGCCAGGCTGCCCAGGGCCAGGCAGGAGAGCTGGCCAAAGCGCACGGGGCACTGGAGCAGGAGTTGGCCAGGCGTCAACAGGAAGAGGTGCAACTGAGGCAGGAGTTGCAAACTCACAAGGCTCGGCTACAGGAGCAGGCCCAGCGGCTGTCGGAGGAGCACGGCAAATTAGAAGCCAAGAGCCAGGAGCAGCAGACTGCTCACGCCACCATAGGCGCCTTAGAGCAGAAGCTTGCTGCCATGGAGGGGGAGTTCCAGGCAGCGAGCGAATCGCTGGCTCGTGAGGCTGAGCGGCGCGGGATGTTGGAGAAGCAGGCCGGCGAGCTGGCCGGAGCGCGCCGTTCCCTCGAGCAGGAGTTGGCGTTGCGCAAGAAGGCCGAGGAGCAGTTACAACGCGAGCTGCAGGAGCATAAGGTCCGGCTGGAGGCGCAGGCGAAGCGGGTTTTGGAGGAGCAGGGCAAGCTCGGAGCAAAGACTCGGCAGGAGCAAGCGGCGCGCACCACGCTCGCCGAGTTGCAGGAGCAGTTTGCCGCGGTCCGGCAGCAACTCGAGACAGTGAACCGATCCCTGGCGCAGGAGACCGAACTCCGCCAGGCTGCCCAGGGCCAGGCAGGAGAGTCGGCCAAAGCGCGCGGGGCGCTGGAGCAGGAGTTGGCCAGGCGCCAGCAGGCCGAGGAGCGGTTGCGGCAGGAATTGCAGGCCCAGAAGGCTCTGCTGGCGGACCAGGCTCAGCGGCTGTCGGAGGAGCACGGCAAATTAGAAGCCAAGACTCAGGAGCAGCAGACTGCTCACGCCGCCATCGGCGCCTTAGAGCAGAAGCTTGCCACCATGGAGCGAGAGTTCCAGGCAACGAGCGAATCGCTGGCTCGTGAGACTGAGCGGCGCGGGACATTGGAAAAGCAGGCCAGCGAGTTGGCGGGGGCGCGCCGTTCCCTCGAACAGGAGTTGGCGTTGCGCAAGAAGGCCGAGGAGCAGTTACAACGCGAGCTGCAGGAGCAGAAGGTCCGGCTGGAGGCGCAGGCGAAGCGGGTTTTGGAGGAACAGGGCAAGCTCGGAGCAAAGACTCGGCAGGAGCAGGCGGCGCGCGCGACGATCACCGAGCTGCAGGAGCAGTATGCCGCGATCCGGCAGCAACTCGAGACAGTGAACCGATCCCTGGCGCAGGAGACCGAACTCCGCCAGGCGGCCCAGGGTCAGGCAGGAGAGCTGGCCAAAGCACGCGAAGAGCTGGAGCAGGAGTTGGCCAGGCGCCAGCAGGCCGAGGGGGAGTTGCGGCAGGAATTACAGGCCCACCATGAGCGGCTGCAGGATAAGGCCACACAGGTCTCAGAGGCACACGCCGAGCTCGAGGCGAGAGCCGAGGAACACGAGGCTTTGCGAAGGGCGTTTTCGGCACTGCGCGAGAGACACGACGCGCTCGAGCGCGAGCTCCGCGCCTCCGGCGAAGCTCTGCTACAGGAAGCAAAGCGGCGGGCTGCGGCCGAAGAGCAGACTGAGATGCTGGCCGGGCGGCGCTCTTCCCTGGAACAGGAACTGGCACACTCCAAACAGCGGCAGGACGAACTGAAGCGGGAGTTGGAAGAGCAGAACGCCCGGCTGGCATCCCAGACAAAACGCCTCTCCGAGGAACACAGCAAACGGGAAGCTGTCGTCCAGGAAAAGGAAGCTGCCCGAGAGAGCCTCGCCGCATTGCAGGACAAGTACGCCGCCCTCCAAAAAGGCGCAGAGAATCTAAGCCAGTCGCTGGCTCGCGAGACGGAGATCCGAGCGGCTGCGCAGGCCCAGGCGAGTGAACTGGCCAGGCTGCGTGGGGTCCTCGAGCAGGAGTTGGCCAAGCGAAAAGCGGGCGAAGACCAGTTGCGCCAGGCGGCCTCAGCCAGGATGTCGGCGCTCCAGGACAACACGGCTGCCCTCGAGCGGGAGCTCGCCGACCTGAAGCAATCCCTCGCCCGCGAGGCAGAGCGCCGCGCCGCAGCCGAGGGCGAAGCCGACAAGCTGGCTGCGTTGCGCGCGTCTCTGGAACGGGAGCTTGGTCAGCGCAAAGAAGCGGAGGCGCAACTGCAGGCGCAATTGGAGGATCAGGAGGCGCGGTTGGACGCCCAGACAAAGCGGATTTCAGAACAAGAGAACAGGCTGGAAGCAACGAACCTGGAGCGAGAGGCGGCCGGCGCCACCTTCGCCGAGTTGCGGGAGAGGCTTGCCGCAGTCCAGCAACAGTTGACGAATACGACCCAGTCGCTGGCCTCGGAGGCGGAACACCGGACGGCGGCAGAAGCGCAGGCCGGAGAGCTGGAGAGCCTGCGCCGCTCCCTCGAGCAGGAGTTAGCGCAACGCAAACAGGCACAGGCGCAACTGGAGCGAGGGCTGCAGGAACAACGCGCCCGGCTACAGGCGCAGGCGGAACAACTCTCGCAGGAACAGGGCAGGCTGGAATCGAGCCTCCAGGAAACGGCGGCGGCCAAAACCGCGCTGACCGAATGGCAGGACAAGTATGCCGGCGTCCAGCGGGAGTTGACTAAGACGACGCAGTCGCTGACCGATGAGGCGGAGCGCCGGGCGTCTGCCGACGACCGGGTTCGCGAGCTGTCCGAGGCGCGAAGGGCGCTGGAGCAAGAGTTGGCCACGCGCAAGGTAGCGGAGGAACAACTGCAGCGCGCGCTCCAGGCGCACCAGACCCGGCTCACCGTCCGGGAGCGGCAGCTTTCGGAGGAGCATCAAAAGCTCACGGCCCGGACAGAGGAGCACGAGGCCGCTCGTGCGGGCATGGCCCGATTGCAGGAGGAGCATGCCGACCTCCAACAGCAATTCGAGAGTGTGAGCCGGTCATTGGCCCATGAGACCAACACCCGGACGGCTGCGGAACGCCAGGCGGTTGACTTGGCCGATTTGCGCCGCTCGTTGGAGGAGGAGTTGACTCAAAGCAAACAATGCGTGGCGCGGCTCCAGCGCGAAATGGAAGACCAGAAGGCCCGGCTGGATGCGCAAACCCAGCAGCTTGCGGAAGGCCAGCGCCTATTGAAGGCCAAGTGCGAGGAAGGGGAAACCGCCCGAGCGACATTGGTGGAACTGAAGGAGAAGCACGCCACCCTCGGTCGCCAGTTCGACGATGTGAATGAGTTGCTCTCCCGCGAGGCCAAGGCTCGCACGGCTCTGGAAGCCCAGGTCGGCGAACTGGCGGCGTTACGGACTTCGCTGGAGCAGGATTTGACGCATCGGCGTGGAGCCCTAGCCGAGCTGCAACACCAGTTCGAAGAGCAGAAGGCCCGGCTAGGAGCGCAGCAACAGGCCGGCTCCAAATTGCAGGATACCCTTGAAGCGAGGACTCGGGAGCTCCAGGCAGCCGAAGCAGAGCTCGAGGCGGCTCGAAGCAGGACGGCACAGGATTCCCGGGAGAAGGAGATGCTGGGAGCCAGGATCATAGAAGAGCAGCGCGCCAAGGCAACACTGGAAGGGCGGCTTGCGGCTGCGCAGGAGGGCCAAGCGGTTGGACAGAAGATTATTCAGTCACTGGAACAGCAAAAGTCGTCCGTCCTGGCGGAGTGCCGAAGACTAGAGGGCGCGCTGCAGGCGGAGGCCGCAGAGCGGGGCCGGCTGCACAGTGAGTGCGACACGCAGCGTGCAAGGTTGGATGAGCTAGCCAGGCAACTGCAAGACAAGCTTTCCGCTGAGTCGGTCTTGCGGCAGCGGGAGACAGAGCTGCAATGCGGCATTTCAGAGCTGCGTCAGCGGATGACGGAATGCGGGGCCGCTTTGGCAATCCGAGAGGCGGAATTGCGGGCCGCCCAGGAGACCACGTCGGAGTTACTTGTCATCAAGTCAGCGCTTTGCTCAAAAGTGAAGGAGCTGACGGCTACAGAATCCTCACTCGTTCAGCAGCGCCGGAGCATAGAGGAACAAGTTGCCGCCCTGCAGCAAGGGATTGACGAAGGCAGCAAAGAGCTGGCGGCGCTGCGCTACGCGGTCCTCGATGCCATCCGAATGGGCTCGCAGGTCAGCCGGGCCCGGATGCAGGCTGTCCGTCACGGCACGGCGGCTTTGACCGAGCTCGTATCCGCGCTGCTGAGCTCGCCCCTCTCGACATCCCAGCGGGAAGTGGCCGGCTCCCTGGGAGGCCTTCTGGAAAGTTGGACGCAGAACCAGATGAACACATTCGCTGCGAATCCTATCCCTGTCAGCGCGCCTGTATTTCAAGGGGCTGAGTTCAGCACGTTGGAGCTGACTCGGCACGCCTCGGAGATGCTGAAACAGAAGGCCCTCGACGCCGGAGTTGAGGCCCGAATCACCGTTGCCGACAGGTTGCCTGAGACACTCGTCGGCGACGCAGGGCACCTCAGGCAGTTCCTCACCCTGCTGCCCGAGGCTTGCGTCGGGGTGCCTGGAGTCCGGCGGGTCGAGATGGAGTTCTCGATTGATCCAGCTCCCCTCGGGCACGGGTGGATGAGGGTGCAGTTTTTGGCAGCCATAGGCGGTGCCGCCACCGAGGCGGGCCAGCGGCTCGAAGCCACCAGCAATGCAGCCCGAATGCTGCAGACGGCGGGGCTCGACCAACAGCAGTTAGCCTTGGCCTCGTGTTTCGAGTTGGCGGGCGCAATTGGCGGGAAGCTCGAGTTCCAAGTCCCCGCGGAACACGAGCTTCGGTTTGAGGCGAGATTGCCGGTTGAAATCCCGTCGCCGCCGCGCGGAGGCACATCCCCGGCGGAAGTCCCAACTAAAGAATGCGGCGGGGCACCCGTTGAAAGGCAAAGATGAAATTACATGCGCTAAGCTCCATGCTTCCGCAGCACTATCTGCAGGCGACCCTCTTCATGTCACTGCTGAGTGTCTGGCTGTTGGTCGTGCTGTTTTACTACCTCAACCGCTACACCCGGCGGGATTACTTCACGATTTGGACGGCGGCCTGGCTGTTTTACGCCCTGTGGCTGACGCTGGGGCTGGAGCACCATGGCTCCGAGCCGAGCGGCGTTATGTTCCTGCTACGCCAAAGCTGTCTGGCAATCTCGGCCGTGTTTCTCCTTTGGGGGAGCGTCCGGTTCATTCACATGGAGGCCCGGCAGATGTTGTTTGGACTTTTCATGCTGTTCCTGCTGGTGTGGATCTTCGTCACCCCGCACGTCTTTTCCGGCCCCACCCAAATCCAACTGCCGGTATTCATTGTAATGGGCCTGAGCAGCATGTTTGCCGGCCTATGCTTTCATCGCTTCCGGCAGAAGATGCCCTTCGTCGGCGCGGGTATGCTTTCCCTTGGCTTTCTGTTGTGGGGCCTTTACCTGGGCAGCTACCCATTATGCGAGGAGCGCCCCGAGCTTTACAGCGGCGGGTTTGTTATAGCCGCGATGCTGCAACTGTTCATCGCGGTGAGCATGATCGTGCTTGTGCTGGAGGAGGTGCGGTACAAGGCGGAGATGATGCACGCAGAGGTGACGGCTGTCCGTTCCGAAAAAGAGGCCCTGCAGGCCAAGGTGTTAACCACCGAGGAACAGTGCCGCAACCTCTACGACCAAATGCGTCTCTCTGAGGGTGTCCAGCGGGCTTACGAGGAATTGCGGCGGACCCAGCAGACCGTCGTCCAGCAGGAACGCCTGCGAGCGTTGGGCCAGATGGCCAGCGGCGTAGCGCACGACATCAACAATGTCCTGTGCCCGGTGGTCGCATATTCCGAACTGTTGCTCAAGACGGCGACGGAACTCCCCCAGACAGAGCGCCGATATCTGGAGTCCATCCTCCGCGCGGGTGACGAAATCGCCAACATCGTGCGGCACTTGCGGGAATTCTACCGCCGTCGCGAGGACGGTGAGGAACTGGTCCAGGTGGATCTCAACCAGTTAATCAAAGAGGTCGTGGAACTGACCCGGCCTCGCTGGCGCGACCAGTCCCAACGCGAGGGGATCACGATCGAAGTTCAGCTTGAACTTCAACCCAACCTGCCGGTGCTGGCCTGCGATCGCAGCGATGTCCACGAGGCTCTCATCAACCTCGTTTTCAATGCCGTGGACGCCCTGCCTCAGGGGGGCACCATTACCTTGGCCAGCCGGGAAGAGAGCCTGCCGCCCCCGGTTGTTGGCCAGAGCACGAGCCGGCGGATCCTGCTCGAGGTGAGGGACAACGGGACCGGCATGGACGAAAAGACCCGTCAGCATTGTCTGGAGCCCTTCTTCTCTACCAAAGCCAAGCGGGGTGGCACCGGCCTGGGGCTAGCCATGGTTTACGGCATGATGCAACGTCACGACGGAAGCATCGAGATCGACAGCACTCCGGGTGTCGGAACCTGCATGCGGCTCGTATTCCCTATTCGCCAAGCGGCGGCGGCTGGGGCGGCCGAGGGCCCACAGGCTGTCCCTGCGCAACGGTCTTTACGTGTTCTGTGCATTGATGACGAGCCCCAGGTCCGATTGATGATGGCGGATTGTCTGGCCAACCTGGGGCATCACGTCCGGACGGCTTCGACCGGAAAGCAAGGAGTGGAAATGTTCCTGACAGCCTTACAAACACAGCACGCGTACGAGGCGGTCATCACCGATCTGGGTATGCCCGGCCTTGACGGGCGTCAGGTTGCACGCAGCATTAAAGCGGCGTCTCCACAGACGCCGGTTGTGATGATGACGGGGTGGGGGACCGCCATGAAGGAGGACGGCGAAAAGGCTCCTGAAGTCAATGCAGTCGTTGGGAAACCGGCTTCGATGAGCGAGTTGAATGCGCTGCTGCTTCAGCTTGCACCTCCAGCGGGCACACCATAACTGACCCACGCCTGTCCATGCCTCGGATGGCCCGGAGGCGCCAGAGTGCCCGTGCCCCCGCCACGCGGCTCGTGCCAGGAAGGCGAGAACCTGCCCGTTCAATGCAGCCCGCCAAAAGTCGCCGGCTGCATCCCAGCTCTTTGACTTCAAACCCCGGGGTGCCAGGTCTGACTATGGCGCGCCGGCTCGAGGCGCCGTGTCGTGCGCGACCCAGCCAACTTGACCCCGACGCTGCCTGCGGCTATACACAGTGGGCCGTGGGCGCTGGTGGCCGGACCTGGCGGCGCTCGGCTTTAGCCCGCTTGCCCCCGTAACTCAAATGGATAGAGTAGCGGTTTCCTAAACCGTAAATCCCGGTTCAATTCCGGGCGGGGGTACCAGGCCGAGTCAGCTAGTCCTGCACCTGCGCGTTTTCGATCATCTTCATCCCGTTGCGCTCCACCACCTTGCCCTTGAGCGTAATGGTCTGCGCGGCCTTATCGGCCAGTTGATCGTTGATCGGCTGGTGGTCGCCGATAACCAGGTATAACTGGTTATCGGGGGTGAGCAGACCCACGGGGCCGCCGCTCTTGATGCACTTGGAGGCGCAGCCTTTGTGCTTCTCTCCCTTGGCCCCGTGGTCCAGGTAGCACATGAGGTCCACCACCTCGCCCTTGATGGTCTCGGTCGTGCCTTCTCCCGCGCCCTGGGCGCCCCGCAGCGCGGAGAGACCCAGGCCCGCGCCCAGCACGGCGCCCACAATAATTCCAGTGATGACTGATCGCTTATTCATACAGTGTCCTTTCGTCTGCTTATTTCGGCAATTAGCCTCAACCATACTACTGCATCCCGGGCAAATAGCGAACGAGTGGGAACCCGGAGGCTCACGCTGCCTGGATAGCTATGATTTTCCCTGGGGCGCCGCCGCAGCCCTCTCGGGCTTCACGTCCGGCCCGGTGCGCAGGCCGGGGATGGGGTGCCCGTCATTGCCTACGATACGCGCATGAGCGGACCAACCGCCGCCGCCCTGGGTGATCTTGAGCATGAGATCGTTGTTGCCCTGCTTCAGGTGAATGGGGGCCACGTCCTGGTCCGGCACATCGCCGCGATTGACGTCGTTGGTGTGCACGATTGTCTTGTTGAGCCAGGCTTTGACGCCATCGTCGCTTCCCAACAGCAGGTACGCGTCGCATTCCTCGGGCGCGGCGATTCGGGTCTTGAGATAGGCGGCGCAGTTTTCCTGGTTCGGGAACAGCTCCAACAGGTTGACCCCGTCGCCGTGGGGCGCGGGCTTCCATTGCACCTTCGCGTTCGGCCGCTCGGGGCCGAAGGGCTCTTTGAAGATGCCGCTGAGATCGTTGAGGTTCTTTTTGCGGAAGGGGCCGCAGACGAGCCAATCCTGGATGAAGGGACCGCGGCCGGCCGCTTTGATGTGGAGGGCCATCGCCCGCCTGGTGAGGTCGGAATTCTTGCACTGCTTGAGGACCTGGTCGGCGGCGTCGCCCGCGAGCTTCACGTTGGAAGTGGAAACCTGCTCGGCAATAGTGATCGCCGCCATGGCCGCCTCATTGGCCAAGTCCGGCTCGGACAGATCGGCGACGACCAGGCTGAGCGCGGCGGGGGTGGGTATTTGGCCGAGCTTGCCCAGCACCTGGCGCTTCTCGTCCGGGCGTGTGGCCGCAGCCCTGGCCTGCTCCAGTATCTGGAAACGGTTGGTCTTGTCGGGGTCGAGCGCGGCGACATCGATGCAGCCCCGCAGGGCCAGGACGCGGAGCGAGGCGGAATCGGCGGTGCGCGCCAGTTCGAGCAGCATCGGCGCCGGTGCGGAGTTGGGCCATTGTCCGAGCACGCGGACGGCCTGCTTGACCAGCTCGGGGTCCTGCTCCCGGGCCGCCGCCTCGGCGGCTTCGAGGGCCGCTGGGGTGCCCAGCTCAGCCAGCAACGGCAGCACCACCTGGCGCTCGGCCGGGGGCAGATGAGCCATTGCCTCGAGAACGGACCGCGTCGTCTGGTCCTTGTCTTTGCTGGCCTGACAGACGGCGTAGGTCGCCTTCAAAGCGGGCTCGGCATCCGTATCCGTTCCGGACTTGGCGGCGATCTGGAGCAAGGGCACAAGCGTGCCGGGGACGGCGAGCTTGCGGAGGGATTCAAGGGCAGCCAGCCGAACGGGGCCGGGAGCCGTGGCGTTTTCGAGCAGCACGCCGGCAGCTTCGGTATCGCCGCGATCGCCCAGGGCGCGCAGCAGCTCAGCCCGCTCTTCGGGGGCCGCCTTGGGGATTTGGCCCAGGATCGCCTCGCGCACGCCCGGCCCGCGCACGCGGGTCAGCGCCTCGCGGGCGGCGTCGCGTTCGGCAGCGTCGCCGTGAGCGGCGGCTTGCGCCAGGGCATCGAGGGTCGAGACGTCGCCCAGGTCGCAAAGCGCCAGCCAGGCGGCCGCGCGGACCGTGGGATAGGGACTGCGGGCAGCAAGGCGCACGGTGGGAAGCACTTCGCCGCCGACCGCCACCTGGGCGTCCAGGACGGCCAGTTGGCAAGGCGCGGACAAGGCCGGCCATTCCTCCACGCAGGCCTTCACGACCGAGGCATCGCGCAGCTCACGGACCACTTTCAGCGCGGCCAGTCGCAGCGCCGCGTCATTACCCGCCAGCGCGGCGCTGACGAGCTTGGCGCGCTGACGCGTATCGGCAACGACGATGCCACGCCAGGCGGCCACGCGGAAGCGATCGGGGTACTTGGTGGCGTACACCTTCTCGTACAGGGAAGCAGCACCCTTGGAATCCTGGGCGGCGAGACGCTGTTCGGCGCTTTGTAGAATAGCATTCAGCACTGCAGGCTGCACCGGCGGCGGCACCTTATCGCGCGCCGAGACCAGGGCGGAGGTGGCACTCCGGTTGCCGATGCGGCCCAGGGCCGTCGCGGCGGCTGCGGCCACCACAACATTGGTGCTGCGCAGCAACGGCTTGAGCAGGGGCACAGCCGCCGCGTCATGCCGCCAGCCCAGGGAATCCGCCAGCCCGGCCTGGACGAGTCCCGTGGTGCTCCGGAGCGCCTTGCGCAGCGCGGCGCCTGCTTCCGGGCAGGGCATCGGCTCCAGGGCATAGCGCGCGGCCTGAGACGTCGTTTCGTCCAACAACAGCGGCGCCACGGCGGGCACGCATTTGACCGTGCCGACGACCCGCAACTGCTGGCAGGCGTCGCATTTTTTGACTGCGTCGGCGTCGGATCGCAGCGTGGCGATGAGGTCCTGCTCCTGGTCGGCGCGGGCGGCGCAGAGGCCCAGCGCCAGCAGAAGTATGGACAGGGAGCGGCTGAACAAGCGTGTCGGCGTATGGAGTGTCATATTGCGTAGTGGGAATCAGACGTTCAAACTTCGGCGTTGGTCACTCTCACAGCCTCCACGGCGGACGCGGCGTATAGGAGAGCAACCGGTTGGCCTCGGCATCGCCTACGAACTCGGATTTCACCGGGTCCCACGTGAGCGTGCGCTTGAGAATAAGACAGATGCCGCCGATGAGGATGGCGTTCATCGTATAGAAGGCGACCTCGGGATTGCAAATCGTGGGCCGCCGTGTGCGGATGCACTCAAGAAAATTTCCCGAATGACTGTCGGCGTGGTACACGCGCTGATCGCCAGGCCGGAGCGGCGTGGTGAGAATGGTCGCCGGGTAGGATACGATGTTGTCGCGGTCCACGGCGATGCGCCCCTCGGTGCCCACGAAACAGGCGCCGCCGACATCGCCCACCGACTCGCCCTTGTAGCCGTTCGAATGCACCTGCACGCCGTTCGCGTAGCGGTAATGGACGACCGCGTCACGCGCCTTCCCGCCGCCGCCCTCATAGGACACCTCGATCGGTGCCGCCATGTCAGGGTTGACCGTCCATTGGATGATGTCGTAGTGGTGCGGCGCCCAGTTCACATCCCCGACAAAGCAGCCTGGGATTACGTGCCCGGCGTTCCCGGGGTACGGGCGCCAGGGCAGCGGGCCCAGCCACATGTCCCAGTCGAAGCCGTCGGGCAAGGGCACGCCGGTTTCGGTTGTCCAGGTGGTCGGGTAGAAAGCGCCGGGGGAACGGTAGGCATACACTTCCTTGAGCTGCCCGATGCGGCCGTTGCGGATCAGCTCGCAAGCCAGGCGGAACTTGCCGCCGTACTCGGAGCGCTGCTGCGTGCCGGCCTGATAGACCCGGCTGTAGCGCCGGGCGGTGTCGGCCATGTTCCGGCCCTCGCGCACGGTGATGGCAATGGGCTTTTCGCAATAGACATCCTTGCCGGCGCGCATGGCCAGCGTGGCCATCAGCGCCGCCCAATGATAGGGCAGCGCGATCAGCACGGCCTGGATATCCGGCCGCAGTAACAGCTCGCGGAAGTCGTTATAGGCGCGGACGCCGTCGTAGCCGGGCTGGTTGAGCTTGTCCGCGTAAATGTGATTGGCTCGCTCGTGGGCGCGATCGAGGCGCTCCTTGCGCACGTCGCAGACCGCGAGCACCTGGACGTCGGGGCGGGCGATGTAGCCGCCCGGGACGTAGGTCCAGCCGCCGCCGAAGAGATGGCCGCTGCCCTGCCCTCCCAGGCCGATGAATCCCATGTTAATGCGCTCGCTAGGCGCGGTGCTGCCGTCGCGCCCGAGCGCGGAAGCCGGCACCAGGCTGGGCGCCGCCAGGGTGAGCCCCAGGGCCATCGAGGAGTGACTAAGGAATTGTCGGCGGGACAAGCGGTTCGGCTGTGTCATAGGCATCGGGGGAACATTAGAACCACCGCCGGGCAGAATGCACGCACAATCAGCAGCGCCTTCCGTGCTGCGGGTTGCGTGTTCCGTGTTCCGTGTCAGCCCGAGATGAGCTGCGACAGGCGGGCGTAGGCCGCGTCCCAGGCCGCCGCGTAGGGGATCAGCTTCTGCAGCCGGGCGCCGCTCCGGACAATCTGCCTCGCCTCGTCCAGGGAACGGACGTGTCCCAGCGCCAACGCCTGGCCCAGCACATTGCCGACGGCGGTCGTATCCTCCGGGACCACGATCACGAGGCGGTGCACGGCGTTGGCGGTAAAATGGTTCAGCAGGGCGTTGGCAGAGCCGCCCAACAGGTAGATGCAGCCGATGTTGCGGCCGGTCAGCCTCTCCAGCTCGCTCAGGGTCTTGCGGTGCAGCAGGGCCACGCTCTCGAGCACACACCGGATAATTGGGCCGGGCTTGCGCGGCACCACCTGGTTGGTTTCGCGGCAAAAGGCCTGGATCTTCAACGGCATGTCCCCAGGCGTGAGAAACCGTGGGTCGTTAGGGTTGATGAGCGATTCAAAAGCCGGGGCTGACCCCGCGAGATGCGTCAGCAGGTCATCGTCAATCTCCCGGTCATGCTGTTTCCAGTAGCGGCGGCATTCCTCCAGCACCCACAGCCCCATGGTCTGCTTCGAGAAGCGGACTGCCCCGCCATAGCCAAGCTCATTGGTGAAGTTCAACTGCCGGCTGGCCTCGCTGATGATCGGTTCCTCAATCTCGGCGCCCATGACCGCCCACGAGCCCATCCGCAGGAAGGCCCAGGATTCGCCGGGGGTCACAGGCAAGCCCAGCAGCGCCGCGGCCATTTCATGCGAGCAGGAGGACACGACACAGGCGTCCTCCAGGGCGGTTTTCCGGGCGAGTTCCGGTCGAAGCGGTCCGAGCCGGGTGCCGGCGGCGACGAGGGGCGGCAGCAGTTCCGGCGATAAATCCACCGCGTCCAGCAGCCGCCGTGACCACGTCCGCGTCAGGGGATTCCAAAGCTGGGTGCCGCTGGCCAGCGACATTTCGGTTCGGGGCACTCCGGCCAGCAGGTAATTAAAAGCGTCGGCCACCGGCAGCAGGTGCGCGGCACGGCCCAGGCGGCGCGACTTCTCGGCGCCCAGTTGGAAGAGCGTGCTCCCGGGAGCATGCTGGACCCCGGTTTCCTCGTAGATGGTCTCCAGGGGAACGCGGGCGAGCACCCGGTTCCTGCCCTCCTGCAGCCGCGGGTCGGCATGATGGAATGCCGGCGTGATCAGGGCGCCTTTCGAGTCGAAGAGCAGGTAATCCCCGGCCCATGAGTTGCAGCTAATGCCCCGCACCGCCTCCTCGTAGCTGCCGATGTCGCATAGCCCAGCCAGGACCTCCTCGTACAATTCGGGGATGTTCCATTGCATCCCGCCCTGCTCCTGCGCAGGCAGATTGGGAAAGCGCCGCACCTCGCTCATGGTCAGCGCCCCTTCGTGCAGGGCCCCGAGCATGAGGCGGCCGCTTTCAACACCCAGATCGCAGGCGACGAAGAAGCTTCTCATCAACGCCTGACATGCTGCAAAAACTGTGCCCCCGGCAGCGGCCACACCGGCCTCGCCATTTGCGGCGGATTCAACGCGTCGAACACTCCCCGACAGCAATGCAATGTCCCAAAATGGAGCATCCCTGTCTCCACTCGGACCCCGGCCAGCATTGCTTTGAGGCATTTAGGGGATACCCGCCAGCGACCCTTGTGTGGACCTTCCCCGATCCCGGTGGTTGCCCGGTGTGTCTCCCATGTGGATCGATCCACATGGGAGATACACCGGGCAGTCACCCGGGACACAAAGGACACAGGCAAAGAATTCAGGACGGTATCTATTTGGGCGCCAATAGGTTGAGCCGTCAGGCGGCTTGGCTGGGTCGTAAACAATCGGCAAACCAGCTCCTGGTGCTCATGGAAGTGGCTGACGCCCTGGCCGAATCGGAAGCCCGCGGAGGCGTGCGCGACTTCATCCTGCAGCTGCGCGGCTCAGCGGCTTGTGAAACCGCTCCCGCCTCTCGCGAACTGCTGGATAGCGCGCTCGATCTCTATCACCAACACGGCGACAAGCGATGGATGCTGACCGATTGCGTCTCGTTCGTCATAATGCGCGACCGCAATGTGACCGTCGCGCTGAGGGGCGACAGACATTTCGAGCAGGCCGGCTTTACGGCATTGCTCAAATAACCGCGAGGGTGCTTGCGAGCGCGTGGGCGGCAAGCAAAGTGCGCCCCACCCACGCAGGGCAACCAGCGGGCCCGAAAGGGGGTCGGTTGCCCACATTCGCCACATTCGCAGGTGCGCATTAATTGCATTGACCTGGCACTACTATCGCGTCAATCCTTCCTCATGGCTCGCACGCTGCGTGTCCAGTATGCGGGAGCGATCTACCACGTGATGAATCGTGGCGACCACCTCGAAGTCATCATCCGGGAGGAGAAGGACGCTGAACTGTTCCTGGCTACGTTGGCGGAACCCTGCGGCAAGATCGATTGGCAGGTGCACGCGTTCCGTTTGATGTCCAACCACTTCCTCCTGGTTCTGGAGACGCCGCACGGCTGGTGCCTGGGCAGCGAGGAGTTCCGCCAGGAACCGCTCCTGCAAATGACCAGCCTCCCAGGCTACGAATGTGCGCCACTGACCCCTTTACGTACGAGCGAGCCATGAGGTTCACATCTGCATACCAGTCCAGTGCTGCGCAGCGCAGGCTCGCTCTCGTTGCTATCATTGCACTACTGGCGTTTTTGGTCTCCTGCTCCGAACGCAATGCCGATGACCTTGACGTGCATGGCAACGGGTTGACCCGGTATGCCGAACGGGTACTTGGGGTTGACCCGCTCGCGCCAACCAATCCGTTGGTCCTGATTCCTGTCGTTACCGGCCAGGAGCCCTTTGTTCTCACCTACGAGGTGCCGGTACGGACGGATTTGGGGTCAAACCGCTGTGAGCTTTCGCTGTGGGACAACGGCCAGTGCGCGGACACTAGCGAAATCGAGCGCCGCACCAATGGCACCTACCTGGTGACTTGGGACACTCTATTCGCAGCCTTCGGTCAGCACGCGTTGCAGCTCAGGTTGGGGGTGCCTTATCAAAGCCTCACGAATGTCTTCGGGCCCAAGCGCATGGAGGACGTGACCAATCTGGTTCAGTTCGACCCGGCCAGCACCTCCTTCGGCAGCAGGATATTTATAGAGGGGAAGCTGCAATGCAGGTCGGCAAACTACAAGATCGACTTTTTCGATATGAGGGCTCGCCTCCTTAGGACCATTTGGGGCCATACAGACAAAGGGATTATTAAGCAGGGCTGGGACTTGCAAGACGCGGATGGTCAGGTGCGGAATGACACGGAATTCCAGGCCAACATTTATATCGCTCCCACACCCGTCGGGGCCACCAATAGCCCCTCTTCAAACGCAGTCTTCACCCTGCCTCCCTACCCGCTTCGTTTTTGGCGCGCGGGAAGGATGTCGTGACGCTTCATCCGTGAGCAGAACACCTACCATCCTCGCCATGGACGGGCTCGGGCTGACCCCGCCGAAGGCTTCCCCGCCCAAAGGAAATTACGACCAGGACTCGTTGCCCGATTTCCAATGCCATGGGAATTCCGGGAATTGAGGAACAAAAGATGAAAGTACTTCACCTGGCACAGTGGGCGGCCGTTTTCGCCAGCTCGGTCGTGTGCATGAGGGCTGCCGAAGACGTCCCCCTTCCGAAGGGCTTTCCTGATCCATACGGCACAGATGAGTATTACGGCCCGCACGAGTTCCTGACCACTGCGGCGTACGAAAACGAGGCCCGGAGATTGCTCCTTGAGGAAGCTACCAACGTCGCGAGGGCGTTGGGGCTTCCGGAAGAACTGCCGCTTACCCGGTCAAACATCGTGAGGTCGTTCATCGCTCCGTTTGGCTACGCCTACACTCACAAAGCCGTTGGAAACGTGGAGAGCCACCATTACGTTTACATAGCGGGTTTAGGTTGGAACCTCAACAACGTGATCATAGCCAACTGGTCTGGAGTGTGCGCAAGCTATGCCCGGGAATACCGCTGGCCAAGCGATCGTCTTAACACCAACGCCGCCTACAGCTTGGCGACGCAGTGGCTGGCCGCAGTCTCAACGGATGTCCACCGCCTGAACCGCGACTGCGCCATGCACGCCGCCCCTCACTCCTACTGGAACCGATTCAGGTGGAACGCCCCGTTCACAAAGGCAACTTTCACGCCCATTTATAATGTTTACTGGATACCTCGAGACAACACGAACGGCTTAGCCGCGTCAGTCGATGTGTTCGTTCCGGATAAAACGCTCCTCGCGCTAAGGATAGAAGACCCCAAGTATATTCAGCGGAAGCCGTTACATTTCACCAACCTCGACGAACTGCTCGCCAACCCCACCAGCCGATGGCGAAGGCCCCTGAAGCCGAACGCCGTAATGTTGAGCCACAACCCGCATTTATGATACATCGGCAGGGTCAGCCCGTAGAGGCGCCTGCAATTCTCGTTTGAGAGGGCCACCGGGATTGCGTTCAGGCTTGGGCGAAGCCGCAAGAGCTTCGACTGGAGCATCCTGGAGCAGTCTATCACCTGGCGCGGGGAAGGGTTCTCGGGGTGCGCAAAAGTACACCACATATAGGGGTAAGCTGCCCAGCAGCGACACAATGTATAGGGGCCTTTCGGCTAAAGGGGCTTCAGAATGCAACGGTTGGCCTCGGGGGTGGGTTTCGGGGCAGGCGTTGCAGAGGGAGGGTCGGAAAAACCGCCGCGCATTGGCAGATGTGCCTGATTACGAGGGACTTCCGGATTATGGCTGCTCGCCAAGACCCGTTTACGTCTGACGCGGACAGGTCAATCCTCTTTGGAGTAATCCAAGGTGATCGTCGGGGGCTCCCGACCGTTGAAGTGCCCCAGGCTTAATTTGAATGTGCCAGCTCCGGGCCAGAGGCGAGGTATTGCCAGCCGCCGATGGTTCAGTTAAAGTCATGCGCGACATGACCATAACCGAAGCATTAGTCGCCGAGCACACCACCTTCCTGGTCGTGTTCGATCAGATCGAGCGCGCGCTGCCCAGCCTGGCGACAATGCCTGAGGTCCAGACGATGGCCCGCATGGTCGAGGGTCTCCTCGAGTCACATGCCAAAACGGAGACCGAGGTGGCTTACCTGGCGCTCGATCACATCCTGGCGGAGCATGGGGACTTGAACCGAATGCACCAGGATCACCGCGAAATTGACGAGCGCCTGCGCAAGGTGCATTCGGCCAGGACCTGCGCGGAAGCCCGCAAGCTGCTCAAGAGCGCCCTGCTGGCCTCCCGCGAACATTTCCAGATCGAAGAGCGCGGCGTATTCCCGCTGCTCGAGCAGAGCTTGCAGCCGGAGACCTTGGCCGAGCTGGGCCGCGCCTGGCTCCGGCGCCCGGCGGCACGCCTCGAAGCCGCCCCGGTGGCCTAGCCGCGGGGAGCGCCCGTCCTCGGGCGCAGCATGGCAGGGACCCGCAGCGGTGCCAGGAAGTCCGACAGGCTGCCGGTTTCCGCCGCCGCTCCGCCCGAGGACGGGCGCCCTCCGTTCCCGCTCGAACAATTTCTGCTTAGGCGCCCGTTAGGTCCCTTGCCGCTATATCGCTCGCTCGTCTGCAGGGAGCCGAACACAAAAAACGTTCATCAAATGCCAATCCACGCAAAGCGTCGCTTTGGGCCATAGCTTATATTGCTTCTGTGGATTGATCAGGCGTCCTATTTCTGGAAATCAGGGGCAACCATGCCGGCAATCCCGCTCAGCGATATGATTGCAACGCTCGCAAGCAAGAAGAAGAACCGTCTGCCGCAGGTGCTGGAACACGCCAGCGGCGATAAGCGCTTTCGCATCCTCGAGGCGCATATCAAGAAGCATCAGTTCAAGCAGGACGCGCTCATCGAGGTGCTGCACAAGGCGCAGGAGCTCTTCGGCTATCTCGAAGACGACCTGCTGCTGTTTATCGCCTACCGGCTCAAGCTGCCCGCCAGCCGCGTGTACGGC